>Ga0114949_10000956_pt1 | contig 16978 bp, 15 predicted proteins | sample N074metaG_FD_83505 | JGI IMG/M metagenome (GOLD analysis project Ga0114949, IMG submission 83505) | Deep subsurface microbial communities from Kermadec Trench to uncover new lineages of life (NeLLi) - N074 metaG | ecosystem: Environmental > Aquatic > Marine > Ocean trench > Sediment | place... | reverse complement strand
TGAATGGCGATCTCATCATTCCAAACTTTCTACTGATATCTCTCTAACATATTGATTTAATTTTATTTATTGCCAACTATTCGATATAATATCAGGTCCGATTCAATCACAAGGATGTGTCATGCGACCTGCAAGTGCGCTCCAGAACCGCCTTCTTTCCGTCGATGAACTCGACCGAGGCATCGTCAATCTCTCCGCCAAAATCAATGCAGCCACCTATGAATTACTGATCCTGGTACGCCAGTTTGATGAGCGTGCCGGCTGGCTGCAATGGACATTCACCAACTGTGTCGATTGGCTGCACTGGCGTTGTGACCTGAGCTTGAGTGCCGCACGTGAGAAGGTTCGCGTGGCACACGCACTTAAAGCATTGCCGCTGATCGCAGCCGCGTTTTCCAGGGGTGAGTTGTCGTATTCGAAGGTCCGGGCACTCACGCGTGTGGCGAGAGTGGATAACGAAGACGGCTTAGTGGCTTTCGCTAGGAAGACAACCGCCTCGCGAGTAGAAGAGCGCTGTCGTGAACTGCGTTGTGGCACGGTGGCGTCGGTGAATGAGGCCCATCGTGCCCACGCGAACCGTTCTCTGCGTATTCATCGGGATCATGATCGGGGAATGATGACCATTACTATTGAGTTGCCGCTCGAGACAGGAGAATTACTGGAAAAGGCACTCGATCGTGCCCGGGACGATGCTCCCTCGCTCACACCGGAAGGGGTCAACGAGTCCTGGTCCGCGATACAGGCCGATGCACTAATTGCGGTTGCGAATACCTATCTGTCCGGCGGTGGTGAGCCATCGACTGGCGCCTCCGATAACTACCAGGTGACAATCCACGTGGATCGTTCCGCGTTGGCGAATGGTGATGGACGCTCGTCCTTGCCGATTGAATCAGCGAAAGCAAACTTGTCCGGGATTGGGGACGTACATGCCGCAGCGAACCGTCTGCAGGAACGGCCGGAGCTTGTCGCCTGGCTACCTTACGTGCGGGACATGCAAATAGAGCAGATCGCGGTCCACAAAGTGCGCTTGGAACGTGCCCGCGCTGCATTGGAAACGTTGCATGACTACGCCCGGGAGATTCGTGCGACCAACTGACTCCATCGTGTCTGCCGCAATGCATCACTCAGATAATACTTGTGGCTACGGATGTTCATTTTTGGTCGTTAGCAACATGCCCGAATTCCGGCTTTGCCCAATTGAGGGGCCGCGTCAGCACTTTCCCCGAATCGAACTATAATTAGAGTACAGGGGGGATAATGATATGAAATGTTTATATTATCTTTCACCGACGCTGGAAAGTACTCGTGCTGTATCCGATGATTTGCATAGGGCTGGGATCGGAGATTGGGCCATACACGTAATCAGTAATGACGAAGCCGGGCTTACGCGAGAACGTATTCATTCCAGCAACTATGTTGAAACGTTAGATTTTGTGCGGACCGGGCTTCTCGGTGCCTATATTGGTTTTTTCGTTGGCATGTTTGGCGCATTCCTGCTCATGGCCACGCAAACATTCGGCACAAACACACCTGTATCTGCTTATCTTGCGACCATGCTCTTCGCCACCTTGTTCGGCGCCTGGATGGGCGGCATGCTTGGTTTCGGTGTCGAGAACAGCAAACTCAGTCAGTTTCATGACGATATTCAGAGCGGGCAATACCTTATCCTGATTTACTCCAAGAAAGGCTCGGAAGAGACGATCAAGGTGATGATGCGCGAGAAACACCCGGAATCAGAACATGTTGCGACTGATAAAAATTTCATCAGTCCGTTTGGCGAAGTTAGTCGAATATCAAATCGCCCCGCATCATAGATTCGCGTTAGTATTGGTGCGCGGTCGACTTGTGCACGGTGTGACACAGTTCTCAGTTTATGAACTGGCGCGGAGTCTATGACCCTTTTTGTGAACGACACCCCATCCATCCGTCGCCTGCACGCTCATCTTGTGGTCTTGATAAACCATAAACAACTTGCGAGACGAGATATGTGGCCACCAAAACCAGTCTATGAACGATACCCGCAGATGTGGTTTCTGCTCGGATTACTATTCATCGCAACCGGCCTTTATCTTGGCTTTGAATTCTCGTTTTCGTTCGTATACGTCTTGGTTGGCTTCTTCTGCTGTGTATTCGGTGCGGCCCTGTTCACACTTCGCCTTGTTGAACGACCCAGAACACTGGCGGCAGCTGAGTCAAGAAAACCAATTCACTTCGACTCCGCGGACGCCATACAGGCCGTTCCACCGGAGAACAGTGCTGCGCCATCGACGGAGCGGCCGGCTGGCGACTGACCGTCGCGTTAAACCATTCTCGACCCAGTAAAACCGGTCGATTACACGCTCGTTGTAATTCATCCTGAAAAGTTCGAATTTAGAGGTGCGCTTACCTGTGCAACCTCTACAATCATGATATTCCTAAGCACATTACTGCTTGTGAGTTAGAGACATGAAACTTCGCTATAAAATCCTCAATGGTTTTCTGATTTTCCTGGTCGTCGCAATTACGTCACTGGCTCTGGTATTGAGCCACACCGCCGAGTGCGAACCGGCACCCGCCGTGTCGGCCGGATCTGACTTGATGAAAGCGGTTACCTATCGCTGCTATGGCTCGCCCGATGTACTTGAGTTTACGGATGTCGAAAAGCCGACGCCCGCGGACGATGAAGTCCTGGTAAAAGTCCACGCCGCTGCTGTCAACCCACTCGATTGGCACTTTCTGCGCGGCACACCGTATCTTTTGCGCCTGGCATCCGGATTGGGCGCACCGGAACAAGCAATCCTGGGAGTGGACTTTGCCGGAACGGTCGAGTCAGTCGGCAAGAACGTAAAGCAATTCAAACCGGGAGACGAAGTCTTCGGCGCGGCAAGCGAAGTATATGCCGAGTATGTAACAGTTCGTGAGGGAACGTCGCTGACATTGAAACCGACCAACATGAGCTTTGAGCAGTCTGCCGCTGTGCCAATTGCGGGTGTCACCGCACTTCAGGCCCTGCGCGACGACGGAAAACTGGAGTCAGGCCAAAAAGTCCTGATCAACGGCGCGTCGGGTGGCGTTGGCACGTTCGCTATTCAGATCGCGAAAACGTTCGGTGCAGAAGTTACCGCCGTATGCAGCACTCGAAACCTGGGGTTGGTTCGATCCCTCGGCGCCGATCATGTCTTCGATTACAAAAAAGACAATTACACTCAAAGCGGCGAGAAATACGACTTGATCGTCGATATGGTTAGCAATCATTCGCTAACAGCCAACCGAAGCGTCCTTAAACCGGGTGGCAAATATGTCATTGTCGGCGGGCCAACCGGCAACTGGATTCAGTTTATGGTGAACCCTGTTAAGGCGATGATATTTTCTGCGTTCGTGGACGAGGAATTCGGCATGATGATGGCAGAGGTGAGCGACGATAACCTGTCCACGCTCAGCGACCTGATGCGGTCAGGCCAGGTAACGCCAGTGATCGATCGACGTTACCCGTTAAGCGAGCTCGCTGACGCAATCCGTTACTCGGAGGAAGGCCACGCGCGCGGCAAGATAATTATTTATATGGACCAGGCTTCCTTACCGGCGAGATAGGTCGCGCATATAGCGCGGTCGTCGCCAAGCATCATAAGCGCGAATAGTTTCTCGGCGACATCGTCGGTCGACGCAATGCGTCGCCGGGTAATGGACGCTGGCCCTGAGTCGAGCACGATGAAGTCCGCTTCTTTGCCGCGCTCGAAATTGCCTATCTTGTCGTCAAGGCTAAGTGCTTCTGCGCCGCCCAGGGTCGCGAGATAAAACGCTGCATATGCCGGCAACGATTGTCCCTGCAACTGCAGAACCTTGTATGCCTCGCTTAACGTCCTGAGTTGATTCAAGCTGGTTCCACCGCCAACGTCGCTGCCGATCCCGGTTCGTATGTTCGAGTCGCGTGCCGCCTGCAAGTCAAAAAGTCCGCTGCCGAGGAACAGATTCGAGCTTGGGCAAAAAGCGATAGATGCATTCTTCGCCGCCATTATATTGCGGTCCTGATGATCCAGGTGCAAACAGTGCGCGAAAACAGAACGATCACGAACGAGGTTGTTCTGATCGTAAACATCGAGGTAGCTGCGGCTGTCCGGAAACTGCTGCGAGATCAGATCGACCTCCTGCGTGTTCTCGGCCAGATGCGTATGCACATAGACATCCGGATACTCGGATGCGAGACGGCCTGCGGCTGCGAGTTGCTCGTCAGTAGAAGTCACCGCGAACCTGGGTGTAATGGCGTACGACAATCTACCGTCACCATGCCACTTTTCGATCAATGCCTTGCTTTCATTGTAAGCGGATTCTGCCGTGTCACAGAGATCTTCCGGGCAGTTGCGGTCCATTAAAACCTTGCCGGAGATCAAGCGCATGTTGCGCTTTTTTGCCGCCTCGAAAATGGCGTCAACCGAGGTTGGGTGCACGGTCGCGAACACCAATGCCGTTGTTGTGCCATTGCGTAGCAACTCGTCTGCAAAGAACTCTGCCACTGCCTGAGCGTGCGCCGGATCCGCGAACTTCTTCTCAACCGGGTACGCATATTTGTTCAGCCAATCGAGTAGTTGTTCGCCGTAGGAGGCAATGATATCGACCTGCGGATAATGCACATGACAATCCACAAAACCCGGCACGATCAGTTTGCCGCGCAGGTCAACGTGTTCAATATTCTTTGACAAACCCGGCATCAGGTCGGAGGCGTTTCCCAACACCTCGACAATGCCGTTGTTCACGATGAGCAATCCGTCATCCAGGTATTCGACCGCTTCGTCGTTCGAGAAAGATCCCGGATCTGACAGGCAATGGAAAACGGATGAGCGATAGGCGGTTACAGTCATTAGCGTCAAAGCTCTATGAGTATCGGATCGCCAAGATATTGTTCGTCACAATTGCCGCCACTCACCGCGCGATCAACGATCAGAAACTCCTGCCCTTCTTTCATTGCGATCATTGGCATGTGCCAGACGCCCTTGTGGTAATTGATCCCTTGCTTGCCATTGGTAATGAAAGCTGCAATTTCTTCCACAATCACCTCTTCCCCGGCCGGCGCGACCACGACAACGAACGGAAATCTCGACAGCGGCATAAATGCCTGACTGCCATCGGGATGACGCTCCAGCATGTCGAGACGATACGGCATGGCAGTCGGTGTCTTGCCACGCGCGATACTAATGGACGGATGGCCGCTCTCTTCCGGGCCAAAGTCCAGCTTCGCCAGGTCGCTGAATCGATCGAACCTGGCACTGTTCATGGACTGTTTTGTTTGCGCAGAAGTCTCAAGCACGTCGCCGAATGCCGCAAATCGATCGGCGGTAAGCGGTAACGCGGTCAGCGTATGACTCATTGCGGCGACAGCTTGCCAAATAAACGAATGCGGCTGACGCCGCCGTCGGGGAATATGGACAGCCGGACGTGTGACACAACGCCGACGTCGTTCAGCTCATCTGAAAACAAATGCTGCATATCCATTTTCAGTTTTTGCTGCGGCAACAGCTCCGGCCAGGCACGACTTGCCTTTTCAATGCCCTTTGTGCCTGACTCGCTAACCATTGCCGCCTGCAGCGATACCCGGTCTGGATAATTGCCCTTGAAGTGCGCCGTATCAACTTCCACCAACTCGATAACTCCCGGGTGGCCGAGGGCGAGAATAACCCAGTCATTGCCGGGCTTGCGGCGGCGTGCAGTCTCCCATCCATCGCCCATGTTGACGCCACGTCCAGGCAAATTAAGATTGTGCATACTGCCAAAATGCTCGTCGTTGCAAGCGATGGATCGGCCGCCGTTTTCCAGCGCGAACAGATCAAGACTGTTGCCGGTATCGATGCCGCTCCAGTCTGGCGTCACCTCACCATAAATTCGCAGTCGCGCGACGCCACCGTCCGGGTAAATATGCAAGCGGAGGTGCGTGAATGCGCTGTCGTTTGCAACGGTCAGGAAATGATGCGCGTCGCCCTGCAAGGTCGTTTGCGACTGGATCTCCTGCCAGTCGGCGGAGTCATCCGGCACTTCCATTTCGCTGATGCACGCTTCAACCGACGCTTCTGGCGGAAAATTGCCGGTGAAGTGGCTGGTATCGATGTCCAACCCGCGAATAACGCCTGGCACACCCAATCGAATGACGCAGAAATCGTGTCCTTCCGTGCGCTTGCGGCGGCTTTCCCATCCGTCCATCCACTTGCCGTTGTCATCGAACTTATCGGCGATGAACAGCGGGGCTCCCGGGTCGATCAAGCGCGATTTGTCTGCAAAGAAATCGTCTGTTGCAAACACGACGCTTGTTCCAAGTCGCGGTTGCTCAAGTCGAATCCATTGGTGAAACGGGTTGTCCTTTTTTTTACTCACGTCAGACCATCGCCTCCAGTCGAAGTCGCGCAATCTTGTGGATTTCGCGGATCGCCGTTTCGAACTCGGTGTCTGCATCATTTTCGATGCGCCTTGCAAACGCCGCAAGAATTTTATGTCGGTTGCTATTTCTCACGGCCATGATAAACGGAAAGCCGAATTTCTTTTTATACGCCTCATTGAATGCGATGAATTGCGCATATTCATCTTCGGTGCATCGATCAATGCCGGCGCTGGATTGCTCGCTCGTCGAATCCGCCGTCAGTTCACCACGAACGGCTGCACGCCCGGCCAGGTCCGGGTGGGCGTGGATCAATCGCATTTTTGTATCGTAGTCCGCAGAATTTACGCATTGCTCGAACAACTGCGCGCGCTCGTCCATCGTCGCATTCCGGGCCGCGGCAAAACATTGCCCGGCAACCCACGGCGAGTGCTCATACACGCCGCCGAAGCGCTCGACAAAGGCATCACAAGCTGCCGCCGAATCCACCATCTAGCCCTGCTCTGCCGGATGATTTTCTATCCAGTGATTGGCGATATCAATTCGCCGCGCAACCCAAACCTTGTCATGCGTGTCGACATAGTCGAGAAACCTGGCAACTGCCGCAGCACGACCCGGCCTGCCTGCAAGCCGGCAGTGCAGCCCTACGGACATCATCTTTGGGGAGTCTGCACCTTCTTCATACAAGGTATCGAACGAATCCTTCAGGTAATCGAAAAATTGCACGCCCGTATTGAATCCCTGCGGCGTCGCGAAGCGCATGTCATTGGCATCGAGCGTATAAGGGACCATCAACAGCGCTTTGTCGTGCGAGTAGTCCCAGTAAGGCAGGTCGTCCGCATAGGTGTCGGCGCAATAGACGAACTGGCCTTCTTCTTTTGCAATCTGCAGGCTCAATGGACTGCATCGCCCCAGATACCACCCGGCAGGTTTTTCACCTGTCAGAGACTCGTGTATTTCGACGGCTTTGTGCAAGTGTGCGCGCTCGACAGATTCCTCGACGGACTGGTAGTCGATCCAGCGATATCCGTGACTCGCGATCTCCCAGTCGGCGGCTTTCATTGCCGTCACTGCAGCAGGGTTTCTTTGCATCGCCATTGCGACGCCAAAAACCGTGACGGGCAGGTTTCGACTTGTGAACAATCGGTGCAATCGCCAGAACCCTGCCCTCGCCCCGTACTCATAAATCGACTCCATGTTCATGTGTCTTTGTCCCGGAATTGGGACGGCGCCGACTATTTCTGACAGAAATGCTTCTGATGCATCATCGCCGTGCAAGACGCAATTTTCACTGCCTTCTTCGTAGTTAATAACAAACTGCAAAGCGACACGAGCGCCCCCGGGCCAATTCGCAAAGGGCGGATTGCCACCGTAGCCGGTCATGTTTCTTGGGTACGTCGTGTCGCTCATGGTTGCTTTTGTAGCGATTGGTACCAGGCATCGATGAGACTGCGTTCGTCCTCCGTCATGCTCGTAAGATTTCCGATCGGCATTGCCCGATTGACGACAGTTTGCTGATAAATACGATTGGCTTCTGTAACGATCTGCTCCTCGCTGTCAAACATGACGCCCGCCGGTGCAACCGGGAACGACACGTGGGTCGGCGTTGCCGAATGACAGGCGACGCAACGCTCATTGACTACGGACCTGACGTCTGAAATGGAAACATCAGTGACCGACAAGTTTTGAGGACGCGGCACAATCGCGACAGCCGTCGCAAGCAATAACGAAGCGGCTATTATCAGTGGCACCGGTGAAGCGCCGCCTTTATGCCGGGCAACAAAGTAAACACGAATGAGTGCGCCGGCCAGTGAAATCGCAATCAGGATTAACCAGTTGTATTCGTGGCCATAGGTCATTGCAAAATGATTGCTGGTCATGGCGAACAAGACCGGCAAGGTAAAGTACGTGTTGTGTACGGAACGCTGCTTGCCCTGAATACCGTGAATGGGATCAGGCGCCTCGCCGCGGCCGGCCGCCTCCACCATTTTTCGCTGGCCCGGGATGATTACCATGAAAACATTCGCAACCATGATCGTGCCAAGGATCGCACCAAAATGTATGTAGGCGCCGCGGCCGCTGTATAGCTGGCACAAACCCCAGGCGAGAACCGCCACCAGTATGAAGAGCACGGCGCTCAATGCCGATTCATTCCTGCCCAGCGGCGAACGACACAAAACATCGTAGACAACCCAGCCACCAACCAAGAGCAATGCAGCAATCGTAACGGCTTTCACGGGTGACAAATCCGCGACCGCCGGGTCGATCAGGTACACCTCCGCGCCATACCAATAAACCAGCACCAGCAGAAACATGCCGGTAATCCAGGTGGTATAGGCCTCCCACTTGAACCAGTGCAGCGCTTCGGGCAGCACCTTCGGTGCCGTGCGGTATTTTTGCGCGTGATAAAAGCCGCCACCGTGCACCGACCACAGTTCGCCGCCGACCCCGTTTTCATCGTCTGCTTCAAGTTTTGGCGGTTGCAGATGATTGTCCAGCCAAACGAAATAAAACGACGAGCCAATCCAGGCGATGCCGGTAATGAAGTGAACCCAGCGGCCGAGCATGTTCAGCCATTCAATGAAGTATGCGTCCATATGTATTTTTCTTATAACGCGCGCACGATATCGGTTAGCGGTAATTCCGCAACACTCGCGGCCGATGCTTGAATTTGCAGCAATTCAGCCGCGACCGCAATGGCTATTTCCTGAGGTCGCTTGCCGGGAATGCCTGTTAATCCGATGGGACAAGTCAACGCTGCCAGCATTTCATTTGACACGCCCTGCTTTCGCAGCAAGCGCTCGAAGCGCCGGCGTTTCGGCAGCGACCCAATCAGGCCACAGTAGGCGGCATCTCGTCGTCGCAACACCTGATCACAAATATCGAAGTCAATTGAATGGCTGTGCGTCATGATCAGGTAATACGAGCCCGGCGGCATGCCGGCAACCTCTTGGGTAGCAGATTCCGTTTCTACGGTGACAACATTGGCCGGAAGGTCATTCGGAAAAATGTTTTTACGCCCGTCGATCCATCGAACCTGGCAATCCAGTCCGGCGAGCGTAGCCACCATGGCCGATCCGACGTGGCCGGCACCAAAAACGGCTATGACGAACGTCTGTTGTTGCTCATGTAAATCGTGTTCTGTTTGTACTCTGCCTGCAGACTCCGCAGTAACCGGTTCGAACAATACGTCGACCACGCCGCCGCAGCATTGACCGCAATTGCTACCTAACGGAAATGTCCGCGTCCAGCTGTCGACGGACAGCGCTTCATCCCGAATTTTCTCGACGGCAAGTTGAATGCATTGGTATTCCAGCTGGCCGCCGCCGATGGTACCGATGGTGTCCGTGCGTGTTACCAGCATGCTTGCGCCAACATCACGCGGTGCAGAGCCCCTGACTTTCGCCACCGTTACCAGGCAGGCCGGCTCATCTCGTTCAACCACGCCATTCAATGCCTTGATCAGCCTATGCATCGACGCCACCTTGCTGCCGCATGACGGCATTCAGTACGGACTCGGGCGTGGCCGGGGCAATCAGGACAGGCAGCTCGCTGTTATTGCCGACACTTGCGACGGCATCCCGAATTGCCTGGTAAACGGAGATGCCGAGCATCAACGGCGGCTCACCTACCGCTTTGGAGCGGTAAATTGTGTCTTCCTGATTTGCTTTTGACTCAAGGATCCGCACGCGAAAGTCCACAGGAAGATCCGAACACGTCGGGATTTTGTAGGTTGACGGCGCATGCGTTTTCAGCTCGCCACGCTCATTCCACCAAAGTTCCTCAGTGGTCAGCCAACCCGCACCCTGTACAAAACCGCCTTCGATCTGGCCCATGTCGATAGCCGGATTCAGAGACTGGCCGCAGTCATGAAGAATATCGACACGCGTCAAGCGATGCTCCCCGGTCAGGATGTCCACAACAACCTCGGACACGGCAGCACCGTAAGCATAATAGAAAAACGGCCGGCCGCTGAAGGTCGATCGATCGTAGTTGATCCTGGGTGTCTTGTAGAAGCCAGTGGACGAAAGCGATATCCGGTTAAACCAGGCGAGATGCACCAACTCTGCAAAGCTTAAGTCCTCGTCGCCAGCATGTACCCGGTTGTTGTTGAAACTGACGGCACTTTCGTCAACCGAAAAGTGCTCCGCCGCAAATCGGGCCAAACGTTTCTTGATGGCCGCTGCTGCAACCTGTGCGGCTTTGCCGTTAAGATCAGAGCCACTCGATGCCGCAGTCGCGGACGCATTCGGAACCTTGCTGGTGTCCGACGCGGTGATCTTTATCTGGTCGATATCGATTTGAAATTCTTCGGCAACCACCTGCGCAACTTTCGTAAACAGCCCCTGGCCCATTTCTGTGCCACCGTGATTCAAATGCACCGTGCCGTCCGAGTAGACGTGCACCAATGCGCCGGCCTGGTTCAGGTGTGTTGCCGTAAACGAGATGCCGAACTTGACGGGCGTTAACGAGATGCCGCGTTTAAGAACCGGACTTGCCGCATTGAATTCACGAATTGCCTTAACGCGCGCCTGATAATCGGAGCTCACCTCAAGATCGTCAACGATCTCGTGCAGAATATTGTCATCGATCGTCTGCAAATAGTGCGTCGTATTACGTTCGTCAATGCCGTAAAAATTCAGTCGACGTATCGCCAATGGCTCTTTGCCGAGATGCCTCGCGATGTCGTCCACAACGTTTTCAATCGCGAACATACCCTGTGGCCCGCCGAAGCCCCTGAACGCCGTATTTGACACCGTGTTCGTCTTGCAGCGGTGCGAAACGATGGTGATGTTTTCCAGGTAATAGGCGTTGTCGCAATGAAACATTGTGCGGTCATTGATAGCGCCGGACAAATCAGCTGACATGCCGCATCGAGACGCGAACATGAACTCTATTCCTGCGATCCGCCCGTCATCGTCGAAGCCAACGTCGTATTCGATTTCGAAGTCGTGCCGTTTGCCGGTCATGAGCATGTCGTCGTCGCGATCCAGCCGGAGTTTGCAGGGACGGCCGGTCGAGTTTGCCATTAGCGCCGCAATGCAGGCAATTTGTGCCGGCTGACTTTCCTTGCCACCAAACGCGCCACCCATCCTGCGACATTCGACGACAACATCTTTTGATTTTGTGCCAAGCGAAGCCGCGACCAGGTGTTGTACTTCGCCCGGATGCTGGGTTGAACTGTAGACAAACATATCGCCGCCCTCAACAGGCAGCGCCATGGCGATTTGCCCCTCGAGATAGAAGTGGTCCTGGCCGCCCAGTGTCATCTTGCCTTGCAGCCTGTGTGCTGCCGACTTGATCGCGGCATCGCTGTCGCCGCGCTTTAACGTCTCGCTTGGCAACACGAAGGATCCGGCCTCTACCGCCGCCATTGGATCCAGTATCGCCTCCAGTTCTTCGTAGTCAATTACAGCCAGGCGCGCCGCCTTGCGCGCCTGATCGACGGTAACGGCGGCGACCCCAAACATCGCCTGGCCAGCATATTCCACAACACCTGCTGCGAGAATCGGGTCGTCTGCGATTACGGGTCCGAAATTGTTCGCGCCCGGAATGTCGTCCGCCGTAATTACGCGCACGATTCCCGGCGCTTGCATAACGGCTGAGAGGTCCATATTCCGGACACGTGCATGTGGCTTGCTGCTTAGGCCAACCGCGAGGTGCAACAGATTTTTGGGCTCGAAGATATCGTCTGTGTAGGTAGCCTCACCTGACACGTGCAACCGCGCGCTGTCGTGCGGAACGGAGTCGCCTACGGCACCGCTTATTGACGTTTTTGTCTCAGCGCCCATAGTTATAGACATCCGTCTCAATATCCTGGTCGCTGGATTCCAGCCAGAATCGGAACAGAAGGTTCTGGCAGACTTTCAGTCGATAATCTGCTGTTGAGCGCATATCGGAGATTGGCTGAAAATCTACGCTCAGTTTTTTCATAGCCGAACGAACCAGTTCTTCACTCCACGTTGCACCATCCAACAGTTCTTCAGTGGCGATCGCCCGCTTTGGCGTCGCTGCCAGACCACCATAGGCGATCCTTGCCTCGCTGATTGAAGCGCCTTTCAGGCGCAGGAAGAATGCGCCGCATACTGCCGAAATGTCCTGATCAAAGCGCTTGGTAATCTTGTAACTACGCAGCACGACATCGTCATCGAGTCGCGGGATTCTGATTCGTTCGACGAACTCGCCTTTGGCCAGCGCGTTCTCCTGATAGCCAAGATAGAATTCGTTGATCGGCAATGTTCGGGTCGCCGCTCCTTTACGCAGCACCAAGGCAGCATCGAGCGCGAGCAGCGCCGGCATCGAATCACCGATAGGAGAGCCGTTCGCAACATTGCCGCCCAGCGTGCCAGCGTTTCGAATGGGCGGAGAGGCGAAGCGCACGAACAAGTCATGCAAATCGGGGAAGTGTTCGTCCAGAACCAGCATGGCATCGCTTAGCGTTGCGGCCGCGCCGATATCTACAGCAACGTCATCCACCGATATGTCTGCCATGCCAGCGACCTTGCCGGTGTAAATGACTGTATCCAACTGTTTATGTTGTTTGGTTACCCACAGCCCGACATCGGTGCCGCCGGCAAGTATGGTTGCCTCCGGCGTGGCTGCAAACAGATCGGCGAATTCAGCGATGCTGACAGGGGCATGAAAACGGCGGCCGCCGCTTTCGATCGATAAAGACTTGCCATTGTCCAAAGCCTTTAAGTCCGCGATTTTTTTCTTTTCAGCAGCCGCTGGCTTGGCGTTACTGCTGTCTGCCATGCGCAACCAGTCGCCCGAGTCTGCTTGTTCGGTCTCATACATTTTTTGTGCCGCATCGACGATTGGTTTGTAGCCTGTACAACGGCACAAATTGCCGGCCAGTACATCATCAATCTCGCGGCGCGTCGGATTGCTGCTGTTCTTGAATTGGGTAAACAGCGACATGACGAAACCGGGCGTACAAAAACCACACTGTGAACCATGACTCTCGACCATTGCCTGCTGTACCGGGTGCAATGATGCGTCATCGCCGTTACACAGGCTTTCTACTGTTATCAGCTCGCGGCCGTCGAGCGTCGGCAGAAACTGAATACAGGAATTTACGGCGCGCACCTGCAGCCTTCCGCCACTTTTGTCCAGTTCCACGAGCGCCACCGTACATGCGCCACAATCGCCTTCTGCACAGCCCTCTTTGGTGCCGGTCCTGCCGAGGTCCTCGCGCAAATATTGCAATACCGTGCGAGTCGGATCAACGTCGGTCAATGTAATGACGTCGCCGTCCAGAATAAAACGGATACTATTACCGGTTGGGGTTTTGTCACCCATCGAATTCATGAACCTCGATAAGTGGAATAGCTCCAGGGCGAAACGAGCAATGGCACGTGGTAATTCTGCCCTTCAGCCAGCGTCACGCGAATCACGACATCATCAAGAAACGGTGGTTCGGCCGAGGGCAATCCTGCCTCGCGAAAATAAGCGCCCACAGCGAACTCGAGTTCATACGGGCCGGCTCTGAATGTTTCCTCGTCAAGCAAAGGCTCGTCGGTACGGCCGTCTGCATTCGTTGTGGTCGATGCAACCAGATGCCGATCGCCATCCAGTGAGAACAATTTGACGCTCACGCCCTTTCCTGGCACGCCTTGTGCAGTATCGAGAACGTGTGTACTCAATCGACCCATATGCCACTCTTTGACTACGACCCGCAATTGCTCATAGTATGCGATACGGTCTGCAAAGGGTATGGGATATGGCTATCCGGAAAATCGTTTTATCAGTCTGCCTGGCAACGCTGGGTGTTGGCTGTGAGCACGAACACAAGGACGCGCCCGACATCGAGTTCATTACGGCGCCGGGCACCGAGGACATGAACCTGCCGTTTTCACCGGCTGTCCGGGTAGGCAGTACGATCTATCTGTCCGGCAACCTCGGCACTATTCCGGGGTCGATGGAGCTTGCACCCGGTGGTATTGAAGGCGAAACGCGCCAGACGATGGACAATATCAAAGCGGCGCTCGAGCTTGCCGGGTCATCAATGGACCGTATCGTAAAGTGCAGTGTCTTCATGGCTGACGTTGCAGAATGGGGCGCAATGAACGAAGTCTACGTCACCTATTTCGATGTCCCGCCAGCAAGAAGTGCTTTTGGAGCCAATGGCCTGGCATTGGGCGCGCGAGTTGAGATCGATTGCATCGCTGTGGCCAGGTAGTCAGGCAACAACGAAGGCTACTCAATGGGCTGGGCTGGCGCCCTCCCTGATCAATCCGTCACGACGCTTTTTGAGCGCCGAAAGCTCGCGCTTGCCAAGCACATCGCCGAGCTCACATTGCAATTGTTCGTCGTCTAAGTTCTTAAGCGCACTGATCCAGCTTGGCGTCAGGTCCAGTGAAATATTCTTAAGATACGGCGGTCTGCCTTTGGTGCTTCTAAAAGCCTGATCGTATGCCATCGAAAATAACTGCCAGTTGTCGGGGCTATATAGCATCGACTCCTGGGTTCTCGTGGCATTAAATGTCAGGGCATCGAAAATGTACATCGAATTCCATTGCCGCTTCAACGAACACCAGGCAGAGCCCCCGGAGTTTGATGCCACGCGCTGAGTCTCTGTCTTGCGGGAGGCTGGTAAGAACTGCAGTGTTCCTTTCTTGCCACGGACCTCCCTCGGCACCGCAACCGGCACCAGGTCCAGGCCGAGCATGAGATCGAGCCTGTATGCCGCTACTGTCGGCACATTACCTTTCCTGCGTGTTTGCTTAATGAACACTGCGAATACGCTCTTGTCCCCTATTTCAACCTGAACAACCGTATCGCCATTCTCATCAACCATCGTTCGCACGATTTCTCCGCTTGACAAAATATCATGCAGATCGTCCGCGCTGATATTGGGTGATCGGTAGCCGACACGTCGCGGATGCAATACGGGTGGCGAATTGCGCTTGCCGCTTTCGTTGATGACGGTAAGAACACCATTTTCGATCTCCAGCGCGTTACCGCTTCCTTTGTAAGCGGCGTGGTTCATTCCTGTATCAATCTCGACTACGCGACCGCCCATGCGCTGCAATATCTGCCGGGTTAATGTTGGCGTGTGGCCTATCACGACACGATTGGCGCCAATTCGATCAAGCGCAGCCTGCAACACGTCGCCTTCGATCAGCTCGCTGCAGCCAACAGTGCCGCGATACCACAATGGGCTGTTCGAGCGGTGAATTGTCGATCTGCTCAGCGTGATGACGATTTCAGCCAGGTCCAAGTCCGAACCCGAAATCTTTTGTGCAGCGATGGCTGCCTTCAATACATCCGCGTGGTCATAAAATGCCACAACAGGGCTTAACAACGCCTTATCTTCCAGCTTGTTTAATGCCCTCAGGTAACTGAGTAAATCGGCTTTAAGTGTTCCATTGACGCCTTCAAGCCCGTGCTCTGCCACATACGGCGAAATGCCGCCATGCACAAATGCGGTGCCGTCGATGACAATCATCAATGGTTTTTCAAGCAACCATTTTCCGTATTTTCCGTCCGTGCGAAACGCGCGCCTGTGGCCGAAGAATCCCGGCGGCGCGAGTTCGTCAAAGGCCTCGCGTGAGCTTACGTCATCCGTCTCCGGCGGCTGCGCGTTTCTAAATTGCTGATACCATTTTTCGCGCTCCTCTGCCGACTCCTCATCTGCAAACGCTGCGTATTGCTGCATAACGACATATCGAAGATCGCCGGCGAGATTCATCACTTCGTGGTTGCCGATAAGCTGATGAACACGACCTCCCGCCTCGCTCGCCTCACCCTCCAGACGCATTATTAGGTCCATGACCTTGCGCGAATCCGGTCCTCTATCGAGCAAATCGCCCGTAATAACAAGATGGGTCTCCCCACCTGCCCACTGCAAGTCTTCGCCGATAACGCCTGCCTTAGCGAACGTGGCCACCATGGCATGGTAATCACCGTGGATATCGCTTACGGCGACCACTCGGCCTACGTCGGAGAATTGCCATTCGTCTGCGGATGCCGAAAAAGACAGCAGGACGAGAAGCAACCACAAGCCGAGCCTGGGGATAATGCCAATTTGTATCCGTTGTCTTGCCAAATCTCTCTCCTGACCGCCATGCGGGCAGTCACTAACTATTTTGACTCCGATCAGGCAGACGATGTTCCCGCCCAATTCACGGAACTTTGCAACTTACCGATGCGTCATTGCGCCTGAACCAATGATCCGATTGATGCCCTTTAGAGGATATTACTGGGCAGGGTCGCCGAAGCACCTGACTTCAACCATTCGACGATGATCTGTGATACGCGTGGATGAATATAGTAGCCCATCGAACTGTGTGGATTCGATTTGCCGTAGCGCACAGACATATTATAAATCTTGTAGTCACGGATACTGCTGACCAGGCGCTGTTTCAGCATCGGCTTGTAGTCATCTGCCAGCGTGTTGTCATGGCAATTGGGATCGTCTTCTGCCGAAACGTTTTGCCACGCCACGATATTGCAAGGGTATTTTTCGCGGCCCTTTTCTTTTGCGCCCAGCAATTTACGACGAACCATAGAGTCGCCCAGCGGTGAGCCCAGAGTCACCCAGGTGTCGATCTTCTTGTCGCCATACTTCCCGGCATATTCTTCCACATGCGACAGTTGCCACAAGACATCGTAGGTTACTATCGATCCTGAACC
>Ga0114949_10000955_pt1 | contig 16979 bp, 15 predicted proteins | sample N074metaG_FD_83505 | JGI IMG/M metagenome (GOLD analysis project Ga0114949, IMG submission 83505) | Deep subsurface microbial communities from Kermadec Trench to uncover new lineages of life (NeLLi) - N074 metaG | ecosystem: Environmental > Aquatic > Marine > Ocean trench > Sediment | place... | reverse complement strand
TGCCGCCGCGGCGAGGCGGAGGCGAGAACCAGGGGCGGCAACGCAGGAATGGCCATTCCTTCTCCTGTCTGGTTGAAACGGGCAGATCCCACAGGTATACTGGCATTTTTGGAAACCCTCTGCATCTTGTTTCGATGGACCTGTCTTGATGAAACGCACCCGATTCCTCCTCTCCTGGACCCTGTTCGGCGCAGCCGTGCTGTGGGCAACTGCCGTGCCCGGTGGTGCACAGCAGGAGCCGGCGGAGCTGGTTTTCGAGGCGAAGCCGACCATCAAGAATCTTCCCAGCGTACCTCCGCCGCCGCTGGTGGCCGGGGGACCTGCCCCCGATATCGAGCTCCTTTACTCGTCCGAGGTGCGCGGCTTCTATCAGCCGTGTGGCTGACCGCGTAACCCGGCAGGGGGGTTGGCCCGGCGGGCCGCCTACATCCGGTTGTTCCGCGGTGTTTACCCCAGCGCGCCCATCCTCTGGCTGGACAGCGGTTCGTTTTCCGGTGATGCCAGCATGGCGGGGCAGTTGCAGACGGAGACGCTCATCGAGGGCATGAACCGTCTGGGCTATACGGCTGCCAACGTCACGGACCGCGAGATGATCGGTGGGCTGGAGCGCTTCCTGAAGGTGGCCAAGCTGGCCAGGTTCCCCCTGATCTCCGCGAATATCGTGTTCCAGGACGGCGGGCGCAGCATCCTGCCACCGTACACCGTGGTGACCCTGCCGCCGGAGGCCTGGCGTGGATCGGTGCCCTTGCGGGTGGGAATCCTGGGACTGGCAAAGGAGCGTCCCACGTTTCTGGAGTTCACCAAGAACGGCAAGAAGGTGATCATCGAGCCGCCCATCCCCGCGGCGGCGAGGCTGGTACCCTCGCTGGCACGCGAGACCGACGTGGTCATCCTGCTCACCAATATGAACTCCATCGTAGTCAACAGGCTGCTGCGGCAAGTGCCGGGCATCGACGTGGTGCTGGCGGGGTACGGTGAGAGAATCTCGGACAACCAGGCCATCCCGCCCGCTGCTCGGGTGCTGTATGCGGGCAGCCAGGGCAAGCGACTGGGCGAGGTGCGGCTGTTCCTAGGCCAGGGCCGGGTGATGAACCATGTAGCCAGCCACCTGTTCCTCGACCGTCGCTATCCAGGTGAGGCCACCATGGAAGCCCTGGAGACCGCGGGCAATGCGCGCATCAATGAGCATTACCGCAAGCTGGCCGACGAGAACCCGGTCCGGGTGGCTGCCAACCTGCCGGCGAAGTCGCGCTACGTGGGAGCTGAATCCTGCCAGGACTGTCACGGGGACGCCTTCCAGGTGTGGCAGCGCAGCGGGCACCAGCACGCCATTCAGACGCTCATCGATGCCGGGCAGGAATACAACCCGCTGTGCGTCACGTGCCACGTGACCGGCTTCCAGGTGGGCAATGGGTTCCAGAATTACACTGCAACACCGGAGTTTGCCGACGTACAGTGCGAGCAATGCCATGGGCCTGCCGGGGCCCACATGGAGGACCCCACCCTTCCCTACGGGAGGACCGGTCAGGCGAAGTGTCTCTCATGTCATACATCGGACAACAGCCCGGAATTCGAGTTCTCGTCCTACTGGGAAAGCGTGCGTCATTGAGATCGAGGAGGAGGCGGCGATCATGAGCAAGCGGTTCTCGGATCTGCCCATTCGCAGCGATCTGCAGCGTGGGTTGCAGGCCTGCGGCTATGAGGTGTGTACGCCGATCCAGGAGAAGGCCATTCCCATCCTGCTCAAAGGCGCCGATCTCATTGGCATGGCCCAGACAGGCACCGGCAAGACGCTCGCATTTCTCGTGCCCATCCTCGAACAGCTACGAGCCAACGCCAGCGTGCAGGGGCTGGTGGTGTGTCCGACCCGGGAGCTGGCGCTTCAGGTGGGCGAGGAATTCAACCGCCTGACTCCCTGCGTGGGAGCAAAGACCGTAGTGCTGTATGGAGGGACCTCGCTGGGCCCGCAACGCTCCGCGTTGCGCGAAGGTGCGCAGGTAGTCGTGGGCACACCGGGCCGGCTACTGGACTTCATGCAGTCCGCATATCTGATGACCAGGGACATTCGCTTCCTGGTCCTGGACGAGGCCGATCGCATGCTGGACATGGGCTTCATCCGGGACATCCAGTCCATCATGAGACGCTGCCCGCTGCGCCGTCAGACCATGCTGTTCTCGGCCACCTTTCCCGACGAGATCCGCGCGCTCACCAAGGACTTCATGATGTACCCGGAAGAGGTCCAGATCGAGCCGGAGCGCGCCACCGCCAAGGGTATCCGGCAGCGTGCGTTCATGGTGCGGCGCGCGGACAAGGTGGATCTGTTGCGCCGGCTGCTGAAGCGCGACGGCTCGGAGCGCATCCTGGTATTCTGCGCCACCCGCGAGGCCACCGCAGAGGTATCCCGGGCGGTGTCGCGCAGCGGGATCCGGTCCGGGTCGATCTCCAGCCTGCTGAGCCAGGCCAACCGGGAGGCCACCCTGGCGATGTTCCGTGATGGCACTCTGCGGGTCCTGGTGGCTTCCGACGTGGCCAGCCGTGGGCTGGACATCGACGACATTACTCACGTCTATAACTTCGACCTACCGCATACACCGGAGGACTACGTTCATCGCATCGGGCGGACTGCAAGGCTGGAGAAGGAGGGCGATGCGGTGACCTTTGTGGAGCCGGGGCAGATGGACCGGCTGGCCGAGATCGAGAAGCATGTCGGTGGCAGCTTGGAACGCGCGGAACTGGACGGCTTCCCGCACCCACAAGCTGAGGCGGGTTCGCCGCGCCGCGGTCGCCGCCGACCGCGCTCGAGGCGCCGTACGGCCTAGCAGCCCAGGCCTCCAGGGTGCCCTCCGTGCCGTGGTCTTTGGGCACCGGGCGTCGCAGCAGCTTCTGGAGTTCCCCCAGCGTGGTCAGTCCGCGGGCCGACGCTCTTTGTAGCAGTAGCAGCAATACCTGGGCAGTCACCTCGGCGTCTCCCAGAGCCCGGTGACGCTGTCGAAACCGCAGGCCGAGATGGTGTGCGAGGGAGTCGAGCGAGTGCGAGCGCAGGTGCGGCAGCAGGCGGCGTGCCAGGCGCACGCTGCACAACACCGGATTGGTAGGCGGTACCTCGCCACAGCGGATCAGCTCGTGGTTGAGGAAGCTACAGTCGAAGGGAGCGTTGTGCGCCACCAGCACGCCGTTGCCCAGGAAGTCCAGCCATTCCACGGCAATGCGCGCGAACGGTGGGGCTCCCTGCAGCATGGCGGCGCTGATTCCGGTGAGTCGCGTGATGGCTGTGGGTAAGGGGTGGCCAGGGTCCACCAGTCGGGCGAAGGTGTCCAGGCAGCGGCCGTCGCGAACCCGCACGGCGCCGACCTCGATGAGGCGTGCTGCGCCCACGCGCGTGCCCGTGGTCTCCACGTCCACCACCACGAACTCGACGCGGGTCAGAGGAAGGTCCAGGGCTGGGGCGCGCGCCAGGATCAGCATGCCGCGATCATCGACATCCAGACGGGCATCTGCTTCGGCCAGGGAGAGGACCACCTGTCGGCCGGCGGAACCCACGGCTCCCTGTGCGCGCAGGAGCAAGCGGGCGGCGTGATCGGGGTCCAGTTCACCTCCGGCCCGACGTACCTCACGATGCAAGGAAACACCCAGCCGATGGATCTCCGCGATCAAGAGAACGGATGCTATCACGGCAGGCCATGGCTTGACAGCCTCCCGGCGCGCTTCGCATAATGCAGCGAATGTCGCCCTCGTCTCCTTCCATCCCACCCCACGGGCGGATCCTCGCGGTGGACCCGGGCAGCCGCCGTATCGGCGTGGCCTTGAGCGATCCGGATCGCATCGTCGCGCAACCGCTGACCACGTTTACCTCGGGCGGGCGGCGCAAGGACCTGGCAGCGTTGGTGGAACTGGCCCGGCAGCATGATGCGGTGGCCATGGTGGTGGGCCTTCCGTACAACATGGACGGCAGCGAGGGACCCTCGTTCGCGGCTGCCGCGCGTCTGCTGGAGGATCTGCAGGACGCCAGCGGACTGCCGGTGCGCGGCTGGGACGAGCGCCTCACGTCAGTGCAGGCCGAGCGCACCCTCATCTCCGCTGGGGTCCGCCGGGATCGGCGCCGCCGCAAGGGGATGGTCGACCGTGTGGCCGCGGCGCTGATCCTGGAGTCGTTCCTCACCTTCCTCTCCGGTTCTCCGGAGGTGCGCTAGTGTTCCGCGCTCCATGAGCCGGCCAAAGCGCCTGCTGGTCGTGGTGCTGTTGTTGTTCCTGGTCCTGGTTGCCGCCTGGGCTACGCTCGCCCTGGGGGCATACCAGGGCTATTCCGGCCGTCACGTGATCGTGGTCATTCCCCAGGGCGCAGGAGCCCACAGCGTGGCAGGTGCGCTTCATGAGGTCGGTGTCATCCGCAGCCGGGCGTTCTTCAGCCTGCTGCTGCAGGTGAGCGCCTCAACCGCAGCGCTGCACGCGGGCGAGTACCGCTTCGAAGGCCCGCTGACCCCGATGGCGGTACGCCGCATCCTGGTGGCCGGCGATGTCCTGCTTCACCCGGTGACCGTCCCCGAGGGACTGCGCGCGGCGCAGATCTTCGATCTGTTCATCGGCCGCGGGCTGGGAACGCGGGCGGGATTCGAGCGAGCCTGGCGCCGTGTGGAGTGGCTGCAGGGGCTGGACGACGAGGCCGCGGACCTGGAGGGTTATCTCTACCCGGATACCTATCACGTCCCACGCTTCCTTCCGGAGGAGGAGATCCTGCAGGGGATGGTGAAGCGGTTCGTCAGCGAGTTCGGTGAACGGGAGCGCCGGCAGGCCCGAGCTCTGGGCCTTACCGTGCGCCAGGTGATCACCCTTGCATCCATGGTCGAGCGCGAGACGTCGGTGTCGGACGAGCGTTCGTTGGTCTCCTCGGTGTTCCACAACCGATTGCGCCGCGGAATGCTGCTGCAGTGCGACCCCACCGTGATCTACGCCCTGCAGCGCAGCGGCCAGTACAAGGGACGGCTTACACGAAAGGGTTTGCAGTTCGACTCACCGTACAATACCTATCTGCATCGTGGCCTGCCGCCGGGTCCCATCGCCAATCCGGGCCTGGAGTCGATCCATGCCACACTCCAGCCGGCGGACTCCGACTACCTTTACTTCGTGTCGATGAACACGGGAAGACACCATTTCTCGAGCAACCTGGTCGAGCACAGCAGGGCGGTGCGTCGCTACCAGCGTTGAGGTTGTCGGCCGGTCAGCCGCGATTCATGCCGGTGAGTGGATCGTCTTCCAGTCGCTCCCGATGGATCAGCGCCTGTCCGTAGGAGTTGATCTCGCGCCGCCGGGCCTGGTCCTTCACCGTGTCCAGGATCTTGCCGAGCGGGCTGATCTCACCGTTGACCAGACAGTGGTGGTGAAACCGGCAAAATCCGCTCAGATACGGCCCCTTACCGCAGTGAGAGGTGCCCCCCTCGGAGCAGATGAAACGGCAGGTCTCCTCGACTGGGCTCTCCGGGGCGCTGGCCCTGCGCACATGCTGATGCCGCGCGGATTCCTCGGGGGGCAGACCGGCAGGGCTCAGTCGCGGGTTTCGTGCGGGTTTGTCCTTGGACATGAAGGCACCTGACTGTGGGGCACACCGACGCAGGGGTGGCACCGGTTCCACCGCGCATCATGCCAGTACGGTTCCCACCCTGACAACCACGTCGTCCTTTGACACCCTGGCAGGGTCTTCGCTATCCTTGTGGTATCAGGACACCCTCATGCAACGCAGGGCGAAGGAGCCGGGTGGATGGCGCTGAGGCGGCGAAAAAGCGGTTTTCGACGGGTCGAAGAGGTGGCTGCCGCCGCCGGGACGCTTCTGCCCCGTTCCCGACAGGGGCGCCACCTGCGCGCGATGGCCGCCTGGAGGGCCGCCGTGGGCGATCGCCTGAGCCGTTCGACGCGGGTGTCCAGGCTGGACAACGGTCTGCTGACGGTGGAAGTCCTGGATCCGGCCTATCAGGACTCGTTGCAACGGCTCGAGCCGCAGATCCTCGCTCGCGTGCGCGAGGGGATGGGCAGCGATGCGCCGCGCCGACTCCGCCTGGAGGTCGCCCCCGGCTTCTGGCGCCCAGTGGACGGACCGAAGGCGCGCCGGGATTTCGCGTCGGAGGCAGCGGAGCCGCCGGCGGGAGACAGGGCCGAACCCTCGAAGCCCCCGACGCCCTGTTCGGCCCCCCAGCTCCACGACGACGATTTCTCCTCGATCACGGATCCGGAGCAGCGACGGGCTCTTCTGCGTGTGGCGAACCGCTACCTGGCGCGTTCGACCCGCTGAGCCCCAGCCTCCAAGAAACGCCCACCCGCATTGGAACTTTTTCTCTCTCTTCCTCGTAGTTCATGATAGCCATCGTCACCGCAGGGGGGTGCACGGTGGCGGGGAGTGAGCCGTGGAAGGCAAGAGCAAACGAGTGCGGGTAGATCATCGAGAGGGCATCGGAATCGTCATGCCCGAGGGACATCTGACCCTCGGGGACGGAGACCGAGATCTGCTGGACGTAGTGGGCCGTATGCTCGCATCGGGGCGGCTTCGCGTGGTTCTGGACCTGGCCGGCTTGGATTACCTGGACGCCGCCGGGCTGGGCATGCTGATCCGCTGTCAGCGCCGTGTGGCCGGGCGAGGAGGGCGTTTCATCCTCACCGGGGCGCGTTCCAAGGTGCGCGAGATCCTGGACCTGGCCGAGGTGGCGGCGTATCTGGAGCAGGCCGAGGGGCTCGAGCAGGCGGTGGCGATGTTGTCCTCCTGCGCACCTGCGAGTGTGCCGGCGAAGCCGGTGGCGCACAGCCGCGTGGCCTGATCCACTCCCGGCGAGCCTGGTCGGGAGCCCTTCTGTTATGATGCCCGCCTGCGTTGCCGGCGATCCGGCTGCCATTTCCAGTTCCAGGGCTCCCCTTGGCCACTTACTCCCATTCCCGCCTGAAGACCTTCTCCCAGTGCCCGCGTAAGTTTCTGTGGCAGTACGTGTGGAAGGTGCGCCCGGAGGTGGAAGGCGTGGAGGCGTTCGTGGGCAAGCGGGTCCATGAGACGCTGGAGGAACTCTACCGCGGGATCTGTCGGGGCGATCCCGCGCCGGATCTGCGCGAAGTGGTGACGGACTTCGACGAGCGCTGGCAGAGCCAGTGGTCGGAGAAGGTGCGCATTGTGCGGGATGAGGGCGCGGATCACTATCGCAACATGGGTGCCGAGTGTCTGGAGCGCTACTACGCGCGCCACTATCCGTTCGATGCGGGCACCACACTGTCCGTGGAGCAGGCCTTTCACATGCCGGTGGAACCGGGCTCCCGCCATCACCTGCGCGGCTTCATCGATCGCGTCGACCTGGCGGCCGATGGCACCCTGGAAGTGCATGACTACAAGACCGGCCGTCCGCAGAGCGCCCGCTCCCTGGAGAGCGATCAGCAGCTGGGCTTCTACGAGGCCGCGGCCCGTTTCCTGTATCGCGAATACCGCCGCGTCCGCATGGTGTGGCACTTCCTGCGCTCGGGGGTGGAACATCGGCTGCCGCAGCGCCCGCCGGGGGCGATCTCGGCGTTGCGACGCCGCGCTCACGCACAGATCGAACGCATCGAGGCTGTGGTGCAGGAGTACCTGCGCAGCTTGAGCACACCCACAGCGCGGGTGTTCGTGCGCAGTAGCCGGCAGGAGCAGACCTACGTCCCCCCGGAGGCCATGGCGCCTTCCACCCTGTTTCCTGCACGGGTGGGGCCGTTGTGCCGTTGGTGCAGCCTGGTGGACTGGTGCGAGGAGGGTGCTGCGCACGCCGGAATTCCGTTCCGACCTCCGGCGCAGCCTGCCTTCACACCCGCGCCCCTCCCGCCTCCCACGGCGCAGGGACAGGCCGGGGAGCAGTGGGACCTGTTCTAGAGAAGCTTCGCTATCGGCTACAGGTTCGCCAGTGCCTCTTGTGCCGCAGCGACTTCGGCCGAGCCTGGAAATTCTGCGATGAGGATCTGCAACTCGCGCCGGGCATCGGTGAAACGGTGGTCGTCGCGATAGACCAGCGCCAGACGCAGCCGCGCGGACGAATCCGCCGGATCCACGCGCAGGATGTGTAGCAGTTCCTCTGCCGCCGCCGCACCGTTCCCGGCAAGGGCCAGCCCTACCGCGAGGTTGAAGCGCGCGTCCGGATTGTCGGGGTCCATCTGCAGCGCGCGCTGATAGGCCTCCACGGCTCCCGGCAGATCTCCGGATCGTCTGCGGGCCACTCCCAGGTTGACCCAGGCCTCCGCCAGGCCGGCATCTTCCTGGACGGAGCGCAGCAGCAATGGGATCGCCTGCGCCGGATGGTCGTCGAGCAGGTGCAGGACGCCCGCCAGGTTGAGCAGGTCCGGATCGCCGGGATGGAGAGCCCGGGCCTGTTGCAGATGGTGCCGGGCTGCTTCCCGATCGCCGCTGTCCAGATCCAGCCGGGCCAGGAGCGCCAGGGACGCCACATCCCCGGAGCGCAAGTGGATGGCCTGCGCCAGTTCCCGACGTGCCCGTTCCCTCTCGCCGGAGGAGGCCAGCAATGCGCCCAGCAGTGCATGGGCCTCCGCTGCAGCCGGGGGCGAGGTCGCGGCGCGTTCCAGGTGGCGGCGCGCCGGGCCCGAGAGGCCGGCGCGCAGGAGTTCGATCGCCAACCCCAGTTCCGGATGTGCCAGGGCTGCTGCCCCGGCATCCCCCAGGGAGAGAAGGAAGCGCTCCTCACGCCGGGCGTCGGTGCGGGCTGCGCGCAAGCGGGACAGCAGCGAGCTGAACTCCGCCTCGCTACCGAGCGGTTGGATCCAGGGCACCGGGGTTTCCCGGTGACGGCGCAGGGTGCGCACCACCGCCGGCAGGGTGTTCTCGTACAGGGCCCGTGCGGCAGTGAATTCCAGGGCGGTGCGATCATCAACCTGCTGTACTGCATCACGGGACCAGTCCCGGAGGGCGTCAGGACCCGCCACGAACCGTGTGAGGATATCCACAGCATCGGTGATCCCGGCCCGCGCGAGGTCGTCGCGGACGCGGGGATCACTCAGGCGCTCCTCCATGAGCTCGAGATCCAACACCACCGAGGCGGCCTTGTGGCCCACCAGGAAGTAGTCGCCGCCTGCCGGCGATGCTTCCCACAACGATACCTGGGGGAACACCCCCTGGAATGTCGCCACAACGCTACGGAGATCCTCGGGCTGCATACCATAGCCTTGCACCCACTGGCAAAAGATCCCGCCATCGCGCAGACGATCCCGGGCCGCCTCGAAGGCCTCGCGGGTGAACAGAGCTGCGGCCCCGGAGACCCAGGGGTTGGTGGGTTGTGATGTGATGAGGTCGTAGGTTACGCCGGAATACAGGAGATGATTGCGGGCGTCGCCCAGGTGCAGCCGCACGCGGGGATCGTCCAGGGCATTGCCGCTGGCCGCGTCGAACAGCGGTGCCGCTTCGACCACCCCCGGCAACAGTTCCACCACGTCGAGGTGCCGGAACGGGTAGGTTTCCAGCGCCCCCAGGGAGACCCCGGTGGCCAGGCCGATCAACAACGCCGAGTCGGCAGCCGGTGGGGCCAGCAGGGCCGGTAGGTGTCCGGCCAACAGCTGGCTGACCATGTCACCTCCGCTGGAGGCGTCGGTCTTTCCGTTGATCTGTAGCGAGAGGATGTCGCCCGGCGAACGACGCACCGAGACCGTGGCGTCGGCACCGTCGCGATGAAACAACAGTTCGCCACGCCCACGGATGGCGTCGGAGATGGAGACGTCCTGGGCCCGGGCGCCGGCGCGGTACAGCGGTGCGTAGAGAAACGGTCCGCTGGTGACCAGCGCAGCGTCCCAGCCCGGGAGAGCCCATGCGGTGAGGACGAGCAGCAGCAGCGAAGCCACGGAGATTCTCCACAAGCCGCCGCGGGGCGCGCAGCGTGCGACGAGGAGCGCCGCCACCGGCATGGCAAGGGCGCCGGCCACCAGGGCGCCGCGCACACCCAGGGCTGGCAGGAGCCAGCCTCCTGCCAGCAGGCTGCCCAGCACCAGGCCGCTGGACGACGCCGCGTAGACTTCGCCTGCGGCAAGCCCTGCACCTCGGCGGTCCCGGTCGCGGAGCGCCACCGCCAGCGGGAAGGCGGCTCCCATCAGGAATGTGGGGATCGCCACCACCGCGAAAGCAGCGGCAAACTGCAGCGACAGGACCCAGCCCAGTCCTGCATGGGCGCGTGCCAGGGGAGGGACCAACCATACGGCCAATCTGCCCAGCACGGCCAGTCCCAGCAGGGACGACAGGCCCACCAGGGCATAGAGCAGCACCAGGAGGCGCGTCAGGTGGCGGGATTGTCGCGCCAGCCTTGCACCTGCAAGTCCTCCCAGAGCCAGGCCGCTGAGGAACGCCGCCAGGATCAGGGAAAACCCGTAGACCGTGGATCCCAGCAACATGGAGAGCGTGCGCGTCCAGCCCACCTGATCCACCATGGAGGCGGCCCCGACCAGGAACACGGCGGCCAGGAGAGCGCCTCCGGCGCCTGGTGAGACGGCTTTCGGTGCCGGCCTCGGCCGGGGAGTGGCGGCGGGCAGACGGCGCACCGCCAGTCCGGCGGCGATGAGGTTGCATGCCGCCGCCAGGGCCAGGGTGGATGCGAGTCCGAGCAGGGGCAGTGCCAGCAATCCGGTGCCCAGGGCTCCTGCCACCGCGCCTCCGGTGTTCGCCCCGTAGGCCAGCCCGCAACTTCTTCCCGTGCTTGCGCCGCTACGTCGCAGGTGCTCCACGAGCGCCGGGAACGTCGCACCCATGAGCACCGTGGGCGGGAGGACGAGCAGCGTGGCCAGGCCGACACCTGGGAGCAAGAAGGATGCTCCGGTCTCCAGATGACGGCGGTAGAGGGTGGAAAACAATGGCGCGAGCCACTGCAGTGCGGGCAAGACCAGGATGGCGCTGAAGGCAGTGCCTGCTTCCAGGGCGGCGAACAAGGCCAGGGGCCTCCTGGAGCGGGCGGATAGGTGCCCGCCCAGCCATCCCCCCAGGGCCAGTCCCGCCAGGAACCCCGCCAGCAACCCGGTGAACACCGGGACCTCCGCCCCGAGTTGCAGCGCGAACGCCCGGGCCCAGCCCACCTCGTAGGCCAGCGCGGCGGCGCCGGAGACGGCCGCGATCAGCGCGACACGTGCGGTGAGAGATCTCGCAGCCGGATCATTCATCGATTGCGAAGTCCACCTGTGCCGATACAGAGGTACCACGGATCTCATCGGTAACCGTGACCTGAAGGCGGAAGGCGCTTGCAGGCCAACCCACCAGGGGAAAGGACCAGCCCACCGCCTGTTCGCGGATGGAACGGGTGACGATGGGTTCGCCCAGCGGCCTGGGTCCATCGCTGTCCAGCGCGAAGAAACGATAGGAAACCTGCATCTGGGCCAGTCCATCCGCCGCCGGCGCGGCGTTGTACACCTGATAGTAGACCGAGAACGTCTCCCCGTTGGAGAACGTGTTGTCGATGGCGGGGATCACGCGCCGCCCGGCCAGGATGAACGGTCGCTTGTAGGGGCCTTCGGACTCGCTGGGTTCTGCGGGCTCCATCTGCCTCGCCAGGGTCAAGCTGCTCAGTGCCAGTCCGTCGGCGGGGAACACCGGGACTTCCACGCTGCCGTGACGCGATGCCACCTCACCGTCGCTGCCCAGGAAGATCCCCAGGAAGGTGCGGTAGCGGCCTGGACGGATCCCCTGACCGGCCTGGAAGACCCAGTGCCTCCGGGGACCGACCGAGTCGTTGTCCGGTGCGGGCACGAAGGGATTGCGGAATACGAAGTCGTAACTGAACCCGGGGTCGTCAAGGCTCTGGAGGCGGGCCACTGGCAGCAGTTCACCGTCCGCAAGCCGGTCCGGCAGAAGTGAGCGTTGCACGCCCAGGTTGATGGCCACGAACGTGAGGCCCTTCGTGGATTGATAGAAATCGAAGCGACTATGGAATGGCAAGGCCCCCGGCAACTCCTTTACCGTGACGATGGCCTGCAGGACCTCCTGCTCGCTGGGCGGGCGCTCCATCTGTCCCAGATCCAACTGCAGCTGGGTTCGTGTCACGCTGGGGACGGGTCGGGTGAGGAACAGCGGAACGAGGACCAGATCGCTGCGCGTGTAGAACGACCAGACCAGGCTGTAGTCGCCTGGATCGTTGCTTATGCGGTACTCACCCGAACGATCCTGACGAAACGCGATGATCTGATGGGGGCCACTTCCAGGCGTCGGTGAGGCACGGTAGATCCAACGTACCTCGCCGCGCCCGTACTTGGGCACTGGATCCACCTCGCGCTCGTCCGGGGGCCCGAGCAGGATGAGGGTCCGGCCACGATCCGTCTTCCAGCCCGGTTTGATGGTCTCCGTGAACAATCGGTTGGCCTCCATGACGCGCCGCCAGAGCAGTTCTCGCGCCTCGTTCTCCGGCGTCCCGGGTGTGGGGTCCCGTCGGGACCAGAAGCGATGGACGAAGGCAAGGCGCTCCTTGTCGGAGCCGAGCTTGCGCACCGTCTTGCTTTCCTTGCGCGTCAGCAGGTAGCGCACCGGTCCTGCGTGCCACTGCGACAGGGGCAGCCCCAGGTCTCCCAGCGCCGAGGTCTGTGAGTACGGGAGGTTCGCGCTGCCCAGGAGACACAGCACGACGAGGAGAAGGCCGGGTGCTCTCATGTTTCCCGGTGGCCGGGCGCCTCTAAGGTAGTAGGCGGATGGAACGCACCAACTGGTCATAGTCCCCGAGGTAGCGCAGGTACAGCTTGCTGGGCGCCGAGTAGAGCACGTACACCTCATGATTCCGGGACACGAACATCGTCTGGATCCATTTGTAGGCCTCGCCGGCCCTCTTGCCGCGGAAGTAGATCTCGGTCGCCGGTGTTCCTGCCACCTCCGCATCATGGCGGTTCAGGAGCTTGAAGCGATCGACGCTCTTGCGATGCGCGTCGAGTGACTTGTCGGTGAGCGCCTGCAGGTCGGGTGGGGCGTCACTCTCCGGCAGCGGGGCCACCATGACACCCATCACCGCGCGACCCGTGCCCTCTCGCAGCATCAGCGGCGGGATTCCCGGTAGGCCTTGCATGGACCAGGTGCGGGGCAGGTCCAGGCGGATCCCCGCCTGCTTCTCGGACCAAGTGGTGGGGGGACGCTCTGTTTCCTCGCCGGCGCTCACGCTCCCCGAGATCAGCAGGGCACACATCAGGGCGAGCCACGGTACGAAGCGTCCACGGACGGGAAGTCTCATGGAAAGAAGGTAAGGGAAGGGCCGGAGGGTGTCAACAAGGCTGGCGGCGGATTTGCGCAGTACTTCGTCAAGGAACCGACACCCTGTTGGCATGGCGGCGCAAATTTGACACCTGCGAGCCGCCGAGGAGCGCGAAGGCGGCCGGAAAATCATGAGAAAAATGCTCTTGGATCTGGCACCGGCTTCACTTTACCGACTACATTGCTCTCGGAGTTCCGGGGGCCAGGAGAATGAGCAGAATGAAACGAGCGCTGGTGGTCGACAACAACGAGTTCTACCGCAGGGTGCTGACGGACCTCCTCGTCGAGGAGGGCTACGATGTGGTCCAAGCGGCCGACGGCCTGGCGGCCCTGCAGGAGGCCAAGAGCCGCCGCCCCGATCTGGTACTGCTGGATCTTGTCATGCCGAAAGTGGATGGCACACAGGTCTGTCGCTTCTTCAAGTCCGACGCCAGATTCCGTGACATCCCGGTGGTGGTCCTGTCCGGCATTCTCGTGGAGGACATGGATAGTGTCAGCAACATCGGCGCTGACGCCTACGTGGCGAAGATGCCCCTGGACCGACTGCTGCCCAAGCTCACCAATGTGATTCGTCGGCTGGAAGAAGGATGCGGGGAGATCCCCGTGGAGGGGTTCGAGGATCTGTTCCGGCGCGAGGTGGTGGCGGAGCTGCTGGAGGAGAAGCGTTTCCGCGAGCAGATCATTGCCTCGCTGGAGGAGGGAGCTGCGGAACTGGACTCGTCGCAGCGCATTCTGTCGGTGAACCCGGCCTTCGCCCGACTTGCCGATGTCGATGAACTCACCGTGCTGGGGCAAGGATTCACCGATGTGGTGGGGCTGAGCCCGGAGGAGTGGGAGGGAATTCTGGCGGGCAAGGACGCACCTCGCCGGCGGCGCGACATATTCCCCTTGGGCGACAGGCGCGTGCACATCAAGGTCTCGAGGGTGCAGCGCAACACCGAGGCCAGCGGCTATCTGGTCTTGCTGGAGGATATCACCGACCTGGTCAAGGCACAGGAGGAGAAAGAAGCCCTACAGCGCGAGCTGGCACGCACCGAGAAACTCTCCGCCCTGGGTCGCATGGTGGCCGGCATTGCCCATGAGCTCAACAATCCTCTCACCGGAGTTCTGGGCTTCACGCAAATCCTGATGCGAACAAAGCCTCAAGATGAAGCCACGCGCCGCAACCTGGAAAAGGTGTTCCGGGAGGCCACGCGCTGCAAGAGCATCCTGGAGAACCTACAGTCCTTCTCGAACCGCTCGATGCCGGAGCGCAAGCGTGAGGACCTGTGCGACATCCTCGACGGTGTGCTGGCACAGCTCTCCGACGAGTTCGAGCGGATGGATGTGGAGGTGCTCTGTGAGACCGATCCCGACATCCCGGCCATTCCCGTGGATCGGCTGGACTTCAAGAAGGTGGTCGAGCAACTCATCAGCAACGCTTGCCGGTCGATGGAGGCGCAGTCAGGTCCGCGTCGCCTGCGAGTGCGGCTGACCTGTCTCGAGGATCGGGTTCATCTCGAGGTGCAGGACACGGGCATCGGCATCCCACCGGAAAACCTGGAGCGCATCTTCGATCCGTTCTACTCCACGGCGGACGTGGGGCAGGGCATGGGACTGGGGCTGTCCATGGTCTACGGTATCGTGCGTGACCACCAAGGACGCATTCTGGTCTCCAGCCGCCCGGATGAGGGGTCGACGTTCACCGTGGATCTGCCGATGCGTCAGGAGCAGGATCAGGACGGTTCGCAGCTCGAACCAAGCGGCAGCCGGCTCTCTGCAGCGGAGAGTTCAACCCCGATGCGGCGTGTCCTGGTGGTTGACGACGAGCCGGTGATCCTGGATCTATTGCTGGACCTCCTGGAGGCCAAGGGAATCGAGGTGGAGACGGCCGACAACGGAGCCGGGGCGCTGGAGAAGATGGCCACACATTCCTTCGACGCGGTGGTGCTGGATCTGCGTATGCCGGGGATGGACGGACGGGAGGTGTTCGAGAATATCCGTCGGAGCCACCCGGAGATGGTCTCGAGGGTATTCTTCGCGACTGGCGACATGGTGAGCAAGGAGACGCGTGATTTCCTGCGCGAGACCGGAGCGCCGTGTATCTCGAAGCCGTTCCAGATCGATCAGCTCTTGGATACGTTGCTCACCTTCCTGGAGCGGGAATCGGTGAACGTCTCGGTCAGGGCCAGCGAATCACAATCCGGCTGATAGCCACCGAGCTTCCGGCTTAACTCTCGATGGTGTAGGCCTCGAGGCCGTAGAGCGCCGCGTACGCATAGGACAGCGTGCCGTAGCCGGCGCCGTAACGGTTCTTCTCGCCCCAGCTGGTGCCCCACGAATTATGGATGAGGAAAGCGCCGCCTCCAGGCAGGGCGGGGTTATCCTCGTAGCCCACCAGACAGACGGCTTGACCACCGTCCGTGTTCTCTCCGGGCAGGGGGAGCGGTATGTCCCCCGAGAGTACGGTGGCAGGGTAGTCCCAGCAGGCGAACGTGTTCGCGGCGAAGGTCACCACGTTGTCGCTGTCCAGCACCGAGCGCAGCGCGCGCACATCCCGTGAACGTAGGCGAATGAACCGGTTGACCTTGAACTCGGTCGCCTTGTTGAGGAGGGTGGCCTCCTTGGGTGGTGCGCCCTGTCCCTCGTTGCCGGTGGGGTCCGGACTGGGGGAGTAGCGCCACAACCGCGCGGGAGGAATGCCGACCTCGCGCACTACGTCCATGGCCACGCCCAGGCGGGTGCCCTCTTCCAGGGGATCTCCGTCCCGGCTCTTGCACTGCCAGTAGAGAAACTGCGCCGACAACGCCACCACCTTGTGCTTGGAGGCGTGCAGCAGCGACTCGCGCAGCGAGCACACCGCGAACGCCGGGGAGGTGGGGCGGTTGCCCTGGTTGCGGATATCCGGCATGCGCGCCCGGAGATCCACGGCCACATGGGGCTGTCCATCGGGGTCGGTGCGGATGCCCGGGGGTGGCAGCCCACGACGGCTGCGCTGATCGTCGGTGAGCAGGATGCCGCGGGGACGGCGTTGTAGCAGCGCAGTGCCCTTGTCCGCCACCGAGGAGAAGATGCGATAGGGAGCCATGGCCGCCGAGCGGCCCCACGCGGAGCGTGCGACCCTTGGGGCGCGCAGCAGCGGCGCCGCAGGCGCTCCCGGGCTGTCCAGGTAGTTGTAGAGCAGCATGGGGTTGCCATGTGCCAGTTGATCGCGCAGTTCCTCGGCGGTGTTGATCCCGAGGCTCCTCAACCGCTGGGTCTGCTCCTCCGGGAGCCGGCCTTTCAGCGGTTCCACATCCCCCTTGAGGTCGTCGGTGATCTGCATGGTTCACTCCTCGAGCCGCGCACCTGACGGCCTACCCGACGAGAGCGAAAGCCGGACGAAACGGGCGCTACCTGCGTGACCCGGGAATGGTTCTCCCGATGACCACGAGAACAGGGCGACGCATTGTACACCATGGTCCTCGGTTTACCAAATCCATTGCTATCAGAAGGTTCTGAGAGAGTCAGGAAGGGCTGAAAAGAGACAAGGCGGGGAGAATCGCTTCCCCCCGCCTTGTAGTGGGGCAACAACACCCCTCATGACCACCCGGAATGGGCCGGGGTCGACAGCGCGGCACCACTGGCGACTCAGTGGGCTTGGAGGGTGTCTCTTGCCAATGCGTATGTTAGGGGATGGCAGGACCGCTGTCAAGACTGCGGGGTGCGTCGATAAGTATCTGATAATGCTTTAGTTACGACGCTTTTTGAGCCCTCTCAACAGCAGCCGAGGAGAGACTGCCGGAAACGGGACTCT
>Ga0114949_10000949_pt1 | contig 17027 bp, 16 predicted proteins | sample N074metaG_FD_83505 | JGI IMG/M metagenome (GOLD analysis project Ga0114949, IMG submission 83505) | Deep subsurface microbial communities from Kermadec Trench to uncover new lineages of life (NeLLi) - N074 metaG | ecosystem: Environmental > Aquatic > Marine > Ocean trench > Sediment | place... | reverse complement strand
TTTTGTAACGCTAAGAATCTTGGGGGAGAGTTAAGATGGCTGCAGCCTATATGATTATCGGGATTGATATTAATGATGTCGACGCCTTTCAACCCTATTTGGAACAAGTGCCGGCCGTTCTGGACTCTTATGGCGCTGAAATCGTGGTCGCCACGAATGATTTTGACGTGCTTGAAGGCACTTATAGTCGCAGACGTTCGGTGATTTTGAAGTTCCCGTCCATGGAAGTCGCCCGGGAATTTTACGGGTCTGCAGAATATGCGCCTTTGATCGCGCTGCGGGAAACATGCTCTGAGGGTGATATCATTCTCGTCGAAGGGCTCTAGGAAATAAAAACCAAAGGAAAAAACAATGGGTCGAGTTGAAGGAAAAGTGTGCCTGGTGACAGGCGGGGCGTCAGGACTGGGGCGCGCAGACGCCATTCGTCTGGCAGAACAAGGCGCCATAGTTGTTGTCACCGATGTAGACGTCACGGGGGGTGAAGAAACGGCCCAGCTGGCCGGCGGTGATGCGATCTTTATGGAACACGATGTTTCCAATGAAGACGCCTGGCTCGATGTTCTGAAAACGACGGTCGACAAATTCGGCAAGCTGAATGTGCTGGTGAATAATGCTGGCATTGTCATCCCGGCCTCGCCAGAAGAAGTTACCAATGAGCAATGGCGGCTGATCCAGAGCATCAATACCGATGGCGTGTTTTACGGCATCAAACACGGCATTTCGACGATCAAGCAAAATGGCGAGTTGGGGTCGATCATCAACATGTCGTCGACGGCGGCCATGCAGGGCTATCCGGCTTATTTTGCCTATGCGGCATCAAAAGGCGCGGTGCGGTCCATGACCAAATCCGCAGCCGTTCACTGTGTGCAGTCTGGCTATAAAATCCGGGTCAATTCATTGCATCCTGGCGGCATCGCCACGCAGATGACGGCCAATATTCCAACGCCTACACCAGAAATGTTGGAAATCATGAAGAATATGCCACCTGGGCCCGGTATTGGTCAGCCTGATGATGTCGCCTACACGGTGCTGTTCCTGGCGTCCGACGAATCAAAGCACATTAACGGTGTTGAGCTGCCCGTCGACAATACGACGATTATTTCTCCGTGAGCTAAAGCTCCACTGGGCTATCTATCCGTAGTCAGAGCTCCATCAGGCGAATGGGGTCGGTTTTGCCATCCCATTCGTCCGTGGCTTGGCGCAAGGGTGCCCACAGGGCGCTGGCACCTCCTTCAGGCACATCGACCAACTCCATCATGCAATTCAGATTGGCGCGTGCGTCCATATAGCAAAAACGCGCGTCCGATGATGCGACCTTGCCTGCCATGGCCAGGGGCATGCCGGCGGCTTCGTAGTCGGCCATTACTTTGTCGTAATCATCGGGATAGATGCACATATGATGAAAGCCTTCTTGCCCTTGGGGCACCACATCCCGATAGGCTGATGGACCGTCATTGAACTGCTGGATCAATTCAATCTGGACCGAGCCCGAAAAGGCGATAGCGGCAGAGATATCCAGATCGATGGGCGCCCCGCGATAAATCACGTCCTTCAGTTGAATGTGATCCAATAAAAAGAAGGGCCCAACGCCCATGGCGTTAATCCATTGATGCATCGACGCCTCGATATCGCGAACGACATAGGCATTTTGGGTCAGGACGGCATTCACATGTTGCATGGGCGAGGCTCCTAATTGCCGGGCACGAAGACTGTTTTGCCGTCCCAGTTACGGGCGGCGTCCTCTAGCATCCGGCTCATTTCTATGTAGCTGTCAGCGGGGCGGATCAGCTCTGTCAGGCAAAAGCCGTCGTCCCAGGTGTCCATATAGGCAATCTCGGTGCCCTCGGGGTCGCCGCCGGAACACACGACGCCATTGCCGCGTGCTTCATATTCCGCGATAGAGGCCTGCAGGTCGTCGGTCAGGATGCCAATATGATGAAAGCCTTCCTGGCCGGTTGGATAATAGTCACGATAGACCGAGGCATGATCGTGATGGGGTTGGATCAGCTCTAACTGGATATTGCCAGAGGCTGCCAATGCCGCTGACAGTTTCAATTCACCTGGTTGGCCACGATAGACGATATTGGGCAGGTCGATGTCCTTCAGCAATGTAAATGGCCCGATGCCCATAGTTCGGGCCCATCTTGCGCATGATTTTTTTAAATCATTGACAATAAAGGCGTTTTGAAAAATTGTGGTGCTATTATTGAACATCGTTCATTCCCATACACTTGATAAGTCGCCAAAGCTAATCATGAATTGGATGGCCTTGCAATCTCGTGATCGGGCGCTGGTTTTGGCGGTAAAGCCATCGTGAATTGGCGTTTTGGCTGAAAAAGACATAGACTGCGCCTATATTTAGACTCAGGTGATGAATTTGTCGGGGGCTCAAAATGCACATACGAAAGTTCTATGCGCTGTCAGTGTTGGCAATAGGCCTGTCGTCAGGCGCGATGGCAGATGAAGGCCAGGTTGTCTCTAAGGTGCCGTTGCTGGATACGCCCACCCAGCAGGAACAATTGGCGGCCACGCTACAAGCTGCGACTGCTCAACAATACCTCCCTCTGGCCGATATCGTTCACTATATGGAAACCAATCAGGCCGGGTGCGGCAACTGTGCAGATGACGACCAGGAAGCCCTTCTGAACTATTCCCGACGGTTTGCCTCGGCCCAGTATCAGTGGCGCGACCAGGGCAGCGTGGGCGTGATATTGCGCAGTGGCGAAACCAGCTTTGGCCTGTGGGGAGATGTCCGCGAAGTCAATATCGTCGAGAACGAAGAAGTCTCGCTGTTGCCCTCTGGCCTGTCGACCAGCGTGACCACGGTCCCCGCGGCGGTGAGTGCCAGTCCGGGTCTGGCCGTCAGTGACAGTGTTGGTGGGGGCGGTGGTGCCACGATCAGCGATACGCCAGCCCCTGTTAGCAACCGGGCCAATCTGAATGTGGGCAATGCCGATGCCAGCTTTAGCCGGGGCCCAAGCCCAGCCCCAAGTCCAACCACTCTTGCGGTCCTCAGCCCTAACGGCAGTAATGTCAGGCCAACGACAGGCGGTACCGTAAGCGCGGGCCCACGGCGCATACAAAGCTTCAGTACGACGACGTCGGACCTGGCCTATAAAGAATATATGGGTGGGTTGTTTGTTTCCCAATCCTTCTAGAACGTGGCCTTCTAGAACGTGGCGTTCTAGACTGGGATATTAGCCGTCGATCAGACTATTCGTCTTCAGCGACTGTGATTTCCAAACCATCAAGTTCTGCTGTGAACGGCACCTGACAGCTAAGGCGAGAGCCTTCCTTCATGCATTCCAGTTCTTCCAGCAACTCGTTTTCTTCGTCACTGCGTTCGCCGGTGCGGGCAATCCAATTGTCGCTAATATAGACATGGCATGTTGCGCAGGAACACTGGCCGCCGCAGATGGCTTCTAGTTCGTAATCATTGTCGCGCAGGTTTTCCATCAGCGAGATGCCGATTTCGCCTTTGATTTCGCTTTTTTCGCCGTCGCGATTGGTAATGATGATCTTCGCCATTTGGTTCGTCCTTTTGGATTGCGGATTGAGATTCCACTGTGTGCAGGGTCCTACCGAAAGGTTCCCCTCATTGCAAGTGGCTAGTTGGTCACATTTCTTTCAGGGGCGTATCGACATCTGCCAGCAGAGCCGGGTCGATTTTTCTTCCTGCTGCGATCAACTTTTTTGAACCCATGAAGTCTTTGACATTGTTGATCGTATTGATGGCGACAAATTGTCCATCGCGCACATAACCCACCGAGAACTTGCGACTGGCTGGGTCGCCGCGGATGACCACGTCGTCATCCGGTTCCGACAGACCAACGATTTGTAGTTTCAAGTCATATTGGTCAGACCAGAACCAAGGGATTTCGGCATATTCACCCAACGTGCCCAGCATGGCGTTGGCCGCTGTTTTGGCCTGATCAACTGCATTTTGTACCGATTCGAGTCGCAATCGCCGGCCCAACAGAGCATTCGGATGGTTTGTCACATCACCTGCGGCATAAATATCCGGGTCGCTGGTCTGGGCGAACTTGTCGACGACCAGGCCATTGTCGACCGTCAGGCCAGCGGCTTCGGCAATTTCGCAATTGGGGATGACACCGACGCCAACCACGACCAGGTCGGCTTCATATCTAGCACCATCGGCCGTCACAACGTGGGTCACGTCGCCATCGCCTTCATAGGCGGTGACACCGACACCGGTCATGATCTTGACACCCGCTGATGTGTGCACATCGTGGTAGAAGGCCGATACTTCTGCCGCCACTACGCGGTTCATCACGCGGTCCAAACCTTCCAGCACGGTGACATCGCAGCCCATCTTGGCGCTAACTGCAGCGACTTCCAGCCCAATGTAGCCACCGCCGACAATGACTACCTTGGCGTCTGGCTTCAGCCGCTTCTGGATGGCCAAAGTATCAGCGATTGCACGGAGATAGAAGATACCCTCCAGTTCTTCGCCAGGCAAATTCAGCTTGCGGACACGGGTGCCCGTGGCGATCAGCAATTTGTCATAGGTGACCGTGCTGCCGTCTGCTAGCGCCAGGGATTTGTTGTCCTTGTCGATTGTATCCACCAGCGTATTGACCCGCAGATCAACATTCTTTTTGGCGTACCAGTCCGGTTTCCTCAGATAGACCCGCTCTATATCGATGTCGCCGGACAGCAATCCCTTGGACAAAGGCGGGCGCTCATACGGCACATAGGCCTCGTCACCAAGCATGATAATCTTGCCTTCAAAGCCCTTCATACGAAGCGTTGAAGCTGCCTGACCGCCGGCGTGACCGGCCCCGACAATGACGAAAGTCTGATCCATTTTATTTCCTGCTTTTTTTGTGCTGGTGCGGTGACAGATTTAAAAGTTCAACGGTGTGCTTCTTATCTTGTTCCATCGGAAAAATCTATGATATGCCTCTTGGTCTGTTAACGATTCAACGGAATGTCGGGATTTTGCACGCGACAGATTTGTTGCGCTGTGCAAGCAGGTCGATTGCCAAAGGGCGGGGGCATGTGTGCGGGGTGACAGATTGACTGGTGCAACCCGGTTTGTCTTACTTAGGGAGAATTAAATATGGATATCGGAATTAAAGGCAAGAACGCCATTGTCACGGGCTCTACCAAAGGTATTGGCCGTCGGGTGGTTGATCTTCTGGCCGATGAAGGCGTGAACGTCGGCATTTGTGCCCGTAACGCTGAAGAAGTCGAAAAGGCAGTTGCAGACCTTTCTGCAAAAGGCGTCAAAGTTGTTGGCGGCGTTGTCGACGTTGCTGACACCGACGCTTATGTCGCATGGCTAAAGGCGACTGCTGAAGAACTCGGTGGTCTGGACATGTTCGTGCCGAACGTCTCTGCCGGCGGTGGTTTTGACCCAAAAAATTGGGGCCACAACTGGGAAAACAACTTCAAAATCGACATCATGGGCACCGTCAAGGGCGCTGAGGCTCTCACGCCATTCCTGGCTGAAAGCAAAGGCTCGATGGTCTTTATGGCAACGACAGCTGCGGGCGAATTTTTCGCAGCCCCTCAGTCATACAGCTCTATCAAGTCAGCCATTGTGAATTACGGGTCCAACCTGGCTCAGTTCCTGGCACCCCAGGGCATTAATGTGAACGTCGTGTCACCAGGCTCCATCTATTTTAAAGGCGGCGACTGGGAAAACATCGAGAAGAACATGAAGCCTTTTTATGACCAGGTCCTGTCGACCATTGCAATGGGCCGCTATGGCACACCGGAAGAAGTGGCCAATGTCATCGTCTTCTTGCTGAGCCCACTGGCAAGCTGGGTCACCGGCGTCAACGTCACGGTTGATGGTGGTCAGACCAAGCGGACCAAGTTCTAGGAATAGACAAATCAAGGGGTGAAGGGCGACTTTCACCCCTTTTTTAGTCAGGTTTCTAAACCATTCACGGGTGCATAAATTTGGGGCTTGACCGGCATTAGGTCACTCGCCAGTATGCGCCGCAACACTATCTAGAAACGATATATCCAGCAGGAGAAATTCCAGTGCAATTATCGCGAGAACAACTGCTCCATGCATATGAACGGATGAAAACCATCCGTGAATTTGAGGATCGTCTGCACGCAGAAATCCCCAAAGGCCTGATCCCGGGCTTTACGCATCTTTATTCGGGTCAAGAAGCCATTGCTGTCGGTGTTTGTGAAAACCTCACAGACGACGACGCCATTACTTCTACGCATCGTGGCCACGGTCACTGCATTGCCAAAGGCGTCGACGTCAAAGGCATGATGGCTGAAATTTATGGCCGTGCGACGGGCCTATGCAAAGGCAAGGGCGGTTCCATGCATATTGCCGACTTCAGTAAAGGCATGCTTGGCGCCAACGGCATCGTTGGCGGTGGCCCACCCCTGGCAACAGGGGCCGCTATTTCCTTCCGCAACCGCGGCAAAGGCGAAGTCGCAGTGGCACTTGCTGGCGACGGCAGCTGTAACTCTGGCCCTGTGTTTGAAGCCATGAACATTGCTGTTATGCTGAACCTGCCCGTGATCTTCATGTTTGAAAACAACGGTTATTCCGAACAAACTGCCCCTGCTTATGCAGTTGGTGGTGGCAAAACCGACATGACCCGCCGGGCCGCAGGCTTTGGTATGCCCGCAACCAGCGGCGACGGCACCGACTTCTTCGAGGTCTATGAAAAGACCCGCGAAGCTGTTGAACGTGCCCGTAATGGCGGCGGCCCAAGCTCGCTTGAATTCAGCTGCTTGCGCTTCTTTGGTCACTTTGAAGGTGATCCGCAGAAGTACCGCGCAGATGGCGAAGTTGCAGATGCTCGGGAAAACATGGATTGTCTGAAAAACTTCCGTGCCAAGGTCACAGAAGCTGCATTGCTTGAAGTCGCCGAGATGGATGCCATTGACGCGAAAGTGGCGATCCTGATCGATGAAGCCGTCGAAGAAGCCATCGCAGCACCCTTTCCAGACCCCTCTGCGGTGCTGGAAGACGTTTACATTAGCTACTAGGTGAGGGAGTAAAAATTATGCCAGTAATGTCCTACCGCGAAGCGGTAACCGAAGCCCTCACGATTGAAATGGATCGCGACGAAACTGTGATCATCATGGGCGAAGATATCGCCGGTGGCGCTGGTGGTTCGTCGGGGGTCCGTGACAACCAAAGTGGCATCTGGGGTACATACCCGCAGTTCCATGCCAAATATGGTGAAAATCGTTTCATTGATATGCCTATTTCTGAAGCCGCGATTGTGGCTGCAGCTGCCGGTGCTGCCCTAACCGGTATGCGTCCCATCGCTGAAATCATGTTTGCTGATTTCCTTGGCTATTGCCTCGATCAGGTTCAGAATCAGGCTGCCAAATTCCGCTATATGTTTGGTGGTACATCTCGGACACCCATGGTTATTCGCACAGCCTATGGCGCAGGTCTGTCGGCCGCGGCTCAGCATTCGCAGTGCATGTATTCGCAGATCACCCATATCCCGGGCATGAAGGTTGCGGTACCTTCCAAGCCTGCGGATGCCAAAGGCCTGATGCTGACGGCCATTCGTGACGATGATCCCGTGTTGTTCTTTGAGCACAAAGCACTGTTCGGCATCATGGGTGAAGTCCCCGAAGGCGATGAAGGCATTCCGTTCGGTGAAGCTGCCATGTACCGCGAAGGCGACGACTGCACCGTTGTTGCCATTGGTCGTATGGTTCATTTTGCTGAAACCGCCATAGACTCGCTGATTGGCGAAGGCATCACGTGTGATTTGGTTGATCCGCGGACGACGTCGCCTCTGGATGAAGAAACCATCCTTGAGAGCGTCGAGCATACGGGTCGTTTGGTGATTGTGGATGAATCAACACCACGTTGTTCGGTCGCGACCGACATTGCCGGTATTGTAGCTTCCAAGGGCTTCCATTCGTTGAAGGCACCAATCGAGATCATCACATCGGCGCATTCGCCCGTGCCGTTCTCGCCGGTTCTTGAAACAGCCTACTTGCCGAGTGTTGATGACATCACAGCAGCGATCCGCAAGACGCAAGAATAGCGTTCGGACCTGTTGTTAAGAAATTAGCCTCGGGGGTGGATACGCCTCCGGGGCTAAAATTGTTCTAGATGTAAGGAGACGCGTCATGGCTGACATGATTGCAGTGGCAATGCCCAAATGGGGCTTGGAGATGACAGAAGGTACTGTCGTCAAGGTTCACGTAGGTGAAGGTGATACGGTCTCTAAAGGCCAGACCATCATGGACATCGAAACCGAAAAAATAGCCAACGAGTTTGAAGCCGAAGCCGCGGGCGTGATCAAAAAGATCATGGTCGCAGAAGGCGACGTCAAAATTATTGGTGATCTGATGGCGGTCATCGGACCGGCAGAAGCCACCGATGCCGAAGTTGAAGAATTCATCGGCAGCTATGTCTCTGTCGCTGTTGGTCGTGTTGAAGCTGCGCCTGCGGCCGCAGCCCCTGCCGCTGCGCCCGCCGTGTCTTCGGCACCTGCTGCTGATGACAGTGGTGTCAAAGCTTCCCCGCCGGCCAAGCGTCTGGCGCGCAAGCTGGATGTTGATATTGCCCTGATCACAGGCACCGGTCGTGGTGGTCGTATTTCTGCCGATGATGTTCAGGCCTTTGCTGATGCCGGTGGTGCAGCCGCTGCAGCGCCTGCTGCTGGTGGTGAAGTACGGGCAACACCAGGTGCCAAACGTCTGGCCAAAGAGTTGGGTATCGATCTGGCGACAATTGCCGGTTCTGGCCGTGGTGGACGTATTTCCAAGGAAGATGTGGAAGCCGCCGGTGCTGGTGGTGATGCCGGTTCGTATGGCTCTACACCCGTCGCGGCCCCTGCTGCACAGGTCATCTCTGGTGATAACCCGGCAACGGTTGAGCCGCTCAGTAGTATGCGCAAGACCATTGCCAAGCGCCTGACGGAGAGCAAGCAAAACACACCGCATATCTATTTGACGGTAGACGTGGAAATCGACAAATTGCTGGCGCGGCGGGCCAAGTATAATGCCACCGCCTCGGTGAAGACGTCGTTGAATGACTTTGTCATCCGCGCGGCTGGTCTGGCGCTGAAGCAGGTGCCAAAGGCCAATGTTCAATACCACGGGGATGAGCTGCATTTCTTCGAGCATGCGGACATTTCAGTGGCTGTTGCCATTGACGGTGGGCTGATTACGCCGATTGTCAGGGCGGCTAACCTGAAAACAGTTGAGCAGATCTCGATTGAAATGAAGGACCTGGCCGCGCGCGCGCGCGAAGGCAAACTCAAGCTGGATGAAATCCAGGGCGGGACGTTCAGTATTACCAATCTGGGCATGTACGGTATCAAGAGCTTTGATGCGGTCATCAACCCACCACAGGGCGCGATCCTGGCGATTGGTACGGGTGAAGAACGGCTGGTTGCCAAGAACGGCGCCCCGGCAGTTGCAACCGTAATGACCGTGACCATGTCTTGTGATCACCGTTCTATCGATGGTGCATTAGGCGCGCAATTCCTAGATGCTTTCAAGGAATTGCTAGAAGAGCCTCTGGCACTGACTGTCTAGAGCAATATTTCTATCCCGTACTTCGATACAATCGGCCTCGCTAACGCGGGGCCGATCACTCAGCACGAACCGGTTGGATGGGATAGATTGTCCCTAACAGAAACGGTTCGTGCTGAGTGATTTCAGGCGAAGCCGGAAATTGTATTGAAGCCTGTCCTGAGCTTGTCGAAGGGGGCGTGATCGCGATACGGGGTGCGCTTATGTGCGAACCACATTATCGGCGTCGAGGTCCAGACGCGTGATGATATTGCGCGTATCCACGACCAATTGCGCATGGTCGACAACCAATTTATAATCGACGATCTGGTGATCAGTGCAGATCAACACTGCGTTGTATTGGGCAATTGTCTCGGCATCCAGGGACACGGATTGCTTGCCCGTCACGGTTGGGTGGTCACTGGTGTGGGGGATCACAGGCACCAGCGGGTCATGATAATCAACATCGGCGCCGCGTTTCTCGATCATTTCCAGCAGGCGTACCGACGGGCTTTCGCGAATGTCAGACACATTGGCCTTATAGGCAAGGCCCAGCACCAATATTTTTGAAGATCCCAACGATACCCGTTGTCTGTCGTCCAATGCCTTCTCCAGATTGCGGATCACATAGTCGGGCATGGCGATGTTAATCTCGCCGGCAAGCTCGATAAAGCGGGCACGCAGGCCAAATTCACGGGACTTCCACGCCAGATAAAACGGATCGATGGGGATGCAATGCCCCCCCAGGCCGGGGCCAGGATAAAATGGCATAAAGCCAAAAGGCTTGGTCTTGGCAGCCTCGATGACTTCCCAGACGTCAATGCCCATGGCGCTATAGATTATCTTTAACTCGTTAACGAGGGCGATGTTGACCGACCGGAAGATGTTCTCTGTGATCTTGACGGCCTCGGCCACGCTGTTGGTCGACACGGGCACTACATGCTGCATGAAGGCACTGTAGAATGCCGTGACCAGATCGCGGGCTGTTTCGCCATCGCCGGCTACAATTTTCGGGATGGTCTCGGTGCTGTAGTCCGGGTTACCTGGGTCTTCGCGCTCTGGTGAAAACCCGAGGAAGAAGTCTGCGCCGGATTTCAGACCGCCTTGCTCCAGGATAGGGCAGACAATTTCATCAGTGGTGCCGGGATAGGTTGTCGATTCCAATACAATTAGCTGCCCGGCCTTCAGATGCGTCGCGATCACGCCAACCACTTGTTCCACAAAGGACAGGTCGGGTTCGCGGTGTTTTGACAAAGGCGTTGGCACGCAAATGGTGATGACATCGCAATCAGCCAGCGGCGCGAAATCGCTGGTGGCCGAAAAGAAATTGCCACCCACCAGTCGGGCCAATTCATCATTGTGCACGGCATCGATATGCGAAACCCCTTTGTTCAAAGAGGAAATTCTATTTTCATCAATGTCAAAGCCGGTGACGGTGAACCCTTTGCGGGCGATGGTCGCGGCCAGTGGCAGGCCGACATAGCCCATGCCAATCACGCCCACGCGGGCGCTGCGGTTGTCAATTTTTTGCTGAAGGGAATTTGCGATATCACTATGGGTCATGGCGGTATTCTATAGCGGTAAGCGCCTAACCAACAGCATGAATATGCAGTTTTAACGCGCTTTTAGCACTCTGAACGGATGGTGTTTATGGCGGGAACTAGCGTTGCTCGGTTTCTGTTGGCCAATAGCCTGACAGAATAACGTGTCCCTTTTTGCCCTTCTCGACTTCGGCCTGCACCTTTTTGCCAATGCCCGACAGATTGTTGTCATGCATGCGATAGCTGAACAGCGGCTCGGGGATGTGCTGGCCTTTCCAGCCATTGGCGACAATGCGTTTCCATTTATGGTGCTTGGTGCCTTTGCGGATTTTCACATCATACGGATAGGTTTCCAGCATGATCTTGGTTCGGACGACGGCAGGCTCAGGAATATAGCTAAGGGTGGCCACTTTTTCTGCATCGAAGGCGATGGATTTGCCCCGGTCCAGATACTTGCCCTTGGCATCGATCAGATTGCAGTCTGTATAAACGAAGGCAATTTTTGGATCCTGCGCCGTGGCGGCATCCAGCTCGGTAATCAAGCGTGTGACATAGCCAGGGATGACGTAATCATCGGCGTCGAGGATCATGCAATAGGAGCCCTGAACAACATCCAGGGCCGCGTTGATCGCCCCCAACTTGCCGGCATTTTCTTCCAATACGATGACTTGCACATTTTGCAGTTTCAAATCGGCAATAGAGGCATTGATGACCTCAACGGAATTGTCCGTGCTGGCATCATCCACCACAATCAGCTCGATCGGCGCATAGTCTTGATCGGCAATGCAGGCAATGGTTTCTGCAATGAACTGGCTGTAATTGTGATTGGGAATGATAATCGACAATAAATTGTCTGTTGTCTGACGGGTCATCGACAATTTCTCCGTAGATACACTACATGCAGGGGTTTTGTGACCCCATGGTCACTTGAACACGTTATAGGGCGAGGCATCCAACCGGTCAACGAGCCCGGCACATTGTTTTTCAATAAGCTGGCGGTCTTGGTCCGTGATCGCTTTTTGCTTTGTGGCGCTGTCATCCTGGAACTTGGCGCTGTCGCCATCGTCCTTGGAATGGAAGTTGAACTGCTCCAGCATCGGGGCCATGTCGGTGGGGTCGGGGCTGTATTCAAGGCCCAAATCAACAATATCCGGAAAGCGCCCGGCGTTGATATTGGTGTAATTCAGCATTTTGATGTCGTCGGTCCGTGACAGCGCGGTCTCGAAATAGCGTGAAAAGCAGATAGCCAGAAACTCGACATCTGACATATTGGCAATCTCTGCCTTTGTTCGACCCGTCAGGAACTCTGCTTGTCGATGATCCTTGGCGACAAGGACAGCGGTCGTTTCTTTCAGCACCGAGGCAATGACCTCGACAGGGTCGCGATATAAAAACAAGGTTGGCGTGTCTGGATAGGCCTGGTGGACAAAGTCCATATAAAGGGCGTTCCAGCTGATAAACTTCATGAACGAGGCCGTCTCAATGCCAGTACGGGGGCGTGTCATCGCCCCAACGAGGCGGCGGAACATGGCCAGGTTTTCCTCTGAGGCTTCAGCTTCCTTGGCGAAGTCGTCGGTCAGCCAGGCCCAAAAGCCGCGTTGCAATGGGCCGCCCTGGTTGATAACGATGTGATGGGGCGTGCGGGCGAGGGCCTTGCCTAAAAGAGTCGACCCACAACGCGAGATGTGAAAGATCAATCCCGAAGGCGACAGGCTGTCTGCGATAATGTCGTCGCTCCTCAGGACATCCATGTCAGTGACGAAGGGGTCTTTGATTTCGCCTCGGTCGGCCAGATTCTGGACCGTGAACATGTATTGCCACTCGCGATACACATGGGTGCCGATGTCCCCCCAATAGATGCTGCCGCCATCATTGTGGTTGATCGCCAGGGGGACAATGCCCTTGTTGGCGGCGATGCGGTTGATGGCGTCCGCTGTCTCCAGACGTGTGTCTTGAATGCCTGGAAGCAATTCATTCACAACATCGTGGTCTGGGAGGGCATAGAGCTCTGGCACGGGACGGCCTCCGGGCAATTGCTGGTGGTTCTGTTAGGATCCCCGTTGAGCGAGGTGTTGCCGACCTTTATAGGCGGTAAAGGCCCCAACTTTCCAATAGAAACTGGCTGAATTCGCACTTGCAGCAGGCCTGGTTTTTTGCCACTTTATGCCCGAAATGCTATCACCAATCTGGTTGAAATCACTGGGGTTCCCGCATGACCGATAATCCGATCGCAGCCACTCCTATTAAAGCCACGCCTATTGAAGCGTATGGCGCCTGGGTGGCTGACACCCCGAATGATTGGCCCGAGGATGCCCTTCATTCCGCCCATCGGGAATTCATTGATACCATTGCCGTCACCATCCCTGGCGCGGATGAACCCGCCGCGCGCCTTGTGTTCAAAACCGTGGTGGCATGGGGGCCGGGCGATTGCACGGTGGTGGGCCACACCGAGGGCCTGTCAGCCCCGTTTGCTGCGTTGGTCAATGGTACCGCCGGTCATGCCCTGGATTTTGATGACAATTTTGACCCACCCAAGGCACACGCGTCCACTGTGCTGGTGCCGTCCATTCTGGCCTTGGCCGAACAAGAAGACCTGTCGGGCGAGGTGTGCATCGATGCCTATATCGTTGGTCTGCAGATCATGGGTCGCATTGGTCAGGGCGTGAACCCGCATCATCGGAACCGTGGCTGGCACGCGACGGGCACCATGGGCGCCATTGGTGCGGCAGCGGCCTGCGCGCGATTGTTGAAGCTGGATGCCGAACAGGCGGCCTTCTGCCTGTCCATATCGACCAGCATGGCCGCTGGTTTCATGTCGCAATTCGGCACGATGACCAAGCCCATGCATGCGGGCCTGGCGGCAAAGGCTGGCATCATGGCCGCCAGTTTTGCGGCCAATGGCGTCACGGCGGGGCTAGAGACCCTGGACGGGCGTACGGGCCTTAATCGCCTGATGGTCGGGCCGGACTATGATGAACTGCGTGACGGCCATACCAACCCAGAACATGGCCAGACCATGACCTATGAGCTGGAGTCCATTGGCGATCCCTTGTTGATCACCGAGCACGGGTTTCGCGTAAAGCGCTTTCCCATGTGTGGGGTGGCGCACCGGGGCATCGATGGCGTGCTGGACCTTCGGGACGAGCACGGCTTTACCGCAGACGACATTACGCGTATCGAAATCGCTGCACCCCAGGTGCACCTGAACAATTTGATGCACAATGACCCGCAAAATGCGTTGGAAGCTAAATTCTCCATGCAATACGGCGTGTCGGTTGCGCTGTTGAGCGGCGACGTGAATTTGACCGACTTCACAGACGAAGCCGTCATGCGCCCCGAAGTGCGAGAGATATACAAGCGGATTGAGTTGGAAGGTGTCGACAAGTCCGAAGGTCAGTTCCCCACACAGATCAGGCTTACCCATCGTGACGGCCGAGTGTTCCAGACGGCGGTGGGCTTGCCCAAAGGCTCCAAAGCGGCCCCCTTCACCGATGCGCAATATTGGCTGAAATATGAGGCTTGCGTTCAGGGCTTCCTGACTGCACAACAAGCACAGTCCTTGCGCCAGCAATTAGAGGGATTGCGGACACTCAAATCGATCCGCAGCCTGACGGCCCAACTGGCCTGGACCCTACCCAAGGCGGCTTAGAACCGCCAAACAACACCCCATCAATTTCAGATCGGAAACACTATGTCGTCGACACCGCAACAGGTTACCACCCTTGTGATGGCAGGCAGTCGCAAAGGGCCCGATAACCCCGTCGCACAATTGCAGAACAAGTCTCATAAATGCATGGTCGACATCGATGGTGTGGTGATGCTGGAACGGGTGGTCGAAGAACTGATCGCCAGCGGCAAGAACGGACGCATATACGTTTCCATCGAAAGCGAAGACCTGATGCGCGAGGCCCCAAGACTGGCCGAATTGCTGGATGCCGGTGAAATCCATTTCATCCAGGCACAGGGTAATCTGAGTGACAGTGTTCTGTCGGCGGTCGACCTAATCGACAACCCGTTGCCGCTGGTTATTACCACAGGCGATAACGCGCTGCACACAGCAGAGCTGAACGGTGACTTTGTCGATCAGTTTCTGGCAGCCAGTGGCGACGTCGCCATCGGCTGGGCAGAAGCATCGGTTGTGTTGGCCGACTTCCCTGATGTGGGGCTGGCGTTCCACTGGCTGAAGGACGGGGGCTATTCATCGACCAACCTCTATGGCTTGCGCACCAAACAGGCGCTGTCCGCCGTGAAGGTATTTGAAGGTGGCGGCCAGTTTGGCAAGCGCCATCTGCGCATCCTCAAGGCTTTTGGTGTGCTGCCCTTCATTATTTACAAGTTGAAGCTGGCGACACTGGAGGGACTGATGGTCCGCATTGGCCGGAACCTGAAAGTCTCAATGGACACGATTTTGCTGAATTATTCCAGCGGCCCCATCGACGTCGACAGCGAACATCTGTTTAACATTTCGGAAAAAGTACTGGTTGAGCGTCGCAAAGCGGCAGGTGGTTAGCTGAACTCTCTCAAAACATCGTCATGCCGGGCCGGGCAAAGCCCGATCAGACCCGGTATCCAGAAAGCATGGGTGTTGCCGTTGGCAGGGGATTAGTTTCGCTGGGTTCCGTGTCGTAACCTGACCTTGCGGTCAGGGCACGGAATGACGGCGTGTTTAGTGGGCCCTACCCCAAACTGCCAAACGACAAATATTTAAGCTCGGTATATTCATCCATCCCGTATTTCGAGCCCTCTTTACCGAGGCCAGACTGTTTGAACCCACCAAAGGGGGCAATCTCGGTCGAAATGATCCCGGCATTGATGCCTACCAGGCCGGTTTCAAGTTTTTCTGCCACACGCCAGATGCGGTTGATGTCTTGCGAATAGAAGTAGGATGCCAGGCCAAATTCCGTATCGTTGGCATAGGCGATGGCTTCTTCTTCGGTTTCGACCTTGATGATCGGCGCCAATGGTCCAAAGGTTTCCTCGCGCGCAATCAGCATGTCTTGCGTGGCGTCGGCGATCAGCGTGGGTTCATAAAACGTGCCGCCTAACTTGTGAGGCTTGCCACCGACGACAACACGACCGCCTTTGGCCACAGCGTCAGCGACATGGCGTTCAACTTTTTCCAGCGCGGCTTGTGTGATCAGCGGACCTTGGTCCGAGGTTTCATCGGTACCGGGGGCAACCTTCAAATTGCCGACCGCCACTGCCAGTTTTTCGACGAATTCATCATAAACACCGGACTGCACGTAAAAGCGATTGGCGCACACGCAGGTCTGGCCAGAATTGCGGAATTTAGAGGCAATCGCGCCTTCCACTGCGGCATCGACGTCGGCGTCATCAAAGACAATGAAGGGGGCATTGCCGCCCAACTCCAATGATATCTTTTTGACGGTGTCGGCAGACTGGCGGTACAGAATTTTACCCACACGCGTCGACCCGGTGAAGGTAATTTTGCGCACATCATTGCTCGCCATCATGGCGCCGGTGATATCTTCTGCATCGCCGGTGACAACATTGAAGACCCCGGGTGGCACGCCAGCGCGTTCAGCCAGTTCAGCCATGGCGAGGGCGCAAAAAGGTGTTTCGGGCGCTGGCTTTGCGATGAAAGTACAACCACTGGCCACGGCGGGCCCGGCCTTGCGGGAAATCATGGCGATGGGGAAGTTCCACGGCGTGATGGACCCGACAACGCCAACAGGTTGGCGGATGGTGACAATTCGGCGGCTGTGCTGGTCTTGCGGGATCACATCGCCATAGGTGCGCTTGGCCTCTTCGGCGAACCACTCGAAAAACCCAGCGGAATAACCGACTTCACCACGCGCCTCGTTGATCGGCTTGCCTTGCTCTGTCGTCATCAACAGGGCCAGATCTTCGGTATTTTCCGATAATAATTCAGCCCAGCGGCGCACGACTGCTGACCGTTCCTTGGCCAACATATTGCGCCAGCTTTTGAATGCCTCGGTGGCAGCGGCAATGGCACGGTCCGTCTCGATGGCG
>Ga0114949_10000942_pt1 | contig 17051 bp, 13 predicted proteins | sample N074metaG_FD_83505 | JGI IMG/M metagenome (GOLD analysis project Ga0114949, IMG submission 83505) | Deep subsurface microbial communities from Kermadec Trench to uncover new lineages of life (NeLLi) - N074 metaG | ecosystem: Environmental > Aquatic > Marine > Ocean trench > Sediment | place... | reverse complement strand
ATCTGTGTCAGGATTATTCCAGGCCACCGTTGATCCGGTCGGACTGCTTTCAAGCACTTGTTGTGTTTTATACTTGTCCAGCTCATCCATATCCTGGCCGATAGAACTGCCAATATACCCACCTAAAAGTGCCCCAATAGCAACTGCAGCCAATTGGCCTGTTCCGCCGCCTATCTGACTGCCAATGAAGGCCCCACTTCCTGCGCCAACAATGGTTCCGATGTCTTGTTTGCTAGGATTACAACCGGTGAGTAGTAAAAGGGTCGCCATACTTAAAAAGATAGATATTCTTGTTCTCATAACATTCTCCCATGCCCATATCAGGACCCGCGCAAATTACTTATGTAGTTTAGGAGATGCTACTGAAACGATAGTTCAGTAGTAGAGTGTGAATCAGGAAAAATTCCTAATAGGTGGAGAAAGTGAATCGTCAGTCCTTATGTTACTGATAGACGGTGGATGTATATTATTAAGGACACTATTTATTCAATAGTAAGCGTGGCGTTATCAGAGGAGTCATCTCCAAAATCGTCAAAGATATCATCATAACCTTCCAAGGGTGGATTGCCATCGTAGATCAAATTCTGACGTTGTTGAAGATAGGCTTCGCGCGTAAAAGTGTAGGGTTCAATGGCAGCCTCATCACGGATATTGCTTGCTTCCAATAAGTTTGCCCTGGTATTGATGATGTTAAGTGCTGAAACCGGGAAAAGTATTGCACTAGAGATATAGAAAAACGGGTTCAAAAATGTGCTGGTGACCAAATCTGGCGCATTACGAACAGTATTCGGGCCATTTAAAGGTATGTACAGGTATGAACCCTGACCGACACCCCAGACCGCCAGTGTTTGCCCCAAATCTTCATCATGCTCTTTCAGCCCCATTGGTGTTGCTATATCGTTCAATCCCCCTATCCCAATCGTAGAATTGACAATGAAACGTGCTGAATCAGACAAGCCTTGCAAAAATTTGCCTTGAAGGAAAGAATTCAGGACGACATTAAGGTATGAGAGGTTATCAAAGAAATTTGTAATGCCTGCCCGGTAAATTTCAGGGGTATATTTGGCATAGGGCTCTGCAATTGGCTTCAGGAGGTATTCATCCAGACTTTCATTGAAGTCGAACGAAACCCTGTTAACCGGTTCAAGCTTGTCGTTGTTAGCTTCAGTATCTTTGCTTTGGGTGGATGCACAGCCGGATACAAGACTGGCAAAAAGTAGTGCAATGATTATTGGTAACAATCTAATTTTCATTGTTTTATCCATTGTTCCTGTCGCTCAACCTTACTCGAGTAGTCGCTGTGATCTATCGCGTAATATTGACATAGAATAGTGATGCACACAAATCACTTGGCCTTTTTGTTTTCCATTTCTGCAATCTTTTTTTCGATATTTGTGACAAGGTTCTCATATCCATTCTTTTTAATGATGGTTGAATACTCAACACGTTTCAGCGAAAGGTCATTCACACCATCGGCAATGACACTGATGATATTCCAGTTGCCATTATTTTTATGCATTAGGTAGTCAAGGTTGACAGAATCTCCATTTTGACTCTGGATTTCACTTCGCACCAAAATTCTGCCTTTTCTTAATTGTTCAACAGTCTTTGTAATAAATACTTCACCATCAAAGCTATTAAACCTGGACACGTATGTGGCAATAGTTAACTGATTGAAAAGATGAATAAAATCTTCTTTTTGCTGATCAGTTAGATCTTTCCAGTAACGGCTCAAAATAACTTTGACTATCACGGGTGTGTCAAAGCTTTCCGTGATAACTGGCTCCAGTGTTGAATAACGCTCTACAAAAGTTATGGTATCTGTTGCCTGCATCATTTTCAGTAAATTTGTATGCAAGCGTTCAACGACTTTGATGGCGGTCTCATACGATGCTTCTGTTGTTTCTTCCGTCAAATCTTCAGCTAGCGCAAACTGGCTGAAGGTCAGTAGTGTAATGGATAACAGAAACTGTAAAGATAGCACTGATGAACATAAGTGGTTGCATTGTTCTTCGCGTGAAACCATAAAATAACTCCCCGTGGGTGAAGCATGTCTCATTGAATGTATGACATCAATGTTATGTTTAGGTTGCAATCAGTTCAATGTATCAGGAACTATATTGTCGTTGTTTCCATGAAGACCCTGAACCAGATATATAACGTAATGCCGAGGTCCATGTCATCAATAAATAAATAATTCCGATGAGGGGCAGGGTGATGCTCCATGCAGGACTTCTTTCATAGAATTTCAATGTTGGTAGATAAGTAGTTGCCATGATTAATATTGTCAGCAATGCAGTTATTTTAATTGTAAAACCAGAAAGGAATAGACTGATCAGCGGCAACACAAAAATAATCAACATGATCAAAGTACATAGCAATAATAATAATGGGGAATAATGTAGCTGCGTGTATGCGGTTCTTGCAACCATGTTCCAAATTGTCTGCAATGAATCATATTTGCGGTGACTCAGTACGGAATGCGTTAAACCAATCCAGGTTTGTCCTCCGCTGGTTTTAATTTTCCGTGCCAGTGTACAGTCATCGATCAAGCTATCTTTCAGCGCAGTAAATCCGCCAATTTTTTCAAGAGCTTCTTTACGAACTAAAATACATCCACCCGCAGCAGCAGCAACATGCTTTGAAAAGAGTGTGTCAGATGATGCGTTGGACAAATGAAATGGATAAAGTAATTTGAAGAAATAGATGAAAGCTGGCATTAGAAAAATTTCCCAAAAACTGTTCATCCTTAGAAAAGCCATCAGTGAAACCAGATCCAGTTGTTCAGAGTTTAACTTCTGATACAAGCTAGCGATGGTTCCCGGAACAAGTGTGATATCAGCATCCAGTAACAATATGATTTCGGTATCCGCGTATTTTCTACCTTGTTCCAGGGCCCATAATTTTCCACTCCATCCCTCTGGTAATGGTGCCCCCGTAATGATGTTGAGGTTTTTAAGTCTTGCCTGGTGTGCGATATTTGAAGTGTTATCATCCGATTGATCATCGATCAGAACAATTTTTAGGGATTTATCCTGTCTTTTTAAAGACGCCAGTGTTTCAGCGATAACTTCTGCTTCATTTCTGGCTGGGATCAGTACGGTGATCTGGGAAAGATCAGTTTTGTTTGACTCATCTACATTGGCATCGAGGGATTCGCGTGTACTCCAGGGTCGCCATGGCAGGCACAAGATCAGACTCCAAATCACCAGGCCAGGCAGAGCCAACAGGCTATATTCCATTATTTATTTGGCCAAACATTTACTGGCCATCACATACATACCTCTAGGCGACTTCTTTTTGCGAGCTACAAGAGGCTGTCGGTTGTTGGTAAATGATGTGTTCAGCAACAACTGCGGGTTGATCTTTGTACAGGACAGGAAGTTCTGGTGCCATGGGTCCATCAGTCTTCGGACCTTGAATGGCAACTTTTAATGCTTTCAATGGATGTCTGAAAGTGTCGTTAATGGCTGTCGCTTCAAAGCCACAATGTACCATGCAGTTGGCACATTTAGGATTACGTCCCTTACCGTAATTATTCCATTCAGTCTCTGCCAGCATGCTTTTAAATGATGAGGTATAGCCTTCATCAACCAGTAGATAGCAGGCTTTTTGCCAGCCAAAGACATTCCTCGTCGGGTTGCCCCAGGGCGTGCACTGGTAACTTTGATTGCCTGCGAGAAAATCGAGATAAAGTGAAGACTGGTTAAAACGCCATTTCAAACCCTTTCCGAGCTTGAACAAATCACGGAACAGCTGCTTGCTTTCCTGGTTCTTCAGGAAGGATTCCTGGTTTGGTGCATGTTGGTAACTGTATCCTGGAGAAATGGTCACACCTTCAATACCGAGTTCCATCGCCATGTCCATGAATTCAGCAATTTCATTGGCAGTTTCTCCCTGAAACAGCGTGCAATTAATGGTTACGCGAAAACCTCTAGAACGTGCTAGTTTGATGACTTCAATACATTTTTTGAAGACCCCTTCACGACAAACAGAATTGTCGTGTCGCATCTCATTGCCATCCAGATGGATTGAAAACGTCAGATAAGGCGATGGTGAATAATCTGCCATGCGTTTTTCCAATAACAAAGCATTGGTACATAAGTATACAAATTTCTTTTTGTCGATAAAACCACGAACAATCCTCGCCATTTCCTTGTGAATGAGAGGCTCGCCACCGGCAATGGAGACCATTGGGGAACCACACTCATCGATGGCTTGCATGCATTCGTCATAGCTCAAACGCTTGTCTAATATTTCTTCCGGGTAATCAATTTTGCCACATCCAGCACAAGCAAGGTTGCATCGGAATAAAGGCTCAAGCATTAACACCAAGGGATACTTCTCCACACGACGAAGTTTCTGTCCGATAATGTATTTTACGATTTGATATTGTTGTATGAGTGGGACGGCCATGTTTGACTCCGGTTATTGTTCTTTCTGGCGATATGCCATTCTGCCTTAAATTGCCCATAAAATGAAGGCTTTAAAGGTCGGGCATCCTGTTTATTACTTAAATATAATGTTTCTATATGCAATATAATGTTCTTGCAAGGCAAATGGGGCAACTACATAATGCAGAACTTTCCTTAATATAAGTTTGTGATGAGTTCAAATAATAATCAAGAAACGGGGCATGAGTCAGCTATGATATTCAGTACACCTTTACTGGACAACATCAATAGCCCCGCTGACCTGCGTAAGTTACCAGAGTCAGATCTAGGAGCGTTGGCAAAAGAGCTCAGGGAGTTTCTTCTTCATTCTGTCAGTCAGAGTGGTGGTCATTTTGCCGCAGGACTAGGCACAATTGAGCTCACAATTGCACTTCACCATATCTACAACACCCCTGATGATAATCTGGTGTGGGATGTTGGCCATCAGGCATATCCCCATAAAATATTGACGGGTAGAAAAGGTAAGATGCATACCATTCGGCAATGGAATGGGCTTTCACCTTTTCCCAAACGGGCAGAGTCTGAATATGATGCATTCGGCGTGGGTCATTCGAGTACCTCAATCAGTGCTGCGCTAGGTATGGCGATTGCTGCCAGACAAATGGGGAGTCTGAGAAAATCAGTGGCCATTATTGGTGATGGTGGTCTGACTGCTGGCATGGCCTTTGAGGCGTTGAATAACGCAGGTGATGTGGGTGCGGATCTGTTGGTTATTTTGAATGATAATAATATGGCGATTTCACCAAACGTGGGGGCACTGTCTAATCGATTTGCCCAGATTATTTCAGGAAAACTTTACAAAACTGTCAGGGATGGGGGTAAAAAAGTCCTGTCCAAAGTACCTATACCTAATGCGTTGGATATTGCTCGTTATGCAGAGGAACATGTGAAAGGATTATTGACTCCAGGCATTTTATTTGAGGAATTTGGTTTTAATTACATTGGCCCAATTGATGGACATGATCTACCAACGCTACTTTCAACTCTGAGAAACATTCGTGAATTAAAAGGGCCGCAATTCCTTCACATCATCACCAAAAAAGGGAAAGGCTATGCGCCGGCAGAGGCCGAGCCAATTAAATACCATGGCGTGACTGCATTTGATCCTGAAAAAGGCATCGTGCCTTCTGGTAAATCATCGGCACCTACATATAGCAAGATTTTTGGTGACTGGATCTGCGATATGAGTGAGATAGATAAGCGTGTAGTTGCGATCACGCCAGCCATGCGTGAGGGCTCTGGTCTGGTTGAATACGAAAAAAGATTTCCTGATCGCTATTTTGATGTCGGGATTGCAGAACAGCATAGTGTTACCCTTGCAGCGGGTATGGCCTGTGATGGTCTGAAGCCAGTGGTTGCGATTTATTCAACATTCTTGCAGCGCGCCTATGATCAATTGATTCATGATGTAGTTGTGCAAAAACTTCCCGTGTTATTCGCTATCGATCGTGCTGGCTGTGTCGGTGCCGATGGTCCAACCCATAATGGTTGTTACGATATTTCATATATGCGTTGTCTACCGAACATGGTCATCATGACGCCCGCAGATGAAAATGAATGTCGGCAAATGCTCTATACCGGAATTCAAATTGATGGTCCGGCCTCGGTACGATATCCAAGAGGGGGCGGTCCGGGTATTGCGGTAGAAAAGGAAATGATCGCTCTACCTATTGGTAAGGCTGAAATTCGGTCTCAGGGCAAACGAATTGCGATCCTTGCTTTTGGCGTTGTGCTGGAGTTTGCACAAGCAGCAGGTGATGAACTCGGTGCCACCGTGGTCAACATGCGATTTGTTAAACCTATCGATGAAGAACTGATCCTGAAAATGGCTGCGACTCATGACTTGATAGTCACAGTGGAGGAAAATATGGTTCAAGGTGGTGCGGGTGAAGCGGTGAATCGGGTTTTGGCTGAGAATGGTGTCGTGCAAGCAATTGTAAATTATGGTCTGCCTGACAGGTTTATTCAGCATGGTTCCAGAGATGACATGCTCAATGATGTCGGTATGAATATGGAAGGTCTAATGGAATTTATTCGGCATCATATGGGTGAGCAAGAGCAGAGCGCCAAGATTAAAAGTGTCTAGATAATATTTCCCATTACAGTTACAAATCTTTCCATATCCTGAGCAGATATTTCACCCATACATGAAATTCTAAAAAGTGTTTTAGACAGATCCCCCTGACCAGCATAGATAACAAACCCGTTTTCCTTGAGTCCATCATGCAGAGTTTTATAATTAATACCGGTTGGTAAATGAAAGGCGTTAAGGACACAGGAACAATCTTCAGCCTGCATCAAGGCATCGATTCCCAGTTTACTTAAACCTTTTCTGACGATATTCAGTCGGTTCCAATAATTTTGTCGGCGTTGTTTATGACCGCCTTGATCCTGTAATTCTTTTAAAGCCTCAGAAAGCGCATAGAAGGTTTGTACTGATGGCGTAAATGGCGTGCCATTTGCGTCCTGATTTTTCAAATAGCTGGAGAGATCAAGATACAGCGTCCTTGGTTTTGTTGCTTGCATTTCGTTCAACGCATTTCTGTTGCAAATGACAAAGGAGGTGCCGGGTACGGCATGTAAACATTTATTGGCTGTAGCAGCGCTGGCAGCGATGTTCCAGTCTTCAAATTCAATATCTTCTGCACCAAAACTGCTGACACCATCCAATAGGACAGGTAAATTATATTTAGCGCAGATTTCCGCTATACCTGTCAGGTCATTCAGCCGACCGGTGGTAGTTTCATGATGTACTACAGCAACATGACTTAATTCTTCGTGGGTTCGCAATTCACCTTCGAGTAGTTTCAGGTCGATGGCTTCACCCCATTCATGGTGTAAGGTCAGGTGATTGATCTGATGAATTTCTGCAATTTTGCTCAGGCGTTCCCCGTAGACACCATTTTCAATAATTAATACCTTGCCATGATCTGGAACCAGGCTGGTCATCATGGCTTCCATCGCAGCGGTGCCTGAGCCGGTCATCAAAATCGCCGCCCACTTATTCTCAGGCAGGGAGTAGACGTTTAATAAATCATGACGAATGGTGTTTTGTAGTTCAGCAAATTCTGCTTCACGATGACATAGATCAGGACGCAGCAGGGCATGCCGAACACGCTCGCTGAGGACGACAGGACCTGGATTTAATAATATTTCAGGCATTAATATTTTTTTATTCGCATGGTTGTAATGTATGTTTCGGGTGCATGGACCTCGGAACCCTCTTCTGGGGTGTGCACAAGAGCGACTATTTGGTATTTTTTTATTTAAAAATTCGTGTCGATATGTTGCATCAGTCTTTGCAAGACCACAACCGGCGGAACATCTGGACGAGGCAGGTTTTCAATTGCCCCCGCCGAAATTTTAAGGTGACCAAATTTTGCGCCTGGATATTTCTTACAATTAAATAATTGATCTATCAGTTCAATGTCATTGCCCTGGTAGGTCACAGCATAACCACAAGCTGCTGCTATCTCAGCAAATTGTACATTATTTGCAACGGTGGCTTGCGCACCTGTTGAATCGTGAACTTCATTATCAAGAACGATGTGGGTAAGATTGTTCCCGGCATAACTTCCTAAAGTTGCGAAATTTCCCATTCGCATCAGCGCCGCCCCGTCACCTTCAACCACCACCACCTGCAAATCAGGACGTGCCAGTGCCAGACCCAGACCCAGTGAAGAAGCACAGCCCATGGAGCCGACCATGTAGAATTGATTTTTGCGGTCATCAATGGCAAATAACTCTCTTCCAGTAAACCCTGTTGTTGCGATGACAACAGAATTTTCAACCGGTGTGTGTTCAATGATTTTTTTCAGTGCATCGTTTCTGGTACATAGAGGCATATCGTTTTGATTGAATATTTTTTTCTCGCTGCCAATTGCTTTCGTTGCTAGCAGACAATTCTCTTTGAGTTCATGTGCGGCCACTGTACCTTTCTGCATGATGAAGGCGTAAGGTCTTTGCTCCTTTCCCATAAATTCACAGGCACGCTTCAATGCCACGGCAATATTTTCTTTCTCCATTGGAAATATTTCCCATGGAATGCGCATAGCATCGAACATTTCACCAGTGATCTGCCCCATTAATTCATGTTGGGGTTCATCTGTTATTCCTGGTGCTCCACGATGAGTAGTGATAATTATCATGGGGATACGGAACACATAACTCAACGAAGTGATCGGACTGACAGCGTTACCCAGCCCTGAGTTCTGCATCATGACAATAGAACGTTCGCCACCTATCGCTGAGCCCGCAGCGGTGGCAATGGCATCACCTTCATTTGCAGAGGACACGTAATTTAAAGACTCGTCATTGATAACGTAGTTTATGAAAGGAGTAAGGAAAGAGCAGGGGACTCCTGTGTAGCGTTGGAAACCTAGGTCACGTGCTGCTTCAATAAAATCTCCTGCCTGTATCATCTGGACATCCCTAAAAATGTACTTTTCCGCGATAGTGGTGTCAGCTCCGTGCTCAAATCCTCATGTATTTGTGATACATTGCGGCTACTTGCCACATTCCTGTGGCTCGCCCTTCGGGTTAGCCTACGGCTGTTCAAAATCGTCCCCGACGATTTTGTCTCTGCGCGATGCTTCCCTACACTTATGTACAGGATGTACTGTATGCTGGTTTTGCAGTAGCAAAAACCAGTCACGAAAAAATTGCTACTTTTAGAGACGCCCATTTATTACTGCCTATAATTTGGTGAAGTCGCCAGCTCGATCGATGTCTGCCAATGCATTGATATCAACCCAATGACCGTTGATGTAATTGACTTTGACAGGGTGTTTCATCTTGATTATTTGATTTAGGAGATCGGCAAGAGACATATGCTTAAAATTCTTGTGAGATTTTAATTCATCAATAGCATTTTCGATCCATTGCCTGCCTTGTCCACGTACGCGTAACATGCCAATCCATCGACCAGTAGGGTCGCCCGAAGAAGTATTTTTTTCTTCAGAGACATGATTTAAATATGCATCTTGCTTAAATATGGCCCGGTCTTCTTTCTGTGAGCAATAGGCATAATCAGGTGAACCACTGTAATTTTCATTTTCAACAGTGGAATCAATGACAGCAATAATTTCACCTTCATTTTCAAGCAAATCTCTGAGGATGTAGCTACGAAAAAGTAAGTCACCATAGGTAATGATCATGTCCTCATGAAATTCACTGACGACCTGGGTGAGTGAAGCCAATTCACCTGTTGTTGCATAATCTTTATTGATTTTCATCTCTATACCACTGGTATCGATAGCTTCAGATTTATAGCCAGCAACCAGAGTAACTTTATTGATATTCTGATTCTTAAATTCGTCGAGCAAATGACGTAAAACGGTTTTGCCGCCGATTGAAAGCATTACTTTAGGTTTGTCTTCAGTGAGTTCTCCGAGTGCAGAACCACGGCTCGCTGCCAGGACAATGGCTTTAGTTTCAGGGCCCTTGGGACGCAAATAACGTTCCTGCGCCTCGCTAAGCTCTGCCGCATCTTGTAGGAAAAATAATTTTTTTACTGGCGCAATATTATCTTCGACATCGGCCACTGATTCATTTGCATAAATCTCGGCAGAGATTTTCTCCATCGAAGCGACCGATGCGCGAATCATATGATTAGCCCAGATGACCAGACTAATATTTGCCTTCCTGAAAATATCTGTTGGTGTGCTGTAATAGACTGTTGGAACAATCACTAATGGAGATCGGTTTGCCCATTCATTTGCAAATTCCAGAATTTCATCCGCCTGTGACAGCTTGCTATGGATCAGTATCCCATCTGCACCTGCCTCGTAATAAGCCTCAGCGCGTCGTAGTGCTTCCTTGATGCCCCATCCGGCGATCAGCGCTTCAACCCTGGCGACAATACAAAAATACTCATTTTGTTGACTGTCTTTACCAGCTTTAATCTTTCCACAAAATTCATCCACTTCGGCCAGCGGTTGGCGTTCGCCATCGATAAAGCTATTGGTCTTTGGGAATTGTTTATCTTCTATACAGACACCGGCAATATCACGTTGCTCAAGTTTCTTGACCAGGCGGCGCATGTTATTGAAATTGCCATAGCCGGTATCGCCATCGAGGAGAATTGGAATGTCTGTTGCATCAGACATGAACTCCAGCATATCGACGATCTGAGTCCAGCTTGCCTCATTACTATCGCGTACAGCATATTGTGCAGACATGGATAAGCCACTACCCCAGATCCCTTTGAACCCGGCCTTCTCGACAATTTGGGCAGAAATACCATTATGTGCTTCCATGATAAATTCAAGCTCCCCCGATTCGAGTAAGGCGCGGAGTTTTGCACTTTTGCTTAATAATTTGTTTTCGGTCATTGTTACTCTAGTCTGTAGCTTCAGTTTATGGCCTTCATTTATGGCCTTGGGGTAAGTCTGTCAGTTTTGGCAGTATTATATTTTTTGCTTTGACAACATCATCGGGAAAGTCTATTTCCAACCAGGGTAAACCAGTAATATCTTCAAATGAGTATTGCTCAGGTTTAGCCAATAGCAAGTCTCTGATAATTTCTTCATGAGGGGTCTCATCTTCCCCTCTATTAATATATTCACCTGCCTTCAAGCCAAGCAATCGTCCTGTTGCAGATGTGAATTTGAAGAAGCCGACTGACTCTCCCATAAAATCAAAAGCCAGATTTTCATCCAGTTGTTTTCTGAACTCGACCAGATGCTCATTACGTACACATAATTTCACGGGTTCTTCTCCCATTTCGAAATTCTGATCCAACAAGAAAACATTTCCTTTGTCTGAGTTGATCAATTTGCCAAGAATATTATGATCATAGAGCACATCAGCATCCATCAGAATAAAATTCTGATTTGTTTCCAGGGTATTTAGTCCTGATAACATGCTTAAAATACTACCCTTGTTGAAACCAGGGTTAAAACATATATCAACATGGTCAGCACCAATCTCTGATAGTGTTGACTTAATCATATCGGATTCAAAACCTGTGACGATGACGATGTCATCAATGCCATAGTGATGCAGATTTTCCAGATGCCTTTGTAACAGGCTCTTGCCATCAAATTCCAGCAAGCATTTTGGTTTTTTCTCCGAAGAGTTGCCCAGACAGTTGCCCAGGCGTTGGCCTGTTCCAGCTGCGAGAATTATCGTTTTCATGTTAACACTGACTTATCAAATACTTGTTTTCTAAACAGAAGCGAATGGTACTTGATGATACTATTCCAAGTACAGCAGGAGCTATCATTTCCAAGTAGTTTGGGTATGAAGTAGTATTGATCACCATACAATTTAATCTAATGATAATTAAACGATGGCGACCGACATACCAAAAAAACTGGGAAAGTACGAAATAATCAAGGAGCTGGGTCGTGGCAGCATGGGGGTAGTCTATGAAGGACATGACCCTTTTACTGATCATCGTGTAGCCCTGAAGGTGGCCAATACGCATACATTCAGGAATAAGAAAATTGCAGAACGTTATAAAAAGACATTTTTCAATGAGGCTCATACAGCGGGTAAATTAAAACATCCCAATATTATCGAGATTCTGGATGCAGGTGCTGAGGAAGATATTTGTTACATCGTTATGGAACTGGTTGAAGGTGGACACACCTTAAAACCACACTGTAAACCCGATAATCTTTTGCCTTACGAACAAGTTGTTGAAATCATATTTAAATGTGCAAAAGCGCTGGATTATGCGCATAGAATCGGGGTCGTTCATCGGGATATCAAACCCACGAATATTCTGCTGACAAAAGATATGGATGTTAAATTTTGTGATTTTAGTATCGCACATTTAATGACCGAGGAGGCGGAGAGTACCATGCCGACTGGCTTTGTTGGCTCACCTCGTTATATGTCACCTGAACAGGTACAGGAAGATATGATTACAAATCAAACAGATTTGTTCTCATTAGGTATTGTTATGTACGAATTATTAACCGGTAAACATCCTTTCGCTGCAGATGGTTTTTCACGTTTGATATACAAAATCACCAATGAGCAGCCACCTGCATTGAAAAGTTACCGCACCGACATTCCAGAAATATTCGAGAAAATTATCCACCATGTTCTACAGAAGAACCCGGAGAAGCGTTATAAGATGGGGCTTAACATGGCAGCAGACTTGAGTCTGGCATTTGACTATCTTGATGAGCCACAGGAAGATCTTGATGAGAAGGAAAGATTTTCACAAGTTCAGGCACTGGAATTTTTTCAGGGCTTTTCGGAAGCCGAAATCTGGGAGATCATTCGATCATGTGTATGGCAGGAACATGAAGCAGGACAAGAAGTTGTTGTTCAAGGAGATGTCGACGATGCATTCTATGTAATTGTTGCGGGTGATGTTGATGTTTATCGAAAAACCGTCCGCATTGGAACTATTAAAGCAGGGGATTGTTTTGGAGAGATGGGTTATCTGGCTAATACTGAAAGGACAGCGACTATTAAGGCAAAGGATGCCGTTCGCCTTTTGAAAATAAACAGTACTGTGATCGATCAGTTATCAGTGGGATGCCAGCTACACTTCAACAAGGTATTTTTAAGAACGTTGATAAAAAGGCTTTCCTTAACCACTTCAAAAGTTTTGGACGAAGACTAGATTTTTAATTTGAAGGCTTGTTTTTAGCAAGATAGCGAGCCATCAAATGATTTGTTGATGAATCATGTGCTTCTTCGTTGGTATTTTTATCAAATTCATCGACAATTTGTTTTGAAAGGTTTTTCCCCAATTCGACCCCCCACTGATCAAATGAATTAATGTTCCACAATTGGCCTTGAGCAAAGCATCTATGCTCATACAGACATAATAATGAACCTAATGTGGCTGGAGATAGTTCGTCGAGCAGTATAGTTGTGCTAGGACGATTCCCAGGAATATTTTTGTAAGCTGTTTGGCTAGTCTCTGTTTTGCCATTCATTAGTGCTTCGCTTTGAGCCAGACAATTTGCAACCAACTCCTGATGATGGGTTTTGTTTTCTCTCGTACTTTTGAGACTGACAATAAAATCAACGGGCGTGGTGTGTCCCCCCTGGTGTAAACATTGAAAATAAGCATGTTGGGCATTGTTTCCAATCCCGCCCCATATGATCGGAGAAGTACTGTATTCGATTTGATTACCTTCGTTATCAATCTGTTTGCCATTACTTTCCATGATTAGTTGGCCAATATATGCGGGTAACATGTTCAGCGAATGATCATAGGGAAATATTGCGATCGTCTCTACATGAAAGAAGTTGATATACCAGATATCAATTAATGCGAGGATGACAGGCAGGTTATCTTCTATCGGTTGTTCACAAAAATGTTGATCCATTGCCAAGGCACCACCGAGAAAATCATAAAAATTCTGCATACCAATTCTGATTGCAATGGGTAAGCCGATGGCAGACCAGAGTGAGTAACGACCCCCCACCCATTGCCAGATGTGAAATATATTTTCATTGGCCACGCCAAATGTATTCGCTGCATGGTGATTGGCAGTAACAGCCACCAGGTGTTTCTCCGGGTTATTACACCCACTTTTGTCTAACCATTTGACTGCTGTTTTTGCGTTAAGGAGTGTTTCTCTGGTGGTAAAGGATTTTGACGAGATGATAAATAACGTTGTTTCCGGATCAGATTTTTCAAGTGCTGAATTGAGATCATTGACATCAATATTGGATACGAAGTGAATATTAATGTCTGAAACAGAAAAATCTGCAAGTGCAGCAGTGGCTAACCTTGGGCCAAGGTCTGATCCTCCAATCCCGATGTTAATAACAGTATTTATAGATTTACCGGTATGACCTTTGATGTCGCCTCTGTGTAGCAGCTCAACAAAGGTCTGCATATGCTGTAATTCATCGTGCACTTGTTCAGTGACATTCTGACCTTCGACAAAAAAAGCTTTGTCTGCAGGTGCGCGCAACGCCATATGCATCACCGCTCGCCCTTCAGAACAATTTATTATTTCCCCACTAAAGAGTTTTCGTATCTTTGTAACCAGGTTTGATTCTATTGCCAGTGATAAAAGAAGCTCAATTGTTTTGTCTGTAATTCTATGTTTTGAATAATCTATGAAAAGATTATTAAATTCTCTCGAAAATCTCTCAGCGCGTGAGGGATCATCGGCAAACATATTTTGCATATCAAGATTGGCAATATCAGCTTTATGCTGCTCAAGATTCTGCCAAATCTCATTCGAAATATGGTTGGGTATACTTTGTTTCTTCATCTGCTCATTATACAAGAAGGGGTAGAAATGAAGATCCTGGGCAATAATTCTGTGTGATCTTAAACAGACAGAAGCAACAGGAATTCTTTAGCCAGAAATGCTGTTGTTTATGTTTTGTTGCTATGGATGTTATAGCTTATGTTAGCCAGCAATGTAATGTTCCAGTTGATCTATAATTTGTTCTTTTTCCAAGATAATGTTTCTTACCACATCCATCACTGACAGCATGCCGATTGGTTTACCGTTTTCTGCGACCGGGAGATGACGTATATGATGTTTGGACATCAGCACCAGGCATTCATCTATGCTTTGTTCGGGTGTCACAGTCAACACAACATTTGTCATGACGTCCCTGACAGGTGTATCTCGGGATGACCTGGATTCAAGTATGACTTTTCGGGCGTAATCCCGCTCTGAGACTATGCCGACTAATTGCTCATCTTCCAGAACCAGAAGTGCACCAACTTTGACTTCGGCCATTAATTTGATGGCATCAAACACCATGGTATCCGGGGTGACTGAATACAATTCGTAGCTTTTGTCACTAAGAAGCTGGCGTGCATACATCGTCATGGTGTGGCCTCTCTAATTCAGCAGATGTTTTCTGTATCCATTTATGTTTGAGTAATAGCATTATTAGGGCTATTTATACAAGTGTTCTTACGTTGCTTCACCAAGTTTGGCACCTATCATGTTTAAACTCAAACCATAAGCCGGAAATTGATGTTTGTCTGTGCAAAAAGTTGCAATTGCAGTAACATCCTGATGGATGCGCATCGTAAGTTTTTGTCAAAGAAATGTCTTGTTGAGGCAAAATCTGAATAAACATTAATACAATATGCAAATAAATTTATGAGTATTCCTAAAAAACTAGGTAAATATGATGTATTAAGTGAAATTGACCGTGGCAGCATGGGCACGGTTTACCTTGGCCATGATCCATATATTGATCGTGGTGTTGCTATCAAGGTTGCACATGCCGAAGGTCTCAAAGATGAAGAATCCGGGGACAGGTACCGGAAAATGTTTTTCAACGAAGCTCACACTGCCGGTAGCCTGAATCATCCAAACATTGTTGGTATTTATGACGCTGGAGCTGAAGGTGATGTTTGTTACATTGTCATGGAATTGGTAAAGGGTGGCCAGACACTCAAACCTTATTGCACACCTGAAAATCTTTTACCGATAGAGAAAGTTGTAGAGATGATCTTCAAGTGTGCCAAAGCCCTGGATTATGCGCATAAGCAGGGCGTTGTTCATCGTGACATAAAGCCCTCAAATATTCTGGTAGAAGAAGATCTGGAAGTGCAGATTGCTGATTTCAGCATTGCATATATGAACAGAGCTGATATCACAGAAACACAACAAGTAGGACTGATGGGTTCTCCCAAGTACATGTCTCCCGAGCAATTGAAGGAAGATGAGATAACACATCAAACAGACCTGTTTTCTCTTGGGATAGTAATGTACGAGATGTTATCCGGGAAACACCCTTTTAAAGCAGATAATTTTTCTCGATTGGTGGCAAAAATACTCAATGAAGATCCACCACCATTAAAAGATTTACGCCCTGATTTACCCGATTCATTGATAGATATTTTTGAAAAAGCAACCCAGAAAGATGTAAAAAATCGTTATCAGACGGGTCTTGAATTCGCTATTGACCTGAGTACAGCATTTGAGAGTCTGGAGGGGCCGCAGGAAGATATTTCAGAACAGGAGAAATTTAACGCTATTAAGGGAACTGAATTCTTTCAGGGGTTTCCCGATTCGGAGATATGGGAAATCCTCAGAGCCAGCACCTGGCAGGAATACAGTATGAAGGATGATATTATTCTTGAAGGAGATCTGGATGATTGTTTTTACATTATTCTTGAAGGAGAAGTGGGGGTTTTAAAAAATGAGCAGTCCATTCGTATGCTTAGTGTTGGAGATTGTTTTGGTGAGATGGGCTATCTTGCAAAAACAGAAAGAACAGCAACTATCAAGGCACTTACCAAAACCGCATTGTTAAAGATAAACTCAACAGTGATTTCCCAGGTATCACTCAACTGTCAGGTACGCTTCCTGAAGGTGTTTCTCAGAACATTAATTCACAGGCTGTCGATGACAACTGATAAAGCTACTCAAGATTAAGATAAGAAGGATTATGCTTGGTAAGCCGGGGCAAGATCTGGATCTATTTTTAAGTTAAGCAAAAGACTATCAGACTATTGCATCGCAACACAAAAGCTTGTTTAAAAACAAGTTTTGCAGAAATTCTTCCCTTCCTTTATGCTAGGTACCAGTCGACTTGAATAATAACATTTGCAGTCAACAACAACGGAAAATGTATGCGGGCTGCAGCTCAAAGGGGAGTGGCGCGATGTACACAGGTTCAGGATTCCGTTCTACAGAT
>Ga0114949_10000941_pt1 | contig 17063 bp, 18 predicted proteins | sample N074metaG_FD_83505 | JGI IMG/M metagenome (GOLD analysis project Ga0114949, IMG submission 83505) | Deep subsurface microbial communities from Kermadec Trench to uncover new lineages of life (NeLLi) - N074 metaG | ecosystem: Environmental > Aquatic > Marine > Ocean trench > Sediment | place... | reverse complement strand
CCCCCCCCATATTATTTGGATCTGCGCCTGCGTCAGGTATTCTTAACTAATTGGGTTAAGCAGGTGATACTTCTTCGGCCTGGGGGCCTTTCGCACCATCGGCAACTTTCATCGTAACGGTTTGTCCTTGCTGAAGCGTTTTATGGCCATCACCCTGAATAGCACTAAAATGAACAAACACGTCTTTCCCACCTTCCTGTGAAATAAAACCGTAACCCTTGGCATCGTTAAACCATTTAACAGTGCCAGTCACAAAGTCAGACATAACTACTCTCTATTAAAAATAGGTTGATCTAATGTTGATAAAAACCATGCAACCAGACCAGCTATTATTGTATGTGAATATTATAAAAGACGCCATAGCTAAGGCTCTTTCAGGGAATTCAGATATTTTTGGGACTATAAGGCCATTTTATCCTGATTTTCAGTCACGCATAAAATCGATTATTGATTCTCTGATGCCTGATTTATCGAGTCCAAATTCCTGCAATACCTGTTCCCTGCTGCCGTGCGAGGGAAAGATGTCGGACAGGCCAAGACGCAGGCAGCGGATAGTAATTTGCCGATCGTTGAGAAATTCGAGTACTGCGCTGCCAGCCCCACCCGAAATGGAACTGTCTTCAATGACCACCAGGTTTTTATGGGTAGAGGCCAGCTGTGCAATTAAATCCTGATCCAATGGTTTGATAAAGCGCATATTGACAACACTTAAATCGAGTTCTTCGGCTACTTCGAGAGCTAAATTGAGTAGAGTACCGAATACCAGTAGCGCCGTATCAGAACCTTCTCGAACCAGTTTACCCTTGCCAATTTCAGCAGCCACGCTGGTATTAATAGTGGCAGGCTTAATCGTGCTGTCGCGCGGATAGCGAATAAGGGCAGGTCCAGGGTAGTGATAGGCGGCATTAAGTAATTCAAACATATCCTCGCCGTTTGCTGGTGCAAGCAAAATAGCATTGGGTATGCAGCGTGCAAAACTAACGTCGAAACTACCGGTATGCGTCGCACCGTCGGCGCCTACGATACCGGCTCGATCGACTGCAAACAACAAGTCCAGATTTTGCACCGCTACATCGTGTATAAACTGGTCGTATGCGCGCTGTAGGAAAGTCGAATAAATCGCCACCACCGGCTTTAACCCTTCACGCGCCATTCCCGCAGCGAGGGTAACACAGTGCTGCTCTGCTATTCCTACGTCGTGGTATCGATCGGGCATCTGTTGGGAAAACTCGACTAGCCCCGAACCTTCTCGCATCGCCGGTGTGATCGCCTGTAGGAGTGGATCCTCATGGCCTTTTTTCACCAGCCAGTCGGAAAATATTTGGGTATAAGATTGCACGCCGGTTTTAGTGGATGAGGGCGATTGGCCGGTTTCTGGATCGAATGGTCCGACGCCGTGAAACTTGCAGATATCCGCTTCAGCCGGTGCATATCCTTTGCCTTTTTGTGTCACGATATGAAGAATTCGGGGGCCAGGGATTTTCTGAAGGTTTTTGATCAGGCCAATAAGATCATTCAAATTGTGGCCGTCAATTGGGCCGTAATACGAAAAGCCGAGTTCTTCAAACAAAGTGCCCGGAACCATCATACCTTTCAGATGTTCTTCTGTGCGGCGCGCGAGTTCCCAGGCCGAGGGTATCTTTTTCAGCAGTTTCTTGCTACCGGCACGCATACTGGTGTAAATCTTGCCTGACCAGATACGGGCCAGATACTTCGACATAGCGCCGACATTGGGTGATATCGACATTTCGTTATCGTTTAATATCACCAGCAAATCGGTTTCGATGCTACCAGCGTGATTCAGTGCTTCGTAAGCCAAGCCAGCTGTCATACCGCCGTCACCAATGACGGCTACTGTTTTCCGATCTATACCTTGAGCGTTGGCAGCGATTGCCATACCCAGAGCGGCGCTGATCGAGGTGCTAGAATGCCCAGCGCCAAAATGATCGTATTCGGACTCACTTATTTTAGGAAACCCGGACAACCCCCCCTGTTGTCGTAGTCCGGACATTTGTTCGCGCCGACCGGTAAGTATTTTATGCGGATAACACTGATGACCAACATCCCAGATCAGGCGATCATGCGGTGTATCGAATAGATAATGTAGCGCGATGGTGATTTCGACCGCACCGAGTCCTGAGCCTAGGTGGCCCCCGGTTTTGGATACGCTTTGTATAATAAATTCACGTAATTCATCCGCCAGTTGGGGTAATTGGCGTTGCTCGAGCGCACGTAAATCCGCGGGGAACTGGATACTTTCCAGTAACGAAAAATTTTCGGATGTCATTTTAGTGAGTGCGCTCCACGAACCAGGATGAAATATACCTTAAAATTTCCGCTTCCTCACCAAATATCGACAATGCTTCCAGCGCATTATGGTGTAGCTCAAGGGCTATCTCGCGTGAGGCTTTCAGTCCGATTACCGATGGATAGGTCGGTTTATTGCGCTCGATGTCGGAACCCTGGGGCTTGCCCAGAGTATTGGTATCGCCAATCACGTCGAGTATGTCATCCTGTACCTGGAATGAAAGACCGACATATTTAGCGTAGCTATCGAGGGCTTTAAACTGGTCGGCATCAAGTTGTTGCGAACTCAATGCTGAAAGCCGAATAGAGGTTCTAATCAGCGCGCCAGTTTTATGGATGTGCATGGTTTCCAGCTCGGCGATATTGAGCGTTTTGCCAACTGACGCCAGATCGATCGCCTGACCACCTGCCATACCACGAGACCCGGAAAACAGGGAAAGTTTTTCTATCATTTGCAACCGGGAATCGCTATTGCTGGTCATATCGGTGTCGTGACTCAATATGTAAAATGCTAACGCCTGCAACGCATCCCCGGCCAGTATCGCAGTCGCCTCATTAAATTTTCGGTGGCAGGTGGGGCGACCCCGGCGTAAATCATCGTCATCCATAGCTGGCAGGTCATCGTGAATTAGCGAGTAGGCGTGGATTATTTCGACTGCAGCAGCAGCGCCGTCTACCAGGTTAAGATCCAGGCCCAGTGCCGAAGCAGTGGCGTAAACTAGTATCGGTCGTACGCGCTTGCCAGGTGCCATAACCGAGTATCGCATTGCCTGGTGTAATTCGACCGGATTGACCTCGGCATCCGGTAGCCACCGATCCAGGGTTTGCTCTACCCTGAGTTGATATTCCTTGAGCATAGGTTCGAATTTATTTGAATCAATCTTCATCTGTATCTTCGAATGGAATGGCTTGCGGTAGCCCGTTTTTCTCTATCAGCTGTTCGACACGTAATTCGGCTTTGGCGAGAGTATCCTGGGAAGATCGGGCAAGGGTGATTCCCTTTTCAAACTGGGCGAGCGATTCTTCGAGCCCGAGCTCGCCGCTTTCCATCTGCGATACGATCTTTTCCAACTGGTTCAAGGATTTTTCGAAATCTTTTAACTTGTCGTCAGATTTAGGCATATTGGTACTCGACTTTTAATGATACTTAGATTAGCCCGACTTTCCTGCGAAAGTGGGAATGACGATAATAAGGATTAGAATATTAAAGCAGGTGCGATACTACTCTTTTCTAGTTTCGAACAGGCGAAAATGCTTCAATTCCCAAATGCATCGATAGATAAAATTATAATGCATCCAGAGTGTCAGCCAAATGATTAACGGGTATCAATTTCATATTTTTAATCTTTGTTTTTCGGGGCATATTAGCCTTCGGTATTATCGCGGTCTCGAAACCATGCTTGCTCGCCTCGCGTAGCCGTTCCTCGCCATTCGGCACTGGCCTGATTTCGCCAGACAAGCCGACTTCACCAAATACCAGCAAATGATTGCTGACTGGCCTGTCGCGAAAGCTCGACACTATCGCCAGTATTACAGCCAGATCAGAACCGGTTTCTGAAATGCGTACACCACCGACGGCATTCACGAATACATCCTGATCGGATAGCGAAATGCCGCCGTGACGTTGCAATATTGCCAACAGCATGGCCAGCCGATTCGATTCTAGGCCTATGCTGATACGGCGAGGATGCCCGGTGTGACTTTCGGTAACCAAAGCCTGAATTTCGACCAGAATTGGTCGGGTTCCTTCGCGTGAAACCATGATAACGCTCCCCGAAACCGGTTGATCATGCTGCGAAAGAAATATCGCCGATGGGTTGCTCACCTGCTTCAAACCTTCGTCGCTCATGGCAAATATCCCGAGTTCGTTGATCGCTCCGAATCTGTTTTTTACTGCACGAATCACCCGGTAGCGGGTCGAACTATCGCCCTCGAAGTAGAGGACTGTATCTACCATGTGCTCGAGTACCCTGGGTCCTGCCAATTGCCCCTCCTTGGTCACATGGCCAATCAGAAATATCGTGATATTGCTTTGCTTGGCTAGCCTGACCAGCAATGCGGCGGCTTCTCGAATCTGGCTGACCGAGCCTGGCGCGGATTGAAGGCTATTAGTGAAAATAGTTTGAATCGAATCGATGACCATCACTTCGGGTTTGCAGCTGATAGCCTGCGCGATAATTTCTTCTACACAGGTTGAACTCAGTAACTTCAAGTGTCCGGTTGGTAGCTTCAGACGCTGTGCGCGCAGACTCACCTGTTGCAGCGATTCCTCGCCGGTCACGTACAGTGCCTGTTTTTGTTTTCCGATTTCTGCCAGGCACTGCAACAAAATAGTTGATTTACCTATGCCCGGATCCCCGCCCAGTAATATCACCGACCCAGGTACCAGACCGCCACCTAATACCAGGTCTAACTCGGGTATTTCGCAGCTAAATCGAGGCTTATCTAGTGCAGGAATCTGGTTGAGTAGTATGACTTCGGCGCTTGCTTTGGTTCCGGGCCAGACGCTGTAGCGATCGCTGGCTGGCGCAATTACTGGTATTTCTTCGATTGAGTTCCAGCTCTTACATTCTGGACATTGCCCCGACCACTTGGGCAAATTACTGGCGCATTCGGAGCATCGAAAATCCGACTGCGCTCTAGCCATCGGTGGTCGATTCGGCTTTGGGAGTTTGTCGGGGCAGGATTTTCTGGGTGAACAGTCGTACTGTCTTCACCATGTTGTTCTTCACCTGCATAATTTCGATAGGGTAGTGATTAATCTTGAGGCTGGTGCCCGCTTCGGGAATGAACTCCATATGCTCCAGGATCAGGCCATTCAAAGTCCGGGCCCCTTCGCTAGGCAAATCCAGATTCAAGCTGCGATTGATTTCGCGGATATGCGTAGAGCCATCGACCAGGAAACTACCGTCTTCATCCTGTACGAAAGGCTGGTGCCAGGCGGTAGGATCGGTGGTGAATTCGCCGACAATTTCTTCCAGGATATCCTCGATCGTGACCAGTCCCTGAATGTCACCATATTCATCGACAACAAATCCCAGGCGACGTTTATTTTTGCGAAAATTGAGCAATTGTGTAGTCAGTGGCGTTCCTTCCGGGATGAAATAGCTCTTGCGCATTATTTTTGTCAGACTTTCCTGGTTAAATTCGTCGGCCATCATTAAAGGTAATATTTTACGCAATTGCGCGATGCCAAGGATATTGTCGATATTACCTGAAAATATTGGAATTCTGGTATAAGGCAGTTTAGTAATTTGTTTGAGAATATCGTTCCAGTTTTGTTCCAGATCTATACCGATAATTTCGCTGCGTGGCACCATAATATCGTCGACGCTGACCTTTTCCAGATCTAGTATGCCAAGCAGCATTTCCCGATGGGAATCGGGTATCAGCCCGGCGGTTTCGTTCACAGCGACCCGCAGTTCCTCGGAGGTGAGTCCATCGTTTTCATGGGGTTTTTCCGACACCTGTAACAGCATGAGGACCATTTTTGAAAGCCAGTCGATTACTGTGACCAATGGAGATAGTATTCGTAGTAGGGGCTTGTAAATATAAGCAGCCGGAAAGGCGATGCTTTCGGGTCTGCTTGCCGCCAGAGTTTTGGGTGTTACTTCGGCAAATATCAGTAGTACCAGCGTTAAAACGCCAGTAGCGATGGCTAATCCGATATCGCCATATAATCTAAGACCGACATAAGAGGCAAGCTGAATGATAAGAATATTGATAAAATTATTGCCCAACAGGATCAGGCTGATCAGTTTATCGGGTTGATCGAGCAATTCGAGTGCGCGCTTCGCACCACCGTGACCCTTCTCGGCCAGGTGTTTAAGGCGATACCGATTAAGTCGCATCAGACCTGTTTCAGAGCCGGAAAAGAAAGCCGACATAAGAATTAAGCCAAAAAGTATAGTCAGTAGCAGATAAAGCGGTATATCGTTCAAGGCGCGTGTTCAGGGTTAGAGGATGAACTCGAGTACAAGTTTACTACCAAAAAAAGCCAGCATTAAAAAGCCGAATGAAGACAGGGTCCAACGAATCGCAGTTTTGCCACGCCAGCCAAACCTGAAGCGGCCGAATAGCAGGATACCGAGAATAATCCAGCCTACGATAGACAGCACGGTCTTATGAACCAGGTGCTGCGCAAAAATGTCCTCAAGAAAGACAAAACCGGTAATCAGGGAAGCGCTTAGCGCGATAAAGCCGAAACTAAGAAGCTGGAATAGCAGTATTTCCATTTCGTGCAGCGGCGGTAAAAATCGAATAAAACCGCCTGGACTGTGCGAGCGAATCAAATGATCCTGATAAGCGAGCAGAGTGGCATGGCAGGCACTTAGCATAATCAGGCTGTAGGCGATCACGGACACCATGATATGCCCCTGTATGGATGCATTTCCGGTAGTAATCAAATGTTCGGAATAGCCCATAGTCGAAATCAGACTGGCCAGGCCGCTGACAGGAAAAACCGCTATTCCAAGGCTTTCGACCCGGTAGAAAATGCTGCTAAGTAAAATCTGGATTGAAATGAGCCAGCAAATCAACGAGAAAGCGACAAAAAAGCCCAGGTTCAATCCTGCGGGACCATAAATTGTCTGATTTAGCACCACGGCATGTACTAATATTGCCAGCAATACTGGGGCTAATGGTTTCCACCGTTTTTGAGATTGATCGCCAAATTGCCTGAATATCAGAAATGCGGACAGGCAGTATAAAACTGTGGCGAGAACGCTTGCTATGGTCAGGAACATCGCTTTTTATTCATGGCTGATGTCTTAGTGCTATGTCAATGTGATAATGACGGGTTCAGCGAATCGAGAAGTAGTTGATCGCAAGGCGCGTCTCGCGGGCAATGGCCCAGTCCTTGTCAAGAGGTGCAACGCGGCGAGCGACTGCTTCTCGGCTCGCCCGAAGGGAGCTACCCAGATGATCCAATCCGGCGTCGCCTAAAGCGCCTACTTTTGGTGCAGCCCTTGTAAAGGGCATGCCATTCCCTGCGGGCTGCGCCTTGTCTTGTATCATCTGGGTAGCTCTGAATCCGTCGTTATCACATTGTCAGAGCACTAGTGTAACTGAAAATTTATGCTATCGCACTAGCCTGCCCGACTCAGATATCGAATTTTATTGCGCGAGAGATAGGCTGAGCCATCCGGGGTGCATGTGATTTTGTGATCAGTCGCATAATAAATTCAGGCGGATCCAAAAAATGTGAATTATTCCGCGCTTATTTCCACGAGATTGCGCGAATTGCGTCGAAAATGTTTTTAGATTTTGCTATAAACTAGCAGTAACAGGTGCAGGCCAATATCGTCTCATTTAACGAAAACGACCAGAAAAAGATTAATGCAAATAAAAATACTCGGGTGGGCCGGTGGTATAGGGGCTAATCTAAGAACAACTTGTTTTTTAATCGACGATGATGTGCTGATCGATGCTGGTACTGGTCTGGGTGATCTGCCGTTAAATAGTATGACGGGAATACGTCATATATTCCTTACCCATTCCCACATGGATCACGTCGTAGGTATACCACTGCTTGCAGACAGCATGTATGGCGTCCACGACGAACCCATTATCGTGCATGCTCTGCAAGAAACAATCGACGCAATCAAGACGCATATTTTTAACTGGATAATATGGCCCGATTTCTCCGAGCTCCCCACCCGGGATAATCCGTCAATCCATTTTAAAGCGATGAAACCGGGCGATAAAATTACCATCCGTTCGCGTGAATTTGAAATGGTATCGGTCAATCATACGGTTCCGGGAGTCGGGTACTGTGTCTCCACGCGTAATCGCACAGTCGTATTTAGTGGAGATACCACAACCAACGACAATTTGTGGGATGTGTTGAATGGTTATCATCACATCGACATGATGTTCGTCGAATCTGCATTTTCTAATAGCGAGATGGAAATCAGTAAAATAGCAAAACATTACTGTCCATCGCTACTCGGCGAAGACATTAAAAAGCTGAGACACCGCCCGGATATCTGGCTCACTCATTTTAAACCCGGCGAGGAAGACCTGATTTACCGAGAATGTGTCGAAGCTATGCCTGATTTCAATGTGAAACGCCTAAATGGCGGAGAAATCTTTAAATTATAAGTTGAGAATCTTGCCTCGGAATCCTGCTTTATCCTAACGGTTCAGACCCCCTGATTGCTATACTTGCGATACCTTTAATCTCCTCTTTGTATTTACCATGTTTGAAAATCTAACTGATCGTCTTTCCCGGACTCTGAAAAACCTGCGCGGGCAGGGGCGTTTGAGCGAAGATAATATCGGTGATAGTTTGCGCGAAGTACGTATGGCATTGCTAGAAGCTGACGTTGCGATGCCGGTGGTGCGAGATTTTATCGAGTCTGTGCGGAACAAAGCATTGGGTGAGAATGTCATCGGGAGCCTTTCGCCGGGGCAGGCCTTAATTAAGGTAGTGAATGACGAACTTGTCGCGGTAATGGGTGATGCGCACGATGGTATCGATTTAAATGCTAAGCCACCGGTGACTATTTTAATGGCCGGATTGCAGGGTGCAGGTAAAACCACCACCGTAGCCAAGCTCGCCCGTCGCCTGATCGAGGTAGAGAAGAAAATCGTTATGGTCGCCAGTACCGATGTCTATCGGCCCGCTGCGATAGAGCAGTTACAGACTCTGGCAATGGAAGTGAACGCTAGCTTCCACCCCAGCAGCAACACCCAGAAACCAGTCGAAATCGCCCGGGCAGCGCTACAGGCTGCGCGTAGAAATAATGCAGATGTATTAATCCTCGACACCGCGGGCCGCTTGCATATCGACCGGCAGATGATGGACGAAATCAAGGCGATTCATGATGCGGTAATGCCAGCAGAAACCCTGTTCGTGGTCGATAGCATGACCGGCCAGGACGCGGCTAATACGGCGAAAGCCTTTGGCGAAGTGTTACCGCTTAGCGGAGTGATACTGACCAAAACCGACGGCGATGCGCGAGGGGGCGCGGCGTTGTCAGTGCGCCAGATTACTGGCAAGCCGATCAAGTATATCGGCACGGGCGAGAAGACTGATGCCCTTGAGGCTTTTCATCCCGATCGCATGGCATCGCGTATACTCGGTATGGGCGACATCATGTCGCTGGTCGAACAGGCGCATGAGAAACTAGATCACGAAAAAGCCGAAAAACTGGCAAAAAAAGTCAGAAAAGGTAAGGGATTCGACCTCGAAGACCTGCGCGATCAGTTCCAGCAAATGGAAAAAATGGGCGGGCTAAGTAGTATGATGGATAAGCTGCCCGGAATGGGTGGTGGTGTGTCGCAGGCGATGCAGGGCCCGGCGCAAACCCGACAAATGCAACGTATGGTAGCGATCATCAATTCCATGACACCACAGGAGCGGCACAAACCCGAATTGATTAACGGTTCTCGAAAAAGGCGCGTGGCCGGTGGTTCGGGTACTCAAATTCAGGACGTCAATCGCCTGCTTAAACAGCACAAACAAATGCAAAAAATGATGAAAAAAATGCGCAGTAAAGGCGGCATGGCCAATATGATGAGGGGGTTAAAAGGGAGGATGCCCCCTGGAATGCCCTTCTAACAAGTCCTCCTAAAGCCGCACTTTTTCCGTAAGGGCGGCGTCACCGATTTTTGCTCCTGCACCAGGAGTAGGCGCTTTAGGCGAAATCGGCATACCGTACATTCTTAACATAAGCTCCTTACTCGAACGCTGGTGTATTATCCATACAATCACATTCCGCGCGCAGGTGTACTTCATTGCGCTAAAAAAAATTACAGCCTCAGAAGCACTTATTGGCGTAATAAGAGTCTCTTTGGACTTCACAGGGCGGTATTTTTAGGTACAATACGCGGTCTTCTGGCTTCCGGTCAGTGGCATACTGTTGCCTAAAGGCATATAGAGGTTATTTATGGTTTCAATTCGGTTGGCTCGCGGCGGTTCCAAGAAGCGTCCCTTCTATCACGTGGTCGTGAGCGACAGTCGCAGTCCCAGGGACGGTCGCTATATTGAGCGCCTTGGGTTCTTCAATCCTCAGGCCCGTGGGCAGGAAGAACGACTTCGGCTCGATAACGAACGCATCGATTACTGGATTTCAAAAGGGGCTCAGCCTAGTGAACGTGTATCCAGCTTGATCAAGGGTGCGCGTAAAGCGGCTTAAAGCCGTCGTATTTCCTTATGCGTAAGCACGGGGAGGAATCTATTTGTGTTGGGTACATAATCGGTGCTCATGGAGTAAAGGGTTGGGTCAGGATTTTTTCCGACACTAGCCCGCGTGAAAACATATTGAATTACAGCCCGTGGAAGATACAAACGGGTGATCAGATCGAGACCGTCGAGGTTAGCGGCCGACTTCAGGGGAAGAATGTCGTGGTGAAGCTAGCTGGGGTCGAAGATCGAGAGCAGGCTTCCGAACTGGTCGGAAGTAAAATTTACATATTGGCTAAACAGTTACCGAAACTGGATGATGGCGAGTATTACTGGTCAGAGCTGATTGGGCTGGAAGTCGAAACACTAGAGGCCGAGCCACTGGGGTCTATCGAAACCATGATGGAAACCGGTGCTAACGACGTCATGGTATTGAAAGGCGACAGGGAAAGGCTAATACCGTTTGTGATGGATGATGTAGTCAGAAAAGTCGATCTGGCGAATAATCGGGTGGTAGTTGACTGGAAGCCTGATTACTAAAATGCTACGTATCGACGTAATTACGCTGTTTCCTGAACTGGTTGAACAGGTGATAAGCTGCGGGGTCGTAGGCAGGGCCGCTAAACAGAATTTACTCCAGCTCAATTGCTGGAATCCACGGGATTATACCCTGGACCGCCATCGCACTGTCGATGATCGGCCCTACGGTGGTGGCCCCGGAATGCTGATGAAGGTTCAACCATTGCAAGATGCAATTCAGGCGGTGCGTCAGCAAAATAAGTTAGGTCGGTTGATATATCTCAGCCCACAAGGGATACCGCTAAAACAGGCTATGTTGGCTCAGCAGCTTGACCAGGGGTCCGTGATATTACTATGCGGCCGCTACGAAGGGATTGACCAGCGTTTGATTCAGCAAAAAGTGGATCAGGAATGGTCGATCGGTGACTATGTCATTAGCGGTGGAGAACTCGCGGCGATGGTCTGTATCGACGCAATGGCGAGGTTGATACCCGGTGCCCTGGGGCACGAACAATCGGCACAACAGGACTCGTTTAGTGCAGGATTACTGGATTGCCCACACTATACGCGACCGGAAGAATATCAGGGTATGAAAGTGCCCGAAGTATTGATGAATGGAAATCACCAGGAGATTCAGGACTGGCGTGATCAACAGTCATTGGGTAGGACATGGAAACGGCGTCCGGATCTAATGGACCAAATCGATCTGGATGAGCGTCAGCAGTTTTTGCTGAACGAATATAAAGACGAGTTCAATCGAACTGGTTAGCAGGATTAAATGGCTGTCGAATGACAGGCAAGAATATTTAGAGGAAGTAACATGAGCAATATAATTGCACAATTAGATGCAGAGCAACTTAAGACCGATATTCCGGATTTTTCACCCGGTGATACCGTCGTGGTTCAGGTGCGGGTTAAAGAAGGTACGCGTGAGCGTTTACAGGCCTATGAGGGAGTCGTAATCGCAAAACGTAACCGTGGTATTAACTCCGCATTTACCGTACGCAAGATTTCTCACGGTGAAGGTGTCGAGCGCGTTTTCCAGACGCATAGTCCAGTAGTAGCTGAAATCAAGGTAAAACGCCGGGGCAAGGTACGTCGCGCGAAGCTGTATTACCTGCGTGGCCTGACTGGAAAGGCGGCCAGAATCAGGGAAAAGCTATAATATTCATGTTCTGATAGATCGAACGGGTAATATTAAAGGCGTGGGTGCAATAGCAACACGCCTTTTTTATGGATTAATTAACAACTCCCCAGGTCCGGCATTTCCAATCTTAGTTTTTTTCGCGCAAGCGAGAATCTCGATACCGGGGAGTGACATTATAAAGATTTCGACTCGGAGGTCGGCAAGACGAACAACACGGGGCCGAATGATAGATTCTAGGTTTATAGGCTAATTGAAGCTCCTTTCTGGACTAGACATGTTAAATCGAAAATCCTTTTATTTATTATTTTCGTTATTACTCGGTGCTATAACCACCGCGACGGCAAATGAACGACTCGAAGTATTAAAAAATATATCAGCTGCCGGTGCGCCTGTGTTGACTCTAAAGATGCTTGATCAGGCGCAGCCCAAGATCGATATTGATTTATACGAATGGATTCTGTGGGAGCAGGAAAGGTATTCGATATTATCTAAATGGCAACAATGGAACGAATTACTGGTGCGCATAGAGAGTTTGCCGGCCGATTTGCCCGAGCAGTTTCGAAATCAGGCTACAACCTATAAGATTAGTGCCTACCTGGAAATCGGCCAAATTGATACTGCGCGAACTATTTTGCGCGATCAGTTATGGCAATCAGGTGTGGAGGAAGTTGCCGAATACCAGGCCTGGCGTCACCAAATTATTATCAGTTACCTTAATGATGATCGAATAGACGATGCGCGTATAGCGATGGTGCGCTTCGATCAGGATTTCGATATAGAAGATGAAGCCTGGCTGCTGTTGCGTGCCAGCGTATTGATCCAGGTTGGCCGATTTGAAGAGGCAATACAGATATTGCAGGGTCGCGATAGCTGGCAAGCACTGTCAATTCGGCTGTATGCAAAATTTTGGGCTCAGCAAATTACCGCCAGGGAATTGTGGTCCCTGGTCAGGAAGAAAGCCAGCGAGAGTGAGCTGGAAGGACCCGAGTTAGCCACACTCTGGGCACTGGGTCATTACGCAACTCAGCATTTGTCTGCCGTCGATCGTGTGGTAGCGCTCGAACAATTATTCAAGGTGGGCTCAATTTCGCCCCTTGAACAGTTTCAGTTAAACCCAGATCAATTATGGCGTGCCTATATCGAATATGCCGAACTGGTGGGGAATCGGGCCGAGTTGCTGGTAGGCGATGATGCGAAGTGGCTCGATCTCGCTCAAAAAACAAGTGCTGTCACGCCGATCAAAGCCAGGTCACTACTGGCGTTAATCATGTTAAAAAGTGCTGATTCGGTAATAGTCGATAAGGCCGCCGAGACTTATCTGACGACATTTGGCGAAATTGACGCGGCAGAGCGCAATTTACTTGGCCAGCTATTCAGCCACAGCAAAGTCTATGCTGAAGCTGATCGTATACCCGCAGTTATCAGATACCAACTGGTCGATCTGGCGTTGGTAAATGCCGATATTGACGAAGCTACCCGCCTGATGTCGGGCATGCATACCTACCCTGAAGGTACCAACCGATTTAACTGGCAATTACGCCAGGCCCGGGTATTGATCCTGGGTGGTCGTTACGAAGAGGGTAACCAGATTTTGCAAACCCTGGTAACGGAGTACCAGCAACCCAATGCTGAAGATACCGATCGCATACTACAGGTTCTGTTTGACATGCAGACCGTCAATTTGCACGAACAGGCAATACGGCATTTCAACCAGTTATTACGGATACCTATCGAAACCAAACAGCATCGGGAAATCCTGTTCTGGATCGCTGATTCCTATAAGGCGTTGCAAAAATATGACCAGGCGGCACTGCTATACTTACAATCGGCGTTGCTACCTGGTCCTTTGTCGATGGATCCCTGGGGTCAAACAGCAAGATATAACGCTGCGGAAAACCTGTTAAAATCCGGGCTCGTCGATGATGCAAGAAGAGTCTACTCCGAACTGCTCAGGGTCACAAAAGTGCCGGCCAGACGTGCAATGCTGAAGCACAATATTCAGCAGCTATGGTTAAACCAGAATATCCGATAGTCGTCACTACTCAACTCACTCCTGAAATCCACCAGCTCTACGTTCAAAAATGGTCATTGGCACGTGCCAATTCACATTTTTTGCCTTGATCTGACGCATTTCAGGGGCAATCTGAGTAGTGACTTTCAGTCTTACTACTCGGCTTTACCACAAAAATTTTTTAGAACTGGCAGCTTGGTGTCGATGCTGACAGTTCCTGTTCCTCTTCGGTCATTTCGGCTCCGATATGTTCGAAAAGCGGGGTACTCAGATAACGCTCGGCCGTATCGGGCAGCATCGCCAGTATATTGGTACCTTGCTCCGCAGATTCAGCAACTTCCAATGCCGCGGCTAAGGTGCCACCAGCACTAATACCGACAAATATCCCTTCTTTTAGAGCCAGGTTACGAGCGCATTCGAGCGCTCGTGGAGCAGCCACAGTAACCAGTATTATATCGCCATCGGCAGCCATCGCATCATCGGTTAACTTGGGGATAAAATCTGGAGTCCAGCCCTGCATCGGATGGGGGCTGAAGCTAGGGTGGCTCTCGGCAGGTGAGCCATCTTCGTTTCGTTTTTGCTCGACGCCGCTGCCCAGTAGGCTAGCCACTTCGGGTTCACATAAGATTACTTTGGTGTCTGGGCTGGACTCTTTCAGTACTCGCGCAACACCCTTTAAAGTGCCGCCTGTGCCATAACCGGTGACCCAGTAATCCAGTTTTATCCCTTCAAAGGCGGCTAGTATCTCGGGAGCGGTGGTCTTGGAGTGAATATTCGCATTCGATTCATTTTCAAATTGACGGGTTAAAAACCAGCCATTTTTATCAGCCAGTTCTTTTGCTTTTTGTACCATGCCGCTGCCTTTTAAAGGCGCAGGTGTTAATACCACTTTGACACCCATGAAACGCATTAATTTGCGCCGTTCAACACTAAAACTTTCAGCCATGGTAACGACTAGCGGATAGCCTTTCTGCGCACATACCATGGCCAGGCCGATGCCCGTATTGCCGCTGGTCGCTTCTATTACCGTTTGCCCGGGTTTCAGTTCACCACTTTTTTCAGCGTCTTCTATAATCCCCAGTGCAAGGCGATCCTTGACCGAACCCATCGGGTTAAAGGCTTCAATTTTTACGTACAGGTTAATTCCCGCAGGTGCCAGTTTGTTAATTTTTACGACGGGAGTGTTGCCAATGGTGCCTAGTATGTTCTCGTGTATGTTCACTTTATTCTCCGATCTTATTTATATTGAACTTCAGTGCGGCTGACTCACCGGTATCGGTTCTAAGTTTCAGCTCCTGTAGCCAGTAAAGCGGAATTCCCTTTCCAGGTAAAGTGAAATGTAGTACCCCGTGTACCGGCTTCGCTACGGATTTGCACCGTGCCACCGTGGAGCTCGACTTCCTTCTTGACCAGTGCCAACCCCATACCGCTACCCTCTACTTCATCACGTGGCTTGAGCGTCTGGAACATGGTGAATACGCGTTCGTGAAACTCGGGTTCTATGCCGGCGCCGTCATCGGATACCGAAAATTCATAGATGTCGTTTTTACCATACAGGTATTTAATATTTCTCCCCTCGATGAAACCGCCTTTGGTCATGGCCTGCTTGAATCCCATAGCATTGCTCATGTAACCGGTCCATACCGATAAGCCTACGGTGAAAACCTGTTCATTGGCTTCAACAAGACTTGCTGGCATGGAACCGGCTAAAATTCCACAATACAAAGTTAGCAGGCTGAAAAGTGTCATTTTTGAGATCATTGATTAACATTCCTGAAATCAGTTGACTAAGTAATGAATGAGTTTAGAAGGGATTGAAGATTTTTTTCAGGGAATTGTGGTTTAAATTAGGGATAAAATAGATCGCTAATAACTTGAATCCGACCTTCCTATCCTCATATAAAGCCAGATAAAACCAGCCATCATCCCAGGAGAAACTTAGAAATGACTGTTAGTGCTAATGCAGAGACTCGTGGCTTCGAAACCGAAGTAACCCAGCTACTGGATTTAATGATCCACTCGCTGTATTCCAATAAGGATATTTTTTTACGTGAACTGATTTCCAATGGTTCGGATGCCTGCGATAGATTGCGCTTCACCGCAGTCTCGGACGCCAGCCTTTACGAAAAAGATATCGAGTTAAAGATCAAAGTAAGTTACGACAAGGAAAATCGTACTTTAACGGTTAGTGACAATGGCATCGGCATGAACCGGGACGAAGTAATCGATAATATTGGCACCATAGCCAAATCAGGGACCCAATCATTTCTCGCCTCGATTACTGGAGATCAGAAAAGTGATGCTAATTTGATCGGTCAATTCGGGGTTGGGTTTTATTCGTCGTTTATTGTAGCCGATGAAGTCATTCTGAGATCTCGGAAGGCAGGTGAATCGGCGGATAATGGGGTCGAGTGGATATCGAAAGGCAAAGGCGATTATGAAATCAAGTCGATCGAAAAAGCCAGTCGCGGTACCGAAGTTATCCTGCACCTACGCGAAGGCGAAGATGAATTTCTGAACGACTGGAAATTGCGCTCGATCATCACTTCGTATTCCGATCACATCGATTTTCCGGTGGTGATGAATAAAACCGTCGCGCCCCAGGAAGAAGACGGCGAAACAGTGATTGAGGAAGAGACCGTGAACCAGGCATCGGCCCTGTGGAGGCGTGCCAAGTCAGATATTAAGAAGAAAGAATATAAAGAATTTTACAAGCACGTGGCCCATGATTATGAAGATCCGATCGAATGGAGTCATAATCGTGTCGAAGGCACTACCGAATATATTTCCCTGTTGTACCTCCCTGCGCGAGCACCCTTCGATCTGTACGACCGCGAGTCACGTCACGGTATCAAGCTTTATGTGCAGCGCGTTTTTATCATGGAAGACGCGGAACAATTGATGCCGAAATACCTGCGTTTTGTACGCGGCCTGATCGACTCCAATGATTT
>Ga0114949_10000937_pt1 | contig 17080 bp, 20 predicted proteins | sample N074metaG_FD_83505 | JGI IMG/M metagenome (GOLD analysis project Ga0114949, IMG submission 83505) | Deep subsurface microbial communities from Kermadec Trench to uncover new lineages of life (NeLLi) - N074 metaG | ecosystem: Environmental > Aquatic > Marine > Ocean trench > Sediment | place... | reverse complement strand
GGAGATCTTCTTGTTGTGTCGAAGCCTTAATCCACCGTGGAACCGGTGAACATGTTCTCCTGCATTGAGTGTGAGCCTGGTGGGATCAGTGTGCACTATTGCATAGCTTCGGGTTGTTGTGACCGGTCTGGCTGCGGCCAGCGCCACGCTTGCAGATCCTTATCGAGAACCACCATCTCAATGCAGTCTACAGGACAGGGTGGAAGGCAAAGATCGCAGCCGGTGCATTCAGCAGCAATAACTGTATGCATCTGTTTCGTAGCACCGACAATGGCATCCACCGGACAGGCCTGGATGCACAAGGTGCAGCCTATGCATACCGCTTCATCAATAACCGCGACGGTAGGGGGTTTATCTTCGCCATTTTCAGGGTTCAAAGCTTTGGCCTCCAGACCTAGCAGGTCCGCCAGGGCATTGATTGCCGTTTCGCCCCCGGGGGGGCATTGATTAATATCAGCCGCACCGCTGGCAATCGCTTCAGCATAGGGACGGCAGCCAGGGTATCCACACTGGGCACACTGGGTTTGTGGCAGCAGCTGGTCAATCTGGTCAACCACCGGGTCAGTATCTACCTTGAACCGTGATGAAACCCAGCCCAGGCCAAGCCCGAAAATCAAAGCCAGGCCAAGGAATACAAGGACAGGTGCCAATAAGGGAGTCAGTAATTCCATTGGCTTTACAGGTTTGCCAGTCCGTTGAAGCCCATGAATGCCAGCGACATCAGTCCGGCCGTGATCAGGCCTATGGGTGCGCCTTTGAAGTGCTGAGGAACATCCGCGTGGGCAATTCGTTCTCGCATGGCGGCGAACATGATGAGTACCAGGCCAAATCCGGTTGCTGCACCAAAGCCGTAAAGGGCAGACTGGAGCAAATTATGCTGTTCCTGGATGTTCAGCAAAGCAACACCAAGCACGGCGCAATTGCTGGTGATTAATGGCAGGAATATACCGAGAATCCTGTACAGCAGCGGGCTGGTCTTGCGCATGACTGTTTCAGTTAATTGCACTACCACGGCAATCACCAGGATAAAACTCAAGGTAGACAGATACTCCAGCCCCAGCGGTTGCAAAATATACCGGTACATCAGGTAACTGGAAGCAGAAGATACGGTCAATACAAATGCAGTAGCCACCGACATTCCTATCGCGCCTTCAAGCTTGTTGGAAACGCCCATGAAAGGGCAAAGGCCGAGGAATCGAACCAGCACAAAATTGTTGGCCAAAACAGTACTCACCAGGATTAGCAGATACTCACCCATCAGAGCGCACCCTCAATTCCTAGGTGACCCGCTGGCCTGGTTTGGCACCATCATCAGGACTTAGAATAAATAAGTCACTGCCACCTGGCCCTGCGGCCAGCACCATTCCCTCGGACACCCCAAAACGCATTTTCCTGGGTTTAAGATTGGCAACCATGACCGTAAGCCTGCCTTCCAGGTCAGCCGGTTCATAGGCTGACTTGATGCCGGCAAATACGTTTCTGATTTCACCGTCAATATCAAGCGTCAGCTGCAAAAGTTTCTTGGCTTCAGGCACGTATTCGGCTTTGATAATCCGCGCGATTCGTAAATCTACTTTCAGAAAATCCTCGATACCAATTTCTTCAGCCAGCTTCAGCTTGTTTCCGTCTGCGGACGGTTTGAGGGAGTCTGTTGATTCTTCAACCATGGCTTTTACCTTTAGCGGGTCAATTCGGGTTATCAGGGGTTCAAATGTATTGATGGCAACACCCAGCAAGGGCTGGTCCAGATCGGCCCATTGGTCGACCGGCTGGCCGAGAAATGCTGCGGCTTTTTTGGCAGTGAAGGGGATGGTTGGCGCCAGGTAGGTAATCAACACCCTGAACAGGTTAATGCCCTGCGTGCAAACGCCCTGCACTTCGGCTTCACTGCCTGCGTGTTTTACCATCTGCCAGGGTTTGTGTTCGTCAATATACCGATTTGCATCGTCGGCGAGCGCCATGATGCTGCGAATTGCGGACTGGTAATTCCTCGATTCGAAATCTGCAGCTATGGATTTGCCTTTTTCCAGGAACTGCTCGTACTGCCCCGGATCATGCAGGCTGCCGGCGAGTTTGCCATCGAAATTGCGCTGGATAAACGCGGCGCACCGGCTGGCAATGTTGACCACCTTGCCCACCAGGTCTGAATTCACCCGCAGTATGAAATCGTCCAGATTCAGGTCGATATCACCGGTCCCTGCACCGAGCTTGGCGCAGAAGTAATAACGCAGGTAGTCCGGGTTAAGCTGGTTAAGGTAAGTCCGGGCCATGATGAATGTGCCGCGTGACTTGGACATCTTGGTGCCGTCCACGGTCAGAAAACCATGCGCATAGACTGCGGTCGGCGTCCTGTATCCGGCGCCCATCAGCATGGCAGGCCAGAACAGGGTATGGAAATACATGATGTCCTTGCCAATAAAATGATAGAGCTCGGTTTCCGAGTCCTTTTTCCACCATTCCTCGAAGTCCAGGTCGTTGGTTTCACAAAACTCGCGGAAACTGGACATATAGCCAATGGGTGCATCGACCCACACATAAAAATATTTATCTGTAGTGCCCGGTATCTGAAATCCAAAATAAGGCTCGTCCCGGGTTACATCCCAGTCTCTCAATCCGTCGGTGAACCACTCACTCATCTTGTTCACAACTTCAGGTTGCATGGCACCGGAATTCATCCAAACTTGCAGTTGATCCTCGAAATCGGCCAATTTGACGAAGAAGTGTTCGGAGTCCCGCATGACCGGTTCTGTACCGCTGACCGCTGACCTGGGGTTGACAAGGTCGGTGGGAGAATAAGTGCTGCCACAGGATTCACAACTGTCACCGTACTGGTCCTCGGTGGCGCATTTGGGACATGTACCACGGATGAAGCGATCGGGCAGAAACATGCCTTCCTGCTCGTCATAAAACTGGGAAATGGTCTTCTGGGTCACAAAGCCGCCTGCTTTCAGGCGGGCCCAGATGGTCTCTACCTCATCCCTGTTCGCGTCACTGTGAGTGGAAGAATAGTGGTCGTAACTCAGACCAAAGTCCCTGAAATCCTGCTGGTGTTCCCGGTTCATCCTGTCAATCAGTTCAGCCGGCTCGATGCCCTGTTTTTGGGCGCTGAGCATGATTGGCGTGCCGTGTGCATCGTCGGCCCAGATGAAATAACATTCATGTCCCTGGGCCCGCTGAAAACGAGCCCAGATATCCGTTTGGATGTATTCCAGCATGTGGCCGATATGGATGGCGCCGTTGGCATAGGGTAAAGCGCTGGTCAGCAGGATTCTTCTTTTCTTGTCAGTCATTGCAATGTCTTTTGGCTACCGGCAAATGGGCCGGTTACAGGCCAAGGATTATCGCATGCTGACCCAGTCAGCAGTACCTTTTGTGCGATGAATTAAACCCATGATGCGTGAACTTGGATACAATATGCAGCCTGAATCATAGGTTTGAAAGGTTAAATTTTGTGGAAGCGCTTACACGAGAACAAGTTGAAGAGATTCTGTCGGATATCAATGACCCTAACACCGGCAAAAGCCTAGTTGCCAGTGGCTGGATAAAAGGAATCGGTTTGGATGGCAACAAGCTTGCCGTAGATATCAAGCTGGGATATCCGGCCGATGGCTTGCTTGAAGATATGCGTGAAGCAATCGCCGCCAGGCTTGAATCTGATCAGCGTATTGAATCAGCCACGGTAAATGTCAGTTGGAAGATTGCGTCACACAAGGTTCAGGCTGAACTCAAGCCATTGCCGGATATCCGCAACATTATTGCAGTGGCCTCGGGCAAGGGTGGGGTTGGAAAATCGACTACTGCGGTAAATCTCGCCCTGGCACTGGCAAAGGATGGTGCCAGCGTGGGTATTCTGGATGCTGATATTTATGGACCCAGTATTCCAAGGATGATGGGAGTGTCCGGACGCCCCGAGGTGGATGGAAAACGCATAATCCCCAAGCGGGCTCACGGTCTTCAAATGATGTCGATCGGCTTCCTGGTGGAAGAAGACACACCCATGATCTGGCGCGGCCCGATGGTCACCTCTGCCTTGCAACAGCTGTTGGGGGAAACCAATTGGAGTGAACTGGATTACCTGGTGATCGATTTACCACCTGGTACCGGTGATATCCAGTTGACACTTTCTCAAAAAGTACCCGTTTCAGGTGCCGTGATCGTAACAACACCCCAGGATATCGCATTGCTTGATGCGCGCAAGGCATTGCAAATGTTTCGTAAGGTCAGCGTAACGGTTCTGGGCGTGGTGGAGAATATGAGCATGCACATATGCAGTGAGTGCGGCCACGAGGAAGCCATATTTGGAAGCGGAGGTGGGGAGAGTATGTCCCGCGATTTTGATTTACCCCTACTCGGTCAATTGCCCCTGGCAATGGAAATTCGTTCATCACTGGATGAAGGAAATCCCACGGTGGTCTCTGCGGGCGGTTCAGAATTGGCTGAGACTTACATGGCATTTGCACGCAGGACTGCAGGGGCGCTTTCTCAGACCCCCCGCAACCTGAAGATGGAAATGCCCAAAATCGTGATGCAAAACACCTGATGAGTATCAAGTCTGACCGCTGGATCCGGCGAATGGCGCAGGACCATGGAATGATTGAACCCTTTGAGCCTGGCCAGGTTCGGAAAAATGAAGCTGGTTCACCATGCATTTCTTATGGCACCTCCAGTTATGGCTACGATGGCCGCTGTGCCCGGGAATTCAAGATATTCACCAATATTAATTCGGCAATCGTTGATCCGAAGAACTTTGATGAAAACAGCTTTGTCGATGTGGTTGATGATGTTTGCATCATTCCGCCCAATTCTTTTGCGCTGGCGCGAACGATTGAATATTTTCGAATTCCAAGGAATGTGCTGACCATTTGCCTGGGCAAGTCGACATATGCGCGTTGTGGAATTATCGTCAATGTCACGCCACTGGAACCTGAATGGGAAGGCCATGTGACACTGGAATTTTCCAATACCACGCCCTTGCCGGCGCGAATTTACGCCAATGAAGGCGTTGCCCAGTTTTTGTTCTTTGAGTCTGATGAGCAGTGCGAGACTTCATACAAAGACAGGTCGGGTAAATACCAGGGACAGCGTGGTGTGACGCTGCCAAAAGCTTGAGGAATTGTTGATGGAATTAATTGGATACCTGGATTCGCCATTTGTACGCCGTGTGGCCATTACCATGCGTTTCCTGGGCATTGAGTTTGATCATCGTGAATTATCCATTTTCAGAACCTATGATGAATTTCGAACTATTCACCCGTCAGTCAAAGTCCCGCTGTTAATCTGCGATGACGGCGAAATGCTGATCGACTCAAGTCTGATTATCGATTACCTGGAAAGGCAGGTTCCAGGGTATGGACTGATGCCTGAAGACAATGAAGAATACCGTTCGGCCTTGCAGAATACGGGTATCGCACTGGCGGCGATGGAGAAAGTTGCCCAACTGGTTTATGAAACCTCACAGCGACCGGAAGATAAACAGCATGGCCCCTGGGTCGATCGGATTGAGCAGCAATTAGAAGGTTCGGTAGGGATGATGGAAGCTGCAGTAGCTAAGCGCAAAGCTGCTGGCCATCAATGGCTGGCCGGGGAGCAAATGAGTCACGCGGATATCGCCGTTGCGGTTGCCTGGCGTTTTACCCAGCATATTGACCGGGTCAGGTTTGGCGCTAGCGACTACCCCGCTCTGGCTGAATACTCTGCCAGGGCTGAGGCCATGCCGGAGTTCCTTGCTTGCCCGCTCAGCTCCTGAGTTTTCGGAATCCGGGCTCTAGTGTAGTGTCCTATATTATGTGACGTTTAAGCGACACGAGAAGGCATCATCTGCGGCGTTGCGCCTCCACTAGCGAAGAGGTGGCTGTTGGATGAGGGCAGCGTAAGTAGCAAATTGCTGGTTTTCACGCCGAACATCGAGTTCTATCTGTGTCCCAGGTTCATATTGGGCAATCTGGAACAGGAAAGCCCTGGCATCATCAATAGGCTGGCCATTCAGCGAAACAAGCACGTCACCTTCACGAATTCCTGCCAGCCAGGCCGGTCCGCCGGATGCAACTTCCCCCACCTGGATGCCTATTCGGGCAGCACTCCCATCTGCCAGGGTTGATAACGGCAGATCGCTGAAATTCGCCCCCAACCAGGCACGGCGGACACTGCCATATTCGATGATCTGATCCATTACACTGCTGGCAAGACCGATCGGAATGGCAAAACCAATATTTTGAGCACCTGTTGCGCTTCCAAGGTTCCGTGTGCTGATGCCGATCACTTCACCACGGGCATTGACCAATGCACCACCACTGTTTCCCGCGTTAATTGCAGCATCAGTCTGAATAAAATCTTCGTATAAAACCGACCGCAAATCGTTTCGTCCTGTCGCGCTGATAATGCCCATGGTTACCGTATGGCTAAGCCCCAGGGCGTTCCCGATTGCCAATACAACATCTCCAACCCGCAGCGGAGCTTCCGGAGCCAATGGCGCTGCCGGCAGGCCGTCAATATCGATTTTTAGTACTGCCAGGTCTGTTTCCGGATCAGAACCCACAACCACAGCTGCCGCAAATCGTCCGTCCCACAAGCCGACCTGGATATTCCTGGCCTGGGAAATGACATGGTGATTGGTGAGAATGTAACCGTCCTCGCTGACCAGCACACCTGAACCCATGTCCTGCCGGGCCCTCGCGACGTTTTGGCGCCTGAGTATGCGTTGCAACTGCGGGCTGATTTCCAGAACTTCGACCCTGATCGTGTAAATGCTGACGACAGAAGGCGCGGCGAGGTCAACCGCATCAGCGTAGGAGGCAGGGCTTTGCGCCGCGGGCTCATTGTTATTTTGTTGCGATAAAGTAAGTCGTTCCCTCAATGTAGGTATGAAAAAAACCAGAACAAAAGCCAAGGCAAGTCCTGCCACCACTGACTTGAGTAAAAATCCGGCGAATGTTTCTGTTTTATTCATGTTGTATTAGCGGTCACCCGGCCAAATATTAAGTGCTGTGGGTTGCAAATGTCCCTGTGTTCTATTTTACCGTGGGTTCAATTTTACCGGCAAACAGATTGTCTCGCATGCCTCGTTTCGGATAAAATAGGTGATTGATTTGAATCATTATGACCGACCTGAAATTATCGCATGCTCCACGTTTTTATTATTCCGGCAAAGCTAAGGCCGGTCAGGTGCATGTTTCTCGACTGAATTTGCAAGGTCCGGTAAATATTCTCATCTTGAAAAATGGTCTGTAAAACGTGCTTTTCCTTTCAAAACAAAGCCCTGGGGGCAAACTGCTAATTGGAGTATTACATGTCATCTGATGGCGTGAATAAAGAGCGGCGCCGGTTTTTAATCGCCACGACGTCGGTAGTGGGTGCGGTTGGAGCAGGGTTTGCTTCGGTCCCGTTTATTAAATCCTGGACGCCAAGTGCCAAAGCCCGTTCTGTAGGCGGCCCGGTAGAAGTCAATATTGGCAAACTGGACTACGGTCAACTGCTCAAGGTTCAATGGCGTGGCCAGACGATCGGGATTTTGCGGCGTACCCCCCAAATGCTGGAAGACCTGAATGAAGTGGTTGAGAAGCTCAGGGATCCGGATTCTGAAGATTCCGAGCAGCCTTTATATGCGAATAATGCGAACCGGGCGATCAGGCCGGAATTCCTGGTGGTGAATATGCACTGCACACATCTTGGATGCGTGCCGCAGATCATTCCGCAGGTCGGGCCACAACCTTATGATGAGACCTGGATGGGCGGTTTTTATTGCCCCTGTCACAAGTCGAAATTTGACATGGCAGGACGGGTTTACAAAGCTGTTCCCGCGCCCACCAACTTGCGTATCCCACCCTATAGTTTTCTGGATGACCAGACCCTGATTCTCGGTGTTAATCCAGAGGGAGCAATCTGATGGGTAAACCTGCAAGCAGCCTGGCAAGACAGGCAGTCGGATTCATGACCTGGATAGATAAACGCTTACCGGTTACTGCTTTCTGGAATGAGCACCTGGCGAAATATTATGCCCCCAAGAATTTCAATTTTTGGTACTACATGGGCTCTTTGGCCCTGTTTGCTCTGGTGGTACAGTTTGTCACCGGCATTCTTCTGACCATGCATTACAAACCATCTGCCGCTGAAGCTTTTGCTTCTGTGGAGTACATCATGCGTGATGTGGACTGGGGTTGGTTGATTCGCTATATGCATTCTTCAGGGGCCTCTTTCTTCTTTATTTTTATTTATTTGCACATGTTCAGAAGTATCCTCTATGGTTCACACCGCAAGCCGCGCGAGCTTTTGTGGGTGTTTGGCATGGTGATTTACCTTTTGTTGATGGCAGAAGCGTTCTTCGGATACATCCTGCCCTGGGGTCAAATGTCCTATTGGGGTGCACAGGTGATCATCAACCTGTTTGGTGCAATTCCGAAAATTGGTGAGCCATTGACCGAATGGATCAGGGGTGATTATTTTATATCCGACGCGACTCTGAACAGGTTCTTTGCGCTGCACGTTATTGCTGTACCGATCGCATTGCTTGGTCTGGTTGTACTGCACCTTGCGGCCTTGCATGAAACCGGATCGAACAACCCTGACGGTATCGAGATCAAAGAAACCATAGGTGAAGATGGCATACCGCTGGACGGCATTCCATTTCATCCTTATTACACAGTCAAGGACATTTTCGGAGTTTCGGTGTTCATGACCATATTTGCGTTCGTGATTTTCTTTTGGCCGGAGGCCGGCGGATTATTCCTTGAGCCTGATAATTTTGTTCCGGCCAATCCTTTGGTAACGCCTGAACATATCAAACCCGTGTGGTATTTCACACCGTATTACGCAATTTTGAAAGCGGTTCCGGATAAGTTAATGGGCGTCATATTGATGGGGCTTTCGGTGATGGTGTTATTTTTCCTGCCGTGGCTGGATCGATCACCGGTCAAATCAATCCGTTACAAAGGGGCCTGGTACAAAATACTGGTGTTCACTTTTGCAATTGCGTTTGTAAGGCTGGGAATGCTGGGGATGGCCGAAGGCACACCTGCACAGACCATTGAAATGCGCATCTGGACGTTTGTTTACTTCTCGTTTTTTATCCTGTTGTTTTTCCTGAGCAAAGGTAGCAAGAACAAGCCTGTTCCAAAGCGGGTGACCCATTGATGAAACACATGAGCCGTCATTCAATCCTGACTGGGCTGGTATCGTTACTGGCTTCGGTTTCTATATATGCTGCAGGCGGAGCCCACCTGGAACCCTCAGGCGTGAACATCAAGGACATGGCTGCGTTGCAACGAGGCGCCGGCGTATTTGTTAATTATTGCCTGTCGTGTCACAGCGCTTCGTACATGCGCTACAACCGCTTGTCAGAGGATCTTGGCCTGAGTGAGGAAGTGGTGATGGAAAACCTGGTATTTGCCGAAACAAAATTGGGCAATACCATGGAAATCGCGATGACTGACGAGGACTCAGAGCGTTGGTTTGGAAAGACTCCGCCGGATTTGTCACTGGTGGGACGATCGCGGGGGCCTGATTGGTTGTACGCTTATATGCGTTCATTTTACCAGGACGAAAAAGGCGGCTGGAATAACCTCTTCCTGCCCAACACTGCAATGCCTCATGCACTCTGGGAGTTACAAGGAATCCAGACCATCAAGGCTGATGGAGACCATGCTGCAGACAGTCATGCGGCGGGTACCGTAATTCAACTGGAATTAACTTCTGCCGGCAAATTGAGTCCCGAGCAGTACGATAGTACGGTGAGAGACCTGGTGACCTTTTTGGATTATCTGGGTGAGCCGGCAAAATTGAAGAGAAAAAAAATTGGCGTATGGGTCATACTATTCCTTGCGGTTTTCACTTTTCTTACTTATTTATTAAAAGCCGAATACTGGCGGGATGTGCATTGAGCATGCGGTCAGTTTTCTACCTTAACCTGATGGGAGAGTTTTAGTGTCTGTTCAAGCCAAAGGCCGTTCTACCATGGCCCTGTATTCAGCTTCAGAAAGCATTGAGTGTCACCGGGTCCGGTTCGTACTGGCGGAAAAGGGCATCAATGTAGACATCGTTGATGTAGATACCAATGCATCTGCTGCTGCTGATCTTGCTGAATTGAATCCTTACAACGAAACACCAACCCTTATAGACCGTGAGTTGTTTTTGCATGACGCGGGCGTGATTAATGACTACCTGGATGAGCGTTATCCGCACCCCCCTTTGATGCCGGTTGATCCCGTATCACGGGCCAAGTTACGCCTGATCCATTACCGGATATTACGTGACTGGTATCCGTTGGCACACGAAATTGAAGATTCCACACAACGTAAAGCTGAAAAGCCGCGCAAGCAACTGAAAGAAAGCATCATTGCCGCCAATGAAATGTTCAAACAGGCTAGTTATGTGCTCGGAGAAGAGCTTAGCCTGGTAGATTGCACGCTTGGCCCGTTGTTCTGGCGGTTGCCGGTTTATGGAATCAAGCTGGGTCGACCAGGGGTCGCTGTTCAGGCCTATATTCAACGCGTGATATCCAGGCCTTCTTTCAAGACCAGTCTTACCCTGGCCGAGCGCGAACTGATTTTAAACGTTGCCTAGGGCCTGTTAACACTACTTGAGTAGTCTCTGTTGCCTTGGAAAAAGTGGCAATCAAGACGAGAGGAGAGAAGTTTGGTTTTTCTAAATAAGCGACGAATAACACAGTGGGACGCTTTTTCCGTGCCAAGCCGAAGGTCCGAGTCCATTTTTTGCCCAGCGGCGTTATCACTAGCTGATTTGGAGTTACCAAACTGCACTTGTTCTGTCTTGCTGGCCAATGAAATGGCTCTCGGCAGAGTAAACACAAGTAGTGTTAACAGGCCCTAAGGTATGACCTCCAACAAGCCGTATCTGCTGCGGGCATTGAATGAGTGGATTCTGGATAACGACCAGACACCTCACATCATTGTTGATATTAATGCCAACGATATAGAAGTACCTGAACAGGCGATTCAGGACGGCAAACTGGTACTCAATATCGCACCGCAGGCAACCCGTGACCTGGTTCTGGGTAATGATGCGATTACCTTCCAGGCGAGGTTTGCCGGCGCTCCATTTAATATCTTTCTTCCGCTGGATGCTGTAATGGCAATTTATGCACGTGAAAATGGTCAGGGCATGATGTTTGCACATGGCAAGGAACAGGTTGCAAGCGGAGAAGGTATTGAGCCACCAAGCAAGCAGGATAAAGCCGGTTCTCATCTTAAGCTGATTAAGTAAAAGTACGTCTACGCGGTTTTCGGCGCCTTTAACAGGATGCTTACCGCGCCGGTGCCACCGTCAATCGGCCTGCAGGATGCAAAAGCAATGACCAGCGGGTGCCGGCTCAATAAACGCCGGGTCATCATTTTCAACAGCGGGCCCTTGCGACTGCGCAAACCCTTGCCATGAACCACGCGAACACATCCAATGCCTTTAACGGCTGCTGTGTCAATAAATTCCAACAATGCCCTGGAAGCCGTTTCGACATTCATTTGGTGCAGATCCAGGTGATCGCCAATACTGTAACGGCCACGCCTAAGGCGTTTCAGATATCTTTTTTGAACACCGGTTCGCAAAAACAGTATTTCTTCGCCGCTTTCAAGTTCGGCAAAATCCTCGGGTTCATCAAGTAATTCCGACTTTACCGCTAACTCGTCTTTTTCCAGTTGTCTCGGATGCGGGGCCGGTTGTGGCGCGCGTGATCGGGAGCGAGCGGGTTGATTTAGGGGTTTGACATCACGAACCGCATCACGAAATATAGCCAATTCCTGGTTTTTATCTGCCGGGCTGGTCAATTTTTACTCCGCTGCGTTTCCGTGCCGCTAGGAAGGTCGTACAATACCATCTCCTGATCCTCCCCAACTGCTTAGAGCCTTGAGAAAGAAAACATAAAATGGCAATAAAATTTCTAATCAGTAATGATGATGGAATAACAGCTCCCGGCATTCAGACGCTTTCGGAATTCATACGTGAACTTGGGGTAGTGACTGTTGTAGCACCTGACCAGAACCGCAGTGGCGCCAGCAATTCGCTGACCCTGGAGTCTCCGATTCGAATCAAGGAGCTTGAAACCGGTGTTTTTCGGGTCTCAGGTACGCCTACAGATTGCGTCCATATTGCGTTAACCGGATTACTGGAAGAAGACCCGGATATGGTTATCTCAGGGATTAATGCCGGTGCTAATCTGGGTGATGACGTGATTTATTCCGGTACGGTTGCTGCTGCCATGGAAGGTCGTTTCCTCGGTTTGCCGGCAGTGGCAGTGTCACTGGTGTATGCAGATCGCCCCAAGCATTATGCAACTGCAGGAGAAGCTGTGGTTCGACTGGTCAAACAGCTTCTCAAGGATCCCTTGCCGGCAGACACAATCTTGAATGTAAACGTTCCTGATTTGCCCTGGGATGAGATCAAGGGTTTCGAAGTGACGCGACTGGGGCACCGGCATCGCGCCGAACCCACCATCAAAACCATTGATCCAAGGGGCAGGGCAATGTACTGGATTGGACCGGCCGGCGCGGAACAGGATGCCGGTCCTGGTACTGACTTTGATGCTGTCAGGCGGGGTTTCATTTCGGTGACACCCATTCACGTGGATCTGACCCGGTTCCAGGCGCTTGAGCAGGTTGCAGGCTGGATCTCCTCAATCCCGATTAAAAGTGCATCTGACCCGGAGCATGAGCTTTGATACACAAGCGGCGCCTGCAAAAAGGCTCACTTGGTATTGGCATGACCTCGCCGGGCACTCGCGAGCGGTTGATCCGTCGCCTTCGTGGTGATCGAATTAAAAGTGAAAAAGTTCTGAATTCAATGATGCAGGTACCCCGGCATGAGTTTGTTGACGAGGCACTTTCCAGCCGCGCTTATGAGGATACTGCCTTACCCATAGGATCAGGACAAACCATATCCCAGCCCTGGATCGTGGCCCGGATGACCGAGGCGTTGCTCGAAGGCGGCTTGCCGGAGAAAGTACTGGAGGTAGGGACAGGCTCTGGTTACCAGGCTGCGGTGCTGTCCCACCTGGTTAAACAGGTTTATACGGTTGAGCGTATCAAGGAATTACTCAGACTGGCACGCAGGCGGTTTCACACTATGAGCTTACACAATATCCATAGCCGTTATGCCGATGGACACCTGGGCTGGCCCACTCAGGCACCATTTGATGGAATCATCATTACTGCCGCATCCCAGGTCATTCCGGAAAAGTTGCTTGAGCAATTATCAGTCGGGGCAAAACTGGTGATGCCACTTGAGCAGAACAATGAACAAAGACTGCTGTCCATTACACGTACCGATGAGGGATTCGAGGAGACTGATCTGGGTGCTGTGGTTTTTGTTCCGATGCTAAGTGGGCTTGCCTGACCAAATTGATGTTTAAAAAACCTGATGTTTAAGCAACTCTACGATCGGGTGCTTGTTTGGAGCGCGCACAAAAATGCGCCTGTTTACCTTGCGGTACTTAGCGCTGCTGAATCGAGCATATTCCCGATTCCTCCGGATGTAATGTTGGGTCCAATGTGCCTGGCGAAACCTGCACGCGCGTGGTTCTTTGCCGGTTTGTGTACCGTCAGCTCAGTGCTGGGTGGAATGTTCGGATATTTGATTGGCAATCTGGCATTTGCTGCGATTGAGCAATGGTTGCTGGCATCAACCTACGCCCTGGTTTTTGAACAGGCTGTCCGCTCTTTTGGCGACCATGGATTCTGGTACATCCTGTTGGCCGGCTTTACGCCCATTCCTTACAAGATATTTACCGTTAGTGCTGGAGTCGTGGGAATGCCACCTCTTACCTTCCTGGCCGGTTCTGTGATTGGCCGTGGAGGCCGGTTTTTTCTGGTGGCAGGATTGATCAGGCTTGGTGGCGAAAAGCTGGAACAAAGTTTGCGAAAATGGATTGACCTGATCGGCTGGCTGGTGCTGGCAGTGGTCACCGTCGTTTTTCTGTTTTTAAAATTTGGCGGGAGCGCGCCTTGAGACGACTGGCAGTATGGGGTGCATCGTTCTTACTTTGCGCATGTTCGACGCCGCCGGCACCGGTGATTGACCGTTCCAGCACATCAGGAATCCAGGCAGCCTCAATCAACGGCACTTATAAAATCAAATCCGGGGATACCCTGCATGCAATTGCCTTCCGCTTTGGACTGGATCATCGGGAACTGGCCAGATGGAATGATATTAATGCCCCTTATGTGATCTACCCTGAGCAGGTGTTACGACTTACAAAAAGACCCGCATCGATCGCTAGAAATTCACCAGCTACCAGGACTGCGAGCGTAAGCAAACCGTCGGTCCGACCGACTGCAGTCAAGAGTGTACCGGCAACCCCCCCGGCCCAAATTTCGCAAGCGGCAACTAAAAAGCTGAATTCAACTAGTCCGGCATCCTGGGTTTGGCCTGTAAAAGGTCGGGTTTTAAGAGGGTTTCTTGCCAATGACCCTGCCCGTAACGGACTGGATATTACCGCGGTAGAAGGCCAGGACGTGGTCGCATCGGCGGCAGGCACAGTGGTTTATAGCGGGTCTGGCCTGATCGGTTATGGGGAACTGATTATTGTTAAACACAGTGAAGTCATGCTAAGTGCCTATGCACACAACCGTGTCAGGCTGGTTGACGAAGGCTCAAAAGTGAATCAAGGACAAAAAATCGCCGAACTGGGCAGAAATGACCGAAATGAGCCGATTCTACATTTTGAAATACGCGTCAGTGGGCGACCTGTTGACCCCAGGAAGTATCTGCCGAACAGATAATATGCTAGTGTTTCTGGTCCACCCCGCTGGTCTTGGCGGCAGATCAGTGGTCAGAGCGTTAATACCTCACTGGTAACAGGAGGGGAAATGGGTCACAGGCCTCTAAACGGCTCACAGACGCCCAAAGTCAATAACACCTCAGCTCGATCCGGGTTGAAGGCGCCCCGCACGCGTAACGCTAAAACTGCAACCCGGCCGGTTCATCAAGGCGATGTTACCCGTATCTACCTGTCCGAAATTGGGCGCTCAAACCTATTGACTGCGGACCAGGAAAAATCGCTGGCCAGAGCTCTGCAAAATGGTTGTGCAGCAAGCCGTCAGCGGATGATTGAGTCGAATTTGAGGTTGGTTGTGAAAATAGCCAGGGGCTATATAAACCGAGGCTTGCCATTGCTGGATCTCATTGAGGAGGGGAATTTGGGTTTGATCAGGGCAGTGGAAAAGTTTGATCCCGAAAGAGGCTGCCGTTTCTCTACATATGCCACCTGGTGGATTCGCCAATCGGTGGAGCGCGCCATTATGAACCAGTGTCGAACTGTGCGTTTACCGATTCATGTGATTCGCGAATTGACCGTGTATCTGCGTGCCTCGCGTGAGTTGGAGCAGCAACTGGGTCACAGACCGTGCACGGAGGAGATTGCCGCAGCACTGGATAAAAACGTAGAAGATGTTTATGCCATCTTTTCATTCAATGAAGCGACGACTTCAGCAAACGAACGAAAGGGTGAGAACGGCAGTAAGCTGGTTCTGGACACCATTATTGATGAGCACAATCGTGATCCTGAAATCGAATACGCAGATCACGCTGCCGAAAAGTTACTGGGGCATTGGCTGGAATTGCTTCCAATGCAACAACGCGTGGTGGTGGAACATCGTTTTGGTCTGCATGGCAAAGGGCGAGGCACCCTGGAAGAGGTAGGACAACTGCTGGGAGTTACCAGGGAACGCGTCCGCCAGGTTCAATTAGCCGCATTGACAAAACTCAGGGAAATTTCTGTTCGGGAAGGAATTTTAGAGATGCCCTTCCTGGATTAAGGCGGCAACTACATTCCTGCCTTCTGCTACCAATATATTGAATGTTCGACAAGCAGCATCAGTCGTCATGACTTCAAGGCCGGTCTGGTGCTGGTAAAACTGAACCATCATTTTCGCTGATAGAAAGTGCTGTTTATTACCGGTACCCAGTAAAACAAGCTCCGGGTTCAGGTCGAAAATTGACACAAAATGCTCATCGGTCAGGTCGTCGATTTTAGCCGGAGGCCAGTGATCTATGATGTGCTTGGCAGAGACAATGATGCTTTTTGAGTAATGCTCATTACCGATACAGATTCCAGCAGCACTGACAGAACGTATGTGATGGTGGTTTCCGGGCCGTTCAAAACTCAGATCCACGAAATCAGGCTCCAGGAAAATCGATGACAGGTTTTTTCTTGTTGCGCCGGTAAAAACACGTGACATGCCCGATCTGGTGGACCACTACGGCTTTGCACTTATCTGCGATCTCCGTTGAATGCGTGCTTCGTGTGTCCCGGTCAGTCCGTATCCTGACCTTGATGAGTTCATGATGATTAAGTGCAGTATCCAGTTCTTCCAGCACATTCTCTGTCAGGCCTTTATCGCCTACCATGACCACTGGATTGATATGATGGGTCATACCACGTAAAAAGCGCCGCTGAGAGGAACTCAGTTTCATGAAAATACCCCGGGGAAATGAGCAAAAGGAATGCGATTCATAATGAACTCATATTTTAGCATGCAGCGAACCGGGCGGGCCGGATAAGTTGGCCAGGAGTAAGAGCAGCAATCGCTGGTTGTCTGAACACTTTGATGATCCCTTCGTCAAACAGGCACAAAAGCAGGGATTCCGTGCGCGTGCCGCTTTTAAACTGCTTGAACTGCAGGAAAAGTATCACCTGATCCGACCGGGCATGTGCGTGGTGGACCTTGGTTCAGCACCTGGCAGCTGGTCGCAGGTCGCAATCAGGGAAGTGGGTCACCGGGGCAGGGTGATTGCACTGGATATTCTCGATATGCCGGTTATTGACCGTGTCGAGTTTATACAAGGGGATTTCACTGATGATAAGCCGTTGCAGGCGCTGGAAACAGTTTTAGGAAATAGCCGCCCTGATCTTGTGTTGTCTGACTTGGCACCCAATATCTCAGGGATAAGTGCTGCGGACCAGCCCAGGGCAATGTACCTGGCAGAATTGGCATTATCGTTTGCAGAGCAATGGCTGAAGCCTGGCGGAGATTTTCTCTGCAAAGTGTTTCAGGGTGAGGGCTCTGACGAATTTTTACGACAATGCCGGTCATCTTTTGAGAAGGTGGTTGTTCGCAAACCAAAAGCTTCAAGGCCCCGC
>Ga0114949_10000934_pt1 | contig 17091 bp, 16 predicted proteins | sample N074metaG_FD_83505 | JGI IMG/M metagenome (GOLD analysis project Ga0114949, IMG submission 83505) | Deep subsurface microbial communities from Kermadec Trench to uncover new lineages of life (NeLLi) - N074 metaG | ecosystem: Environmental > Aquatic > Marine > Ocean trench > Sediment | place... | reverse complement strand
GCTGTCACACGAACTGCGCACCCCCATCGCGGTCATCCAGTCTTCGCTGGATAACCTTGAGCAACAACCCCAGGACGGTGAAGTATACCTGCGGCGCGCCCGTGAGGGACTCAGTCGCCTGGCAAATATACTTACCGCCATGAGTGAGGCCACGCGGCTGGAAGAGAGCGTACACAGCAACCAGCTTGAAGAGTTTGACCTGGTGTCACTGTGCGCAGAACTGTTTAGCGCCTACCAGGGTGTGTACAGCGATCATGAGCTGGTATTTGAAAGCGAGCGTGAGCACTGGCCCATGCAGGGTGTACCAGACTTGTTGGCGCAGATGCTGGACAAGTTATTTGAAAACGCCGCCAGTTTCACGCCCAGTGGCGGCCGTATTACCCTGCGGCTGAGTGGGCAAAGTTTGAGCGTCAGTAATGAAGGGCCGTTGTTGCCAGCTGCCATGCAGCAACAGTTATTCGATTCTATGGTGTCGGTGCGGGACTCGCAGCAGGATAAGAGTGACCGGGTGCACCTGGGCCTGGGCCTGCATATCGTGCGACTGATTGTCGACTTTCACGGCGCCAGCGTGCAGGCGCACAACCTCGACGATGGGTCCGGTGTTATCTTTACCATCGAGTTTTAGGGTTTTAGCGCCAACACGTCGGTGCGCAGTTTAGACAGCACGCGTTCGGCGGTATTGCCCATCAACCGGGCTTTCACACCTTTGCGACCCACGGTGCCCATCACCACCAGTTGCGCTTTCAGGCGCGCGGCTTCACTGGCAATCACTTTATCCACGGGGCCTTGCTTGAGCCGAAACTGTTTGATGTCGATACCGTGTTGCTTACTTAATTTGAGCAGCTGTGGCTGCAGGTCATGTTTTAGCTGCCGGGTCTTGGCATGTTCATCCACCAGGTCCAGTTCGGTTAATATCGCTGAAATATGCAGTACGTTGAGCACATACAGTGGGCAGCCCAGCGCATCAGAGTAGCGCTTGGCAGTAGCGATCACGTCCTGGTTGAGTCGTTTTTTTACACGCAGTTTACTGCTCAGGTCCACCGCTGCGACAATGGGCCTGGCGGCACGCCAGCGCTTCTCTGAGACTATCATCACGGGTGCCGGGCACTCGCGCAGTAAATGCCAATCGGTAGAGGTATACATAAAGGATTGTGAGCGGCTACCGGTCTTGATTACAACGGCATAGTCCTTGCGCTGGCACTGCTTGTCGATCCAGTGGTAGATATTTTTTTGCCAAATGAGCGTACAGGAAACCCGCATACCGGAAGGTTTGAGCTTGGCGATCTGTGCCTCGACCTCGGTCTTGCGCCGGGCCAGAATTTTTTTGCGGGCCTGGGCCTGTTGCGCGCTCTGGGTAATACCGATACTGCGTAGAGACTCGTAACAGAAACCCACCACCTGGGCGGCATAGCCCATCTTTGCGGCCAGGCTCAAGCCCCGGGATATCGCCACCTGGCTCTCACCCTCCCGGTCGGCAATAATCAATACAACAGACATGGCAACTCTCTCTGTGACACTACATTAAACCAATGTTAGCAGAATCAGGAGTGCGTGCCGGGATGCAGATCAAGAGAATGGCGGTAATCGATCGGTGCCTGACCGGTCCAGCGCTTGAAGGCACGTGAAAAAGTACTGGGCTCCGAGAAGCCCAACATATACGAGATTTCAACGATAGAGCGATGTGGCTGCGACAGGTATTTTTCAGCCAGTTGCAAACGGGTGTCCTGCAGTAAATCAATAAAACTGGTGCCCTCGTCCTTGAGTTTGCGCTGCAGGGTGCGATTGCTGACATTGAGTGCCTCGGCAATCTGCTTCTGGTTGGGTGGACCGTCCTGTAAATGCGCGACAATTTTTCCCACCACATCCCGACTGGTACTGACCTCAAGAAAGCTGGCCAGGTAGATCTCCACCTGCTCATCGTTTACCCGCGCCAACTCCTTATTGGCGGTGATCAGACGATCGACAATATCTGACTTCACAAAGGTGATGCAGTTACGCTGCGCAGAAAATTCTATGCGACTGCCCAGCAGGGATTCAAACAGGTCAGGATCGGACGGTGTCGGACGCGTTGCTTCTATCATCAGCGGACTCACATACTCACCCAGGGTAATGCGGCACATCGCCAGCACCAGGCCCATACTGAAGTCATAGCCCTGCCAGCTGAGCTGATCACTGAAGTCTGCCGCGTCGTAGCTGAAAATCATGTCCACGAATTCGTCGCGCTCCTGCAGGTCGAGTTTGAGGCCGGTGCTGAGCGCCCGGGAAAATCGCACCAGCCTCTTTAAGGCATCGTAAATGGTATCGCTGGCCAACACCGCCAGCCCCAGGCCCTGCAATGTGGCCGGCTGAATTTGCTCAGCGGCGTGCAGGCCAAAAGCTTCATCACCGCAACCCTCCTCCGCCAGTTTCCACAACTTTTGCATGGACGCCACGGGTATACGCCGGTCATCGTTGATCACAAAGGCCGGATCGATGCCGGCCTGCTCCAGCAATTCCATGGGATCCAGGCCCTGCAGGCGCAGCGCCTTGGCGATGGGCAGGATGAACGTCGCAAGCGTAGAGGGTTGTCTATTCATGCGACGAGTATAGCTAAAAATTAAATAGCGCTGAGAAGTTCTGCCGGGTGGGCTCCCGCTGCAATGGATATCAATCGACTCAGGGAGCGATTGGCAACGGCACAGACCCACAGGTATACCGGACCGACGGTCTGTATAGTCTGTTGTTGTTGCCAATAATCGAGCCCGCAAATTCCTCTCAAAAGATGACTCGGTCAATTGCTTGCGACTACACTGTGAACTCATTACGCAGATAGATGAGTAAAAAGGGTTTGTTATGCACGTGCTAATTACCGGCGGCACCGGTTTCATCGGTTACCACACTGCCCGCGCCCTGTTGGCTGGCGGCCACCGGGTGCGTTTACTGGTGCGCAGTGAAGAAAAAATGCGCCGCCTGTTTGGCGATGCCATCAGTGATTATGTGGTCGGTGATGTCACTGACCCCGCCGCGGTGGACCGGGCCCTGCGCGGCTGTGATGGTGTTGTACACACCGCCGCCATGGTATCGGTGGATAAGAAAGATGCACAGCTGGTACACGATACCAACGTCGGCGGCACCAAACTGGTCATAGGCGGCGCCGTCGAACAGGGCTTGAGCGCTATCATTCACGTCTCCAGTGTGACCGCCCTCTACGATCCCGAGGCGGCTTTTCTCAACGAATATTCACCGCCCGGCGCGGCCAGCAATGCCTACGGCAAGTCCAAGGTTGAATGTGAAATATACGTGCGGGAATTACAGGATGCCGGCGCGCCCATCCACATTACCTACCCGGCCAGTGTGATTGGTCCTGAAGACCCCGCCCTGACCGAGCCACACCAGGGCCTGATAACCTACTTGATGTCCACCGTACCCATACCGCCCAGTGGCAACCAGTGGGTGGACGTGCGCGATATTGCGCTAGCCCACCAGCGTTTACTGGAAAGCGAGTTGCCGCCGGGGCGTTATACCCTGGGCGGCCATTTTGTCACCTGGACGCAGCTGGTGGATGTATTGATGAAGCTGACCGGACGAAAAATTCGCAAGATCCCCATCCCCGGTATATTGATGCTGGGGCTGGGTCACGTGGTGGACTACCTCAACCGGGTGCGGGACAAGCCTTTCGATGTGCCCATTACCTACGAGGCGATGGTGTACGCCACCAACTGGGTAAAAATGGACAACAGTAAAAGCCGCGCTGATTTGCAGATGGAGTTTCGCCCACTGGAAGACTCGCTGCGCGACAGCATTGTCTCACTGGTAGCAGCCGGTCACCTGACGGCAGAACAAGCCGGCCAACTGTGTGACTGAAAAACTAAAGCTGGGACTGACCCCCTGGCAACTACAGCACAAGCTCGATGCCCGCTCGCTTTGTGAACAGGCCGAACTTGCCGAACAGTGGAATTACCATTCCTTCTTCCTGCCCGAGAGTCATTTTAACAGTGCCATGCCGGTGCCAGATCCACTGTTGCTGTTAGCCGCGGTGGCGGCGCGCACCAGCCGCATTAAACTCGGCACTTCCTCCTGGTTACTGCCGGTTCGCCACCCCCTGCTGGCCGCAGAACAGGCCGCCGCCCTGGATCAACTCTGCGAGGGCCGCCTGATCCTGGGGCTGGGTAGAGGCTACCAGGCCAGCATGTTAGAGACATTCGGGGTAAACCTGCGCGAAAAACGCCAGCGCTTTGAAGAAATTCTCAAGGTCATGATTGCCGCCTGGGAAGGCAATCACCTGGGGGACCCCAAACACGCGCTGGAACTGGTTCCCGCACCCGTGCAACAGCCACACCCACCCCTGTGGGTAGCGGCTTTTGGCCCCAAGGCCATAGCGCAGGTGGGAGGACTGGGTTTGCCCTACCTGGCATCACCGGTAGAAAGCTTCGAGGAATTGCAGGTCAATCAAGGCCGCCACCTGGAGGCCGTAGCAGCAGCTGGCCACAGTGCACCGACGGTCATACCCATTATGCGAACCGTGTTTATCAGCGCTGACGAAGCCCGCTGCACACAGCTACGCGAGCAGATGGCCGAGGGTCCCGGGCGAGACTGGTGCATGGTTGGATCTGCCATGGAAGTGCAGGAGCAAATAGCGCGTTACCGGGAAACACTGGGCATGAACCACCTGATTGCGGTACGGCCAGGGGTGCGCGGTATGAGCGAAAGCGAGAATCGGGAGTCATTACAGAAATTGGCACAGCTGGTTACGTAGCACGCACCGGTGCCAGGTGCGCGGGCCGCACATTGGCGTAACTGGCCAGCGGTAACCACTCTTCGATACTGCGAATCAGCAGCGGCCAGCCTTTCAGCATGAGCCGTTGTTGCGCCAGTGCGGTACGCAAGGTTATGTCGCCCAGCCACATACCGGTGAGCGTACGCAGATCACTCTGCAGTAACAAATCCACCTCTGCTTTGGGGGCGCTGTTTTGCAACTTTACCTCACCGTCGCTAACCACTATCCACCAGTTGCGCTCCTGCTTTTTGAGGTCCTTGAAGCGCACCTGCAGCACGCAACCATCGGGCGGCATAAATTGCGGCCGAATGCGCCTGCGCATATCCCGCATCAGCAGTTCTACATCGAGTTCGTCCTTGCTCAGCTTGGCGCCACGCGCCCAGCGCATACCCCAGATCGCATACTGGCGTATCAGGGGTGCCAGCTCATGACCGGCGCGGGTGAGTTGATAGTCATGATCGTGTTTCTCTACCAGGTCATGCTCCTCCAATTCGCGCAGGCGCTTGGTGAGCATGGTTGGAGAGATGCCGGAAATGGCGCGTTGAAAATCGTTGAAGCGGGAGGTGCCGTATAACAGCTCACGCAAAATCAAAATAGTCCATTTTTCGCCCAGCACCTCTGCCGCCTTGGCAATGGGGCAAAACTGTCCGTAATCCATGGATTTCTCCCGAGCAACAGCGCTAATGTAGGACATAACTACACTGTTTGCACTTCCAATCCTGGTTCAGTCATTAAACGCTGTAAAACCAATAACTTACGAATATTGCCGCGGTGATTCCGGCCCCGTCTGCAGCTAGTGCACAGGGGATTGCATGGCGTGTATGGCGGATTCCAGCGGCTCCAAAGTAGACCGCAAGTACATAAAACGTAGTTTCAGTGGAACCCTGTAATGTGGCCGCCAAACGGCCCTGGAACGAGTCGACACCAAACTCGTTCATGGTGTCTATCATCATGGCCCTGGCACCGGAGCCCGACAGCGGCTTCATCAGGGCAGTGGGCATGGCATCTACCCACCAGTGCCAGCAACAGGGCAATCGCCGACACCAGCCACATCAGTACCACTGTGTCATACAGCTTGAGCCGCTGCACCCAGGCGGTTACCAACAGGCCGGCCAGGGTGGAACAGCTGGTGGCAATAAGAATGGGAATGAATACTGAGGCCGGATCCGGCGCACCCATCTGCGCGCGGTAGAGCAGAATAGTCATCGGAAACAATGTCACCGAGGAGGTATTCAACACCAGGAACAGGATTTGCGCGTTGCTGGCGGTATCTGGTGTCGGGTTTAACGTTTGCAGATCCTGCATGGCGCGTATACCCAACGGGGTGGCCGCATTGTCCAGGCCCATCACGTTGGCACTCAGATTGAGGGTCATGGAGGCGATGGCCGGGTGGCCTTTGGGCACTTCCGGCATTAACCGCGTGAACAGGGGTGACAGCAACAGTCCCAGTTTGGCGATCAGGCCGCTGGCCTCCCCTATCGCCACGATGCCCAGCCACAGGGCCATCAAGCCGATCAAACCGATGGCCAGCTCCACCGACAGGGCGGCCATATCAAACAGGGCCTGCACCATGCGCTGAAACACAGCGGCATCGCCCAGCCCCAGCCACTGGTAAAACCCGGACAAAAATGCCAGTACGAAAAATCCCAGCCAGATGCGATGTAACATCAGGGTGCCCGCCGTGCGGGTTGCTGCTGTAGAAAATCCAGCACCTGCTCGGCGGTCTCCTGCGGAAACTCCAATGGCAGCAAATGCCCACCTTTACACTCGCGCAGATCAGCCTGGGGCTGTAATCGCTGCCAGCGCGCAAATGCCTTTTTACTGAGAGTGTCGGAAGTTTCACCGCGCAGGCCCAGTACCGGCAGGCGAATTTTTTTCACAGAGCCCCACACAAAGGGAGAGGAGCGATAGCCCGCCGCTTCCCACTCCCGTCCAAAGGTCAACCGGAATTCGCCGTCTTCACCCTGCCGCGTTGCAGCGCGAATATAATCCCACATCACCTGGTCAGAAAAACCCCGAAAAGCGCGCTTGGGACGGTGGAAATCGAAGGCCTCCTGCTGACTGGCAAAGCGATCGGGGCGGGTTAGGGTCTTGCTAACCAGGGGTAAACGGTCGAGTCTGCGCTGGCTGGCGAGACGTATAGCCGTGGCCCGTCGCCGCAACATGTATACCGGATCTATCAATATCAGACCGCGAAACAATTCGGGTCGCCGGGCGGCCGCAAAGGTGGCCACGGTCGCACCCATGGAGTGACCCATCATCCACACCGGCTCGGTCTGGGTGCTTTCGAGGGTATCAATCAGGTCTTCGGCGAAACGCTGCCAGTTCAAGCGGGCCGGCGGCAGCTCCGGGCTCCATATGGGCCGGTGGTGAAAGCCGGTCACTTTACAGGCTGGCAGGAGCGCCTCAATAAACTGCCGGTAACTGCCCACCGGGTAGCCATTGGCGTGCGCGAACAGCACCGGCTCACCGCTACCACCAAACTCTTCCAGCCGTCTCAGCACCGGGCGTCCTGCTCCTCGTACACAAAGTAGAACAGGCAATCTGATGCCGCTATATCCGGTCGCGTGGTGGCCATAAACAGTCGCATATGGCGGATGGGATAGAGTTTGCCTTGTTCTACCTGAAAAAACTCAGCGACCTCGTGTGGATGATAATCACTGCCAATCACCAGGTGTGAAAGCCCATCAGTATCCAGCCAGGCGAGCATTTCATCGGGCTCAATCGGCACAAAGTTGAATTGCTCTATGTCCTTGCGTACCGTGATATCCCGGTCGTGCAGTGGTCGGTCCGCGTAATCGATACGCGAGTGCGCCGACAATTCCAGGCGTAGCGGATGCCTGAATATGGCCACACCTTCCATCCTGGTATTCGCCTGGGCGTACAAGTCGTCGCTGAGGAAATAATTTTCCAGGCCCTGCCTGGCCACTACCTCTGAGGTATCATCCTGGCTGCCGCCCGCCTCGATCGTTACCACCGGGCAACCACAGTCCTGCTCCATCAACGAGCCCAGCCGCAGGTCGGTGACAATCAGGCGATCCACAAACAGTGACACCAGCGCACTTTGCTGCGCCGAATCGCCAATGGTGACGGCAAAGGCAACGCTGGACCCGGAAGTGTTGTGCATATCAATCACCGCCTCCGGTTGCAGGTCGCGAATGTACTGCAGCATGGATTGCGCCAATTGCCCTTGCCGGTCCTTGTAAGGAGGGTTGAAACAGCGGTTGAGGTCGCGCTGGCCCGGCAACTGCCGGAAATAGAACAGCGGTTCAGCCAGCGCCGCTTCCACCGCCCCCATAATTATCACCACGTTCACGGCGGGCTGCTTATCGTTCAACAGCCATTGGTGCACGGCCTCCACGCCGGACGGTTCATTGCCATGGGACAGGGTCACCAGTACCCGCGTGCGAGTACTGTCGACGCCGGGCAGGTGGATGGCCACCGGACCCGGCAGGTTCTGCAAAAACTCGTTAACCCGTGGGGCTATATCCTTACTATGCGGAGCCCGCCAACTATTCAACACCAGGTTGCCACCGGATTACCTTCCATTACCCTGTCCACATAATCTGCCAGCATTCGCCCACAGGCTTCTTCCATAGTGCATTTGTCACGGTAGCGATCATACTCCTGTAACTGCCAGGATGCGCCGGTGCGTCGTGTTTCCAGGCGCTGTTCAATCACCTTCCAGACCCGCGCGATATCTGCTTCATCAATGCCCAGTAATTCCAGGCCGGTGCGCGCCCGCGGCAGGAACTCTTCAATCAGGTCAACGATCCACCGCTCCTCTACGCCACCGACATGCTTGCGTGGCCATAATATTTTGGCCTCCATCCCGTACTGGGCCGCCCGGTAGAAATTGTACTCGGCAAATCGAAATGGCAGGCGCGCAATATACTGGTCTACGGAATCACCGAGCCCGGCCGCCCAGCCGATAGAGAGTGCCGCATTAGCCAGCATATCAATAACGGTGGGGCCGGCTGGCAGGGTGCGAAATTCAATGCGCAGGTGATCACCACCGTAAACAGCCCGATTCCAGGGCCAGACCGTACCGTGGTGTATGCACAATTCCGGCAGTGCCAGCGAGCCCTCTGCCTGGTCTGACAGGGCCGGTATGATAGGCGGGTATACCGCCACATTCTCGGCGAACAATTCCCAGGCACCCTCGCGCACCCAGCCGTGCCCGTAGGTAACCCGGGCTGGCTGCCGCCAGTCTGGACTGCCGCGCTCGCGAAAATCGATGCTCTGCTTGAACAGCGCAATTCTCGACTCCTGCCACAGGCGCATACCAGCAATGAGAGGTGAATTGGCACCCATGGCCAGGGTAAAGGGCGTGGTCAACTGGGCGGCATTGTGGCAGCGGGCAAACTCATCCGCCTTCACCCGCAGATGCACCTGGAAGGAGGTATTGGCACCTTCTACAGTCACCCCTTCACCGTGCAGGGACAGGTGATCAATGCCGTTGATATCGATATGAAAGTCGTCGCCACGCATTTTGCACAGACCGTTGCTGAGTGCGTGGTAGCGGGGTCGGTCAGTCATGTATTCCTGGCTGAGGTGGCGCTCCTGCAAAGTCGGCAGAATACCGATGGGAATAATGTGGGCATCAATACTGCGCGCATGAGCCTGCAAGGTATCGAGAAAATCACGCAGCTCTTTTTCAATAGCCGTCAGCGACAGGCCAGCCGCTGGCACCGGCGACAAATTGAACTCAAGGTTATAGCGGTTGAGCTCCGGTGTCAGTTGCGGATTGTTGGCCAGGCGCAGCAGATCTTCGTTGACGCAGGCCGGCATGTAATCATCGTCCACCAGGTACAATTCCAGCTCCGCGCCAAGACTGGGCGCCCCCTGGCTAAAGGCCGGCTGGTGTATCAGTTCATGCAGCTGCGCCAGCTGTTTCTCCAGGCGCACGCTAAACTCTTTATATTCTTGTGGCGTATAGCTGTCCTTGTATACGGCCTCACCCATAGTCACTCCCCCTGTCCTGCCATGATTATGCCAAGATTTTCTGGTCATGGCTCCTGCAAAGAAACTAGACTGTATATATGCACAGGACCATTAAAGGCCGAGGCGCGACTGAAAAACCCGGCGATCAATTCAAGCTGTTCTAATTACACAAGCTGAGCTAGGGTTAATGATATTCATGCCCCCCGGAGACAGGTATGCGCTTAGGTAATTTCTGCTGTATGGGCCTGTTACTGATATCAACCGCGGTCGCCGCCGGCGTACACGACCCACGCGCACTAAACGCCGATCCCTTCACCGCTACCTCGGCCATTGCACCGAGGCTGGATGGACTGGGCGGTGCGCATTTCAAGGTAAGCACCAACAGTGCAGACTCGCAGTTCTTTTTTGACCAGGGCCTGCGGCTCAATACCGGTTTTAACCACTCCGAAGCGCTGCGCTCATTCAAGGAAGCCGTGCGGCTGGACCCTGACAATGCCATGGCGTACTGGGGCTGGGCGCTGGTACTGGGACCCAATTTAAACCTGCCCATGCAGGAGGCCGTGGTAGCCACCACCTGGGATGCCATCACGCGCGCCCAGGCGCTGAAATACAAGGTCAGCGAGCGGGAAGCCGATTACATTGATGCACTGGCGGTGCGCTACAGTGACGACCCCAGCGCTGATCGCGCCGCACTGGATAAAGCCTACGCCCAGGCGATGGGCGAGCTGTCAGCAAAATACCCAGCTGACCTGGATGCCGCCACGCTGTATGCCGCGGCGATAATGAATACCAATCCCTGGGACTACTGGTACAAGGATGGCACCCCCAAAGCCCATACCAAAATCCTGCTGGCGGTACTGGCATCGGTATTACAGCGCGCTCCCGATCACGCCGCTGCCAACCACTATTACATTCACGCCGTGGAAGCTTACCGCCCGGAACTGGGCGTGACCGCCGCCGATCGGCTCTACCCCCTCATGCCCGGTGCCGGCCACCTGGTACACATGCCCTCACATATTTATATGCGGGTGGGACGCTACCGGGACTCATGGCAGATCAATGTCGAGGCTGCCGCCGCCGACGAAAGTTATATCAGCCAGTGCAACGCCCAGGGTATTTTGCCGCTGGCCTATTATCCACACAATATTCACTTCCAGGTGTGGGCGGCCATGATGCTGGGTAACAGCGAGGGCGCCATGCAGGCGGCCCGCAAAATTGAGGTGAAAATGCCGGCCCGCATGAAGGACAACCCCTGGGGGATCAACGAGTCTTTTCGTAGCCAGCCCATGTTTGCCATGGTCAGGTTTGGCCTCTGGCAACAGGTATTGGCCGAGCCCAAACCCAAGGGTGGCGCGCCTTATATGCAAGGCATCTGGCACTACGGGCGCGGCCTGGCTTTCACCCACATGGGTAAACGAAACAGCGCCAGGCAGGAGTTGGGCCTGTTAACACAACAGCGCAAAGCGGTGCAGGCTGAACCCGGCTATGGGGTGGGTTTCGCCGCTGCCAGCACCCTCATGCTAATAGCCGAAAATGTTTTAGCCGGCGAGCTCGATGCCAAAGCGGGTAAGTACCCCGCCGCCATCACCGCGCTTGACCAGGCGGTAAGGCTGCAGGATTCACTGCGCTATAACGAGCCGCCGGACTGGTATTTCCCGGTCCGGCACATCCAGGGAGCCCTGTTGCTGGAAGCCGGCCGGCCCGCTGAGGCCGAGGTGGTGTATTGGGAAGACCTGCGCCGCAATCCGGGTAATGGCTACTCCCTGTTTGGTCTGCGGCAAAGCCTGTTGGCCCAGAACGACACTGGCACCGCCGCCGAGGTTCAAGACCGTTTTGAAAAAGCCTGGTCCGGGGCCGATGTTTCATTGACCAGCTCGCGTTACTGAGGCTATGGTTAGCGGCTGAACGACGACACAAACCCACTGGAGCATTCATGAAAACAAAAGCTGCCATCGCCTTCGGAGCTGGAAAACCACTGGAGATCGCCGAAGTAGACCTGGAGGGCCCCAAAGCCGGGGAAGTGCTGGTAGAAATTATGGCTACCGGTATTTGTCATACCGATGCCTTTACCCTCTCCGGCGATGACCCGGAGGGCGCATTTCCGGCCATTCTCGGCCACGAGGGTGCCGGCATTGTGCGCGAGATCGGCGCTGGTGTGACCTCAGTTAAACCCGGTGATCACGTTATTCCTTTGTATACGGCCGAATGTCGGGAGTGTAATTTCTGCCTGCATCCAAAAACCAACTTGTGCCAGGCGGTGCGCGAAACCCAGGGCCAGGGTGTGATGCCCGACGGCAGCAGCCGCTTTTCCCTGGATGGCAAACCTATCCTGCACTACATGGGTTGCTCTACCTTCTCCAACTTTACCGTGTTGCCAGAGATAAGCCTGGCCAAGGTGCGCGAAGACGCCCCCTTCGACAAGATTTGCTACATCGGCTGCGGCGTCACCACCGGTGTCGGTGCCGTGGTTTACAGTGCCAAGGTAGAACCGGGCGCCAACGTGGTGGTATTTGGACTGGGCGGGATTGGCCTCAATGTAATCCAGGGTGCGCGTATGGTGAGTGCCGGCAGAATCATCGGCGTTGACCTCAATCCCGGCAAGGTGGAGCTGGCCACAAAGTTTGGCATGACCGACTTTATCAACCCCAGTGAATGTGACGACGTGGTAGAGGCCATCATGGACCTGACCGGCGGCGGCGCCGATTACACTTTTGAATGTATTGGCAATGTCAACGTGATGCGACAGGCGCTGGAGTGTTGTCACAAGGGCTGGGGTGAATCCTATATTATTGGTGTAGCAGGCGCTGGCCAGGAAATTGCCACCCGCCCCTTTCAACTGGTAACCGGTCGCAGCTGGCACGGTGTCGCATTCGGCGGCGCCCGCGGCCGCACCGATGTACCCACCATTGTCGACTGGTACATGGAGGGCAAAATCAATATCGACGATTTAATTACCCACACAATGCCGCTGGATGATATCAACAAGGGTTTTGATCTCATGCATGCTGGCGAAAGCATACGCAGCGTGGTGTTGTACTAATGAGCTTACAAAAGCTGGCCGAAAACCGTTGCTTCTGGGGCCTGCAACAACGCTTATCACATCGCTCCGAAGTGCTGGATTGCGATATGACTTTTTCAGTGTACCTGCCGCCACAGGTTGCCGAACGCAAGGTACCGGTGCTGTACTGGCTGTCGGGCCTGACCTGCACCGATGAAAACTTTGTCCACAAAGCCGGTGCGCAACGCTACGCCGCCGAACACGGCATTGCCATCGTTACACCCGATACCAGCCCGCGCGGCGAGGCGGTGCCAGATGATCCTGACGGCGACTGGGACTTTGGCCTGGGCGCGGGTTTTTATATCAATGCCACCCAGGCACCCTGGTCCGCCAACTATCGTATGTACGACTACATTGTCGATGAATTACCGGCACTGGTAGAAAGCAATTTCGACGTAGACCACAAAAACAAGTCTATTGCCGGCCACTCCATGGGCGGACACGGCGCGCTCACCATCGCCCTCAAAAATCCCGACAATTACCGTTCGGTATCGGCATTCTCACCCATTGTTTCACCCAGTACCGTGCCCTGGGGACAAAAGGCATTTGGATTGTACTTCGGAGATGACAAGGCGCTGTGGGCACAACACGACGCCTGCGAGCTGATTCGCCTGGGCGGCAAGCAGGTGCCGATGATGATAGACCAGGGCCTTGATGATGACTTCTTCGAGGAACAATTGCAGACCGCCCTGCTGGAGCAAGCCTGTGAAGAGGCGGACTACCACGCCACCGTTCGCTACCAGCCCGGTTACGATCACAGCTATTATTTTATCTCCAGCTTCATCGGTTCTCACCTGGCCTTTCACGCCCAGGCGCTGGGTAATTACAACCGCATGTAGGCGCTACTTTTTCTGAGCATCAATCCAGGATTTGATCATCACACCCATGTTGACCGGGTTGTAGGCATCCTCTTCGTACTTGAATAGCCCATTGCCCGCATAGTGCAAAATGGTGAGATTGGGCTCTTCGTAGATCTTGCCGTCACCGAGATCGCGCATGCGGTTCATGACTTCGCAAAACACCCAGCCCTTCTCCAGGTCAATGGATTGCCAGGTCATGGGAAAGGCATCCATCTGGTCAGCGGGGTATTGGCTCATGGTCTCGGTAATCCAGTCGAAGATACGCTCGCGACCCCAGAATTTACCGTAGTGGTGTTCAAAGTAGGTGGCGTCTTCGGTAAAACAATTGGCCCACTCACGCCAATTGCCGGTTTTCCCGCCCTTCAATGCGGCGGCCCGAAACTTGTCCATGGTCTCTTCGATTTCTTCGCGACTCCAGCGTGCCATACAAGGCCCTCGTCTATTGGTTTGTTGTTATCGACTCTTGCAGTAAAACAGGCGCCGCCAGCTGCTGCTCTTAAAAGGCTGCCAGGCATCTTCAGGCAGGGCCAGGCGTTCAGCCAACAGGAACCAGACCATGGGGTTCATGGTCAGCCCACAGTGGCTACCCCACACCTGGATACTCTGGGTGTTGTCATAGTCACCGCGCTGATAACAGGTCTGCCAATTGCAAATACCATCGCCCTTGCTGAACACCGCGGTGGTCGGCATCGGTGGCGGCTCGTGTAACTGGTTCTGGGCAATCATAATCTGCTCATCTGGATTCATGGCAAAAAACAAACGCCGCGTATAAGAGCCCGTATCGCGGCCTTCGCCAAAGGGGCTACCCAGGGAAATAACCTGACGTACCTGGTCGGGAATCAGCTTGGCCATTTCGCGCGCGTATATGCCGCCCAGGCTGTGACCAATCAGGGTAACCTTGCCAGCAGTGGCGTCAGCCAGCCCAAGCACATGCTCCTGCAGGCCTTCCAGCACATTCTCACGCGGGCCGAGGTTTCTGCCCTGTTCCCAGCCCCGACAGTCATAGCCCAGTTTGTTCAGGTAGCGCCGCAGCGGTGCGTTATAACCATCGTCACCCAGAAATCCCGGCATGATTATTACGCCGTGACCATCGCCCGGTGGCATGCGCTCTAACCAGCGCCGGTAAAAGCGCAGCGCCGAGAATTCCATGACGGCCCGGTGCGCCTCGGTGAGGGCAAGCCCCATCGCCGGTGGTGGTACCAAATGAACTTCTGCTACTGCATCCATGCTCAGGCCCTTTTGCGTTGTGCGGTTTTTCTTTTGGGTTTAGATCGCTTGTCTGTGGTCGCCTTCTTCAGCGCCGCAAAGCTATCCACCAGGCACTGCCGGTAAACATCCGGGTCGGGCATCATCTCGCGGCAGGCGGTGGCGGAAATCGAGAACTCGCCACAATAGCTGCTGATAACGTGGAACAGGCCCATGCTGTCCATCACCGGTCCAGTGCCAAAATTCGACAGCATTTTGGCGCCGGTGTTGTACAGCGGCACCTGCGGACCCGGCACATTGGTGATCACGCAGTTGTACAAGGGCTTCATCTGGTTCATCAAACCCCAGCGACTGGCCAGGCGGGCGGCCTGGGCGGTGAGTGTGCTGGGAATAAACTGGGTGTAATCAGTCATGGTCTTGGCGCCGACCGCGTTCGCATAGGCCTTGGCATAGGAGGTGCCCGCGTGCACCGCCTGCAGACGCTCACCGGCATCAGCCACATCACTGCGCACCTCAACGGCCATGGCCGAGACAATATTGCCACCAGAGCCCTTCTCGCTGTTGTCGCGCACGTTGATCGGCGCCATGGCGACCAGGCTGTCATCGGGCAACTCGTCCTTGTCCTGCAGATACTGTCGCAAGGCACCGCCGACGATGGTAATGGCGACATCATTAACCGTGGCACCTGGCATGGAGTTTTTAATCGCCTTGACCTCATCCAGGCTAAAGCTCACCGCATTGAAAACGCGATGGGGCGAGACAGTGTGGTTAAAGCGTGTGCGCGGCACGGACTTAATGCGGTGTAGCTCGCCGCTGCGCAACCGTGAATAGACCTTGGCGAAGCCGGGGATGGTATTGCGCGCCACGGAAATAAACCGAAACGGCTGCTTGATGGTGTTGATTTGTGCGCGCAGGATTAACTCGACCTTGCTGGGCTGCGGGTCCACCTGCAGGGTATAGGGCTCAATGCTGGGGTCGGCATCGGGAGTCAAATCGTGGGTGGCCGCGGTGACTTCCATGCCGGAGGCACCGTCCACAGCAGCGTGGTGCATCTTGGTAAATATGGCGAAGCTGCCCTTGGGATAGCCCTCCACGTTATCCAGCCCCTCAATCACATACATTTCCCACAACGGCCGGCTGCGATCCAGCGGGCGAGCGTGGATCCTGGCGATCAGGATGCACAACTGACGCCAGTCGCCCGGCTTGGGCAGGGCCATATGGCGGATGTGAAATTCGGGGTCAAAGCTGCCGTCAGACACCCAGTAGGGATGATCCAGGCCGAACGGAACGGTAACCAGGCGCCGGGTCAGGCTCTGCACCCGGCGGATGCGCTTGGCGGTGTGATCTATTACATCCTTGAACCGCACCTTGCCGCCCGGCGCGGTGGACTGGTCGTAGATGGCCAGTCCGGAAATATGCATGGGTGCGTTGGGAGTTTCAAAGTACAGGAAGGACGCATCCATTCCAGTCAATTGCTGCATGTTTGAACCTTCGGTATGTTTTCAGATACCGAGAGTACCAAACAAGCTACAGCTTGGAAAACTCCTTATTGAGGTTGTACTGGCGCGAAGTCACGTAGGTTTCCATATCTTCGACCCTACGCAGCGCCGCATCGAGCCGATCGCGGGCTTTCTGCAGGCGCACGCTGGGACTCTCACCATAGCGAAACATCTTGCGGGGGCGGTAGTCGTGGTGGCGCTCGTCGTACTCCATTTCTACCTCCGGTTCATCCTCCTCCAGGTCGGCCCAGCGCTGGTAATCATCCTGGCGTCGGCGCGGTGCGATACAACACCAGGCGGCGATATAGGCCCAGAAGGCGAGCGTGCCAGTAAACAGGCACAACACCACCGCCAGCAGGCGTACTACCCAGTGTTCCACTTCCCAGTAATCGGCAATGCCCGCGCACACACCGGCGATCTTGCCAGCACGGGTATTGCGATACAGGCCGATGCCCCAGCCACTGTTTTTCTTGCGCTTGTACTCACGGTGTTTGCTACGATAGCCCGCTCGCTTGTGACGACGTCTGCTTCTGCGTCCCATCTCATTCACTCCTTTTTGGTCGCCAATCCGGGTGCTCCAGGTCGAGTATCGACTCCAGCGCCTGAATGCGGTCAGCGAGCTTGTCTACGGTCTCCAACATATGCTCTACGGTTTCGCGATCTTCCACATTCAAACTGCGGGAAGACCGGTTCACGCTGCGGTAGTGCATGGTCAGCCAGATTGGCATCACCACCGTTAAAAACAGGATGGTGGGCACAAACATAAAT
>Ga0114949_10000932_pt1 | contig 17100 bp, 15 predicted proteins | sample N074metaG_FD_83505 | JGI IMG/M metagenome (GOLD analysis project Ga0114949, IMG submission 83505) | Deep subsurface microbial communities from Kermadec Trench to uncover new lineages of life (NeLLi) - N074 metaG | ecosystem: Environmental > Aquatic > Marine > Ocean trench > Sediment | place... | reverse complement strand
TCTGCTCGTCGCAGGAAAGCGCCGCATCCCCATCTTCCTCTACGAGAACGCCGACGAGCCGCTCAAGTGGTATCTCCAGGCCTGCTCCTACCTGGAGGGCAAACGGGGCCCGTCACTGTTTCAACTCCCACCAAACATGAAGAAGGACGCCGACCGCCTCCGAAGCTTCCTGGACCAGCTGCCGCACGGTTGGAGAAGCGCGTTCGAGTTTCGTCACGATTCGTGGTTCGACGACGAGACCTACGAGATCCTGCGTTCGAAGAACTGTGCCCTGTGTATCGCCGACATGGACGATAAGGAGGTTGCCCGGGTCGCTACCGCTGATTGGGGCTACCTGCGGCTACGCGGACAGGCCTACAAGAAGAAAGATCTGAAAGATTGGGCCGAATGGGTTACCGGCCAGCCGTGGGATGACGCGTTCGTGTTCTTCAAGCACGAGGAGGAAGGCTCCGGGCCCGAGTTCGGAAAACAGTTCATGAAGCTGGTCGGATCTTGATCGGGCGACGGGCGACAGTGACAGGCGAGGAACGCGAAGGGGATGCACCGTTCCGAGCCTGTTCGGCTCCGCTTCCGGCTACTTACGCCCCATCTGCAGGAGCTTGTCCCACTGTCGCTTCGTTGCCTTCACAACCGACAACCGGCCTTGCCGCACCAACGCCATCTCCTCGAAGGTTGCATCCGCCTTGATCTCGGCGAGCGTCACCGGCCGCTTCAGCTTCTTCACGGCCTCGAGGTCGAACACGACCATCTTATCGCTATTCAGTCCTGGATCCGGATAAGGGTCGGACGTGATCTTCGCGATGCCGATAGCGGCCTTTTCTTTTCCGGTATGATAGATCAGCGCTTGATCGCCCTTCTTCATCGATCGCATGTTCTTGAGCGCTGCCGGGTTCTTCACGCCGTCCCAATAGGTCCCGCCGTCCTTGACGAGATTGTCATAGCTGTAGGCGGTCGGCTCCGTCTTCAAAATCCAATAGTTCGGCATCCATTCCTCACAGTTGTTCGCACCAATTAACGATTGTCTCGCCAAGTTCAGCCATCACCTCATCCTCGGTGCGCCCCGAGCGCTTCAATACCTTGAACGAGTGATCCGCCCCTTCAACGACATGGAGCGTAGCGTGATCGCCAAGATTCTCGCACACCGGTCGCATGAGTTCTAGATCAGCCAACGCATCGCGCGTGCCCTGCAAGAACAGCATGGGGACGTCGATGTCATTCAGATGAGATGCCCGCCGGTCCCCCGGTTTGTTAGGGGCGTGCAGGGGAAATCCGAGAAACACGAGCCCGCGCACTCCTTCGAGTAGCTCGTTGGCTTGCGCCATCGACGTCATCCGCCCCCCGAACGACTTGCCTCCGGCAACAACTGATATGCCTGAGTTCATCCGAGCCGCGGCCTCGACTGCTGCGCGTACGGTGGCCTCTGCCTTCGGCGGCCGGTCGGGCGATCGTCTTCCATCTTCCATATAGGGAAACTGGTATCGCAGCGTGGCGACTCCGCGATCGGCGAGAATCTCACTGATGCGCTCCATGAACGGGTGGCGCATGCCAGCACCAGCGCCATGGCCCAGCACATAGAGCCACTTGGCTCCTGGTGGGAGCATAGCAATGGCCGAAACCTCGCCAGCGCCCGGCACGGCAATCTTGGTGTCGCTGATCACGGTTGGGACTCGTGGGCGTTAAGTCGATGCGGTCACCTATCCCATCCAGTCCAACCCGGTCCTCGCACCACTCGGCCAGGCGTAGCTCCCGTATGCTCACCATCGGCCAGCACCTGAGTACCGTTCACGAACACGTGATGCACCCCGGTCGAATACTGGTGTGGCTCTTCGAACGTGGCGTGGTCCTGGATAGTTGCCGGATCGAACACCACGACGTCTCCGTAGTAACCGCGGCGCAGCTCCCCCCGACGACGGATTCGGAGGTTGGCCGCGGGTTGTGACGTCAGCTTTCGGATTGCCTCCTCGAGGGGAATCACCTTTTCGTCGCGCACATACTTACCGAGAAGCCGTGCGAAGTTGCCGTACGCTCGTGGATGCGTGCTGGACAAGATGAACACGCCCTCAGGCGCCATCGACCCGGCATCCGAGGCGAAGCTCACCCATGGAATCGCAATCTGCCGAACGACATTCTCCTCGGACATGAGGAAGTACACGACCTGGACGCGGCTTTCATCTTCCACGACCAAGTCCATGGCCGCCTCTTCCGGCGATACGCCACGCATCTCGGCGACTTCGGCCAGGGTCCTGCCCGTCAACGGCTTCAGCTCATCGTTCCTGAAACCGACGAGCAGTGTACCCTCGGCGCCGGCCGCCAGGTACAGATTCTCCCATTCATTCGTCGGCGTCGACATTTCGCGTTGCAGCCGCGCTCGGATAGCCGGGTCCTGAAGACGCTCCGCCCACGCGTCGTACCCACCCTCCTGGACCCAGGGCGGCATCGCCGCATCCAGACCCGTCGATCCGGCGGTGTAGTTGTACATGTCCGCCGTAATCTGGAGCCCTTCGGCATGCGCGGCTTCAACGCGCTCGATTACGGCATCGAGCTTCTCCCAATTCCCTTTACCTGCGGCCTTGAGGTGGTAGATCTCAGCACGAATATCCGCTTGGCGCGCAATTAGAACGAGTTCATCGACGGCTTCAAGCAATCGGTTTGCTTCGCTCCGGATGTGCGAGATATACATCCCATCGTATTCGGCAGCGATCTTGGCAAGCTCGATCAACTCGTCCGTACTCGCATAGAAGGCCGGCGCATAGATCAGCGACGATCCCACGCCGAGCGCCCCTTCCTCCATACCTTGCCGAACCAGCGCCTTCATGCGATCCAACTCATCAGGAGTCGGAGAACGATCCTCATATCCCAGCTCGTGCACCCGCACCGTCGTAGCACCGACGAACGACGCGATGTTGGTCGATACGCCCTTGTCGACGAGGTACTCCAGGTACTCGCCGAGCGAGGTCCAGGCAATGTCGTACTTGATGTCGCCCTGATCCTCGACGATCTCGATCTTCATCTTCTCGTTGAGGGGCCCACCCGAACCTCCTTCACCAAATACTTCGAGTGTCACACCCTGGCGGATGTCGGACTGCGATCGTCCGTCTTCGATGAGGCGTTCGCCGGCCCACGAGAGCATGTTGATGAATCCGGGCGTGACCGCCATCCCGGTAGCGTCGATATCGATCCGCCCTTTGCCCCCGACCTCGCCCCCGACCACCGCGATCGTGTCGTCCTTGATCGCGAGGTCGCCCACGACTCCGGGAGACCCTGATCCGTCATAGATGGTCCCACCTCGTATCACGACATCGTATTCGTAGCCACACCCCGCGAGGACTGCTATTGACGTGATCACCCAGAGTCGTCTGCGCATAGAACCCATCACCTCTCATCCCACTTTCGATTGACGATTGACGATTGACTGTTCACCCCATCATCCTGCCAAGTCTCTCCAAAACCGCATGCAGGTCCGGTTTCAATTCGATCACCGGTCGCATCAAGTCCTCGCCGAGCGTTGCCATGCGCTCCGGCGCATTCTTGATGGTATGGTCTCGCACGTCGAGTGTGTCGTTCACTTCGTCCCAAGCCAAGGGCATGGAGACCGGCGCCCCATCCAACGGGCGAACACAGAACGGAGAGACGATCAACTTGCCACGGCCGTTCTGAAGATAGTCCACATATACTTTGCCCTCGCGATGGGCGGGCAACCGCGCGATGGTCGCGATCTCCGGCAGCTCTGCCATCACGACCCGAGCCAGCAACTCTCCCATCGCTTTCGTTTGATCGAAAGTGAGTTCGCGGCCGAGCGGAACCAGTACGTGCAACCCGGTCTTGCCCGTGGTCTTGACGAAGTTCGGCAACTCGATCTCGTCGCAGACCCGATGCAGCGCCTGTGCAATCTCGACCACCTGCCCGAATGGGGCCTCGCCGGGATCCAAGTCGATCACGCACCAGTCGGGTTGCTCCAGCGTCGCTACACGACTGGCCCAGATATGTAACGGAATAGAGGCCAGATTGATGATGTACAGGAGTGACTCTTCAGTGTCAGCCACGAAATAGTTGATGTCCCGTTCGGTGTCTTCCGACCACATCGCCTCGCGACGAATCCATTCCGGGGCAAACCCGGGTGCGTCCTTCTGAAAAAAGGACTTTCCATCGATGCCATCGGGAAACCGCGTCATCACGACCGGACGGTCGCGCAAATAGGGGAGGATCCACTTCGCGACCGATCGATAGTAGTCGATGAGGTCGCCTTTGGTGTAGCCGTCGGCCGGCCAGAACAACTTGTCTTGGTTCGTGAACTGCAATTCGGGTCCGACGTACGAAGTCGAATCGAGCTGAGCGAACACTTCCTCCGGACCCTCATCGGACCTATTAGCGGGGTGCTCGCACTCTCTGGGGTTCTTGTCGTCGCGGAATCGCTGAAAAACGGAGTGGCGGAGCAAGGCCTCGTCGGTCCACTCCTTGAACCGGACCTCGCACACGATCACAGGATCTACCCACCGCTGGCTCTTGCCCTTCGGCGCTTTCGAACACGGCGCGTCATCGCGCTCGACGGACTCCAGCGTCTCACGAACCGAGTCCAACTCCGCTGTCGCAAAACCACTGCCGACTCGCCCAACGTAGACCAACTCCTCTCCCTGATAAGCAGCAAGGTGCAGCGCGCCGAATCCACCACGCGATCCTTTGGGTTCCGTAAACCCGACGATCACGAAATCTCCATGGCGATCTGCGCGGACCTTGATCCAATCAGCGGACCGACGCCCTTGGTAGGTGGAGTCAGCCCGTTTCGCGACCATGCCTTCGAGCCCCATCTTCTCGACCTGTTCGTAGAACTCTTCACCCTGTTCGTCCAAGTGGTCCGCAAACTTGATTGGGCCCACCGGCGGGAGAACGCGTTTGAGCAGTGCCTTGCGCTCGATCAGCGGTAACGAGCGAAGATCAAAATCCTCGAATCCGAGGATGTCGAACAGGTACAGTGTGGCGGGATGCTCCACCGCAGCCTTACGCACGTCGTGCACTCTCGAGAGGCGTGCCCGTTTCTGCAGGCGCTGGAAGCTCGGGAGCCCTTCCGTATCGTGGACGACCAGTTCACCATCCAGTACCAGGCTGCGAAACGGTAACGCTCGCAGCGCGCGCTCGACTTCGGGAAATGCGGGAGTCGCATCGTGTCCGTTCCGCGTTCGCAAACGCCCTTTGCCACCGGTCACTGAGGCAACCATGCGATACCCGTCGAGCTTGATCTCGAACACCCAGCCGGGCTTCGAAAACGGTTCTTCGCGCGCTTGAGCCAGCATGAGGTCGATGGCGCCCGGATCGACGCGTTGTCGAAGCACGCCAGCGTCCTCCAATTCACCTCTAATCGCAGCGCCCGGATCTACCCCCTCCGCCAAATCCTCGACAGTGAGGCCTGACATCACCGACCCCTCGGGAAAGACGGTACCGTCTTCATCAGTCGCGAGGTGGTCGCGTTCCTTGATGAGCAGCCAGTCCTTCTCGCTCTTCTTGATCTTCACGAGCGTCCAACGACCTCGCAGTTTGTATCCGCGAAGGTCGAAAAGGAGCTTCCCCTTCTCGAACCCTTCATCTACGTCCTCGAGTGGGACCCAGACGCCACGGTCCCAAAGCACGACCGCACCTGCTCCGTAGTTTCCCTCAGGGATCATTCCCTCGAAATCACCGTATTCCAAGGGGTGGTCTTCGACCTTTACCGCCAGACGCTTGTCGGCCGGGTTCATCGACGGACCCTTGGGGACCGCCCAGGATTCGAGAACCCCTCGCATCTCGAGCCGGAGGTCGTAGTGAAGTCGCTTTGCGGCATGTTTGTGAACGACGAAAAGGTGCCCTGCAGAAGGCGTAACCGTGCCGACGGGCTCGGGTGTCGCTCCAGCAGAACGCTTTGCGCGGTATGTACTTAGCCGGTCATGGTCCGGCTCGTGAGTTGCGCTCATCGGTGAGAAACTCTATCATAGCGCCCCTATGCCTGCGCGTCCAATAGCCTCAGCGACGGTCTCCTTCGGCCTAGTTTCGGTCCCGGTGAGCCTGTACTCCTCAGCCGAATCGACGTCGAAGGTCTCGTTCAATTGGCTCCACAAGACCGACGGATCTCGCCTGAAACAACAGTACGTGTGCAAGCAAGACGGCGAGGTGGTGGAGCGAGAGGACATGATCAAGGGCTACGAGTTTGTGAAAGGCAAGTATGTAACGTTTACGCCCGAAGAGTTGAAGGACCTCGAAGAACAGTCGACCGGCTCGATCGAGATCACCGAATTCGTTCCCGCCGAACAGGTCGACCGGGCATACTTGTCTAAGCTGTACTACCTGGGGCCCGACAAGGGCGGGGATCGGGCGTATCGACTACTCAGCAAGGCAATGGAAGAGACGGGCCTAGCGGCCCTCGCCAAATACGCCGCCCGAGGAAAGCAATACCTGGTTCTGGTGCGGCCGATGGGAGGGGGGCTCGCCATGGAGCAGCTCCACTATCGACATGAACTTCGAGATATCTCGGAGGTCCCGCTCGGCGAAGGCGAAGTAAAAGAAGAGGAGCTGGCGTTGGCGGTCCAGTTGATCAAGCAAGCCGCTTCGGACAAGTTCCGCCCGGAAAATTACGACGACGAGGTCCGCAACCGGATGCTCGAACAAATCCAACGCAAGGTGGACGGCGAAGAAATCATGGCCGCGCCAACAGCGGAGCCGCAAACCCAGATTATCGACCTCATGGAGGCTCTGAAGGCCAGCTTGTCACAGACACGCAAGGCGTCGTAACCAATGTCGAACCCCCAATCAGAGGCCCCGCCCGAACGTCACCGGCCTGAGACGCTCCGGCTTCGGACCCTCACCCCCGCCCTCACCGTCTCCGATCTCGAAGCTTCTCTAGCCTGGTATTGCGACACCGTCGGATTCATCGTCGTCCAGAAATGGGAAGAAGATGGCAAGATCGCCGGGGCGGTCGTCGAGGCCGGACGAATCCGGCTGTTTCTCGTCCAGGATGACAAGGAACCGAAAGCGCCGGACACGCAGACAATGCAGTTCTACTGCTCGTCGGCCCAAGATATCGATGGCCTCGCCGCCGCGATCCAATCGCGAGGCGGGGTCCTGGACAAGGTTCCGGCCAATCAACCATGGGGCGCTCGCTCCTTCGATCTCCTCGACCCCGATGGCGTCCGACTGACCATCAGTTCGATCGAGGACGAGGGAGCCTCATAACCCACCAGGGGTGAACCAAATATTGCTCCGGCGGGTTAAACTACCGAAGCCATGCGAACTGTAGTCGTACGCTGCGGGGTAGCCCTCGCCCTCGTCGGAACCGCCTTCCCTGCTACATCCCTCCCGGGGCAGACCGTGCAGGGCCAGCTCGTCGACGCCCACACCGGCGACGCAATCGGGCACGCGTTCATCGTATTGCGCGATTCTACGAACAAAGAGGTCCTCCGGGTCCTCACCGATGGCAGCGGAGCGTTCCTCATCGAAGCCCCTGCCTCAGGTACGTACCGCATCCAAACGGCGATCATCGGATGGAAGAGCTGGTCGTCTCCCCCATTCAACCTCGTCCAGGGCGAGACCTTTGCCTACAGGATGGAGGTGCCGCTCGAGGCGATCCGCCTCGACGCGCTGGTCATCCAAGGCGAGCGACAATGTGAAGTCGATCCAGATTCGGGGCTTGCCGTAGCCATCGTATGGGAAGAGGCTCGAAAAGCCCTGGAGGCCGTCAACTGGACGCGCGACTCGGGGCGGTTGCATTACCAAGCCATCGAGTTCAATCGGGATCTCCACCCCGAGACTCTTCGGTCCTTGCGAGGCCAGGCCAACCGCCAGGTCGGAATGTCGACCGGGAGCCCGTTCATGAGTGCGCCGGCCGAAGAACTCTCCACCTACGGCTACATTCGCGACGTGGGTGAAGGTTTCCGACCCTATGGACCCGACGCCGCGGTCTTGCTATCTGAGTCGTTTGCGAACGACCATTGCTTTACTCTCCAACCCCATCCCGACGAGCAGGGCTTGATCGGCCTGGAATTCAGGCCGGTACGAAGTCGCGATATCCCGGATATTCGGGGCGTGATGTGGCTCGATCGTGAGACCGCTCACTTGCAAACATTGGAGTTCCAGTACGATCGACTTCCCTGGCCCGTGTCCCTTCGGCACGCCGGGGGGCAGATCGACTTCGAACTACTGCCGAATGGGTTTTGGTTCGTATCGGAATGGCGGCTCCGACTGCCTCGGCTAGCGCGGCGAACCCGCGGACTGATGCTCGGGCAGTATCACGTGATGTCCTACTCAGAGACCGGTGGCTACGTAGTCCAACTACGTCACCAAGACGGGACGCCAGTGCTGCGATCTTCCGTAAGCACACCATCGGCGGTGCAAATCGACTCGGCCCTGCCCACCGGTAATGCCGCTGCGGCCGCGCCGAGCGGCATCACCGGCGCGGTGAGCAACGTCATGAGCGGTGAGGCCATCGGAGGCGCCGTCGTGGTGCTGCTGGACCCGGGGGAGACCATCAGGGGCATTGCCGTTTCCGATACGACGGGGACGTTCGCCATTCACCCGCCGCGTGCCGGGTCGTACTCTCTGAGGATCAACCGCCGGGGTTACCGGCCCACCTCGTCCGCCCTAGTCGATTTGCCAGCTGGCATGGTCATCCGAACGCGGGTTAATCTACGCCCGTCGGAACCCAACGACCTAGATCGAGACCCAGCATCGTTCCGCGGGTTCGGAGACGTGATTCCGGGGTTCCGGTTCACACGAGATGAAATCGAACGCACCGGAGCCGAGTCGATCTTCGATCTGGCACTCACCGTAACCGGGGTGCATTCGGTGGGCGTATTGAACCGCCCCGTCCTTCTCCTCAACGATCAAGGATGCCCCCCAACCGTGTACGTCGATGGGCGTCTAAGCTCCACGAGCCAAGTCCTCCACAGCCCCATCGGGTCGTGGGTCGATTTCATAGAGTTGAGCGTCAGCCCCGAAGACACACCACCGGAATACCGGGCCGAAGACCCCAATGTAGCGCGCTGCGGCACCGTCTTGATCTGGTCCGCCTCGAACTGACGGGCTAGCCCCCGCCCCTAGCAACTCCGGCCTTCGGATCGAGCCCTTGCAGGAACATCCACACGGCCTCTACCTCATCATCGGTCATCTTGTCGAGCACATACCACGGCATCGTCGAATCGAGTACCGCACCGTCCGGCCGTTCACCCTGTTGCAAGGCGCGTTTGAAATCATCGACGCTCCACGACGCGAGTCCCGTTTCGGGATCGGAAGTCAAGTTGGGGCCGCTGCCCTTGATTCCACTGAAATCCAGCCCGTGGCAACCGCTGCAGGTTCCGGCAAGGTACCCGCCGTAGTCCGCGGTCATGCTGGGTTCGACCTCTTTGAGGTGCACGTTGTCGTGCATCATGGCACTAGCCGGAAACAACTCCGCGGCAGCCATGAATGATGCGAAGCGCCCGATCGGGCCCAGCTCTCGTCCAGCCACCGGGTTGTCGACGGCCGGGACCGATTTGAGGTAGGCAAAAAGGGCCGCAACATCGGCGTCTACAATGTTCCGATAGTTCATGACCGGCATGATCATGAGCAGGCGCCCATCCCACCCCACTCCATGGCGAACCGCGCGTTCGAACGTGGGAAGCCGGTAGTCCGCCCTCAACCCTCCGATACCAGGCGTCAGATTCGAGGCCACGAGGTAGGCGAACGGCCCGGCCTCGATGAGGACCTTGCCGCCGAGGGTTTCGGCATGGCAGTCAGCGCACCCCCAGATGGTCATGAGGTGCTCTCCTCTCGCGGTAGCGGCCGAGTCGCTGGTCTGCGTTAGGTCCTCATCGAGAAGATCCATCCGTTCGGCCAAGATGCGACCCCCCAGGAAGAACGCGGTGCCGCCGCCCAGCCCAACGATCAGGAAGATCGCGGCGAGAATAATAAGGATGATACGAATTGGCTTGGACATGCCCACTCCGTGGTCACGATCGGTCAAGGGGATCGCATAAACTGCCCGCTCAAAGCCCCGTCGGCAACGGGGCGGGCCCGGCCAGCTTGGTTCCCAATAGACCCTAGTCGGTTACCTTACGTGCCCCAACACCATGTCACGAATCACTTTAGTAGCGGTAGCCATACTCGGGGTCCCGGCGCTTGCGCTGGGCCAGGACCCTGTGCCACTCGCCCGGTTGTCAGGTCCCATCGTGTTGGATGGGCGGGTCGACGAATCGGCGTGGCGTGAAATAGCGCCGCTCGAGATGACGGTCTACACACCCGTATTCAGGGGCACACCGACCGAGCTGACCGACGTCCGGATCGGCTACGACGATGCCCACATCTATCTGGCCGCCCGGATGTACGACAGCGACCCGAGCGGGATCCGTGCGAACACTCTCTATCGGGACCAGTACAGTGGTGACGATCTCATCGCCATCGTGCTCGACACCTACAACGACCACGAGACGGCCGTGTCTTTCCTGGTCAACCCCGCGGGCACCCGGATCGATCGCGCCATTCTCAACGACGCTGAATTCACGGGAATCGGGTTTCCGATGAACTCGGACTGGAACACGTTCTGGGATGTCGCCACCACGCGGGATGACGAGGGGTGGTACGCCGAGATGCGCATCCCGTTCAGTAGCCTGGGATTCCAAGACATCGACGGGCAGGTCGAAATGGGGTTGATCGTGTACCGACTCATCGCCCGAAAGTGGGAACGTCACATTTACCCTGCCATACCGCCTAACTGGAACCTGGGGTTCGTGAAACCGTCTCAAGGGCAACGCGTGACACTCCGAGGCATACAGGCCACCAAGCCCAAATACGTGATTCCCTATGTGCTGGCAGGGCTGGATCGCGTGGCCGTTCCGTTACCGTCATCGGGGTATACCGCGACTGAAGACGTCATCGGCGAAATGGGAGCGGACTTCAAGTATTCACCCACGAACAACCTCGCCCTCGACCTGACGGTGAACACAGACTTTGCTCAGGTCGAGGCTGACGATCAGCAATTGAACCTCACCCGTTTCTCACTGTTCTTTCCCGAGAAGCGTCAGTTTTTTCAGGAACGGGCCAGCACGTTCGACTTCAACACCGGAGGCGTGAGTCGCCTCTTTCACTCCCGGCAAATCGGGCTCGATGAAGGACGGATCGTTCGCATCTACGGGGGTGCCCGGGCGGTCGGACGGATACGGGGTCTCGACTACGGGTTCCTCAATATGCAGACTGCCTCCAGCCCGACTCTTCCCTCGGAAAACTTTGGGGTGATCCGGGTCCGTCAGCAGGTCTTCAATTCGTTTTCGACGATGGGCCTCATAGGAACGTCCCGTCTCGGGACGGACGGCAACTACAACTTCGCGCTCGGTTTCGACGCGATCGTTCGACCCTTTGGCGACGAGTACGTCACGTTCAAGTGGGCGGAGACATGGGACCAGGGCGATCCTGCCAGCCGCAACTTGCTCGACGCCGCTCGGATTGTCGGGCAATGGGAACGCCGGAACCTGAACGGCTTCAGCTACCTGCTCAACTACACCCGTTCGGGGTCCGCCTACCTTCCCCGCCTGGGGTTCGTCCTTCGTCGAGACTTCCAGCTATTTCGGAACCAGCTTCAATATTTGTGGTTCACCAGTCCGACCTCGTTCCTGCGGACCTTCGCGGTACACAACGACGTAGCCGCATTCGTGCGCAACGGCGACGGCTCGACCGAGTCGGCGAACATCACGCCCGGCATTTCGTTCGAGGCGAAATCAGGCCATCAACTGAGCCTGTCCATCGCGAACCTTTACGAGGGCGTGCTCGACACGTTCCGGATCTCTGGCGGGACGCCGGTTCCCCCGGGCGAATACTGGTTCCACGAGGCGGTACTCGAGTTCGAGGCGTCCCGTGGTGGCAAAGTGCGCCCGAGCTTCACCGCATCCGGGGGCAGTTTCTACGATGGATGGCGGGTCGGTGCCACGCTCAGGCCTGCCTGGAACCCCAACAAGCATCTCGAGCTTTCCCTCGACTACTCCTTCAACGCCATCCGGTTTCCCGACCGCAACGAATCGCTCGATCAGCATCTCGTGCGCATGCGCGTCCAGGCTGCGCTCAACGTACACCTGTCACTCAGCACTTTTGTGCAGTACAACAACACCCAGAACATTTTTGTCATCAACGCACGGTTGCGCTATCACTTTCGTGAGGGACAGGACCTGTGGTTGGTCTATGATGAAGGACTCAACACAGACCGCGGCATCGACCCAGGCCTCCGGTTACCCTTGTCGGACCGCCGGGCGCTCCGGTTCAAATACACCCATACCTTCACGTGGTAGTCGTCCGTCGGCGACACGAACGGACAGGAATAGCTATGAGATCGCTCCAACAATTCGCCTTGATTGCCGTCACTTTCGCGATAGCGACGTCGACGGTCTATGCCCAGATCGACCTGCTCCCCAAGACGGCCCAGCCCACAATCTGGGAGCGGTTTACCCTTCGGGTCGTCAACCAACGCGAACCTGCGACCATCGAGGTGGTGCTCGTCGTTCCAGAGGTCGTTGCCGTGCTTGGGGTCCAGGCTCCGTCATCGGCTTGGGAGTTTGAACTCATCGCTCCAACAGACAGCACGCCGCAAATGATTCGCTGGACGGGCGGGACCGTGGGTCAGGGATCCTTCGACGAGTTTGCGTTTCTGGGACGTATTCCCGGTGACGCTCGAAGCAAGGAGCTCGTATTCCCCGTTACCCTGCGGCGAGAAGATGGATCGGAGACCCAGTGGTCCAGATCGAGAGGAGAGGGGATGGCGCCCGTCGTGCAGATCGTGGGCACCACGTCAGTCACACCTTGGGGGGCAGTTGGTTTGGCCGGAGCAGCCTTCGGAATCGCCGTAATCGCCCTGGCGCTCGCCGTGTCCGCACGACGTCCTAGTTCCTGAGCGGCCGGACTACAGGTTCAGAAATCGCCCCAGACGATTGAGGTAGTAACCCAACCCTGCCGCCGCCAACAGAAACACGGCACCCAACACCAGCGTCGCCACCCCACCCCGCGCCTCGAACGCCAGGATCGACCATGCGGCGAACCCCAGGCAAAAGAGGATTGCCATGGAGATCAGGAATCGGTGAAAAGCGATCATTAGAATCAATTCCTCACCACACGTATTCCGTCAAGACCGCGATCACTATGATGACCGTCAACGGAAGCGGGGCCAGCACGAATATGCGCAATCGATTCCCCTCGTAGCGCAAATGCATGAAGTAGAGGGCCACCATGATGGCCTTCCAGATGGCGAGGGCCAACAGCGTCACGATGATCAACGTCTTCGACCACGAGAACCCGGCGATGAAGAGTTCGATACCCGTGAGGACGGCCAAGCCGACGAAGATCATAAAATAATTGGGGTGTTTGTCTCCAGCCATGTCTGCCTCTGCCCTCACATTAGATAGACGATGGTGAACAGAAGGATCCACACGAGATCGACGAAATGCCAATACAGGCCGATCACTTCGACGCCACGGTGATCCGTAGCCGTGTACTTACCTTGGAAGGCCTTGATCGTCACATACACCATGCAGACGACACCCATGGTCACGTGAAAGCCGTGAAAGCCCGTCATCGTGAAGAACGTCGAACCGTAGATGTTCACTTTGGCGGGAAGGTCACCCGCCGCCGCCAGTTCGGCGAAATGGCTACCGTCCACGTACCCAGAAGGAAGGAACCCTTCGTGCGCGAGCTGTAAATACTCGAACACCTGGACACTCACGAACGTGGCGCCGATGAGCACCGTCGCGACAAGGAAAAGTTTGAGGCCCTTCTGATTCCCGTCCTGGACGCAGGCGAACGCCTTCACCATGGTCATGCTACTACAGATCAGGAGGAACGTATTGACCGCTGTGACCGGAATATTCAGAATCTTGCCGGGATCGGCAAAAGACTCGGGGCTTCCAAAACGGAGAATGATGTAGGAGCCGATCAGGACCGTGAAGAACAGGACCTCCGACCCGAGGAACACCCACATGCCCAGCTTTTCGGAATACACGCCGGCACCGATTTCTCGCCGGGATGGTGCCTGCATGACCGCGGTCTCTGCATGATCCATGATCAGCCCCCATCCCCTTCTAGCTTGCGGTCTTGCGGCAAGAAATCCTCCTCGACCAACGGCGAACTGAATTCGTACGCCCCTCGATAAACCGTCGGGGTTTCCGCGAAGTTGCCGTGCGGCGGCGGGGACGAGACTGTCCATTCCAGCCCGTTGTCGTCCCACGGGTTGTTTGGCGCCTTCTTTCCCTTGAACCAGCTAATGACAAAGTTCAGCGCGAAGATCATCTGCACGGTCATGAGCATAAACGCGCTGATCGAGATGAACCTGTTGGTCCCGGCCAAGGGCTGGAGAAACTCGTATTGCGACGGATCATAGATCCGGCGCATGTGCCCCCCAAGTCCGAGATTGTGCATGGGCCAGAACGTCATGTTGTAGAAGACAAACGTCAGGGCGAAATGGACGCGGCCCCAGAATTCATTCATCATGCGGCCAAACATCTTGGGGTACCAAAACGTGATGGCCGCGAACAGGGCGAACAGACTCCCACCGAACAACACGTAATGGATGTGGGCGACGATGAAGTAGGTATCATGGATGTAGATGTCGACCGGCGTCGACGCCATGAAGACTCCACTCAACCCCCCGATAACGAACATCGCGACAAAAGCCACGGCGTTGAGCATCGGCACGTGGAACGTGAGGTTGCCCCGCCACATCGTGCCCATCCAGTTGAACACCTTGATCGCCGACGGCACCGCGATGAACATGGTAGAAATCATGAACGTCATGCCCAAGGTCGGGTTCATCCCGCTCTGGAACATGTGATGCCCCCACACGATCCAACCCAAGAACGCGATGCTGATGATCGCGTAGATCATCGAGTGGTAACCAAACACCGGCTTTCGTGACCCGTTGGCGATCACATCCGAGACCATGCCCATGGCGGGCAGGATGAGAATGTAGACCTCAGGGTGTCCGAAGTACCAGAACAGGTGCTGCCACAGGATCGGTTGACCGCCGTTGCTGGCATCGAAAAAACTCGTGCCAATTGTCTGGTCGAACAGCAACATGATCGCAGCACCCGAGAGAATCGGGATCGCCAGCAGCACCAGGATCGCCGTGATGAACAGGGACCACACGGAGAGCGGGAGGCGAAACCAGGTCATGCCCGGCGCCCGCAAGTTGACCACGGTAGTGATGTAGTTGGTCGCGCCGAGGATCGACGAAAGCCCCAATATGGCAATACTGAGCAGCCAGAGTTGCTGGCCGGTAACGACGCCCGTGAACTCCGGATTCGAACTCAGTGGCGCGTACTGTGTCCACCCGGCCGCCGAGTGCCCTCCCTCGACGAAGAACCCCGCCAGCATGATGCCCATGCCGATAAACGCGATCCAATACGACCACATGTTCAGGCGCGGGAACGCCATGTCCGGGGCGCCGATCTTGAGCGGGATGAGGTAGTTCCCGAACACTCCCACGAGCAGAGGCATTATGGCAAAGAACACCATGAACGTGCCGTGCATCGTCACCAGCGAGTTGTAGAACTCGGGCAGCAGTACTCCGCCTGAAACCATGGTCTCCGGCAGCAGGTTGCCCAATGGCATCAAGCCTTCGGGAAACCCGAGCTGCCACCGGATCATCATCGCCATCAGCCCGCCCATGAACAAACCCATCAAGCTGAGCAGCAGAAACTGGATGCCGATGATCTTGTGGTCGGTCGAGAAGATGTACTTCCGAATGAAGGACAAGTCGTGCTCGGGGGAGCCCGCGTGGGCTACGTCCATCGGAGGAGCAGATGTCGCCATCGTTACTCTCCCGCGGCCGCGGCCGCTGTCTGTTCTTGGACCCACCGCACGTACTCCTCGGCGGTGTGGACCGTGAGGATCGCCCGCATGCGGTAGTGCCCCAGTCCACACAATTCGGCACAAGCGATTTCAAACCTTCCCGGCACCATGGCCTCGAACCAGACATCGATCGTCTTGCCGGGCAGCGCGTCCTGTTTCACGCGCAGGCTCGGGACGAAGAACGAGTGAATCACATCCTCCGTCCCGAGTCGCACGACCACCGGTTGGTCCACGGGGACATGGAGTTGGTTTCGAGTCGAAAAGTCGTCGCTGGTACCGAGTTGACCATCAGCCCCGGGATACGTCGCATTCCACTCGAACTGCTTGCCGATTAGGCCCACTTCCAGGGCTCCAGGGGGAACGCTGTTTCGGCCCCTGATATCCATCCACACCGAGCCACTCATGATCCCGATGACGACCAGCGTCACGGTGGGAATCGCGGTCCACACCACCTCGGCCGTCATGTTGCCGTGGGTGTAGTACGCCTTCCGTCCTGGACGGCGCCGGTACTTGATGATGAACCACACGAGACCGCCTTCGACAACGAAGAAGGCGATCCCGGTGATCACCAGAATCATGTAGTAGAGAAAATCGATGTCACCGGCATACGTGGAGTTCCCCGGAGGGAGCAACCAGCTCATGAATACCCCTTAGGAGGCTGAGTTAGGAACCGAACGAGAATTCCGCCGAGGCAGCCGCGCCACCCGAAACCGTGACTTCGGCCGTTCGCGTGCCGAGCGTCTCATGCCACGCTTCGATGGTGTACGTCCCATCGGGCAGGCCACTGATCGTGAACGAACCGTCATCGACAGACACCGCGAAGTAGGGATGCTCGACCACACCAATGTAGGCCTTCATCCAACCGTGCACGTCGCACTGGAACGGCACCATGACCTCGGGGGTCCTGAAGCTCCTCGTGGTCGACATCACGCGTGGTTGGCTGATGTTGAATGGCCGATTCTCCGTTGGGGTGGATTTGATGTTGTGCAACAGCGGATCGCTGTTGGTTATCTCCAGATCCTGCCCTACCATAATCCCGATTACCCGCGGGGTGTACAAGCACCCGTTCTGGTCGATCTTAGCGTTTTCGCTTGGCATCGGGTACGGACCCGCCGGCACCCCACTCGTAACTCGAATGAAGACGTTGGCAAGTTTGCCGTCGGTGACGACCACCACGGGATCCACGGGCCCGTCGGTGTATTTGGCCGCGCATTCCACTTCTTCGGACATGTCGATGGCGACATTGGCCGGTGGCGTGCCCAGGAAGTTGACCACACCGGC
>Ga0114949_10000931_pt1 | contig 17102 bp, 25 predicted proteins | sample N074metaG_FD_83505 | JGI IMG/M metagenome (GOLD analysis project Ga0114949, IMG submission 83505) | Deep subsurface microbial communities from Kermadec Trench to uncover new lineages of life (NeLLi) - N074 metaG | ecosystem: Environmental > Aquatic > Marine > Ocean trench > Sediment | place... | reverse complement strand
TTTTTATAGGTTGCCGGCGAATCTCCGGGCACCGGTTCAAGACCGAATAAAATCGCTTCGATGTCGACATGGCGTGCGAAATTTGCGATCACCGGTCCCTTCATCCAGCGACCATCGATTCGCACTTCCTCGAAAAGTACAGGAGGCGCGTGAAATCGGTCGTAATGATCGACCATCCGGTACATCAGCGCGGTCCCTTCATAGGCATCCTGATCGATCCGGTCGAATCGCTTCAGCAACCCGTGTGCCTCGAGCGCCGCAACATAGTCTCTGAGACTATCGAATGGCGCCTTGGGTGTGGACGCGGACTTGCTGTTGGCCGCTGACCGGACGGAAGCGGATTGGGCGCCTGTGGCCGCCGTCACGCTGGCCGCCGCGAGCCCGGCACCCCCCGCTGCCAGGAACTCACGTCGTGAGACTGAATTATTGTTTTTGTTGCTATGCGGTTTATCGGTCATCGGTACCCTCCCATCCGCAGTCTGAGAACCAAATGGCGACGTTATATTATTCGCTGATGGTGAACTCAATTGACCCGAGCGGCAAGTCCAATCAGCGGTCTGTCAGGTATAGTGCTGACACGCGATCAGATGAGTCGAATTCAGAAAGATGAGAATTGAAAGCAAAAGGGAATACCGAGCCTGATGGACCACAGGAAACTGGTGCTCCCGGAACACCTGAACGATCAGGGCTCTCTCTTTGGCGGTTATTTGCTGAAGTGGCTCGATGAATTCGCGTATATCACGGCCAGCATGAACTACCCGGGGAACCGGTTCGTAACAATCGCGTTGAATAACGTGACGTTCAAGCATCCGATCCGGTGCGGGCAAATCCTATGTTTTTCGGTCAACGAGACACATTTGGGCAAATCTTCGGTCGAATATCGGGTCGAAGTTTTTGGCGAAATAGGCCGGCCAAAAGATAATGGCGTTCTTTTTGCTACAACCATCACCTTCGTTAACGTAACGGACACCGGCGAAAAAGCGGCGATAAGCCGTTAGCGGAGATTCCGCCGGATGTGAATGGAGGATTCATTGAATTGCTCGATTGCGCCAGCAATAGCTTCCGATGCTGATGCCATATCATCGATGTCTGCGCGCTTGGTCGAAACAGGACTGCCGCATTCCTGGACAGCCTGGCGGGTCAGCAAATTTATTCGCAACAAAAACAGCGTTGTGCTGACAGCGCGCATCGAAAGCCTACTCGTTGGATTTGCGATCATGCATTTCAAAGATAATGACGCTCATCTGAACCTTTTGGCGGTTGAGCCGGTGTATCGGCGCAACGGGATCGGCCGGCGCCTGTTGTGTTGGCTCGAAGAGACGGCAATTGTCGCCGGGACATTTTTGATCAGTCTCGAAGTTCGTGCGGACAACGGTGACGCGCGCGAGTTCTATGCCGATTCGGGGTACCGGGAAACCGGTTTGATTCCGAGGTACTACGACGACCGCTTTGATGCTGCGTTGTTGGCGCGAGACCTCCGCGTTGGCGGTGGCGCCGGCAGTTCGAATTCTCCATGAGCCGGGTCCATGGGTTTCCGCCGGTTGCCGAACAGAGCGCACATATATTGATTCTTGGTTCAATGCCCGGCCGGGCATCGCTCGCAAGGCAACAATATTACGCCATGCCACGAAACACTTTCTGGCGAATTATGGGTGACCTGTTTGATGCGGGTTTGGACCTGCCGTATCAGGCGCGCTTGAAAACGATCGCAAAGAATCGTGTCGGACTCTGGGATGTGCTGGAAAACTGTTATCGGCCGGGCAGTCTGGATTCAGCGATAGACATGGGGTCGGCTCACCCGAATAAATTCGAAAAGTTTTTTCTATGTCATTCGAAAATTCGATATGTCTTTTTTAATGGTAAAAAGGCGGCAAATATATATACACGCCGGGTCCTGCCGGCCATCGGTGACCAATTTTCCTACCTGACTTATCAAACCCTGCCGTCCACGAGCCCGGCCCACGCGTCGATGCCATATGCCGATAAACTGGAGAAATGGTCGGAGATTGTCTCGGCTTTAGACGGGTTCGGTTAGCCCCGGGATCCGTGGAGTGATTTTGTCCGATTGTTCGCCAATTGCATGCCCGGACCAAAATTTGCTGTCCGGGTTGGTGATGATCGGTTTTGCGACGAATATCTGGATTGGCCAATGGAAAAGTAATACAGTCGCTGAAACACAAGTCCTTGAAGAACAAAGGTATGCTGGCTGCAGTCCGATCGAAAGTTGCAATAACCAGGAATTAATTTGGAATCGACCGATGAGTCTGAAGGAACAAGTCGAGGCATTATTGCCGAACTGGGAATCCTGGTATCCGAGCTTGTTTCATGCGGCTGAAGACCTTGGGATTATTCGCGCCCGCGTATGCTCGCCATCATCATTATTGCTGAGTCATCGCCACGCCGGTGTTCAGGCGGCCGCATTGGACGCCCATAGGGAAAAATGGGGCGGTAGAGACTGAACGGTCCCGGAACGAAGGGCCAGGATGCCGCAAGCAGCTCGCCACGGTTCGACTGAATCGGATTCAAATCGTAGAAATCGGTTGATTTTGCGTTTGGAAACCTATGTCATCGAGGGTGAGCCGGGGCGGGCCAGATCTGTATGAACGGGCCTGCGGCTCTTAGCATCGCGGTCGGCAAAGAAATCGTCATCATGGGATTCAAATTAACCGATAAATTGACCAAGCCTGATGCCATTCTGGTTGACTCTGAAAATCAGTTCGGCCGAAACCTGATGGAAAGCGCCTGAATCCGTGCGGTTGGAGTGGCGAATCGAATAGTCTCCGGGCGGCCGGAATAGTCGGTTGCGTCAGGTAAAATCGCATTCTGAAGTATGCGCGAGACCCTTGAAATTTACGGAATTCTTCTGGCGTGCCCCGGGTCGGGAGTTCGATAGTGGGCGAACGGTGGCATGTCTATATCGTTCAATGTGCGGATCAAACGCTATATACCGGTGTCGCCAAGGATGTAGATAACCGTGTTTGCCAGCATAATGCAGGACGCGGGGCTAAATATACGCGCGGCAGATTGCCGGTCGAACTCGTCTACAGGGAGCCGGCTGAAGACCGATCGACTGCGCTGCAAAGAGAGTACGCGATTAAAAAATGGCCGACCGCCAGGAAGTTTGGGCTCATAACAACGTCATCTGAGAAATAGAGCTATGTCTGATAATTCCGGATCGAACAATCACAATTCAAAAGTGTCCCGTCGCAGTTTGCTGGCGAGCGGGGCAGGACTGGCGGCGGCTTCCGCTGCGCCGGTTTTCGCTGCCGGCGTCGGGCAACAGCCCATGCGTCTGGCCGCAGCCGGCGGATCAAAACGATCCGGGAAGGTTCCGCAAGCGCCCTTCGATACCTTTCGTGATTATATTGCTGCACTGGAGGCGCATGGGCTTGTTCTGCGTATTCCGCGGATTGATCAGGACGCCTACGAGTTGACGGCACTGACTTATCGGCTCATCGACGAGTACGGCTGGTATGAAGCGCCGTGTATCCTGGCCGAGGAGGTCAAGATCGACGGCCGGTGGGTCAAGGGCCCGCTGATTACCAACCACCAGGGCCATTGGTATGCCGAAGCGATCATTTATGGCGTCGAGCCGATCCGGAACGACGGCGTCGGCACCTACAGAAAAGCCATGGCCCATCTGCAGGGCCTGCTGGAAAACGGCGAATATCCGACCATCGAACCCGTCGAAGTCAGTCCGCGTAAGGCCTTGTGTAAACAAGTCGTATTGCGTGGCGATGACATCGATCTGACCCAATTCGCCTTTATCCAGAGTAATCCGGCCGATTCCAGGCGATATATCAACACCGGTTCGGTTTTTACCGAAGACCCGGAGATGGGTAAGAATTTCGGCACCTACCGCTGCGAGCTGCGCGGTCCGCGCCTGATCGGCGTGAATCCCGAACCGAATCAGACTGCCTTTAAGATGCTTAATGCCGCGCGGGACCGCGGCGAGAAAATTGCAAAGGTCTCTATCGCGATCGGGCAGGATCCGGTCATCTGGATTATCAGCGGATCCCGTATTGCGAACCGGCTCATCAAGAAGCCGGTCGATGAACTCGCGATCGCGGGCGGGATGCGAGGCAAAGCCGTAGCAGTCGTGCGCTCCGAAACCAATGATCATATGGTCCCGGCCAACGCGGAGATGATCATCGAAGGAGAGATACCGCTCGATGAAACATTGCCGGAAGGACCGTTCGGTGAGATGTACCAATATCTCGGTGCGCAGAAGCCAGAAAATTTCTTTATGAACGTTACCGCGGTGACCCATCGCAAGGATCCGTGGATTTTGAACATGTTTACCGGCGTAACGCGCGGCTATGCGACCGGGGCGTCGGCCGTTCTTTTCAATAACCGCTTGAAAAGGCTGGTTCCCGGACTCATCGAACTCCATTCACCGGTGGATGCGACCGGTTTGACGTATTTAAAAATCAAGAAAACCAAGCCGGGCGAGGGACTGGAATCGGGCAAGAAGCTGGCGGCAATCATCCCGATCTATAAGATCATCATCGTCGTCGATGAAGACGTCGACATACTGGATCCGAAACAGATCCACATGGCGCTCGGATCGAGGTGGCAGCCGTTTACCGAAACTTATATTTTCGAGGAAGCGCGTGGCATGCCACTCGACCCGAGTACCGTCGAGCGCTATAAATCGAGCAAGATCGTCATTGACGCGACGAAGCAATGGCCCGAAGAGGGCGGCCCGGAGAAATTCCCCGAACTGAACCGGACATTGCTCGAAGAACTGGCTCCGGAATCATTCGAACTGGTTGCACAGAAATGGGGCGATGTCATCACGCGTAAGCTGACTACTTTCAATTGAAACTTGGGGGAGCGATGTTCACGGATTCGGTCATTAGAAAGACAGGACAATGGTGGAAGCTGGTGGTCGGCGTTGGCGCGTTACTCGTTGGAAGTATCGTCCCGATATTTGAGTCAGTCGGCATGTCCTGGACGGTGGGCACCATTGTTGCCGTAGTCGGGTATGGATTTACACTGGCTTTTATAAAATGCCCGAGCTGTGACCTGCGTTGGTTCTGGAAGGCGCTCCTCTACTCGGAAATGTATGGCCCCCTGTTTACCAAAAGCAGCTGCCCGAGCTGTGAGCATAATTTTGCTGCTGGTCAGGCGTCAGTTTAAAAGCGATCGAGGTCTCGAACGGATGTCTTCCTCGCGATCGATAGTTTCAGATTCGATTCTTGCAGCGCTTATCGTTATTTGCCTGGCACCGGGGCCAGCGCTGGTTCACGCTGCGGATTTTGTTCTGATCCAGGCGGGCGAGCTGCTGGCCGTTCCGGGTCAGGCGCCGCAGTCGAGAAAAACCATCGTGGTGTCGGAAGGGCATATCGTTGAAATACGCGATGGCTTTGTGAGTATCGATGAGTTGGACCTCAGTGGCGGTCAGACCGCCGAGACGATCGATCTACGTGAAAATTTCGTGCTGCCCGGACTCATGGATGCGCATATTCATTTGATGTGGTCCGGCCGAGATCGCCCGCCAAAGAAACCGGGCGGGGGGTTTAGCGGACAACAGTCACAATTGAACAGCGAGGATCTGACGTTGTGGGCGCTGCGTCACGCCCGGACCGCGCTGGCGTCAGGATTTACGACCGTGCGCGAAATGGCCTCGGAACCCACCGTCATGTTTGCCGTGCGGGACTGGATTAATGGTGGCAAATTTATTGGTCCGAGAATCCTGGCCGCGGGCCAACCGGTCACGGCTGTCGGCGGACATGGTGACAACTCTGTGGTCGATAGTGATCCTGATAGCCTGGACGCATCGGGGCTGTGTGACGGGCTTGAGAGTTGTCGCCGCGCAGTTCGGCTGCAGCACAAACGCGGTTCGGACGTAATCAAGATGATGGCTACCGGCGGGTTTGCCGACCAGACCGGTACGGAGCAGCTTTTTTTCTACGACGAAATGGAAGCGACCGTTAATGCGGCGCATCAGTTGGGTTTGGCCGTGGCGACGCATGCCTATGCCGGGGACGCAATTGCCGATGCGGTGCGGGCCGGAGTCGATTCTATCGATCATGGGTTTGGTGCGACGGATGCCACGCTCAAGGAAATGAAGAAGAAGAACATTTATCTGGTGCCGACGCTGACACTGACGCAACGGAAAGGCGCTGAAATCACGTTGTATCGCGACCGATATCGCGCGTTCGAGCGGGCGTTGGACATTGGCACACCGATCGCGTTTGGTACCGACGTGGGCGGCATTCCTCATCGATTCGCCGCGAGGGAATTCGCCTACATGGTGGATTTGGGTATGAGTTCAGAGGCGGCAATCGTGTCCGCGACGATCAACACGGCAAAGTTATTCAGGCTCGAGAGCGAAATCGGCACCATTGCGCCGGGCAAGCTGGCCGATATTATTGCGGTGAATGGCAGCCCGCTTGAAGATATCGAGAGGTTGCAGGATATTGTATTCGTCATGAAGAGTGGTCGAGTGGCCAAGCGAGATGGTGTCATGCAGGATATTTTTCTGGAGTAGTGAGAGTCGTGTTGCGGCGTAGAATAAAAATATCAACGCTGGCGGTTTCGGTATTTTCCGGTTTTCTTTTTTTAGGGCCGTGGCCCGCAATCTCGGCAGAGTCTGAGCTGAAAGGTGAATGCCGGGTGACTCTGCGTCCGTTGCTATTGCAACAGAATCCCGAGGCGGCTCAGTTGAGATTGGTGCGCGAATTGTGTCAACGGGAAGCGGATGCCGGCGACTCCGAGGCCGTTTACCAGCTTTCGTTTTTTTTCCTCGGGCTCAATAGTTGGGACCCGGGGAAAGCCACGTCCTTGATTCTGACTGCCGCCGAGCGTGACATTCCGGAAGCGCAATACTGGCTGGCGTGGCAATATGACAGCGGGCCTTTATTACCGAATGATCCGGCGCTTGCATTACAGTGGTATCAGGCATCGGCTGAGAATGACCACCGGCTGGCGTTGGAGAGACTGGCCGATGCCTACGCGGAGGGGGATTTCGGGTTGAGGGTCGATAAAAAAATGGCCAGTCAATTCAGAGCCCGGGCGGAACGGTGTGCCGAAGAATCAGGTTAGGGTTGTATCGAAATTGGGCGTTGCCGTAAATGCATGACCCGGTCGAAGATGAGGCATCAAGTCTGAAGCGCTTTTGCATTTGCATCATCGAATTTCTATCCGGTCAGGCGATTGATCCGCATTTGTATTTCCAGCAGAAGATGATCGGCGAGGTTGCGCAGGTGGGGTCAATTGATGATCTGATCGAGTTCATGAGACGCCTGATTAGCTGGGTGGACACCATGGAGTTCGGACCGGTCCAGAGTGAACGTCTGGACGCGATACTTTCAGATCAAGGCTTCCCTCCGATGTCCGTCATACGGATTACTGAAAACAACAATATCGTAAAAAGGCTCACGGAGAACCGTTGAGAATTGTCTCTGGCAGAGGAGATTGCAATGAATGCCTATGAAAAGATCGGTTATTCGATATTGGGAACCGTGGCACTGGTCATGCAGGGCGCAGCGGAATTGTTAGCATACGGGACCGCCGTCAAAGTCAGGAGGCGAAGCATAGAAATTTAGTTCCCGGAGAGTGAGGTCATGACTGAGAAGCTACGGATCGAAATAGAGTACTGTACCGGCTGTCGCTGGTTGTTGCGCGCGGCGTGGATCGCACAAGAGCTCCTGGCGACTTTTGAAGAAGAGCTGGACTCCGTAACCCTGGTGCCGGGGACCGAGGGCGGCATTTTCGAGATTCGACTGAATGACGATACCCTGTGGTCGCGAAAAAAACAGGGCCGGTTCCCGGAAGTGAAAGAGCTCAAACAACGGGTCAGGGATATCGTCGCGCCCGAGCGCGATCTGGGCCACGTCGATAGGTAGTCGACACGAATTATCGACGCTGCTTGAATGATCGGGACCTCGGAAATGATTCTGCCGGTGCGTCTGAAGGGCCGCGAATACAAATTGTCGGCCTGGTTTCGCGAAGCCGGGCCGGAAACGGTGATATTCATCCACGGCCTAGGCTGCAGTAAGGAGAACTGGCGCGCTGCATGGGAGCGCAGGGAATTACGTGGCAAATCCCTGCTGGCCTATGATTTGATCGGATTCGGCCATTCACCCAGACCCCCCGAATTTAATTACACGCTCGAAAATCAGGCCGGGTTGTTGTCTGCAGTAATCGACGCATATGCTGTCCGGCGCATTCATCTGGTGGCGCATAGCATGGGCGGAACGATCGCATTGTTGTTGCCTCACCGCGTGCTTGCGAGATTTGCAAGCCTGAATTTAGTTGAGCCAAGACTAAAAAAATCGAGCTGCGGTATTGCGGCTGAAGCGGTACAAGGCGATTTTAACCAGTTCACATCAGAGGTATTTCCGCGATTCCGCAAGCGAGTTTCGCGTGATTCACAGGCCGCTTTTGATCTTGATCGGGCAGACTTGAATGCCTTCTATCAAAGTTCATGTTCACTTATTCATTGGACCCGGGATGATGAAATGCTTCGAAGATTTGATGGCGCGCCGTGTCGAAAGACCCTGATATTCGGTGGGCTGAACCAGCACCTCGAGGAGTTGGGCATCATAGATAATGCATTGAAATTTGAGGTCTCGGGAGCTGGACATTTTATGATGCATGATCAACAACAAGCCTTTTATCGGGGCCTTGCTAGCATGATTTCGAGAGTCGAATAGCTCCTGAATATTATCTTCAAGTAAATTCCATTTCGCGGTATGCTGGGCCGATGGACGATGAAACTCGGAACTCCCCTGAACTTACGGCTCTGGAGCGCGCTGTTTTGGCTGCTGCACTGGGTAGTGGTACGGAGTACGCTGCCACTTTGAATGCACAGGTAAAAGAAGCGAAGGCTGTGGTTCGAACGCCGAGTGGAGTCGGTTTTGTCACCAAATTGCAGGTTCCGGGAAAGTTTTGTCCTGCAGATTCAACAGTGTCTGATCCTTTGCCCTTGGTGTTCGGCCGGCATCCGGAATTGCCATCCGGCGCGGAGTTTGTGCTACAGGTAAAAGACGGACGACTTAACAGTATCGAGGCATTTTGCTTCGAGGGCATGTGGCCCCGCGACGAGTCGTTATTCACATTCGAAGTGCGGCCCTAACAATTTAATCGCGCTGCACGGGGGTGTGCGCGGAATTGCACTTGGTCATTTTTGCGGTATTGGTATTAGTTATGAGTGGATATGGCAAGATAAATCTTATTGGGATGCTCGCGATGCCCGCAGTTGCAACTGTGACCGGGGTCGTCATGTTTGGCCCGCGGGTGGATACGATGGTGTCAATTTTCGGGATGAATATTTTTCCGATGTTGATTGGCGGATTGATCTCGGCTTTATTGTTGCGTGGCGCGAGCAAGGCCGGTGGCGCGGGGCGGGCTATAGCGCTGTGGCCGACCCTGGTGCCGGCCGGCATTGGTATCGTCTGGTATCTTTGGGACGCATTATTCCCGGCCGAACTCGACCCGGGCCGGGTGTATATCGCCGGCCCGCAGTATCTTCTTGCCATTGCCTGTTTGACAGGTATCGCTGCGTGGATTTCCTGTACTGTCGTTAGATCCCGGCGAGATAATAACTAGCAGGCTCGGAATTTTTCTGCACCTGGAACAGGGGTCTCTCTGCCCATTGATTAATTCTAGGGATTGATTCGCGTCGCCCCGCACAGAGCGCATCATGACTGCAATATTACCGAATCCTGTTCACTACGTGCCCTACGAAAAAATTGGTGATCGGCCGAATATTATTGCGGACGGCGCCCCGCTCAACTCATCCGTTCTGACGCTTTCTCATTGGCCAATTAACAGGACGCCGGATGTGCTGAAACGGGACACTTCAACAGCAACGGTATTCGCTTACCTGGACACGCCGGCGCTGCACCAGTCTGTTGAAGTCGTTTCCAATAATCATTTCGATGAGGATGGTCTGTTCAGCGTATTCGCGCTGTGTCAACCCGCGCGGGCACTTAAGCATCGTGATTTATTAATGGCGGCGGCGCTTGCCGGAGACTTTGGTATTTGCACCGATCGTGGCGCGGCACGGCTGGTGTTTGTCATCGAGGCGTTCGCGGACGAAACGACTTCGCCGTTACCCGAAAGTGTGTTTTCCGGATGCGAACGTCAGCAGGTCTCCAATCTTTATCGACAAATGCTCGATCGCCTTCCGGAAATATTGGAGGATGTGGACGCCTATCAGACTTTCTGGAGTGATCAGGATACACACCTCGCGGAGAGCGAATCGCTGGTCCGTGATGGGACCGTAAAAGTAGAGCAATATCCGGAACTCGATCTTGCGGTCGTGTACATTCCGGGCGATATCCCGGTGCGGACAGTTCATCGCTATTTGCAGTCTGAACACGCTGCCGTTCATCCGTTCGCAATATACGGCGTGACGGATTGCAACCGGATTATTCAAGTTTACGGTGACAGCTTTGATTTTCATTACCGATATGAGAGCTGGCTCCAGTTCGTATCCCGCCGCCCGTTACTTCGAGTCGGTCTGGATGCGCTGGCCGACCGATTGAATGCTTTGGAGACGGCGGCAGGAATCTGGCGTGCGGACAAAATCGGCGATATCAATCCACGAATGTATCTGGAGGGCACCGATCGATCTTCGGTCCCGACCGAACGGTTGATCGACGTCGTTCGAGATCACCTTGCAAGTGCGCCAGTCGCCTGGGACCCATACAATTGGGACCCCGACTCTGCCGATAGTTAGGCTCATGCTCAGGCCGTTTCACATTGCGCTTCTCGTCGATGATTTGACCGCGGCAAGGCAGTTTTATCGGGGGGTGCTGGGCTGTTCGGAAGGCAGAAGCGATAAGGACTGGGTCGATTTTGATTTGTTTGGTCACCAATTGGTATGCCATCGCGGCCAGGTAACGCGGACCGGGCGTGCGGTGTCTGGACAGGACAAATCGGTGGATGGTAAGTCGGTGCCCGTACCCCATTGCGGTGTGGTTCTGCAAATGGACGAGTGGCAGAAACTGGCCGACCGGTTGATCGCAGCGAAGATTGATTTCCTGGTCGAGCCTTATATTCGTTTTCGCGGACAAACCGGCGAGCAAGCGACCTTGTTCATCGCTGATCCGGCCGGTAATGCTCTGGAATTTAAGGGCTTCAGAAAATTGAATCAGCTGTTCGCGTCTTAGCCCAGTTCGGCGCAATCAAGACACTCGGAAGACCATGGACGGGCATTTAGCCTTTCCTTACCGATATCTTCGCCGCAACCCACGCAGATTCCGTAGTTGCCGGCTTCGAGTCGCTGAAGAGCGGCGTTGATTTCCGCGACTTCCTCCAGGGCTTCATGTTCAAGCGCGGCCTTAACCGCCACATTGCCAAGCTGCGCAGCCTGTTCAGCAGAGTCGGCTTCCAGTGGATCGCGTGCGTGACTGTGAATCGCATTGATGCGCTTTTCCAACTCCAATTTCTCACTCAGGAGAAATTCGCTGATTCTTTCCAGGTCTGTCGGACCCAATTCAGTGTGCCGCGGTCCCGTTTTTTTTGGGTTCATTTCTCTTCCCAAATCCAACTTGTTTATTCAAGGCGACTGTTCGCTAGTGTTTTTCCAGTTTACTCTCGAATCCAGAGATTTTCGAACGCTCCCGTAGGTAATTTCCGAGATCAGCTCGAATCGACCATTCCCGACCGTCATGCTTTCGGTCCTCGCAATTCCGGTAGAATGATGTGGAGTGTCCGAAACAATACGCAATGAAGAAAAACTGAATATAGCGGGGGTGCTGTTGGCAGCCGGCGCATCGAGTCGCCTTGGTCAGCCGAAGCAATTGGTTAACTACAATGGCGTACCACTCATATGCCATGCTGTGAGCCGGGCGCTTAATTTTTGTGATGCGGGCCTTACAGTCGTAACTGGGGCATGTCACGATGACGTTTTCACGGCATTGGATCACCTGCCGGCCCGGGTGGTTTTTAATTCGGGCTGGCCTGAGGGGATCGGGTCTTCGATTCGCCAGGGGGTAACATCTGTCGGTCCTGATGTCCGTGCGATTTTATTGATGGTCTGCGATCAGCCGGCGATCTCCTCACACGACTTGCGTAACCTGGTGAACGCATGGAAGTGCAGGCCAGACCGCGTGGCAGCAGCGGGATATGCGGGAACGACCGGCGTGCCGGCTATTTTCCCGAGCAGTTTACGGAAAGAATTGCAGGGCTTGAATGGTGATCGTGGCGCAAAAAAAATTATCGATGCCGCGGAGGATGTATCCGTTGTAGATATGCCGAATGCACTATTCGATGTCGATACCCCGGATCATCTGGACAAGTTGAACGGGTGATGCTTCCACTCGTTGCGTCATTTTTAATTATTGCTGCCTTGTATGCATCCGTCGGATTCGGCGGCGGTTCATCCTACACAGCCGTACTCATGATAACCGACACCGATTTTAGACTGGTGCCTGTTATCTCGTTGATCTGCAACCTGATCGTCGTGTCCGGCGGTACTCTACATTTCGCACGAGCGGGATTATTGCGCGCGAACATCGTGTTGCCATTTACCGTTTTATCGGTGCCGATGGCCTGGCTGGGCGGTATTACGCCGATCGATAAAGGTTCCTTCACACTTGTATTGAGTCTGGTCTTGCTTGGATCGGCTGGCGCAATGTTAGTCAATCGGCCCGTCGACCCGATCGAAACGCGAAGCGTGTCTGCGAAGCAGCTCTGGATGCTCGGACTCACGGCAGGAGGCGCGCTGGGCTATATTGCGGGTCTGGTCGGAATCGGAGGAGGTATTTTTCTGGCTCCGGCTTTGCACCTGGTACGTCTGGCGCCGGCAGGAGTGATCGCCGCGGCCGCCAGTTTTTTCATTCTGGTCAACTCGTGTGCCGGGCTGATCGGACAGTGGTCGAAACTCGGACCGCTGGAAATTCGCAGCGACCTTAACGCCTATCTCTGGCTATTTCCCGCCGTTTTAATCGGTGGCCAACTCGGCAGTCGGGCCGGAATCCGTGTTTTTTCGCCCAGGACCATACGTCAATTAACTGCTGCGTTGGTTTTTATTGTCGGCGGGCGCCTGCTGTTCAGGTGGTACACTTCTGCCTGATCGTTACCCATCGAATTCATAAGCTATGGCCAACATAAATATTGAATATTTTGCGATCCTGAGGGAGCACGTCGGTCGCAACAAGGAAGCAGTGCAGACCAATGCTGGCACTGCTGCCGAGCTTTTCGATGAACTGAGCAGACGCTATGATTTTCCGAATGTGGGAAATATGAAAGTCGCAATCAATGATGAATTCGAAGAATGGGATTCGAAGTTAGCGGACGGCGATTCAGTGGTATTTATTCCACCGGTGGCAGGCGGATGAGTCGCTTCGAGTTCTCCAGGGCGGAGCTGAATCTGGAGGCTTGCCGCGCCAGGATATCTTCGCCTTCGGCCGGTGCCTATGTCAGTTTCGAAGGCTGGGTTCGCGATCACAATGAAGGTCAGAAGGTGTTGCGTCTCGAATACGAAGCGTATGAGGCGTTGGGTGTAAAAGAGGGCGAAAAGATTGTGGTGGAGGCGCTGTCACGCTTCGGTGCTGGCGCAGCTTTATGTATTCACAGTCTGGGGGCCCTCGAAATCGGCGAGCTCGCTGTGTGGGTCGGCGTGAGTTCACCGCATCGGGACGAAGCATTTGCGGCGTGCCGCTATATCATAGATGAGGTCAAGCATCGGGTTCCGATCTGGAAAAAAGAACATTACGTCGATGGTGATTCAGGGTGGGTCAATTGTGAGCGATGCGCAGCTCCGGAGAATGCTGCAGACGGTTAACCCAGCGGCTGCAGAAATTCTTACCCGGTGCTTTGCCTGGGGGTTGAACCAGGCCGTTTGTTTCAGAGTTCCTGTCTTTCCCGGTCAACGAGTTCGTCGGTGACCGCGAGTATCTCTTCAAAATTCTTCATCTCCGAACCCTGAGTGAGATATTTTCCATTTATCACCAGTAGCGGCACACTTTGGATACGATAGCGTTGGGTCAGATTCTTTGCGCGCTGGAGTTTGCTTTCGACCGTAAACGATCTAAACGTATCATTAAACTCCTGTTCTGAAATTCCGTAATTGAGAAGAAATTTCTGGATACTGGCTTCTGTGGTCAGCGTTTGTTTATCACGGTGTATCGCTCGAAATACCGCCTCATGGACCTGGTCGAGTTTTCCCAGAGCTTCGGCGGTATAGAACATTCGTGCGTGAATCTGATTGGTCGGGTTCCACATCACGGGCAGACGTACGAAATTGACATCGTCTGGCAGATTGGCCTTCCACTTTTCGAGATACGGATCGAAAGTGTAACAATGCGGACAGCCATACCAGAAAACTTCGGTGACTTCGATAACGTCGGGTGCGCTACTGGTGCCTTGAGCCGTGGTCAGTATCGTATAGTGCTTCTCCGGGCTATATTTCCATCGCTTTTGGGGGCTGGTTTTCGCTTCCGGTGCAGCCTCAGCAAGAATGATGGCATCGTCCGTTTCTGTCTGATCTGCCGCCACGTCACTGGCGGATTCTTCTACGGCCTCTAATGCAGCGATATTCGTCGATTCAGTCAGGACCTCCGGCTGCTCGCTCTCGATGATCGCGGCAGATTGAGGCGCCGTCTGCTCACCGGGACCTTCGGCTGATCCGGTGTCGGACCCGCCACCGCAGGCTGTCAAAAATACCGCGAAAAGAAGAATTAACAGATTTCGGTAGCTGGTCATGTTTCAAATCCTCGATGTCTTGCCGCGAACAAACGCAACGACGCGTTTCTATCTCAAGCCCTGAATATAGGAGGCGACGGCCTGAATTTCATCTTCGGTCATCAGGCCAGCAATATCACGCATAATCCGATTCGCGTCGGTCTGGCGAGCGTTAGATCGATAGGCCATGAGCTGGTTGGCTGTGTAAACTGAATGTTGGCCGCTCAACGCAGGGTAGCCGGCACCCAGGTTACCTCGGCCTGATGGACCGTGGCAGGCAATACATGCGCTGACGCCACGATCGATGTTGCCGCCCCGGTAGAGTCGTTCACCCTGGCTTACAAGCGCGGGATCGGCAGTTCGATGACTGGCGCTCTGCGAAGCATAGTAGGCTCCGAGATCCTTCATCGTCTGCTCGTCCAGCCCGGTGGCCTGGCTGCCCATCAGAATATTCTGGCGGCTCGTGTCCTTGAATGAAGTCATCGCGAGCAGGAAATATTTTTCATGCTGACCCGCCAGGTTTGGCCACTCTGGATTAATGCTGTTGCCATCCTGACCGTGGCATGCCGCACAGGTTGTGGACTGCTCTTTACCGCGTTGAATATCGCCTTGGGCGTATGCAGTCTGCAGAGTCAGGAGGCCCATCGCAAAAATCACCAGCAGGCGTCCCGCCCGGGTTGCGCAATCAGAATAGATACTCGCTGAAAGTATGATTTTTTGTTTTGTCATGACGCTTGCTACACCGTTTCTAAACTCCAGGCAGGGGATAAAGACGTGCTAAAATTACAGCAGCGGCGAATTTTACACGAAAATCCTGAGGGAGCCTCTGATTAATTGCCGGGCGATTTTGCCCTCGACGCGGATAATGAATCAGGGAGTCAGTCGCTATGTCAGTGTTTCCGGACGCCGTTTTTCTGACCAGTGCGCATGAAGCACGCCAATTCGTCCCGGATTCCGGCGCAGAAGTCGCCTTTGCGGGCCGCTCAAATGCCGGAAAATCGAGTGCGATCAACACCATTCTGAACCGGCGAAATTTTGCCCGCACCAGCAAAAGCCCGGGGCGAACGCAATTGATCAATTTCTTCAGTCTGACCGGCGACCAGCGCTTAGTTGACCTTCCCGGGTACGGCTACGCCCGGGTTGGCCGGTCGCTCCGAAAGCATTGGCGCGGCTTGCTGGCTGACTATTTCGAGTCTCGCGCATCGCTGCAGGGCTTGTTTCTGGTGGTCGATAGTCGGCGACGGCTCGGCGATTTTGATTGGCAAATGCTCGACTGGAGCCGCATGATCGAATGCCCGGTCCACGTGTTGTTGACCAAGGCCGACAAGCTCAAAAGGCAGGAGGCCAGCCGGACATTAGCTGCAGTGCAAAAAGACCTCGGGGGAATCGCCACCGTGCAGCTGTTTTCGGCCACCAAGAGGCTGGGCCTCGAAGAGGCTCGGCGCTTGCTGGACCGGCTTCTGGCGGGTTAGCGGGTAAAAGAAACCCCGGACACCCGTCCAATGGGCGCCGGGGCAAACGAACCGGTTTTGGGGTGACCGGTTGTTTTAACCCCGCTTAGGGAGGACAGCGGGGCGGGTATTAGTACACCCGAAGAGTTAGACGTGGTCTAAATGAGAAAGTTCCACACCGATTTAATGAGCTTCGTCCCAGTTATTCCCGACCCCGACATCGACCTTTAGCGGAGCCTTGAGATCGGCCGAGCCATTCATCAATTCGATGATTCGCGCCTTTACCCGATCGGCCTGATCTCGCCGAACTTCAAGGACCAACTCGTCATGTACCTGCATAATAAGGCGGGCATCGACCTTTTCTTCCTGTAACCAGGTGTCCACGGCGATCATCGCCTTTTTGATGATGTCCGCGGCTGTGCCCTGCATCGGCGCATTGATCGCGCTACGTTCGGCGTATTGTCGTCGCGGCGCCTGTCGGGCATTAATTTCCGGCAGATACAATCGCCGGCCGAATACCGTTTCGACATAGCCTTTCTCCTGGGCCTGGGCGCGGGTGGCGTCCATATAGTCTTTCACACCCGGATATCGTGAGAAATACAGATTCACATAGTCCTGAGCTTGCGCCCGACTGATACCCAGTTGGCGGGCAAGCCCAAATGCAGACATGCCGTAGATAAGACCGAAGTTAATGGCTTTGGCCGAGCGGCGCATATCCGATGTGACGTCGCCGAGCGCGACATTGAATACCTCGGCTGCCGTGGCCTGATGAATATCCCTGTCGTCGGCAAATGCGGTCAACAAACCTTTATCACCCGAAATATGGGCCATGATCCGCAGTTCAATTTGCGAATAATCGGCGGCCAGCAGGACGAAATCATCCGGTGCGGTGAATGCCTGACGAATCCGACGGCCTTCCTGAGTGCGGATTGGGATATTTTGCAGATTCGGATCCGACGACGACAATCGGCCGGTTGCCGCGACGGCTTGATGGTATGACGTATGAAT
>Ga0114949_10000930_pt1 | contig 17107 bp, 16 predicted proteins | sample N074metaG_FD_83505 | JGI IMG/M metagenome (GOLD analysis project Ga0114949, IMG submission 83505) | Deep subsurface microbial communities from Kermadec Trench to uncover new lineages of life (NeLLi) - N074 metaG | ecosystem: Environmental > Aquatic > Marine > Ocean trench > Sediment | place... | reverse complement strand
GCTGCGAACGTTCAGGCCGCACGGTTTTTGCAGCGGCATCGTTTGCCGACGCTGTTTAGGGTCCATGCCGGACCGGAAGAGGATCGGTTCGAAGATATGCGCCGTCTGATGCAGGCGCTGGGAATTAAGGTGGCGGATCAGGCGCGCACGGACCCGAAGCAGCTGAACCGTGTATTGGAACAGATCGTGGGGCGACCGGATTACGCGATCCTCGCGGTCGCGGTTCTGCGGAGTCTGAGTCAGGCGGTTTATCAACCGCCAAACATTGGCCACTTCGGGTTAGGGCTTGCCGCTTATGCCCACTTTACGTCGCCCATCCGTCGCTATCCTGATTTGTTGGTGCACCGTGGAATCGGACATGTATTGGACGCCGGTAAGCCCGGCGCGTTCGCCTATGACGTGCAGGCTGTCGAGATAGCCGGGAAGCGCTGTTCAATGCTGGAGCGAAGAGCGGAGGAAGCGTCGCGACACGTAGAAGCACGGTTTAAATGTGCCTATATGTTGAATCGAGTTGGCGATGTTTTGCCGGGCATTGTGACCGGCGTGACCCATTTCGGGTTGTTTGTCACGCTCGAGGATTTATATGTGGAAGGCCTCATTCACGTGACCGGCCTCGGAAATGATTATTACCATTGTGAGCATGGGGGGCTGCGGATGACAGGCGAGCGCACGGGGACCAGCTTCAGTTTGGGCGACGCGGTGACGGTGCGTATTCTGCGGGTCGATGTGGATGAGGCAAAAATAGATTTCGCGCTGGCCGATGCCGGCCCGGAGAGTGCATCGAGAAAACCGCGCCGTCGCCGTCGCTGATACGCGATGCAGCCGAAGAAAACCAATCAGCAGGTCGTGCATGGCATTAACGCGCTGACCTCGATGCTGCGGCGCGCGCCGGACCGTGTGGTCATTGTCTATATTCATGAGAAACTTGGCCGGGACCGCACAGCGCGCCTGACCCGGCAACTTGAAGGATGTTCGGTCGACGTCGAACGAGTTGATTCCGCCCGATTGGAGCAGTTGATCGGCACGGCCAAGCATCAGGGCGTTGCGGCGCTGATTCGCCGGGTGCCGCCCATGGACGAGGGCGAAGCACGGGAATACGTTAAGGGTCTCTCTGAACCGATGCTCCTGGTGCTGGATGGAATTCAGGACCCGAGAAATTTCGGTGCATGCCTGCGTACGGCGGATGCCGCCGGCGTCGACCTGGTCGTGACCGCACGCAACCGCAACGTGGGTTTTACACCGGCGGTGAGTAAGGTCGCATCGGGTGCAGCCGAGGTTCAACCCGTTGCCCAGGTCGGCAATCTGGTGCGATTTCTGGATATTCTGAAGGATCAGGGCCTCTGGATTGTGGGTGCCGATGAGACCGCAGCAGACTCGCTGTTTGACATCGATCTGAACCGCCCGGTCGCTATCGTTCTGGGTTCCGAGGGCAAGGGTCTGAGGCGGCTGACCCGGGAACACTGCGATATGTTAATGCGCCTGCCGATGCATGGTGCTGTCGAGAGCCTGAACGTATCGGTCGCCGCCGGCATCTGCCTGTACGAATGCCTGCGCCAGCGCACGGAATAGGGTAAGGGGAAAACGGTGTCAGACACCAATCTCGCAATCTCCCATTGGTGTCTGACACCGTTATTCCCCTCACCCTATTCCCCTGGCCACTGTTTTTCTGTTAGGCTTCCGGCCCTCCTTGCTGCACCACGCCTGAATGTGGGTAGCTTTAACCCGAAGGGAGCCACAATGAGGCACTACGAAATAGTATTCCTGGTCCATCCGGACCAGAGCGAGCAGGTACCTGCCATGATCGAACGCTATCGTGCGATGGCGACGTCGGGTGGCGGTCAGGTTCACCGCCTGGAAGACTGGGGTCGTCGTCAACTGGCCCATACCATAGCCAAGCTTCACAAAGCCCACTACGTACTCATGAATATTGAGTGCGATAACGAGGCGCTTGATCAGATTCTCGGGGCATTCCAGTTCAATGATGCGGTACTGCGTCACCTGGTTATTCGGCGGGACGAAGCGATCACCGAACCGTCATTGCTTGCAAAACCATATTCCGAGAGTGACGAAGTCAAGATTGAAGAGAAAACCGAAGAGCGTTCCGATTCCGATCCGGGAGCGGAGGCGGTTGCGGATGAGCCGACTCCAGATGAGTCTACTCAAGACGTGGCCACTCAAGGTGAGCCCGCGCAAGATGAACCCGCGCAAGGCGAATCCGCGCAAGGTGAACAGATCGCGACCGGAGATCAACTTGCCGGTGCAGACGGTGAGTCAGTGGTCGAGAAAGAGGGTTCAGCAGTCTCCCAAGGATAAAAGACAGATACTAGAGCAATATATATGAGTAGATATTTTCGACGGCGTAAATTCTGCCGGTTTACTGCAGAGGGCGTAAAAGAAATCGATTACAAAGATCTCGATACCCTGCGTAATTACGTGACAGAGACCGGGAAAATCGTACCGAGTCGTATTACCGGCACCAAGACACGCTATCAGCGTCAACTCGCGACGGCCGTAAAGCGAGCTCGCTATCTGGCGCTGATGCCGTACACCGACAAGCACTGAGTTCGGCGATCGGGACACGGGTTCCGATTGGACCCGATTCGGTCTGAGAATATGGAGACGCATTCCGGCATAGGCGCCTGGCTCGCCAAAAAGCGCACTCCTCGTATCGCTCTGATTGCGGGGTTGTTGCCACTCGGACTCATGGGTCTGTTCAGTGCCGCGATCGTGGTGTCGATCGCGAACCTGAAAGGCTGGCGCGAGGCCGCGGTGGATTGCCTGATCGCGTTTGGCATTTTGTTGGCGATCGTTTTCATGGTCGGCGCGGAGCCGGCACAAGTCCTGGTGGGTGCGGCGTCGACGTGGATAATTGCAGTGGCGCTTGGCGGTCTCACCGGGACCTATGCATCACTGACTTTATCGATTCAGGCCATCATCGTTATAGCGGTACTCGGACTCGTAATTTTTGCCTGGGTCGTCCCGGATACGGTGATTTTCTGGGAAGGGTTTCTATCCGATTTCGTCGAGCAGCTGGCCGGTCTCGGCGTTGAGGTCGCTGATATCGGTATTTTGCTCTCATTGGCGCCGGTCATGAGTGGCATGATGGCTGCCAGCGCGATCGTCAGTTCACTGCTGGCCTTGCTGCTGGGTAGCTGGTGGGCGAGCAGTGCGGGCGGCCCGGGATTTAGAGAGATGTTTTTGCAGCTCAGGCTGGGCTACGTCATCGGCGCGGTTGCTGCGTTGTCGGGTATAGCGAGTGTGTTCGGTTTGGGTTCGGAGGCCGGTAACTTATTACTGGTTTTGAGTACCGGATTCGTGTTTCAGGGTTTCGCGGTGATGCATTGGCAGGTTGCGCGGCGGGGATGGCCGTGGCCTTTTTTGTTGCTCGTATATGTGCCATTCGTCATGGGGTCATCGCTGGCCGTGGCCGCGTTGTTTGTGCTCGCGGCCGTCGGATTTGTAGACAATTGGTATGGCCTGCGCGGAACAAGTACGGAAGTCCGGTAAGGATGTGGTTTAATATTTGACCGTGAACGGAGTAGGGCAGTAATGGAAGTCATTCTATTGGAGAAGGTGGATAACCTTGGGAGTATTGGGGATCGCGTGAAAGTGCGGTCAGGTTATGGTCGCAACTATTTGTTGCCACAGGGCAAAGCGACTCTCGCCACGCCGGAAAATATTGCAGTTTTTGAAGCCCGCCGCGCTGAGCTTGAACGTAATCAAGTCGACGAACGTGGTGCGGCCGAAGCGCGGAGTGCGGAACTGCAGAAGCTGACGTTGACACTCATGGCCAAGGCCGGTACGGCGGGCAAGTTATTCGGGTCCGTGGGTACGATAGATATCGCCGAGGCTGCTACAGCTGCTGGTGTTTTGCTGGAGCGGAGCGAAGTTCGTTTGCCGGATGGGCCGATACGCGCACTCGGCGAATTTGATATAGAAATCCATCTGCACGCAGACGTCAACTCGACGGTTCGTGTCGAGGTCGTAGCTGACGGTGAGCTCGTGTCGCAAGAAACGTCTGAAGGTGATGAACCAGCTCCTGCGTCCGAGGCAATCCCGGACGAGGACAGCGCTGATTTGTCATAGCGTGGAGTTTGACTGGAACCATGGTAAGCACTGCCCCTAATCAAGAGCAGATTCTGACCGAAACGGACAGGCTAACGGTGCCGCCCAATTCCATTCAGGCCGAGCAGGCACTGCTGGGTGGTCTCATGCTCGACCGGACCGCGTGGGACCGGGCGGCCGACCAGGTTACGGAAGGCGACTTTTATCGTCCAGACCACAGGCTGATTTTTTCATCCATCAGGGAGTTATCTGAACGCAGTCAGCCCTGTGATGCAGTCACTCTGTCTGAATACCTTGAAAGCCGTGGCGAACTCGTCGAGGCGGGAGGTTTGGGATACCTCGGGAGTCTGGTCAAGGATACTCCGAGCGCGGCCAACGTCAGCCACTACGCAAAAATCATTCGTGATCGCGCACAACTGCGGGATTTGATTCGTGCCGGCAATGAAATTGCGGCCAGCGCATACCATACCGAGGGTCGCCCTATTCATGAACTGGTTGACGAAGCGGAACGCGCGGTTTTCGAAATTGGCGAAGGCGGCCGGCGGCGCGGTTCGGGCTTTGTTCGTTTGCGCGAAGTTCTTGGCGATACGGTCGATCGGATCGACATGTTGCATCAGAATCAGGACGCGGTCACCGGCCTGGAAACCGGTTTTAGCAAATTCGATGAATATACGGCGGGTTTGCAGGAAGGCGACCTGATTATCATTGCGGGCCGGCCATCGATGGGCAAGACTTCACTGGCACTGAACATTGCGGAAAATGCTGCGCTTGGCGTCGGAAAAAAGCACGCCGTGGCCATATTTAGCATGGAAATGTCGATCGAGCAGCTCGCGTTCCGCATGGTGTCTTCGCTGGGGCGAGTGAACCAATCTCATTTGCGGACCGGCAGATTTGCGGATGAAGACTGGCCCAGGATTAATGGTGCTATTCAAATGATGTCCGATGCGCCGATATTTATAGATGACACTCCGGCAATGTCGCCGACTGAGATTCGCGCGCGCGCACGACGTCTGGACCGGGAGCATGGTCTGAGTCTGATCGTCGTTGACTACTTGCAATTGATGCAGGTTGCCGGCACTACGGAAAATAGAGCGACGGAAATTTCCGAAATTTCCCGGTCTTTGAAGGCGCTCGCTCGAGAATTGTCTGTCCCAATCATTGCATTGTCTCAGCTCAATCGAAGTGTGGAGCAGCGACAGGATAAGAAGCCAGTCATGTCGGATTTGCGCGAATCCGGTGCGATTGAGCAAGATGCTGACCTGATCGTCTTCATTTATAGAGAAGAGGTGTACGATCACGACACCCCTCGCAAGGGCATCGCGGATATCCATATCGCGAAACAGCGCAATGGTCCGACGGGTGAATTTCCACTGACCTTCCTGGGTCAGTTCACAAAATTTGAAAATTACACTCCGGAAACCGAGGCGTTTTTGTGAGTTCAGCCGCGGTCGCCCGAATTCGATTATCGGCGCTGCAAAACAATCTTGATCGAGTACGGCAGGCGGCTCCTGGATGCCGCGTGATGGCCGTCGTTAAGACGGACGCTTACGGGCATGGACTGGAGACGGTCAGCGAGGCGCTGGAGGCTGCGGATGCGTTTGCAGTCGCGCGACTGGAGGAGGGTGTCCGGCTGCGCAAGAGCATCCGCAACAAACCCATTGTCATTCTGAATGCCTGGACAGATCAGCAAGATCTCGCATACGCGCGCGAGCACGATTTACAACTGGTCGTGCATGATCAGGCTCAGATCGAGCTGCTGGAGAGCGCTCCGATCGGAGATTCGGCGGGTTCGGGTTTGGTGCATGTCTGGTTGAAAATCGACAGCGGCATGGGGCGCCTCGGTGTCGCGCCCGGTGATGTACAGACGTCGATCGGACGCCTTCAGGCCTGCGCTGCGACCGCACCCGACCTCGGCCTCATGACTCATCTTGCCTGTGCAGACGAACCCGACAATCCGGCAACACAGGCGCAAATTGCTTGTTTTGCGGAGACGATCGGTCAGTGGGATGGTGATGTGAGTATCGCGAATTCCGCTGCTGTGTTGGCTTGGCCGGAAACGCTGAGCGTAGGAACCCGGCTTCGCTACTCGGGTCAGAACTGGGTGCGTCCGGGTCTGATGTTGTATGGCGTAACGCCATTTACGAATCGGTCCGCTGCCGAACTCGGTTTGGAGCCGGTCATGTCATTTGAAGGCCGGTTGATATCCGTGCGCGCTCTGAGCCGCGGCAGCCGCGTCGGCTACGGTGGGGATTGGCTGGCGACACGGGATAGCGTGTTGGGTGTCATTAATGTGGGCTACGGGGACGGTTATCCGTGGCGACTGAAGGGCGGGGCGTCGGTGGTTATCAACGGTTCACGGGTTCCCGTGGCCGGGCGCATTTCGATGGATCTGATCAGTCTCGATTTGACCGATGTGCCGGGGGCAAGAATTGGTGATGCGGCTGTATTGTGGGGCGCAGAACCGGATGTCGTCGACCTCGCCCAGCGGGCTGGTACGACGCCCTATGAACTGTTGACCGGAGTGGGATCGCGGGTAAAGCGTATCTGCGACTGATTCAGTCGTCGCCGGGCAGCGGCGCGCCGCCAGGTTCGCACTAATCGATAAAGAAGCCCATTTTAATGCCAATGATCTCGATGACATCGTTGTCGACAAGCTCACGGGCAGAAGCAGCCAACGCAGTCCCATTCACACTTGGAGGATCACGCTCCGGCTCATTTTCTACCAGCACGATGTTATAGTTGTCCGCGCGGCGGGTAATCGCAATCACCTGAGCACCGGGACGCCCGAGCGTCGTGACCGCCTTGTTAAGAGGCACCTCCCGCCCGGCAAATTGCCCGTTTAATACCTGGACTTTGGCGACAGCCAGTGGTTTGGCACCCGCTTCGCGTGGCATCGTACCCTGGTCACTGGGCAGATTTTGAGATGTACCAACGGGACCATTCCCGCCGGCGCCGTTCGCGCTCACAGGAGAACCCGTCTCGAAACCTGGCGGTCGCGACCCCGGCTGAAGGCCATCCGCGGCTCCAATCACCATCGTGCGCGCGAATTCATCTTCTTTCTCGGCTTCTTCGGCATCTGAATCAATGTAGCGCAACTGATGTTTGCCGACAGTGACGACATCGCCATGCTGGAGCGCGTGTTTCTTGATCAGCTTGCCATTGACATAGGTACCATTCGTGCTGTTCAGATCCTCAAGAAATGAATCGTTGAGAATATTGATGATCAGTGAGTGGTAGCCGCTGATCGTCGGATTGTCGATCCGAACGTCATTATCGGGCAAGCGGCCAATCGTATAACGCTCTTTGCTCATGTTGTATTCAGCCAACACGTTGCTTTCGAGGCTGAGAATTAATCGTGCCATTTGATTGTCTGCGTCTACTTGAAAAACTGTTTAACCTTGGTTAACAGGCCGTTCTTTGCCGGAAAAGGCTCTCGCGCCTCGGCTAAAATAACGGATATGTTGTCTTTCCCACCCTGTTCATTGCTGAGCTGAATCAGCTGCTGACCCACGGTCTGAAGATTAGCATTAAAAGTGCTCATCGTTAAGTGAATATCTTCGTCCTCGACCATGTCCGGCAGGCCGTCTGAACACAGCAGGTAAATGTCGCCCGGCTGCACCTCGTTCTCCTGAATTTCCACCTGCACCATGGCTTCCACGCCCAGTGCCCGGGTCACGTAATTGCGATTGGTTGACCGCGCGGCCTCTTCCTGAGAATAAAAGCCCCGATCGACCAATTCCTGCAGCAGGGAATGATCCATCGTCATCTGTTCAAAATTGCCCTGTCTGGCCCGGTACAAACGGGCATCTCCGACATGGGCGATTGATATTCGGTTATCGAAAAACAGGCAGGCCACGATCGTTGTCCCCATGCCCTCGCATTGAGGTTGGCTCTTCGCGGTCTGATGAATAACCTTGTTGGCCCGGGCGACCGCGTCACGCAGAAGGATGGTCTGGCGCATCATGCCTGATTCAGGCTCAAGATCCTCGCGGCGCTGTCGTTGGCACCCTTCCGTGACCAGTTCGAGGACAGTTTTGACCGCGATACCGCTGGCAACCTCGCCGGCGTTGTAGCCACCCATGCCATCGGCGACGACCATTAATCCGGTCTCTCGATTGGTGCCGATTGCATCCTCGTTGTGGTCCCGCACCATACCGGTATCGGTTAGCTCAACGCAGGCAAATTTGTTTTCGAGGCTCATACAGATGAACTAAAAAAACTAATGATCCTCAAAACTTTTGACGCAATCACGCAATGCCAGTGCCATTGCACGGCCATTCGCGAAACGGTCTTCCGGCTTCTTCGCCAGCGCCTGATCAAGTACCACATCCACACATATTGGCACGTCATCGCGGACGCTGCTCACAGGCTTGTGTTTATCATTGATGATTTTGTCCATCAATTTAGGAATCGAATCGGATCGGAATGGGGTTGTTCCGGTGAGCAATTGGTACATGGTAATGCCCAGCGAATAGAGGTCGGATTTGCCGGTAACAGCGCTTGCCGCAAGTTGTTCCGGCGACATGTAAGACGGTGTTCCAAGAATAATTCCGGTCTTGGTGCGACTCGTGTCCGTTAATCGAGCGATCCCGAAGTCTGTAATTTTCAGCGTATCCGTCGCGGCATCATACATCAGGTTGGCTGGTTTGATATCCCGGTGCACGACCCCCTGACCATGCGCATAATTCAGGGCTTCGGCAGCTCTCGCAGTCAGTTCGAGAACCCATGCAGGCGGCAGCAAATTGGCCGATTGCGCATAGTAATTGAGCGCCTTGCCTTCAAAATATTCCATGGCCAGATAGGCGACATTGCCGTCTTCACCCGTGTCATAGATCGCGATGATATTCGGATGGTTGAGACGGCCGGCGGACTCCGCCTCGCGTCGAAACTGTGCCTTGGCAGCGTCAAGGTCCGCGTCACTGAACTCTTCGGCCAGTGCAATCGTTTTGATTGCGACTTTGCGATTAATATTGGGGTCAGTGCCTAAATAAACCGTGGCCATGGCGCCACGGCCCAGGGTCCTGTTAAGTTGGTATCGGCCCAGAGTTTGAACCGATCCGGTGTTTTCGGTACCCGCCTCGGGTGCCGCCTCAACCACGGGCAAAATAGTTGTCTCATGCGACTTTTTCCGGGCACCGGATAGCTTCTTGAGTTTTTCACTGACATCCCGGTACTTCGGGTCGAGTGCGGCAAGATATATCAATACACGTTCCGCTTTGGAATACTCTTTCAGCTTTCCGTGAGTGACAGCGATCGTGTAGAGTCGCTTCTTCGTTTCTTCTGTGGGTGATTGCTGACGCAGTACGGAGAATGCCAGGTCGAGCTGATCGTTGGTCTCCAAATGAGCCGCTGGCTCGGGTGCCGGTTTCGGGTTGGCGCCGCTATCCGACGTGAGTCTGAATTTGTCCGTCGCCTGAATCGTACCGATACCAAGCACGGTAAAAAGTGTTGCGGTGACCAACTGCACCCAAATTCCGTGCGCGATAAACAGGTAGGCCTCCGCCGTCATCAGTACGATGACCAGGAGTACGATTAGTGTCGCGGCGCGATTGATGCTCATGGTCGGGGCGGACAGAAAAAATGCGAAACCGAGTATGAATAAAAAGGCCAATTCGGCTGACCCGAGCCAATACGGTCGTAAAATAAAATCGGTTTGCAATAAATTTGAAATCGCTGTGGCCAGCATTACAGCCGGCGCCACATTCTGGCTGAACGGCGTTCGATATCCGATTGTTTCATTTGCCGTCAGATTACCGATCAGCACGATACGATCACTCAGCAGGTCACTCGGTACCTTGCCGCTCAGAAGATCTTCGGCGCTGATCGTGGGAAATCCGGTCTCGCCGCTTTCAGACTGATAATACCGAATAAGACTGGTGAACCCCGGGCCCGTATTAATGTCGCGATCGTCTATTTTGATGAGGTGGGGACCATTGAGCTGCAGGGCCCCGGCGGAGGCATCGACGGTTTTGTTACTCGCCTGAGCTACAGCTAACGCGAGCGCGGGGAAAATTCGGGTACCTGATTTTACCAATAAATGAGTGCGCCGAATGATACCGTCGCTGTCGGGCCAGTAATCACCGTATCCGGCGTTCGCAGCACCTTCACAAAGTGAATTGGAAAGGGCCAGCACTCCGGATGCTTCTTTAACGTCTGGCGCCACATTCGCGGCGTTTTCCTCAGAATAGAAAATTGTATGGCGCCGGCAATCGTCCGCAGCGATATCGCTGCTTCGCCTTGTGTTCTGCACCGATATTGGCAACACGAGATTTCCCGCATCTTTAACGGCGGATACAATGGCGGCTTGATCTTCAAACTGTTTGCGAAAGCGCGCCAGTTGATTGGCCAGCGATGTATTGATTTCCTCGTTATCATTATGGCCTGCCTGTCGTGTCAGGGTCTCGAGTTCCGCGATCGCCACGAGCTGATCAAGGTTTGGTATCCGTGTGTTGGCGGGAGGAGGTTCCACGGGCACAATGAGGGCCACCCCGGCGTCATTTAGCGTGTCGATAAGGTGGGGGAAAAAATTTACATCCCAGATATCGCTGTCGGCACTTTGGGAGTGGGTATCAATTAGCAGAATGCGATCGCTTACGGGTTTCGGATGCCTGCTTTGCAGGAAGTCGTAATACGCTGATTCAATGAATGACAGGCGTTCTCCGGCGAGCAACAATAGCGTCACCAGGATCAGCAATAATGCTCCTGGTCCGACAAATCCGCGCCGGCCATTCGCGCCAGAATTTTGTAATAGCATGGGCGCATAGTAGCGGTAATGCTTGATTCGGGTTGAGAACTAGGTTTCATTTTTTTTATGGTTTTGGCGTATTTCCTGTACCCACGACCGACGACAGTGAGAGGAACGTCACATTTTGGCCAAATCGAAGATATCGTTCGTATGCGGGGCCTGTTCAGCCGCAACAGTAAAATGGCAGGGGCAGTGTCCGGCATGCGGTGAATGGAACACGCTTGAGGCGTCAAATCAGTCCTTGACTGAGCCCGGCCGCCGGGCTTGGACCGGGCATTCCGACGTGCAGTCGCTTGTCGCGATCAGCCAGGAATTGGTCGAGCGGCGGAAGACCGGAATCGGTGAACTCGATCGGGTTTTGGGCGGGGGCCTGGTTCCCGGATCTGTGACTCTGATCGGGGGTGATCCCGGGATCGGTAAATCAACACTGTTGTTACAGGCCTGTGCCGAACCGGCGGGTGCGGGTACAGTTCTCTACGTCAGTGGTGAGGAGTCGCTGCAACAAATCGCGTTGCGCGCACGCCGGCTGGGCATCAACGGCGAAGATATCCTGGTGGTATCGGCAGTGCAGATCGAGGAGATTATTGCATTGGCTGAAAAGCAACGGCCGGTCTGTGTCATTGTCGATTCCATTCAAACTGTTTTTACTGATTCGCTTCCGTCTGCGCCTGGATCCGTGAATCAATTGAGGGCGTGCACGGCCAGGCTGGTTGGTTTGGCTAAAACGACTGGAATTAGTGTCATTCTTGTCGGGCACGTTACCAAGGAAGGACAGATCGCCGGACCGCGAGTTCTTGAACACATGGTCGATACCGTGCTTTATTTTGAAACGGAGGCGGGAAGTCGTTATCGAGTGCTGCGATCGGTCAAGAACCGTTTTGGAGCCACCAATGAACTGGGCGTTTTTATGATGACCGAAACGGGCATGCGGGAGGTGAAAAATCCATCCGCTATTTTTCTTTCGCGGCATGACGGACCACTTCCCGGAAGTGTAGTCACTGTAATTCATCAGGGTAGCCGTCCGTTGCTCGTTGAAGTGCAGGCGCTGACGGATCGGTCTGGCGGGGGGCCGCCAAGGCGTGTGGCGATCGGTCTTGATCAGAATCGGCTGGCCTTACTGCTGGCAGCATTGCACCGGCACGGCGGCATCGCGCTTCACGACAATGACGTGTTCCTGAATGTTGTAGGTGGTGTGAAAATTTCCGAAACGTCGGCTGATCTCGCGGCGCTGATGGCAATTGTGTCAAGCCTGACCGGCCGTTTGGTACCACGCAATGTGGTGATTTTCGGCGAAGTGGGTCTGGCCGGAGAAATTCGACCGGTACCGTTTGGTGAGGAAAGGCTTCGCGAAGCCGCGAAACTCGGATTTACACATGCGATTGCGCCACGTGCCAATCTTCCGAAACGATCGATCGATGGATTGACGTCGATCGGCGTGGATTCTCTGAGGCAGGCACTGGATGCAACTGCTGAAATGGCGGAGGGACCGTGAGCCACTCTAAACACTAACTGGCGGCAGCCCTCTCGCTCGGCAGCGGGGCCCCGATACGGACGCTTTTAACGACATTGTCGCTCGTATGCAATATTTCGACCGGGTAGTCATTGAGCATCAGGCCGGTACCTTTCTCCGGAATCGTTTCGAGTTGCTCGAGAATGAGGCCGTTCAGGGTTTTCGGCCCGTTCGTCGGCAGGTGCCAATTCATCGTCCGGTTTAATGCTCTGACATTGGCACTTGCCTTAACGACATATCCTGCTTTGTCGTCTTTGCGGACGTCGGCATGAGCTGGTACCGGCTCGCTCGTAAACTCACCGACGATTTCTTCGAGAATATCTTCAATCGTTATGATGCCTTGAATATCGCCATATTCATCGACAATGAATGCCGTCCTTTGTCGCGTGTGCTGGAATTGCACCAATTGCTTGTTCAGTGGTGTGCCCTCTGGAACAAAATAGGGGTCTTCAACCAGGTTTGTAAGCGCTCGCTTGTCGAGATTTTCGAGACCGGCGCTTTGAAGCAACCGTTTCATGTGCAGGATGCCAATTACATCGTCTATGCTGTCGTTATAAACGGGTAATCGCGTAAAACTGCTCTCCCTTATCGTCCGTATGATCTGGTCCCAGTCGTCCATCAAATCGATACCGGTCACCTCGTTGTGCGGGATCATGATGTCATCGACGGTGATATCCTGAAGCTCGAGAATTCCGACCAGCATCTGATGCCTTCGTCTTGGCAGCAGGGCGCCGGCCTCGGTGACAAGTGTTCTTAATTCATCGATCGTGAGGTGGTCCCCGTCTCCCTTTTCCGGATTGACACCAATCAGTTTCAGAAGTCCGTTCGATACACTGTTGATCAGCCATACTATGGGCCACAGAACTTTTAACAGTGGGTAGTAGAGAAATGCGGCCGGTAGCGCAATGCGTTCAGGGTGCAACGCGGCCAGTGTCTTCGGCGTCACCTCGGCAAAAATCAGAATCACCAGCGTCAATATGAAACCACTTACTGCAAACCACAGCGTGCCGCCGAATCTGAAGGCGATGAATCCAACTGTCTGCGCAGCCATAATGTTGACCAGGTTGTTGCCCAGAAGAATTAATCCGATGAGTCGATCCGGGCGGGCGAGCATCTGTTCCGTGAGTTTCGCGGCCCGGTGGCCCGACTTGGCCTTGTGCCGCAGCCGATAACGGTTTAGAGACATCAGGGCGGTTTCAGTGCCCGAGAAGAATGCTGAGCATGCCAGCAGAAATATTAGGAATCCGGTCAGGACCCCTAGGGGAACGTCGTCACTCACTGCGAGTGCGCCTCCTTTTTGGCGATAGATACCGGTCATGTTGTCGAAGGAGGTGTCGGTCTGTCAAGCGACCAATACCCACCGGAATTAACCGAAAATGCGGTTAGAATGCCGTGTTCCGTAGCCGGTTTGCTGACGTTCAAGACGCGTTGGGCCGGCGCCAGTTCGTTTTCGAGGGATTAGCGTGTTTGAAAACCTGAGTTCGAGACTGCAGACGGTGGTCAACCGTGTGCGAGGCACGGGTCGATTGTCGGACGAGAACATCAGCGATGCTGTTCGAGACGTTCGTCGCGCGCTGATAGAGGCCGATGTTGCCTTGCCCGTCGTCAAAGATTTTGTCGACAAGGTGCGTGCGCGCGCCTTGGGCGCCGAAGTATCGCGCAGCCTGAGCCCAGGGCAGGTTTTCGTGAAAATTCTTCACGAAGAATTGACCTCGACATTGGGGCAGGGTGCCGTGGGTCTCGATCTGCGTCATCAGCCGCCGGTGATTATCATGCTGGCCGGTTTGCAGGGTGTCGGCAAGACGACGACCGCGGCGAAATTGGCACTGCACCTGCGCCGCTCCAAACGGCGAAAGGTCCTGCTTGCGAGTTTGGATACCCGGCGTCCCGCGGCGATTTTGCAACTCGAACAACTGGCACGACAGGTCGATGCAGGATTTGTGGTCACGGACCCGGACTCGTCCGTCGTGTCAATTGCGCGCCGTGCCGTCGCACAGGCGCGCAGCAGTCAGGCTGATGTTTTGATTCTCGATACGGCTGGTGGCACCCGATTCGATCAGGAATTACTGGATGAGCTCCGTGATTTGCATGATGAAATTGCCCCGAATGAGACTCTGTTTGTGGTCGACAGTATGGCCGGGCAGGATGCGGTGAATGTCGCAGCCGCATTTGGCGAAGCACTGCCGCTGACCGGTGTGATCCTGACCAAAGCAGACGGTGATGCCCGGGGTGGTGCGGCGTTGTCGGTCAAGGCAATAACCGGGCAACCCATCAAGTTTCTGGGTATTGGCGAAGAGATCACCGGGCTCGAAGCATTTCACCCAGATCGCATGGCCTCGCGCATTCTGGGTATGGGCGATGTGCTGACTCTTATTGAAGAAATTGAGCAGAAGACTGATCACCAAAAAGCGGAGCAATTAGCTAAAAAAGTTAGGCAAGGGCGCGGCTTCGATTTGACGGATTTGCGTGATCAGCTGGAGCAGATGGCCAATATGGGTGGCATGGGAAATTTGTTGGAAAAGCTGCCGCTCCCGGGGAACATCAATACGGATAAGATCGCTGAGCAGATCGATAGCCGAACGATTGGTCGGCAGGTTGCCATCATCAACGCGATGACGCTGCATGAGCGAAAATTTCCGAAAATCATCAATGGCTCGCGCAAGCGGCGAATCGCCCAGGGGTCCGGGCAGGCGGTCCAGGATGTCAACCGGCTCCTCAAGCAGCATGGCCAGATGCAGAAAATGATGAAGCGGTTTTCGAAAGGTGGCATGAAGCGCATGATGAAAGGGATTCCGGGGCTCTAGCGCGATCCGGCAGGCTGGAGAGGGCCTGAGTTGGGCGGCTCCCGGCGATTCGCATTGGATTTGGGGTCACGGCTTCACATTCGGCCAAATTCCCGTAAAATTAGCCGATTACGGCACGTTGGATAGGGTTTCCTGTCTTCCGGCCTATTTTTTTTGGAGGTCAGAATCTAGCATGGTCAGTATTCGGTTGTCCCGCGGTGGGGCAAAAAAACGTCCCTTCTATCACATCGTTGTAACCGATCAACGCAATCGTCGGGATGGTCGATATATAGAACGTCTGGGGTTTTTTAACCCGGTCGCCCAGGGTCGCGAAGAAAAGTTGCGGGTCGATATGAACCGTATCGATTATTGGCTTGGCCACGGTGCTCAGCCCTCTGAACGCGTTGCGTCCTTGTTAAAGGTCTATCGTAATGCCAATAGCGGCGAAAAGGTTGATGTGGAGCCGGTAGCGGCCGAAGCTGCCGGCGAATAACAACAGCGGAAGCTGTTTTTGCTGATTTGATCGGGCAGTTGAGCGAAAGACGCGTCATCGTTGGACGAGTCTCGGGGCTATACGGTGTAAAAGGTTGGGTAAAGATTTATTCTTTTACGCGGCCATCGGATCGCATTTTTCGCTACCGGCCGTGGTACTTGCACTCGACGGATCAGAGTAGTGTTCCGCCCCGACCGTACGAGATAGCGGAAGATCGGCTCCACGGAAAAGGATTGATCGCTTTACTGGGTGGAGTCGATAATCGGGATTCGGCCGAGAAATTAGTGGGTGCGGAAATCCTTGTCGATCGCGACCAATTTGGTGGCGTTGAGAGAGATGAGTATTACTGGGCTGATTTGGTAGGAACGCGGGTTGTCACGACGAACGATCAAGAACTCGGTGTCGTGGAGAGTCTGTTCGAGACCGGGGCCAATGATGTCCTGGTTGTCCAAGGTGATCGCCGGCGCTTGGTACCTTTTCTGATTGGGTCAGTGATTCAAATGGTGGATCTGGATAGTGGCAAGATCATCGTGGACTGGGATCCGGATTTTTGAATGAATAAGTGCATTCGTGTCGTTACATTGTTTCCGGAGATGGTCACAACCGCGATGAGCTTTGGTGTATGCGGCAGGGCAGTCCGGCGCGGAGTCGTCGCGCTCGGGACCATCGATCCAAGAGATTTTGCGGATGATCCGCATCGGACGGTCGATGATCGCCCCTATGGTGGAGGACCGGGCATGGTGCTGAAGGTGGAGCCGTTTAGAGCTGCCATTCGTAGTGCTCGGGCGAGTCTTCCGGCGGGCAGCCCGGTGATATTTTTGTCGCCTCAGGGCCGGCGTTTCGATCAGGGCGTCGCGAGAGAACTGGCGGAATTGCGCGGCATGGCGCTTGTGGCGGGACGCTATGAGGGTTTCGATGAGCGTCTTATTGCGTCGGAAGGGGATGATGAGATTTCGCTCGGAGACTATGTAATGAGCGGCGGTGAAATTGCCGCGGTGGCGATCATAGATGCCGTGGTTCGTTTGCAACCTGGCGTCCTGGGTGACAAGGATTCCGCAGCGCAGGATTCGTTTACGGATAATTTGCTGGATTTTCCGCATTTTACCCGCCCTGAAACACTGGATGGTATGGATGTGCCCCCTGTTTTGACCGGCGGCAATCACGAGGAGATCCGTCGCTGGCGGTTGAAGCAGGCGTTGGGACGAACTTATCTGCGGCGTCCGGATCTACTAAACACTCGGACGCTGACAAACGAGGAGCAGCAATTGCTGCAAGAATATTTGGCTGAACAAGAGTTGGATATGGGTCATGACGGTCCGGTCCGGCATTAGAATTTACGGCAGGAAAAAATGATGAGTAAAATAATCGAAGAATTTGAAGCGGCACAGTTGAAACAGGACGTTCCCGATTTTGGGCCTGGCGATACCGTCGTCGTGCAGGTCAGGGTAAAAGAGGGCAGTCGTGAGCGATTGCAGGCTTATGAAGGTGTCGTCATCGCGAAGAAAAATCGT
>Ga0114949_10000928_pt1 | contig 17139 bp, 17 predicted proteins | sample N074metaG_FD_83505 | JGI IMG/M metagenome (GOLD analysis project Ga0114949, IMG submission 83505) | Deep subsurface microbial communities from Kermadec Trench to uncover new lineages of life (NeLLi) - N074 metaG | ecosystem: Environmental > Aquatic > Marine > Ocean trench > Sediment | place... | reverse complement strand
GGCCACCACCACATCACCTGCCGCTGCCAGCCCGGCAACACTGGCTGTTTTCTCCTGTGACATCCGCGATACAAAGTTGCGGGGAGATTCATCGTCGTGAGCCCATTCATCCACATCAGGAACAACGACAGTATAGTCAAGACCGACCTGGGAAAGCAGTTCTGCGCGCCGCGGTGAGCCAGACGCTAGTATTATGTGCGACACCATAGAATCCTCATGAATTGGAGCCTACGACACCGGGAAGCCCACGACATTCAAATTTGCGACTGGATTGGAGAATGCAGTTCTCAAGTCACATTAAACTGACGACGTAAATATCGAAGCAGTAAAAACACAGACGGCCACAGCAAAGCACTGACGACTGATGCCAGCAAATACCACACGTTCCAATCTCCAAATCCTACAATACTTTCAATCCAGAAATCTATCAGCTGATTCAGTCCAATAATTGCGAATACAATCATGCTCTGTTGCCACAAAGAAAACATTCGTAAGCGCTGATACAAGCTTGATGCAATGTAGGCAACGATAATAAATGCGATCGCATGTTGCCCCAGCAGACTACCCAGCAAGACATCAACGATCAGGCCTACAACCCAGGCGACTCCGATACCTACCCGTTGCGGCAAGGCTATGACCCAATAAATCAGGACTAGCACTACCCACTGGGGCCGCAGGTAACCTAATTCAACTGGAACCGCATCCGATAAGGGTACAATGGCTAAAACCATGGCCACCACAAAGGTCACTACGATCACCCACAATCCAGCCATCTACTCAATCACCCTTTCGATTCCGGATTACTTCTGGTGCCCTGGCAAGCTCCTCTTCAGTAAATACCAGCAGCACATGTCTGCTCCTGTTCAGCAAGGCACTGGGTAGCGCCGTCACCACCGCAAACGGCCGACCAGGATCATGCTCGACCTTGTTAACAACGCCAACGGGGTAACCCACCGGAAACCTATCCCCTAGTCCTGAGCTTACTAACAAATCACCAACCCTGATATCTGCCGTATTCTGGACGTGCATTAACTCTAGTTCACTGCTTGCGCCTGTTCCCTGTGCAATCAACCTCAGATTTGTGCGAGATACCTGCACGGGGACAAAATGGGATTGATCACTGATAAGCAGTACGCGGCTGTTAAAGAAACTTATTGATACGACCTGCCCCATAAGCCCCTGTGCATCCAGCAATGGCTGACCCACAAAGACTCCATCGCGGCTACCCTTATCAATGGTAACTTCATGTTTTCCCGGATCTGGATCAACCCCAATAAGTTCCGCAACCAGCACATTGTCTTGAAGCTTGGCGGCAGAGCCAAGAAGGTCCCTCAAGCGATCATTCTCAGAGGTAAGCGCCGCCATCTTTGCAGTCTTGGTCTTCAGCAGTAAACGTTCCTGCTCAAGAATATTGATATATTCCTGCATTTCACCGCGGGAGTTGACGATTTCTTCCAGCTGCCTCACTTCCCTGGCCGGAATATCAGCCGCAACCAGAATCGGGGTGACTAACAGCGTAAGTCCGGCACGGATATCGTCCAGATATCCTGACATGTGATCAACGGCTATCAGGACAATGGACAAGATGCAGTAACCGAGCATCTTGTATCCCGCTGTTGATTCTTCAAGAAATAGAGGTTTGATATGACTTATCCTGGTTCGTTACCCAGGCTCATCGAGCGTTTAACAGGTTACCTGGAACCAATTGTTTTGATTGAACCCTCAACCCATATTTGTTTTATATTAATGAATTGATAGCAGGTCACTATCCCCTCTATCATCCATGATCTCTAATGCCCGGCCTCCACCTCTTGCCACGCAAGTCAATGGGTCTTCCGCCAGGATAACTGGCAACCCTGTTTCATGGGAAAGCAGTCGGTCAAGTTCCCTTAACATCGCGCCACCACCGGTTAACACCAGGCCGCTTTCTGCAATATCTGACGCAAGTTCCGGCGGGGTTTGCTCCAGTGCACCCTTCACTGCCTGTACTATGACTGACAAGGGTTCCTGTAATGCTTCGAGAATTTCATTGCTATTGAGTGTAAAGCTCCGGGGAACCCCTTCAGCGAGGTTTCGTCCACGAACATCAATTTCACGTACCTCGTTGCACGGAAATGCCATTCCAATCTCTTGTTTGATTCTCTCAGCGGTTGCATCGCCAATCAGGCTACCCTGGGTACGCCTCACATAGGCTGTAATTGCTTCATCAAATCTGTCACCGCCGACTCGCACGGACTGGGAATAAACAACACCATTCAATGATATGACGGCAATCTCGGTGGTACCTCCCCCAATGTCAACGACCATTGTTCCCACCGCCTCATGGACAGGCAATCCTGCACCGATGGCAGCGGCCATTGGCTCCTCAATTAACCTGACATCCCTGGCACCCGCGCTGACCACTGATTCCCTGATGGCACGCTGTTCAACTTCTGTGGATTGGCAGGGTACACTGACCAGAACCCTTGGGCTTGGCCTGATAAAACTGTGCTCATGCACTTTCTTGATAAAATGCTGCAACATTTTTTCGGTGACTTGAAAATCGGCGATCACTCCATCCTTGAGCGGCCTGATGGCGGTGATATTGCCCGGGGTTCGTCCGAGCATGCGCTTGGCATCGACACCAACGGCAGCAACAGTTTTCTGATTATTGTTATTGCGAATCGCTACAACTGACGGCTCGTTCAGTACAATTCCCTGATTCCGAACGTAGATTAAAGTGTTGGCCGTGCCCAGATCAATTGACAGGTCATTGGAGAAAATGCCACGCAATCTTTTAAACATGCGATATTACGCCTTAATTTTTGGGATTTGATCCCGGATAAGGTTATTCATAGTAGTGGGTGACTATATTATTTGGTTTCAAAAACTTACGTAACTCTATCATTTACTGAGAATTTTTGACAACTAATTAGTTCCTGCCTGGAAGGCCTAAACTTACAGGTTTTCAGCATGTAAATTCGTCGTTCCCGGTGGGTGCCCTGGTATCAATTGGCGGTTGTTGCTTAATTCTAAACGTTCTTATAACCATAAACTGTGATGCAGTTATCTTTGTAACACCAGGTATTGTATTCCGAATAGACAATGGCGCCACATCAAATTCTGTCGCCAACACCATTTTTATTGCAGAACGGCTCAAACCTCATTAGCATTCGTCGCCTTCAATGAGTCAATTCGGAGTTTATATCTTGAAAGTCACCAGAGATGTGGTGCGGAAAATTGCCGAACTCGCCCAGTTACAAATCAGGGAGAGCGAAATCGAGCGCGTCATTGAAAAAATGAACCAGGTCCTGGAGCTGGTTGAAGAGATGCAGGCAGTGGACACCAACGGGATCGAACCGATGGCGCACCCCCTGGATGCTACCCAGACCTTGAGAGCGGACAAGATCACAGAAACAAATCAGCGTGATCAATTTCAGGAACTTGCGCCAGAAACCCAGGACGGCCTGTACCTGGTCCCAAGGGTTGTAGAGTAGTGCCCCACAAACGAACAATCACCGGGCTGAAAACGGCGCTGGAAGCGGGCGAATTCTCTGCCGAAGAACTCACCCGTCACTATCTTGACCGTATCGCTGACCCCTCGAACCAGTATAACGCTTACATTACGGTCACCGAGGAGGCTGCCATCCAGGGTGCTCGCCGGGCTGACCAGGAGAGAGCAGAGGGTCTGCCAGGGCTTCTAAACGGAATTCCCATTGCCCACAAGGATATATTCTGCACAAAAGGCATTAAAACTTCCGCTGGCTCGATGATGCTCGACAATTTTATCGCTCCTTATAATGCAACGGTTGTTGAGAAGCTATTCGAAGCCGGTGCAGTCATGCTGGGTAAAACAAATATGGATGAATTTGCCATGGGTTCTTCCAATGAGAACAGCTACTACGGGAATGTTGCGAATCCATGGGACCCAGGTCGCGTACCGGGGGGATCTTCCGGCGGCTCGGCCGCTGCCGTTTCAGCCGGGCTTTGTGCTGCTGCGACGGGTACAGACACGGGCGGTTCGATTCGGCAACCCGCGGCATTTTGCGGCTTAACGGGAATCAAACCTACCTATGGCAGAATCTCCAGATGGGGAATGATTGCCTTTGCTTCAAGCCTGGACCAGGCTGGTCCACTGACGCGAACCGCAGAAGATGCAGCACTGATGTTAGAGGTCATGGCTGGATACGATAACCGTGACTCCACCTCTATTGACGCGAATGTACCCGAATACACCCGGATCCTCGGCAATTCCATAAAGGGGCTACGTATTGGCTTGTGTCGAGAATACTTTGAGGAAGGATTGGATAGCACCAGTGAGCAACTCATACTGGATGCTATCCTTGTACTTGAAAATCTCGGTGCCATTATTTCTGATGTGAGCCTTCCCAATAGCAGGCACTGCATCCCCGCCTACTATGTTATTGCGCCTGCTGAATGTTCCGCAAACCTGTCTCGCTATGATGGTGTGCGGTTTGGCTATCGCTGTGAGTCACCGGCAGACCTTGATGACCTGTACAAGCGATCAAGAAGTGAGGCGCTGGGGGAGGAAGTTAAACAACGTATTCTGGTTGGTGCCTTCACCCTGTCAGCAGGCTATTACGAGGCTTATTACAGAAAAGCCCAACAGATTCGCCGTCTGATAAAAAATGATTTCCAGGCAGTATTTGAGAATGTAGACATTTTGCTCGGGCCAACCACACCTGGACCCGCTTTTAAAATCGGGGAAAAGGCGGGTGACCCGATCTCCATGTATCTTCAGGACATTTACACCATCGCTTCAAACCTCGCGGGTTTGCCTGCGATGTCTGTTCCTGCTGGTATGAATGCCGGTCTTCCAGTTGGATTTCAGCTCATCGGTAACTACCTGGAGGAAGGCAGGCTCTTAAATACCGCCCACCAGTTCCAGCAGCAAACCGACTGGCATCAAATGTTCCCACCGCAAGGAGATGCTTGATATGAGTACTAGCGACGGCTGGGAAGTCACTATCGGCCTGGAAATTCACGTGCAACTTAAAACCAGCACAAAGATCTTTTCTGGTGCCAGTATCAAATTTGGCGCGGAACCAAATACCCAGGCATGTGCTATAGATCTTGGGATGCCCGGCGTATTGCCCGCTGTTAATGCTGAGGTTTATCCAAAAGCAGTCGCTTTTGGCCTTGCCGTTGGCGCAAAGATTTCAATGATTTCAGTTTTCGATCGTAAAAACTATTTCTACCCGGATCTGCCAAAAGGCTACCAGATTACACAAATGGATTATCCAATTGTGCAGGGAGGGCAAGTTGACATCCCGCTCCCTTCCGGAGCAGTAAAAACGATCCATATCACCCGTGCTCATCTCGAGGAAGATGCTGGAAAATCCCTGCATGAGGATTTCCACGGCATGACCGGAATTGACCTGAATCGAGCTGGAACGCCACTGCTGGAAATTGTTTCAGAACCGGAAATGTGCTCAGCGGCAGAAGCAGTGGCCTATGCGAAATATATCCACCAACTCGTGACCTATCTGGGCGTATCTGACGGCAATATGTCAGAGGGTTCTCTTCGTTGTGACGCCAACGTTTCAATCAAACGTACCGGCGAGAGTGAACTTGGCACAAGAACAGAAACCAAGAACGTCAATTCATTTCGTTTTCTTGAACGCGCCATTCTCTTCGAGATTGATCGCCAAATTAGTGTGCTGGAAAATGGTGGCCGGATTATCCAGGAAACCCGGCTCTACGACCCGGACAAAGATGAAACTCGCCCGATGAGAAGCAAAGAAACGGCGACAGACTACCGCTACTTTCCGGAACCGGACCTTCTGCCTGTCTGCATTGATGAGGCATATATCCAGGCCATCCGCGAGACTATGCCGGAATTGCCAAATGATAAGAAAACCCGATTCCAACACGAATACGGCTTGTCAGGTGCCGACGCGACAACGTTGACGGGCAGCGTGGATCTCGCTGACTACTTTGAGCAGGTTGCCGCAAGTGGTGGTAACCCTCGCCTGGCAGCAAACTGGGTCAGGGTTGAACTCCTGGGCAAACTGAATAGTGAAGGTTTGCAACTCAGCGAGGCGCCGGTTAACGCGAAACAGCTCGGGGAAATAGTGACAAGAATTAACGACAATACGATATCCGGAAAAATAGCAAAAAGAGTATTTGACGCCCTCTGGTCCGGTGAAGCCACCTCGACCGACGAGTTTATTGAGGTTCAGGGTCTGCAGCAGGTATCAGATTCGAGCGAACTGGAACCAGTCGTCGACGCCATCATCGCGGCAAATCCAAAACAAGCCGGGCAATACCGCTCTGGAAAAACAAAACTACTTGGTTTCTTCGTGGGGCAGGTAATGAAGGAAACGGGCGGTAAGGCGAATCCCCAACAAGTCAATCAGATCGTCAAGTCAAGACTCGAGGATGCAGGATAAATAGCCACGGAGGGCTGGAATTCGTCAAAAAGCGGCCAGGAAATTCTCTATTCTGGCGGCATTTGCGCCAATATCGCTCTGACCAACCCTGGATACCGACCGGATATCGATCCGCGACCCCAGGTTCATGGCGACCACCCGTACGACCACGTCATCCTTGAATCCAAACCAGAAACTAGTGGCAGTTGCCTCAACCAGTCCAGCTTCCAGATCTGTTGATACAATTTTCAATCCCTGCCCTTTCAGTACAGATTCCGAACGAGCGAGTGCATCAGCCACCGAGAGTTCTGATTCAAGATGTTTTACATTGGGATAAGCTGCCAACTGCAGCGCTGCCAGTTCTGCTGCGGGCATATCCTCAGTCCCATAAGCGAGGCCATTAACTGCATGTACTCGATGTTTCACCATGGCCCGGAATTCCGGCGGATTATCAGTATCGGTTGTAATGTCATGAATCGCTGGAACGGACCTGCCTTTCACAATCTGGGGGCCCATGATGATCATCGGCACCAGGCTCAAGACCATCGCCAGCAACAGCATGTTTCGGTTCCTCACCATGTCGTTCCTTAACGCAATGAAAACGAATATCATTGCTGCCAGCAGCACTAGTACAGACCCGATCAGCGCCAACATCAAACTCGCCAGAGATGGCAGGAGTGGAACAAACCCGAACTTGTAACCAAGCGGCCCGGTTAATAAAATGACCAACATAATGATGGCGCAAAGCACCATCGCCCACGTAGATGTCTTCAATTCTTCCATTGCTTTGACCCCAGGGTTTATATTCTGATTCTACAACTATTGGCTGATGATCTGGACGAATATGTGCAATGGCCCGTGACAGAGGAACTAATTCCCTCCTGGTTCCTGTAATCCCTGATCCCGATCATTTTGTCATTGATTATGGATCATTGCTGACTAAACAACCTTGATATGCCAGGGTTCATAACGAACACCAAGCAGATTGTTTAGTGGGTACCTCATATCAACATAACCAAGATCAACCAATCTCTGGAACTCGTCTGTGCCTGCAAAATCTGTGGTGAAATTTTTTCTTCCAAAACCGACCTTGCCAACATCAAAGTCCCCAATCCCATGAAATGAGTGACCTGGTGGTGCCAGACTACGTGAAGCACGCGACAGGTTTCCTTTTGACTGGACAGTCTTGGCGAGGAACAGATGGGTCTGTTTTACAACGCTGCGAATACCAGAGGTCAACACAATACTGTTCCCGATATCTCTCTTTACTTGTCTGTATAGCGCTTCGGATTCTCCTCGATAGAGAAAGTGGCCGGTATGAGGCATTTTCTTTCTATCCCCCTGAGGTACCACCGACGTTAAGTTCTGAATAACTTTTTCACCAAAGAAACCATAGCGCTTGGCATTAGCGCTAAATATCTGTTCGAGGAAATCTGATTCTACTTTCGGAAAGGCACCAACACTGCTGTGCCACCTACTGTGCTTCAGCATTTCATCGAAACCCAGTACATTAAAATTGCCATGGCCAACAAGATTCTGCACCCGATCGAGTCGTTTAAAGGCGGACACGAGCACCGGGTATTCCTCCGAGCCCAGGTACATATCTTCATAGTGGGAATTTTCAAAATTCTCCATTTTCTGAAGGTAGGTATTCAGATTCCCGGAATCTGCGATCAATGCCAGCTTCTGTCGTTTAAAGGCATCTAATATGACCTGCGAATCAGGCGCCGGTGTCGTCATGAGTTGGATCGATTGGGCTAACTCAGCAGCGTCTGTATCAATATCTTCATAGACATTTGTCTGCGGCAAGCCAACCTGAGGCAAGCCAGTCTGCGGCAAGCCAGGTAGTACAACAGGGCGCGAGCGAAACACAAGCTGGCCACTCATGGCCGCCACAGTTCCTGCAGAAAAGATTTTTAGAAAATCTCGCCTTTCCACCTATTTAAATCCTGCTGTTTCGTAACACTCAATAGTAACCGTAATATCGCATTTGTTCAATAATAGCAATAACTTAGGCGACTAACCTCACAAATTAATTTACCAACGGTAACCCCCAGAGGCCACCTTTACTTATCGTTTCTATCGACCACCGTCCACCACGATGGTTTGCCCAGTCATAAAACTACCGGCCTTGGAGGACAGAAACACAGCAACACCGCCAATTTCTTCCGGCTCGCCAATTCTTCTTAGCGAAGCACTTGCCGTGGTTACCTTCAGGGTCTCTGGATTTTCCCAGAGCGCCCTCGCAAAATCTGTGCGAATTAGCCCGGGGGCAATCGCATTCGCGCGTATATTCGACGGACCGTATTCAGTTGCAATATTCCTCGCCAACTGCATATCCGCGGCTTTTGATATTGCATAGGTACCAAGCACTGCGCTACCGTGTAACCCACCAACGGAGGATACGATAAGTATGACGCCATCCTTCCGGGACACCATTGCCGGCAGCACCATCTGGCACAACCAATGGTTTGACTTCACATTTGAATCCAGTATCTTTTCGAAGGCTGAATCAGGTATGTCTGACATGGAGCCATAGAAGGGATTTACAGCAGCATTGCAAACAAGAATATCGATGCTACCGAGGCGCTCGTGAGTTTTGTCCACCAGATTTTGCAACTGTTCTTTATAACCAATATGACAAGGTATGGAAATGGCTTTACCCCGGCCTTCTCCAATCGCCTCATTTATCTTAGCGGTCACCGCTTCACAGGCATCCTGCTTTCTGCTCGAAACAACCACACTTGCTCCATGAAATGCTAATTGCTCAGCGATTGATCGGCCAATGCCTTTCGTTGAACCAGTGACGATTGCCACCTTCCCACTAAGATCAAACAAGTTTTCCATCAATTACCCATCTCCGATATATTATTTCAATTTATTTGGTGGACCCTTACGCCTGAGAATGTCTGTCAGGAAAGCGAGCCTACCATTGGTGTGAATCAGGCACCAGTTGCATCTGTTAAGCTGGGCTTTGTCATCAACGCCAACTTGTTCATATGGCTCCTGAACTAATTTCTGCATTCTTTGCACAACATCAAACGATCCTGTGGCTCATGACAATTGGAGTCGACCTATCGTTCGCTTTATTGATGTATCGGCTTTTTGGCAGGTATGGGTTATTTGCCAGCGTTATCCTGGGCATTTTACTCGCTAATCTCCAGGGCCCAAAACTCACGATGATCTGGCTGCCATTTATTGGTGAACTGCAGACCAGCATGGGCGTGATCCTGTATTCCGGCATTTACTTTGCCACAGACCTCCTGAATGAAAAATATGGCAAGCAGGATGCAAATCTTGCCGTACAACTCGGTTTTCTTACGAGTATCATCATCGTTGTGATGATGTCGCTCAGCTTGATGTTTCTGCCATCAACGGACCCGGAAACAAGGCAATTCTCACTGGATGTTCACCAGGCTTTCACCACTCTATTTAACTTTACTCCACGCTTCGTTTTTGGCTCTCTGCTTGCTTACTATATCAGCCAGACATTTGATGTCTGGATGTTCCAGTACATTCGCGAGAAAACCGGGGGCCGGCATTTATGGATAAGAAACAATGTCTCCACCATATGTTCCCAGGCCATCGATACTTTCGTTTACTCGCTGGTGGTCTGGTGGGGGATCGTGGAGTTGCCCACAGCCATTATGCTGGGACTGGCCAAGTATCTGCTTAAAATCATCATTGCTGTAATTGATACACCGTTTATCTACCTCGGCAGGGCGTGGAAGGTCCCGGTTGAAAAACAATAATCACAGTTGGTGAAGCACTAACTTGTTCTTGTTGGAGAGGTCCAACATGCGGATATTGGTGATGTATATTCGTCGTTTTCGGTAGGTACGTCCTTGCCGGGCCGCGTTCGGCAGCACCGGCGTGAGACTCGGCGTCCCCACCCATCCCTGGGGCCTGAGGCTGCGCGCCCCGCTATGGCCACCGGAAGGCCGGACCCCCAGTCCTCATGTCGGGACGCGCAGTCCTGCTTCAAGGAGGTACCTACCAAAAACGACCTGGTCAGTTCGTACTCGTAGTTTTTGGAAAGGATTTAGTTTGTTCGATACCAACGGTTTTTATACAGTAGACCAGGCAGCAACGCCAACGCCAGCGCATCCTTTGAAAGCTCCTTGTCGAGCGTGGTTGGGGTTAATTCTTTGTTCCGATATACAAATTGCAATGCATCCGTTTCCGGCCTGTGGATCACCACCTGATCACCGACCATGTAGGCATGATTGTTTGCAAACTGCATCAGCGCCCTTCCCGGATAACCAGGCGGCCTCAAAAATATATCCTGGCCGATGTAGGGCGCGTTCCCCTTTATCCCTAACAATGTAAATAGGGTGGGCATCAGGTCTATCTGGCTGGTCACCTTGTCATAGACCTGCGGCTCAACCCCAGCGCCAAGGATAAGTGCAGGAATATGGTAGCTGCTAACGGGTACCAGTGACGAACCCCGCGGCCTTTCATCATGATCCGCGACGATCAGGAATAGGGTGTCATTCCAGTAACTGGATTTTTTTGCCTTATCGATGAAATAACCAACGGCATAGTCCGCATATTTAACGGCATTGTTTTTGGTATTTTTTTCTTCATCGTACAGTTCAATTCGGTCGTCGGGAAATTCAAATGGGCTATGGAAAGAAGAAGAGAAAACCAGCGCAAAGAAGGGTTCTGATTCAGCTTTAAAAATCTCATGGGCCTTATCGAACATGTCCTCATCCGAGACGCCCCAGGATCCCTTGAATTTCCATTCTGTAAAATCGTTCTCATCAATTGCAACATCGAACCCATTATTGAGGAGAAATCCTTTCATATTATCGAAGTGGCTTTCTCCACCATAGATGAAGTAGTTGCGATAACCATTTTCCTTCAGGGTCCGGGCCATGGTGTAAAAACCTTGTTGTGACAGACCCAGCTTCAGGACACTGCGAGAGGGTGAAGGCGGAAATCCCGTTACCACTGCCTCGATACCCCTGGCGGAGCGAATGCCTGTGGCATAAAGGCGGGTAAACCAGATCCCCTCTTCTGCCAGCTGATCAATTGCTGGCGACAGGGGCAACCCACCTAACTTTCCGATAAAGCGGGCACCCATACTTTCTTCCAGAAGAATGACCAGGTTTTTTCGTGGTTTTCCTGTATCGCTGCCAAAACTGTGCAGTGTCGGCAGCGCAGGGCTAGTGAATCTTTTTTCATCAACCAGGGAGTCCCGCCTCACCCGCCTGATAACCTCCTTGTCGGACATTGCCGGATACAATTGGGAAGGATCGCCCTCATTCTTCAACCCATAGAGCGCATAGAGCACGGTGTAGGTGCTGCTGAGCCCCAGTTCATTTAGCAGTTGATCATTAGAGAAGGCAACGCTACTCGCGTTTATTGGCCGATGCCCCAGGGTTGACCTGGCGCCCAATACCAGAAGTGCCAGCACGAAAGGGAGTATTAACAACTGCCGTGGGTATGGATAAGTTGTCTCTTGCGCCTGCAAGCGCCGTACACCGACGTAGGCAGCGGTCGCGCCAAGCACAGTACCAATAAACACAAATATGGACTGAATGACAAATCCACCAAGTAGTAACAAGCCGACTTCCCTCGGATGATTCAGGTACTCAAAGAAAATACGCCCGGGTCGGGTATCAAAAAATGCGATATAGGTGGGTGTTGATAATTCCATGAGCACAAACAGGGTCGCCCAGAGACAAAGGAATACGCTAATAAATAGCCGGTAGTGTTTTGACCCTGTTATGAAAGCGGGCAGAAGCAAAGTAATCAAAACAGGCACAACTGTCACCATGCAGAGTAGTGCTGTATCCATCCGAAAACCAACCAGCAGCACATGGACCAGGGTGTGCAAATCGACAACGCGCTCCCAGTTAAACAAGGCAAGGGCGAGGCGAGATAATGATAGAAAAAGAATCGAGGAAAAGAAAAATCCTGCCATAGGCAGAAGCGGACCTAACCTCCTGATGATGTGCATAAAATAGTTACTACCCTGCTGTGAATATAGTTTGAACTGTTGATCAAAATTAATTAATAGGCCAAAGTTGCTGTTTCAAATAACGTACCGGAGCGAGACATGCACGTCAGGATCTTTCGACAACGAGTATCGCAGGTTCACGAAAGTGAAATTGAAATTAATGATTGGCTACAGGAAACAAAAGGTCAAGTGGATATTAAGTTCATCGAGCAATCCTCATACCTTACCGACAACACGGAGAGTGCTCAACCCAGCTTCATTATCTCCGTCTGGTACACGGAATCCTAGCCATCAATCCCACAAAGACAACAGGTGCAAGCTCAAGCTACCAGCGCTCCCTGCTTGTAAACTTGTGCCGGGCTGACGAGTAAATCGAGATCAACCGTGGGATCGTCTTCAAACAGCAAAAAATCTGCCGAATAACCTTTACGAATCTGCCCTGTCACATCTCCCAGTCCGATAGCCAGCGCGCAATCGCTGGTTGCTGCGCGCAGCACCTGGAGAGGGCTGAGTCCAGCGAAATGAGCAAAAACAGGTATTGCCAGCGGTAGATGATGATGTTTGACATTCGGTATACCAGCGTCTGTTGAAGCGATTAGCCGAACCCCTCCCTGCTTCATTTTTTTGTAATTCCCCTGGATCATATCTTCGTAATTCTTGTTTCCGATAAATCGTTTCCATCCTGAATTGATGGTAGGAGATACCCAGGCTCCTTTGTCGGATATCATGGTGACCACTTCAGGGTCGAAAGCCTTGCCCCAGCCTTCCTCCCCCACCCAGGAACAATGTTCAATCGTTGTGACACCGGCTTCGGCAGCATTGCGAATTCCTGTCGTGCCATGGCAATGCGCCGCCACATGAAAACCGTACTCCGCTGCCTTATCAACGATGCTGGTCAGGACCTGGCGATCAAATTGCGCATCGATGGGCCTGCTGCCTTTGGTAATGTTGCCACCTGTTGCCATCACTTTGATGAGATCAACCCGGTGTTCGACCTGCCTTTTTAGCACTTCGATTGCTGCACGTTCATCTTGCGCCTCTCCGCCCCAGAAATGACAATGACCCTTAACAGAAGTAATCGGCTGCCCAGAGCAAATCAGGCGAGGTCCAGGCATTTCGCCTCGATTAATTCGATCCCTGATTTCAAGTTCCAACCATAATCCGCCACCCAAATCGCGCGCACTCGTAATGCCCGCCTCGAGCATTAATCGCGCCCGTTCCGACATATTCTTAAGCAATACTTCCCGCCCGGGCTTTTCCTGTTCCAACGGATCTTGTAGATCGGGATCCAGACAGAGGTGAATATGTGCATCAATGAGTCCAGGAATGAGCGTGAACCCTCCCATATCCCGGGATTCTGATTTTAATTCTTCCGATGAACCAACAAAGGTGAATCGCCCATTCTCTATTGTAATAGCATCCAAACCAGCGTCGATTTGAGCATCAACGCCATTCCAGATCTTCAGGTTTCTTAGGGACAAGTTGTCTTCGGCAGGCACTGCATACTCCAGGGTTCTATTCTCAGTTAAGCACATTTTCATTATAAACAAAAAGTTTGGCTTCGATGAATCCCTGACGGGGCGCTGGCTCGCAAGGGTCGAGTCCATGTCTGGAGGAGAAATAGGGAGTCTTATCCAGCCTGGAGAGTCTTATCCAGCCTGGAGAGTCTTATCCAGCCTGGAGAGTCTTATCCAGCATGATTTTAGGCGATATGCAGTTCCTTCGTCATAGCAACAGTTGTAGCAAGAACGGAGTTGGCAAAGTGAGTGTGACCGGTTTCACAAAATTCCAAATTCCCGATTCGCTTGTGATGCAGTTCACACAATTCAGGGCTGGATTGAGTTGAAATGGTTCCTGACTTGATAACAAGGTAATTATGGATGATACGCTACCAAAGCCACGCCACGGACTTCATCAACCTTGCAGGCTTATTGATCTATATTGGTTCCGCCATACTGACCTTAGCCTAAATTGACAGTCACGTACCTTTGCCCTTTTTTGGTGCGAGGTGACTAGAATGAAGGCGATTTCCCTTCCGGCAACATTATTTACATGGATGTAGATGAGTTATATACAGGGATGTATATATGGAGACGACAAGTCTCCCGTTGTTGCCGGGAGAGAACATCGTGGCAGGTATCCATAATCTCCCCGGACATTTTTTAGTTCAATCCATTACAGCAGCTCGTCGCCTTGCATTATATCTGTTGCGGCCAGAGACTCCGTTACAATTTCCATGGCGATGTTTGATCCAGCGGGTGCTACTGACCCGGATATTGCAGGCAAGAATATTTGTAACCCCTCAACATTTTTCTCGCGCTTTCTATGCTGCTTGAACACATTGGCCAAAAAAATCCGCCCAACAACCTGAAAGATGCCGTTTTTAGCGTGATCTCAGATGGCGCAAAGCCCGGTGACCAGGGAAGCAACCTTTCAACAACAGAATTTACAGCAGAGGTCGCCCATCGAGGTAAAAGTCGCCCATCGAATTAAAAATAGTTAATCAGTCTACCGTGGCTATTGTTTGTTTATGTCTTTGTTGTATTCAATGAACTCAATGGATAGATTTCGATCAAGTTGGCCTGCTGGCGTTCTGAAGCGGTTAATATAGTCAACAACCAAATCCTGTCGGTTCGAAACATTATTATCGATGCCAGCCTTACCATTGTGCCGACCTGCAGTTTGTCGCTCGAAAAAAACAAAGTCATCCGCAAACCAGTCGAAGATGCTCGATAAATAGAGCTTACCTCCATGGACTCTGACGTTTGATTCGGTGTTGGTAAACTCACGCATCGAACTCTCGAGTTGGACATCAAGAAGGTCGCTAGTATAAGCAACCCCCGGTAACCTGGGACAACTCATCGAAGCACAGTTAATGGCTGCGTGTATCCGGGGATCTCTGTAACGGGCGCGAATAATATCATCCTCAAGTAATTTCAAGCTCGTCATCTGACCATCGATATTTATATCCATCCACTCGAAAAATAGGAATCCCGAAATCAGACCGCTCCAAACCGTGTCTTCTTCGGGACCCCGGTCGAGAACGCCTTTGAATACCAGGGCATTGTATGCGTTGATGTAAAAGGCAAGTTCATCATCCCGTGTCGGAAATAGTTCGGGGTTCGAAACAGGGCCCATGTTTTCGATCCTGGTCAGGTAACGATCGAAGGTATCACGATTTTTAGACAGCCCGTTGTAATCGACTAACCCTGCTTCATCCACGTAATCCTCCAGGACTGACTCCCACTCCGAATGAGAAAATTTTTCTAATGCAAATGAGGATTGCGCAACAAGCAGAAATAGGATAACTGTGATTCGAGAGAGATTTGCCATAAATCTATGACCCGGGGAAGGGAATTATGTTTGCACGACAGGCATCATGTTAAACCTGGCTGATTAGTGGTTTTGTCAGGAGAGGACTGCAATATTTGCGATGTCCACTTATGGCAGTCTCGTTAAGGGCCGCTTAAATTTCCCGAGGGGAAATTCTGGCGGCGTGAGATCTTCACCATCGTATTTGTGTTTTTCGCGGAGCGAAAAACCACAAATTTGGTGGGCCTGGAAGGACTCGAACCTTCGACCAATGGATTCACTAAACCCCGGTATTTCTACCAGGAGCGGACTATCTCATCACCCTCAGCTAATTCAACAGGTTGAATTACTGTCAGGGCGCGGGACGCTCAAACCTGTTATTAAGAACGCTCGGCTATCACACCAGTTCTCAGGTAGTCTCTGCACCTTCTGGAAGTGTACCTCCAGCTTGGCTCAGGGTTGCCATCAACAACACACCCGGAGGTAGTGTTATTGGTAAGGTTTCCCTGAATTCATCCCGTTCATTTCATACCTCTCGATATGAACGCACCATTTTGATGAGTCCACTGCTCTAACCAACTGAGCTACAGGCCCTAATTAAAAACAAATTTTAGCACAGAAATTTGGACCGTCCATGACATCGGACGATCCACTTTTAATGATCTGGCGTTTTAGAATTAACCCCTCTTAAGCGACCAGTTAGGAAGTCTCATCCAGGAAGCTTTTAAGGTGGTCTGAACGAGTCGGGTGGCGAAGCTTTCGCAGTGCTTTCGCTTCAATCTGGCGAATCCGCTCACGAGTAACATCAAACTGCTTGCCCACTTCCTCGAGAGTATGGTCTGTATTCATATCAATACCGAACCGCATCCGCAGTACCTTCGCTTCACGTGCCGTTAATCCCGACAGTACGCCGCGGGTCGCCTCTCGCAATCCCTCATCTGTGGCTGATTCAATCGGTGAACCTACTGATGCACCCTCACCCAGATTTGAATCAGAGTCCAGAAAATCACCGAGATGGGAATCGTCGTCATCCCCAATTGGCGTTTCCATGGAGATTGGCTCCTTGGCAATTTTCAGCACCCGACGAACCTTGTCTTCAGGCATTTCCATTCGTGCGCCAAGTTCTTCAGGTGTTGGCTCACGACCCATCTCTTGCAACATCTGACGGGAAACCCGGGACAACTTATTAATCGTTTCAATCATGTGAACAGGGATTCGAATGGTGCGAGCCTGATCAGCTATTGAGCGGGTGATCGCCTGGCGAATCCACCAGGTGGCATAGGTAGAGAATTTGTAACCTCTGCGATATTCGAATTTATCCACCGCTTTCATCAGGCCAATATTGCCTTCCTGGATAAGGTCCAGAAACTGTAATCCCCGGTTCGTGTACTTCTTTGCAATGGATATCACCAATCGAAGGTTAGCTTCCACCATATCTTTCTTGGCCCTTCGCGCTTTTGCTTCACCGATCGACATTCGTCGATTGATATC
>Ga0114949_10000927_pt1 | contig 17144 bp, 11 predicted proteins | sample N074metaG_FD_83505 | JGI IMG/M metagenome (GOLD analysis project Ga0114949, IMG submission 83505) | Deep subsurface microbial communities from Kermadec Trench to uncover new lineages of life (NeLLi) - N074 metaG | ecosystem: Environmental > Aquatic > Marine > Ocean trench > Sediment | place... | reverse complement strand
CGCCGATGGCGACCAGCTGCGGACAGCGAGCGAGTGCCGCATCGAAACAGCGGTTCAGGATCTCGAAGCCACGCAGGTTCGGTGCATCGTCATCGAGCACGGCCGGAATCACCGGAATCTTCAAGGCCGACTCCGCCGATTCGCTGTAAAGATGCGAGCTGTAGCGCCGCTCGCCCCGCTCGTCCTGCTCCCGGCCCCACGCACCCAGCGGCGCGCGCTGCGATTCTGCGTCGTGTCTCATCGCCACCAGCGAGTCGTGGCGCCCGCGCATCAGGTCACGGCGCTGCGGGTTCTGGATCTTGCGCAAGCGATCGCAGATCTTGCCCAACTCGGCTGTGGCGGACGACCCGCGGGCGGCGTCCTCGATCATGGCCACCAGGATGGCCCGTTCCTTGCGGATCGGACTGCAGTAGGCCTCCCAGGCCTGCGTCATGCGGTCCTTCACCTGCTCCCGGTCTTCTCGCTCCATGGCGTCGAGTTCCTGCTCGCCCACCACGTCCTGTTCGAGCATCCATCCGCGCATCCGGTGGATACAGTCGTGCTCGTCCTCCCACTGCAGCCGCGCCTTGTCCTTGTAGCGCTCGTGGCTTCCGGAGGTCGAATGTCCCTGGGGTTGCGTCATCTCGGTGACGTGGATGATCGTGGGCACGTGCTCGGCTCGCGCCGTTTCCGCAGCACCGCGGTACGTCTCGCACAGCGCCGGGTAGTCCCAGCCGTGGACTCGGTGGATGTCGAAGCCGCGGCGCTCGCCCTTTTGCCGTTGGAAGCCCTGGAGCACCTCGTACAGATCACCCTTCGTGATCTGGTACTCGTTGGGCACCGAGATCCCGTACTCGTCGTCCCAGATCGAGAGCACCACCGGAACCTGCAGCACACCGATGGCGTTGACCGCCTCCCAGAACATCCCCTCGGCACAGCTCGCGTTTCCAATCGTGCCGAAGGCGATCTCGTTGCCGTTGTCGCTGAAGCCCGTGCACGATCGCAGCTCCTCCAGCTGCCGGTACAGTTTGGATGCATAGCCCAGCCCGACGAGCCGCGGCATCTGCGATCCGGTCGGAGACACGTCGGCCGAGGAGTTCAGCATTTTCGACAGCTCTTTCCAGCTGCCGTCAGGATTCAGGCTGCGCGTCGCGAAGTGAGCCGTCATCGAGCGGCCGGCGGAAGCCGGCTCGGCGCCAACGTCCGCATGTCCGTACAGCTGCGCGAAAAATTCCTCCAGCGACACCATGCCCAGCGCCAGCATGAAGGTCTGGTCCCGGTAGTAGCCTGACCGGATGTCTCCCTTGCGGAAGACCTGGGCCATCGCGACCTGCGCGACCTCCTTGCCGTCGCCGAAGATACCGAACTTCGCCTTGCCGCTGAAGACCTCCTTGCGACCGAGCAGCGAAGTCTCCCGGCTGACGAAAGCGATGCGATAGTCGCGGACGATCGTCTCCGCCGCGATACTCGATGATGTCTTCGAACGCTGTTTCACGTATGCACCCAATGGAACGAGTCGGAAGTCCGAACGCGGAAGGTCCGCACCGATAGCGGAGGTCAATTCTAACACGGCCGGAGGCGCGCGCTGATGCGGGCTAGAAGTGCAATGTTTCCCGGAAATCCCGCCCGCAGCTGCCGAGCGCGGTTGGCGCTGAGCCGATCGGACTTCCCGGCGGCGGTTGCGACGGTACCCACGAGCCGGCTGCCGGATTCGCCGGACGGCCGAGAAAGCGGGAGACCTCGCCGGCGAGAAACTCGGCGTGCCCCGCGGCGTCCGTTTCCGTAATCGCGCCGAGCCGATCTCGAATGTCTCTCAGTGACTCCTCGACACGCGCGCGTAGAGTCGAACGCAGCTCGCGGCGTTCAGCGAGATGGATCAAGCGCCGGACGAGCACCGACTGCACCAGACGATCGATCTCGGATGAGCCTTCGCCGAACACCTGCTCGATCAGGCGGTCCAGCACCTCGTCCACGCCAGGCAGCTCCGGATTCACGCGATGGAACGCGGCCATCCGCCCCAGGCGTTCGGACTGCAGCAATCCGTCGATGACCAGGCCTGCAGCCGTCCCGGCGGCTCCCAGGGCGTCGAAGGCCGGCGCGGTGGCCGTGGCGAACATCTCGCGATTCTGCGGCTCGCCGGGAGGACGCGGGGCCAGCAATCTCACGATCGAATCGGGGAGATCGAGCTCCCGCGCGGACAGCAGGCGCAACACTGCATCGAGCGCTTCGCGCTGGCGCTCGGCCGCGACGATACGGGTCGGGACCTGCCCGTCGCCGCGGACCGCGTAGCTGAAGCTCATGCCCCCCAGGAGCTTCACGGCCGCGTCGAGTTGATAGCGGTGATGAAAATAGACCGGCGCGAGCACCTCTTGCAGGTGCGCCAGTGGAGTTCCCCTGGCAACGTTGCGCTCACCAAATCGGTCCAGTGCGTAGCGCCGCACCTTGATCGTGAGCTCCAGCGCTTCGACCGGATCGTCCCCGTTGTCCCACAGACTGGCCCGTGAATCCGCAGCTCCGGCGGGCCGTGCGGCTTCGTCGGTCAGAAACAGGTATCCGGCGTCGAGCCCGTCCCGCACGATGGCCTGCAGCGCCGCGTTCTCGTCGGTTCCGGGAGACAGCTCGGAGTAGGCGTAGCGGATGGCGTGGCGGTCCCACGCGCCGACCCCCACGCCGTACGCGTTCGAGAAGTCCAACTCGCCGCCCGCATCGAAGGTAATGAGCGGGGCAGGGTAGTCCATCACCGAGGCGCGGCCCGCGTAGGTGCTGGCGGTGAAGTTGTGGGCCAGACCCAGGGCGTGACCCACCTCGTGGGCCGCGAGCTGCCGGATACGGGCCAGCGCGAGCTGAATCGGATCGTCGGGATCACCGCTGCCGGTCTTGTCCGTTCCGGCCAACCCCTCGAACAGTAAACGGTCCTGCCGCACGCGGAGCGATCCCAGCAAGACATGGCCCTTGAGGATCTCTCCCGTGCGGGGGTCGATGATTCCGCCGCCGTAGGACCAGCCGCGTGTCGCGCGGTGGACCCACTGGATCACGTTGTAGCGCACGTCCAGCGGATGTGCGCCCTCGGGCAACAGCTCGACACGAAAGCCGTCGACGAAACCGGCGGCCTCGAACGCCGCGGCCCACCAGCCGGCCCCATCGATCAGCGCACTCCGTATGGGCTCGGGCGCGCCGCGATCGACGTAGAACACGATCGGTTCGCGAACCGGCGAGCGCTCGGCGCTCGCGTCCGTTTTCTGCAGCCGGTGGCGAGCGATCCACTGACGGCGCAGCGCTTCGCCGAGATCGGCGGAGTAGTCCCGGTAGGTGACGTCGTTCGAGCCCGCGCGCGGGTCAAAACGTCTGGGGCTGTAGTCGTCATCCGGCAGGGCAATCCAGGAATGATGCTGCACGAGCGTGACGGAGCCGGGAGCGGGCGCCGTTTGCCGCACCTGTTCGCCGGGCTGCGTGGCGGCAAAGGTCAGCAGGGCCTCGAACTCCAGGTTGTCGGGGAAGGCCAGGCACTGTGCCAGGTCAACCACGCTCCGAGCGCTGTCCAGCTGGAACGCACCCTGCTCTGTGGCGGCCAGCGTGCTCTGGATCCCGTGGGCGTCGCGGAGGAGAAACGAGGTCAGATCCACCAGCGCGCGGCCGTCCGGGTCGAGTGCTTCGATCTTCTGGCCCCACAGGACCGAGGTCGCGAAGGACTCGAGCGCGGCTCTTCTCTCGGCAGGGTCGTCGCTGTCGGCGCGAAAGGCGGGGTTCAATTGCTCCAGCAGGACACGCGGTCCGATCCGGCGCAGGTTGACCCAGCGGGTCGGGCCGAGCTGGCCGCGGTCGAGGCCGACGGGGTTGGAGCCGAGACCCGTTCGCAGCCCGGCCACGTAGAGGAATTCGGCGGCCACGCCACGTGCTCCGCGCGGCGGCGGCACTTCGAGCCAGACCTTGCCCTGTCGCGCGTCGATGTGAAAGCGAAGCAGCCCCTCGCGGGCCTGCATGCCGCGGGTCTTCTCGGCGATCGAGGGTAGGCCGCTGCGCTTCGCCGCGGGATCCTGAGAGAACGCGGCCAGCAGCACCACGAGAAGTACTGCGGCCCGGTGGTTTGCAACTCGCACTGCAAGCTCCTCCGCTCGGCGTCGCCGCCACGGAGCCTGCAGCTTATCATCGGCCAGGGGACGCAAAAAAGGGGACGGACTTCAAGTCCGTCCCCTCCGATCTGGCAGTTGTTCCCGCGTATCGCTACGGCCGGTCGAACTGGATCTTCTGGATGAAGTGGTGCATTTCCTGCTTCACCATCGGAACCGAGTGCTTGGGGCAGAGGAACGTGTCCTCGGCCTCTTCCTGGGTGACGTGAATTTTCGAGTCTCCCTCGGGGCAGCCCAGCAGCACCTGATCGCCCTGCTCGTCGGCGTGGATGAACATCATCTTGTGGTGCGGGCCCCCGCCGATGATTTTCTCGAAGTTCTGGCAGCTCCCGGCATCGCCGCACTTCATTGTCCGGATGATCGCGTGGCCGGCCTCGCCGATGTCGCCGATCGCGATGTCCAGGTCGCCACAATCACCAACGCCGTTGATGCACTCGCGCGTCTTCTGGATCATGATCATGACCTTCTCGGGATTGTCCGCGAAGGTGATCACCTGACAGTTGTCTTTCCCGGTGTCGCACTGGAACTCCAGCACCCGTCCATCGTCACTCTCGTCCCGTGCGATCGTCACGACGTCCCCCGTGCGCGCCACGGTGACTTGCTTGTCGCCCACCCCGAAGGTCCGGGTCTCGCCGTCCCGCAGCTCGGCCAGATCGAACGATTCCCCGCCCTCGTCGAAGAACATGGCGTCGGCGTGCGCGTGGATTTCGATCGTCTGGTTGTCGTCGGTGACCCACTTCGCGTCAGCGGCGGAGACCAGGCCGGCAAACAGGACGGCGACCATCGCGATCGCGAAGATTCCCAAAGACTTCTGCTTCATATCGACTCTCTCCTCTGTTGATGAATTTGACATTTCCTCGCCACTCGACCGGCAGCATTGCAGAGCGTGTGCCAGGCGACGGATCTTCGAAAAAACCCGGTAAACAGGAATTTTTCGCCGCATCGACCGACCCGCGCCCACCTCAAATGGGTCAGGGCCGAACTGAAATGGGGTACAGCCGGGAGTGCCAGAGGTGAGTTGACGACTTGCGGGTCAAGGACTATGAGATCGAGGGATTCATTCACGTGCCCGCGGGGGGCGCTCCGATGAAGCGCCTGGAACACGGCAAGCATCCCTTCATCTCTCTGACCACGGTCCTCGTGACAGGTCCCGAAGGGCAGTCGACTGCGCAGTTCCTGGCCGTGAACCGCGCGCACATCTCCGCCGTTCAAGAAATCGACGTGGGACAGGGAGCAGAGCCGGACGCCGTCTGCGCCGACGCCAAGACCGAGGCGTAGCCCTAGCGCCGCGCGACGTCGATCGAGCCGTCGTCCGGGGGCAGCTCGGAGGCGTCGGAGGGTCGGATCGGCGCTCTTCCGCTGCCCGCAACCCAGCGTCCGCTGCGAGAGTCCAGCCGAATTCTGATCGCGCGCAGCGCACCGCCGTCGTTGTGGTCGCGGAACACTCCGAGTCGAGCGTTGCGGAACTGGGGTGCCGTGCCCCGAATGGCCAGCGGCTCGACTCCCAGGAAACCGGAAACGGCGTCGCAGTAGGACAGTAGAACACTGCGGGGATCGGAGCCGACGATCTCGGTCACCTGTCCTTGATCGTCCGTGCGAACGTTGGACGCTCGGGCCAGTGCGGTGGCCGTTTTCTGGGCCGTATCGACCTGCGCTACTACGCGGGCCGGAGCCACGGGGTGAACACGCCTGGCCACGGCTGGATAGCGGCGGTGGTTGATACTCCACGTCCAGGAGATCCCGGAGATCACGGCCAGGCTCAGTGTCGCAACTCCGGCCACGATCAGCTTCCGTAACACGGGGGCGCCGCGAACGGCCGAGCGTGCCGCTCGCTGTTGCTTCGCCTTCTTTGCTTCCCTGGCTCGCCCGATCGCCTGACGCAGGCTGACTCTGTTGTCGGCGACGTCGAACGCCAGCGCGCGCGGCAAGCCGTGCCGATTGACGAGAGCCGTGGCGAAGGCCTCACGGCTGCCGCGGTTCAGTGCGCTGCGAATCGTGAGTGAGCCTTCCCTGACAGCCCTGTGAAAGTCCGGATCGAGATTGTCCGGCAACGCTTCGCGCTCGGGCTCGGGGGCCGAGTGCGCCTGGCCGCGGCTTCTGCGGATGGCCTTGGCCTGGGCCATCGGCATCACGCCGAGTAGTACCGAGTAGGCGCAGGGCATGTCGATGTCGCTGGCGTTGGCCAGCCGGACCATGGCTCGGTAGTGCTCGGCGGCCGTGTTGCCCAGCTCGCGGGAGTGGGTCACGACATAGGTCTGGGGGCACTCGCCGCACGCTATGGTGCGGATCTCGCCGGTCGGTCGGGTGGCCTCGATCCAGGTGCTGGACAGGCAGTTTGCGCAACAGGCGTACATGATTCCAGGCCTCCCGCCGGATTCACTGGTTCGCGGTCAGCGCTGAAGGAACTCGACCACGCGGTAGCTCCTGGTGGAGTTGGCCGCGTCGACGTTGCCGGTACACCACTCGACCTCCGAGTTCCCGCCGCCGGTCGTATAATATCGGGCGCTGGAAAACCCATCGGGCGGTGTGGTACACCAATCGGACTTGTCCGCGTTGGGCCCGTCGGGAGTCGGGTCGATGGCTGCGATGATCACGGAGCCGGAGGGCTGACTCGATCCGCCGCCGTTGCGCTCGATGATACCTTCCCCGATGACCAGAATCACACCGTCCCAGTCCGTGTTGCCCTTGTAGGTGAGCTTGCCCGTGATGGCGAGGATCCCCGTGAAGGACGCGTGCGGAGTGGTCGTGAGATCGCCGTCAATGAAGATGACGTCGTCCGCAGCGCTGGTACTGGGAAGGGAGCAGGAAGCGAGGTCCGGGTTGCAGTAGTAGTCGGCGTTGAGCGCAAGGTTCAGCATCATCTCCTTGAGCGCTTCGCAATCCTCCCACACCGGGTCGATCGTGCCGTGACCGGCATCGGCTACGATGGGATCCGTTGGATCCGTCAGATCACCGATCGTGTCCCCGCCCTCGAATGGGAGAGGCCCCGAGCTGAATGTGTCGGGACGGTTCATGTCGCCCTCGACCTGACCGCTGGCGGCGGAGCCGATCGTACCGATGATCGGCGCGAAGGCGCCGCCGGGCACGCCGCAGTCATTGCCGGTATGGGACTGCGCGACGCTGTTCCCGTTGTCGTAGCTCGGAAGCGGTCCGAGCATCGTGACGGCGGCGGCCGGCACGCTAGGCACGTACTGATACGGCCGGACGATGGCCTGGACGATCTCCAGCGAGCGGTGGGCGCCCACGCCGACTGCCGTGATCATCACCCGTTCGTTGGTGTCGACCACGGGGTCGACGTCGATGGCGTCGTTGGTCAGGAAGGCGGCATACCAACCCGGGCTCTCCGCCGTGGCCAGCGAGGTCATCGCGCGCAGCGGGACGTCGTCGCCAAAGCCCGCGAAGCCCGTCACGTTGCCGTTGCCGTCATAGACGCCAGTGAGGTTTTCGGGATCGAAATCCATGACGCCGTCGGGTCCCGCGGCCGTCGCCAGATCGTCGCTGAAGGGACCCTCGCCGTTCAGCAGGAACAGCGTCGTCCGGGCGTCCTCGAGACCGGACTCCGCGAGGTAGAAGGCCTTTCTGAGCCGTAGGTTGGCCTGACTCATCTTGGACTCGTTGCGGCTCAGGAACAGCAGGGCGACCCCCATGCCGCTGAGCAGGACCAGGGCGAACATGGCCATGACCAGTGCCGATCCCCGGGAGTCCTCGGGATTCCATCTCATAGCAATTTCCTCAAGACGACTTCGGTTTCCGCGGTGAAGCGGATGAACTCGCCGGACATCGGATCGGGCACGGGTGATCGGGCCGTGATGCGGATCTTGATCCGCGCCGGATCCGGAGTCGACGACGGAACGAACATGCGCTCGATGGTCCCGTCTCCGTCTGCGTCGTTGGTGATGTTGGTCGCCAGTATGACGAAGGGACCGCTGGTGTCGTTCGACCTGCGCCACACGATCTGTTGGCCGACATGCCGGATCAGGACTTGCTCGTCCAGCCCGTCGGTCGTACCGTCGGAGTCCAGGTCGGCGTATACCTCGATCTCGCTGATGTCGTCGCTGAGGTCGGAATCCAGGGTTACCGTGGGGATGCCCACGTTCAGCGGGTCCCATCCGGCGCTGCGCAGCCGCTGAACCACCATCGCCAGGCAGTTGCGAGCGTTGGACTGGGCCTGAGCGGTCATCTGCTGGGCTTTGTTGATCCTGGCGTTTTGCAGCATCATCTTGGTCACGCCGGTCATGATCAGCAGCGTGACCGAGAGACTGATCAGCAGCTCGAGCAAGCTGAATCCCCGCTGAGCGTGACCGTTCATCAGTTGCCTCTCACGGCGATCAGCGTGACCTCTTTCCGCTTGCCGATGACCTGCCGGTTGGCGACGACTCGAACGCTGATCGTCTTGGTCGAAGCCGGCGGATTCGGATTGTCCGCGATGACCCAGCGCACGGCGAAGCCGTCTGCTGACGCGTAGTAGCCGTCCACGTCGCTTTTCAGGTCGCCGCCATTCACCAGGATCACGTAGTCCGTGGCGCGCAGCAGCTCCATGTGACGGACCGCCAGGTTGCCCACCTCACCGAGATCCCGGCCCACGGCGTTTTCGCGAGCGGCGTAGATGAACAGCGGGGCGGTGGCGATGATGCCCACGGCCAGCAGGAACAGGGCCAGTACGACCTCGACCAGACTGAATCCGTGTGCTCTGTGGCCAGCCTCAGATGCCACTGGTCCATTCCGTGCCGTTCCATCGAAACATCTCTATCCCGCCCGCGGCGTAAACGGAGACGCTGCCGTAGCTATCGCCCCCGTTCAGGCAAATGACGCCCGGGCTGCTGGACAGCATGCCGTCCGAGGTGAAGACCGCCTGGAAGGTCACGGTGTCGATCGCGTCGAGCGTGACCGCCGACCCCACGTCGGGCCGATCGAAGACCACGTGATTCGGCAAGATCCTGTCATGCAGCAACACATCGTCCGAGGTCGAATTGGTACCGAGAGTGTCCCAGACCTGCAGTTGGCCTGCGGCGGTGTCGACCACGAAGCGACACGGACTGTTGCGACTCACCGCCTCTACCTTGGCCAGCTGCAACAAGCCGTTCACGTCGAAAGCGGCAGTGCGCACGCTCTCCTTGACCATCCAGGACATCGAGTAGACGGTCGTCACCGTCGCAATGCCCAGGGCCAGGCCCAAGACGACGACCAACTCGACCAGAGTTACTCCGCGTTCATTTTGCATGGATACAGTCTTCCTTCCATTAATATGAAGGGACTCGCAGGGGAGTTCAAATACGTAAACGAATTCGCTGTTACGAATCGGTACGCGGCCGATCTTGACTGCAAATTTCCTTGAAAAACGTGCGAGAAACAGCGCGAGATTCGGTTTCGTGATTGTCCTTTCTTGCGTGTGCGGGTGTATGCTCGCCGTGAAGCGTCATGCATGAGTCCGTGAAGAATCTACTCGTCGCGATCGCCATTCTGATCGCCGCCTTTGTCTACATGGCGGATGCTCCGCTGCTGGTCGATGAGAGGCCGCATCTTGCTCAGATTCAGGCCTTTCACGAGGGAGACTTCACGCTCAAACCCGATGTCACCACGATCCCCGGCTTTCACTACTTGCTGTTCGGCATTTCAAGGGCCAGCGGACTGGAAGGCAAGATCGGACTGCGCTGCATAGCGTTCATGTTCAGCATTCTGGCAGTCTTCATCTACTGGAAGCTATCGAAGAAGCCTCTTCCGTTCCTGTTCCTGCCACTCCTGTTCCCCTTCTTTTTTCTGCTCTACACCGATGTCCTCACACTCGTCTTCATCCTGCTCGGCTTCCTGCTGGTCCAGAGAAAGCAATACAATCTCGCGGCCCTGGCAGCGATCGCCGCAATCCTCGTCCGCCAGAGCGCGATCGTCTGGTTGGTATTCCTGCTGATCCAGGCGTACGCTCGGGAACAGCTGTCGATCGCCGAGTCGGTCAAGAAATACTGGCTGTTTCTAGTGGGTATTCTCGGCTTTGGCATCTTTGTCATTCTCAACCGGGGCGTTTCCATCGGTGATTTCGCTGCTCATCCGGCCTTCCAGATCCACCTGGGCAATGTCTATTTTCTGCTCTTCCTGTGCTGCTTCCTGTTCCTGCCGTCGATCGTCGACAGACGCACGGAGGTCATCGCCCAGCTGCGGAGATGGCCCTTACTGCTGGCGTTCTTTCTGCTCTACATCTTCACATTTCAGAATACCCATCCATACAACGTGGACTGGACTCACTATTTCATCAGAAACTGGCTCCTCGTGTTCTTCACGCAGAGCATCGTGCACAAGGTCATTTTCTTCATTCCCGTGGCCATCGCGATCCTCTACCTCTGCGCCACCAGGCTCAGGGAGAAGGCGTTCTATGCACTCTATCCCTTGACCCTCCTGTATCTCGTCCCTTCGTGGCTCATCGAGTCGCGGTACTATATCCCTCCCATCACGCTGTTCCTGCTGTGCAGGAAGGAGGACAGCAGCCGGACTCGGTGGATGACGACGGTCCTGTGGGCAGCGGTTTCCCTGGTCCTGCTCCACGGAATGAGAAATGACCTGTTCTTTCCCTGATCGATGACGGTGCGCGCACAGGGTCCGGATTCGATCTCGTCGACTCGCGCCGGAGTGTGGGTGCTGGCCGCGCTGCTGGCGCCCTTCGTCCTGCGTGGTGCCGCCCTGCTCGACTCTCGAATCGAGCTCGGCATACCCGACCTGCACGGCTTCCTCTCGGATCTGGGTCTCGGGTTGCTGGTGGCCGCAGTCAGTGCCGCAGCGACGCGCCGCAGTCGATGGCTCGGGGTCGGGCTGCTGGTGCTGTGGGTCGTGGGAGGACAGGGGAACTACGAGCACGTCGTCACCAACGGCGCCAACCTTTCCCTGGCCGACGCCGGTAACCTCGCGGACGCGACCTTCGTTCTCGGTTCGGCATTGCGGCCCACGGCCCCCGGGCTCCTGGTCTCACTGCTGGCCATCACGGTCTTGCTGGCCTGGCTTGCCCTCCGTCGTGGGCGACTCTACTTTCCCTGGCTGCTCATCGGCTCGGCCGGTTTGATCGTGACGGCCGTGAGCCTGTCGTGGTCCGAGAATCTCGCGGCGTTGGCCTGGAGACAGCAGCACTTCGTCGCCGAAAACGTGCGTCGGGCCACCCGCGACCCGCTCTTGCCGCTCGGTGAAGCGGAGCTTCGCACGGGGGATCTTCGCGGCCGGCCCTGGCTCGACCTCGGCCGCGCGGGGCGGAACGTCCTGTTGATTCTCGTCGAGGGCATCTCGGGCGCCCATCTTCCTGCGGTCACCGCGGCCAACGGAGTGGAGCTGGGCTTCGCCCTCCCGCAGCTCGATCGGCTGGCCCGGGAGAACGTCTACTACACCAGCTTCATTGCACAGCAACGACAGACGAATCGAGGCCAGTACGCGCTGCTCTGCGGCGACTATCCGAAGCTCCTCAGCGGGTCACCCAAGATGTCGGAGCACCTCGTGGCCGGCGAGATCACCTGCTTGCCGGAGAGCATGGCGGCGGCCGGATACCAAACGGTCTACCTGCAGGCCGCGCCCCTGGCCTACATGCTCAAGGATCAATTCATGCCCCGGATCGGCTTCTCGGCCGTTCACGGTGATGAGTGGTTCGAGGCGGCCTACCGACGGAGCCGCTGGGGCGTGGACGACCGGGCCTTCTTCGAGCAGTCGGTGCGCATGGTCGATCAACTGCAGCGCAGCGGGAAGCCCTGGTTCCTCACGCTGCTCACCGCGGGCACGCACCATCCGTTCACGTTGCCTCGGGACTACCGTGCTGCTGACGGCTCGACCGGCTTCCGGCGCGCCGCCGCTTACGCGGACGAGGCGCTGGGCAGCTTCGTGCGTGCCCTCGAGCGGGCCGGAGTCCTGGAGCAAACGCTGATCTTGATCACCTCGGACGAATCTGCCGGGATCCAGGCCGGTGCCGATGATCTGGCACGCACGATCAGCCAGAGTTGGGGCTTCATGATTGCACTCCTGCCCGAGCGCACGAGACGACGCATCGACGATCCGTACATGCAGCTCGACGTGCCGATCTCGATTCTGGACTACCTCGGTCTGTCACGAGCCGCCTCCGACTTCACCGGGCGCAGCATGTTCCGGCACTACACGGCCGGTCGAATGCTGGCCTTCGGCAACACCTACCGCCGTATCGTCGGTGCCCTGAACCCTGCGGGCCACCTGCTGTTGTGCGGGGAGGACTTCGAGGGTTGCCTGGCGTGGGAGACCGTCGACGGTCTTCTGTTCTCCCGCGAGCGTCGCCGGATGGAGCCGGTCGCGCCGTCCGAGATCGAGGAGCTGCGCCGGGTCGTACGCCGGACCCTGCGCTTGCGGGAATCCGCGCGCGAGATCTACGAGCTGATCGGGCAACGTGTCGTTCGAGTGCTCGACGAGCTGGTCGACGAGCAGCTCGTTTTCGGCGGGCAGTTTCTGTTCGTCCCGGCAGGCACCCGTGTGGAGGTCGAGATCGATGTCGAGCTGCAGGGAAACGACGGGAAAGTCTCGATCTACCATGACCTGACCAGCCGCGGCGACGTGTACCACTACAGCCGTCGAGTAGCCGATATGAGGCCCGGAGACGGTTTCCGGGTGCGCTACTCGTACACGCCCGAGCAGCCGCTCGAGAAACTGGAGAACCGTTTCATGGTTCGAAGACTGTCCGGCCGGAACCTGTCACTGAACTTCAAGACCGCACGGATGCGTTTGATGCCTCGTGCGCAAGTCGACACGGCGGAACGGGCGGGCTTCGAGCTACACGAGCTAACGATCACTCGGACGGAATGACCGCACCGGGGCGGTTGGTCCGGACGCGTCTGGCTACTCGTAGTCGAACGACTTGTCGGGGTATCGCGGCTCGATCAGATCCTCGATGGGCTGTTCTTCGATCTTCCGCAGCAGGAACTCGATCGCAGCCTCGAGCTGCGCATCGTGTCCCTGCGCCGTCGCGTGAGGCAGGTTGTCCACGATGATGTCCGGCTCGACGCCGTGGCCCTCGATCAGCCATTCGCCCTCGGGACCGAAGACGCCGAACTCGGCCGCCGTCGCGATCCCCCGGTCGACGAGAAAGTTGCGGCTCGTGAGCCAGATTTCCCCGCCCCACGTGCGCGTCCCGATGAGCGTACCGATGTCCAGGCGCTTGATGCCCTCGGCGAACGCTTCACCGTCCGAGGCGGTGCGTTCGTTGCACAGCACCACGACGTGGCCGCGGAAGGCGTAGTGCATGTTCCACGAGGGCGAATGGCCCACGCGCTGGGTCCAGCCGAACCACGCCTTGCGCAGCAGTCGACTCAGGATCCAGCTGTCGATGTTGCCGCCGCGATTGTGACGCACGTCGATGATCAGGCCCTTGCGATGAAAAATCGGGTAAAACCCCTTGGCCCACTCGGTGTAGTTGTGTCGGCCCATCGCCCGCAGGTGCACGTAGCCGATTTCCCCCGCGCCGCGCTGCTCTACCGCGAGTCGCCGTGTGTACTCCCACTCGTGGTAGCGCAGATCCCGGGCCTCGCTTGACGTGATCGGCTCGACGATGACGTCGCGCGGCTCGCCGCCGTCGCCCGGTCGGACCCGCAGCAGAATCTGCCGGTGCGCCTGCCGGCGCAGCAGCAGGTGCAGATCCGCCACCGAAAGCGTCGGGGTTCCGTTGAGCATCTCGATCAGGTCGCCCTCGGTGACATCGACCCCGGGGTGGGCCAGCGGGCTGCCGCGGGTCGGCTCGTCGGGATCGGAACGGTAGATGTGGTCGACCCGGTAGCCGCCGGCCTCCGCGTCTCGCGACAGGCGCGCGCCGAGCGACGCGACCGGTACGTCGTCGGGACCCTGGCGAAGATCGCCACCTCTCACGAAGGTGTGCAGCGCGCTCAGCTCGGAGACCAGCTGGGCGATCAGGTCAGACAGCTCTGCGCGAGTCGTCACGCGGTCCACCAGCGGGCGATACTTGTCGCGCATCGCCAGCCAGTCCACTCCGTGCATTCCGCGATCGTAGAAGTAGTCGCGCTCCAGCCTCCAGGCCTCGTCGAACATCTGGCGCCACTCCTCGCGGGGCACGATCGACAGCGTCCAGCCGGAGAGGTCGATGTCCTTCTTCTCCAGCTTGGCCTTTCGGGGCTTGGCGTCCAGCACGTAGAACCGGTCGTCCTTGCGGACCAGCAGCAGCTTGCCGTCTCCCGACAGCTCGAAGCTGCGGATGTCCTTGACGATCGTCTCGACCTCGGGTTCCTCGCGGGTAATCCTGGCTCCGCTCAACGAGCGCTTGTTCTCGCCGGTCTTCCGCGAGAGCCAGAACAGCGCCTTTTGCTGAACCCGCAACGAACCGTAGTTGCCCCGGGGGATCGGCACGACCTGCAGCCGCTCCTCGATACCGTCGAGCTCGATCTCCACGACCACGGGCTCGGACTTCGTATCCCCGTCGTCCCTCTTCTTTTTCTTCTTGTCCTGCTTGTCCTCTGCGTCGCCGGACGAGGCCTCATCCGGGTGCAGCTCATCGGCCGGCGCGAACGGCGAGCGCAGCCCCCTGGTCAGCGCGAGGTGGTAAATCCTGGCCGTCTTGTCCAGATAGGGTTCCGGCTGGTAGTTGCCCCAGGGGTGGCCCACCAGCGAGACCAGATCCCGGTCGGATAGCAGGTACAGCCACTTGCCGTCCACGCTCCACGCGGGGCTGTAGGAGTCGTAGCGCTCGCTCGTAACCGCCGTGCTCGTCGCGGAGTCGATTCCGAACAGCTTGATCCGGGAGAACATGTTGTCCGCCTCTGCAACGTAGGCCAGCCATCCCGAATCGGGCGACCAGGCCAGATCGTCGAATCCGCTTATCGCGCTCTCATCGATCAGCCGGTCGGTTCCGTTCTCGACGTCGAACAGGTAGAGCCGTTGGTTCTTGTCGTGATGCGCGATCCACTTGCCGTCGGGTGAAGGCAGAGCCTCCCAGCGCAAGACTTCCCCGTTGTCCGTGAGCTGTTCCGCGGGTCCCACACCGTTGGCCGGTAGCCGCCACAGCTCCACCTCGCCCGACTCGTCCGACAGCGCCACCAGCGTCTTGCCGTCCGGCATGAAACGGGCGTGACGGTAGCGCACGCCTTCGCTGCGCGTGGCCTCGACCAGTCTGCCCTGTTTCCGCGGCACGACGAAGACCCGGCCCCGGGCGGTGAGCGCCACATGGTTTCCGTCCGCGGAGATGTGAGCCGACGAGATGTACTCCGCGGGTTCCTCGACCCAGTTCTCCCGGGTCTGGTCCAGATCCGAATCGAGCGTGATCGGCACGAGACGATCCGCGCCGCTGGCGATGTCGTGAAGACGAAGATCCGCTCCGAGCTGGTAGACGATCCTCCCGTCGTGGAGGTCCGGCGAGGCGACGTCCCATCCCGAGTGACTCGTGTGCTGGCGCAGATCGCCGCCGTCCGGGTTCATCGACCACAGATTCATCGTGCCGTCGCGGTCGGAGGCGAAGAACACGCGATCGTGCCAGACCATCGGACGCTTGCTCGTCCCGGGGTAGGCGGATGTCAACGGCACCGCCTCGTTGGTTCCGTCGAAGCGCCAGAGATTCTGGGCCGTGCCGCCCCTGTAGCGTTTGGTGTGAGAGCCCTGGAAGCGCAGCCTGGTGAAGAACAGAGTCTCGCCGTCGGCGCTGTACCAGCCGTCGGCGGCCTGGGCCAGCGGGAGCAGCTCGGCCGGCCCGGTTCCCTCACCCGGGCTGACATCCACGGCCACCAGCTGCCAGTTGGGTAGTGTCGAGTACAGGCCGGTGCCGTAGAGCACCCGGCCGTCGGGCGTCCAACCCGAGACCGAGACGCCGCCCGATTCGAACGTCCGTCGCGTGGGTCGTCCGCCCTCGAGCGGCATGGTGTACAACTCGCGGGGGCCCTCGTAGCGGCCGAGGAAGGCCAGCGTTCGACCGTCGGGGGAGATCGCCGGCTCGGACTCGTCTGCGGGATGGCTGGTCAGCCGCGTGGCGCTGCCCCCCGCGGCCGCCACCCGCCACAGGTCGCCCTCGGCGACGAACACGATCGTGTTTCCGGACAGCGCGGGCTGCCGGTAGTAGCCGACCGGCGGCTCGGCGTGGGTCCCGGCGCAAACGACGATCAGGAGCAGCGAGCCGACCATCCACGTCGAACGCATGGTCGCCGGCCTAGCCCCGGGGACGCCCGTGGATGTCGAGCAGGATCGGGTCGCCGTAGCCCAGCTTCTTGATGCTGCCGAGCTGGGTCTCGGCGTCTCCCACGATGACGTAGACCATGCGTGTCTCGTCGATGTAGGTGGCGATCGTGCCACGCACGTCCTCGAGGGTCAGACCCAGCAGCTCGCGTTGGTCTCGTTCGATGAAGTCCAGCGGCAGATCGAAGGTGCTGATGTCTTCCAGCACGTCGACCAGGTCACCCAGCGTTTCGAACGCGCGCGTGGCTCGCTTGATGACCAGGTTCTTGGTCGTGTCGAGATCCTCCTGCGTGAACGTGTCGTGGTAACCCCGCAACTGTTGCCTGAGCAGCTCCAACGATTCCAGCGTGACGTTGGCTCGTACACTGGTACTGGCATAGAACGGCGCCGTCTCCCGGCGGCGTGAGATCGACGATCTGGCGCCGTACGTGTAGCCCTTCTCGATGCGCAGCAGCTGAGTCAGTCTCGCGCTGGATCCAGCGCCCAACCGGTTGTTGGCGTAAACCAGATTGTTGTAGTCATCGTCGGTGCCCTTCAGCGCCAGACTGCCGACGTAGAGGATCGACTGCTTCGATCCGGGAACGTCGATGAAGTACACGACGGGTTTGGAGGGCGCCTCCGGGAGAGCATAGCCCGGAAGTTCAACTTTCTTGGGCTTCCAGCGCGCGTTCAGATCCTGGAGCGACGCCAGCACTTCGTCTCGACTCACGCTGCCGGCAATGTGGAAGGCGGCAAGCGACGGCGAGAAGTTCTTCTCGTAGAAAGCCTGGAGGTCTTTCAAGGTGATGCCTGTGACCGTCTGTGTCGTCCCTCGCGTGGGCAGCGACATGATGTGGTCGTCTCCGTAGAGCACCCGATAGAACGCCCGGCTCGCCAGGCTCTGCG
>Ga0114949_10000925_pt1 | contig 17161 bp, 12 predicted proteins | sample N074metaG_FD_83505 | JGI IMG/M metagenome (GOLD analysis project Ga0114949, IMG submission 83505) | Deep subsurface microbial communities from Kermadec Trench to uncover new lineages of life (NeLLi) - N074 metaG | ecosystem: Environmental > Aquatic > Marine > Ocean trench > Sediment | place... | reverse complement strand
GGATCACCGGGTTTAGGAACAGCTCCCGCCCAGGTAACATGAGTCATACTCAGCACCAAAACCATGCAAATCATAATTTTTTTCATGAGTGGCCTCTAATTTGGAATAAAACTTTATATAAGTGCCTCTACTACTTAGGGCCATTTTAAATTAGGCCCGGTACTATTCAAAGCTAAATAATCCAAACATTTCATTAAGTTTAATTCATTTTGAATTAATCGAGTTTTAATAATTTCCAGCTACAATGGTTTGGGAGTGTAGAGAAAATTTTAGTTCTCACGCACTTTCACAGTTTTAATCTTTTGGCCTGTTTTATCTATAAAAGTCCTACTTGAACTTGCCCAATGTTTGAGATATGATTCGCAGGAAACCCTTAAAAGATGGGTGTTAACGTGTTGAAATTACTTTCTCTCATAGCAATTCTGCTCTTCACAGTGAGCGGTGCGCAGGCGGGCTCGATCCAGGGAGAAATCATATTTTCCGGTGAGGTGCCTGCTCCCAAGACCATTAAAACCGGGAAATTCAGTAAGGTATGCGGTCCTTTAATTCATAGTGATGCATTATTAGTTGATAATAAACGGGTTAAGAATGCGGTGATTTGGCTTTCAGGAAGGGGCGCCAAAAAACTCAAAGCTCAATCGGGTGAATTCCCTTTTGATCAAAAAAAATGTCAATATGCCCCCCATGTCGTAGTGATGACCAAAGATTCAACTTTGGAAATTCATTCCAGTGATCCCATCAATCATAATATCCACACATATTCTTTCGAAAATGATCCAATAAATGTCATGCTCACTCCGGGGCAGGAGTATTCCCAGGAATTTGAGGAACCGGAAGTGGTGAAAGTTTCTTGCGACTTGCATTCCTGGATGGAAGCTTGGGTGGTGGTGACTCCCAACTCCTATTCGGCGCTGACTTCCAAGGATGGTGTCTTTGAAATCAAGGACGTGCCTCCTGGTAAATATATTTTGAACGTGTGGCATGAAGTGTTTGGTGAGCACCGCCAGAAAATCAAGGTGAGGGATGACACTATCAATATCAATTTCGATTTTGCAGAAATTTCGCCCCAAGTTTCCAAAAACTGATCATTTGGCGCTACCGGGGAGCCCGTTCCATATTATCAAGGGAGTTTGAGTTCAATGAAAAAGACAAACTTAGTAATCGCCATAACGCTGATCTGGACATTAGTAATGTTTCAGCAAGCAGGCGCTTATCAGGAAATTGAGGTGAAAGATGGCGGCACCCTCCAGGGCAAGACAATCTTAACGGGGAAAACTCCCCAGCCTAGAATTTTTCATTTGGTCCTCTACCCTAACCTGGACATGTGCGCAGAAGTGGATACCGACGACGAAATGAACCGGGTGGTGTATGACTTCATCACTGATAAGGACAGGGGCTTGATGGATGTAGTGATCTCCCTCAAGCACGTGGAAGCTGGCAAGCCTTTCGATAATAAACCCATTAATATTATTTCTGAAAATTGCAAGTTTCTTCCGGATGTCAACGTCATCCGACAGGATGGAACTTTTCTAATCGATAATCAGGATGCTGTGATGCACAACAGCCAAGTTTACCAGAAGGAGCGTGGCAAGATTCTCCTGAATATTCCTATTCCCGCGGAAGAGATTTCAGACGGCAAGGTACACTTCATAAAGCATTTCAAAATTTTCCAAATGATCTGCGGAATGCATGAGTTCATGCAAACCTGGGGCTACCGTGTGCAGAATCCGTATAATTACAAAACTGGGGAAGACGGAAGTTTTAAAATCGAAAACATCCCGCCCGGAGAATACACCGTCACCGCTTGGCATTACTTGATGAAGGTACGGTCCAGGAAAATTAAAATTGAAGCGAATGGTGTCGTGGGTCTTAATTTCGAATTCAACGGAAATGAGGTCATCCGGCCCCTATATGAAACCATCCGCTCCGGTCGCATCAAAAAAGACGCTCGCATGCCAGGAAGCATTCATTGATCACCCGCATTACGGTCAGCGTGAACCTTCGAACTATATTTTCAAACTCAGCGCCTCAATGGGAACATAAAGACTGTTTAAAAATCGGGCTCCTGTGGGGCCTGATTCTTTTAGTTTTTTTCTCGATACCCTCTCCCGGCTTCACTCTTCCCAAGGCCTCCGACCTCCCCCCGACCATTCAGGTCCGCGGTCAGGATGTTGATCTGCCTCGGTTAATAAATCCTCTAAAGGAGAACCCAAGCCGCCTCAAGCAACACCTCAAAGATGGGGGTGTCCTTTATTTTAAAAACTGTTTTCTGTGTCACGGGGATTTGCTCGATGGCAAGGGAGTTTTCGGCGATAGTTTTTTTCCGCCACCCGCTAACCTGCATCAACTCTATCCCACCAAGCGGGACAACTATGTCTTTTGGCGCATCATGAAGGGCGGGGTCGGATTGCCTGACAAGTTTCAGCCCTGGAACTCGGCCATGCCGGCATGGGAAAACACTTTGACCACGGAAGAGGTCTGGCAACTAGTTTTGTTCATTGATGACAGCGTGCGCACCCCATTTGTCGCGAACCCACCGGTGCAACCTTCCATAAAAAGAGGTGAAAAGGTTTATTCAGAAAAATGCGCTTTCTGCCACGGTGAAACCGGAAAAGGCGATGGTCCCGCCGCTCAATTTTCCAGCCCCAGGCCCAGAAATTTCACAAAGAGTCATCAGAAACTTCGCACCACGGCTTTTGGGAAAATTCCTACCGATGAGGATATGTTTAACAGCATCACCCGTGGGATGACAGGCACTGCGATGCCCGCCTGGAAACATCTGCCCGAGGTCGACCGCTGGAGCCTGGTGCTTTATCTTAAAACCCTGGGTAAAAAATTCAAAAAGTTTAAAGCCAAGGGAAAAACTCACAAAATCATTGCCATTCCCGCGCCACCGAATTTCACACTGGCAAGTGTAACGCGAGGCAAGGAAATGTTTATCCAGAGCTGCTCAGGATGTCATGGGGTGGCAGGTAGAAGCGACGGCGACTCCACCAAAAAAATAGTCAGTATCACCACCGACCAAATTCGGCCGCGCAACTTAACCAAATCTTGGACCTTCCGGCGGGGCGGTTCGAGAAGGGATTTGTTTTTAACGCTCCGCACCGGACTGACCACCACCGCCATGCCGCGCTTTTCATCCCGAGTCCAGTCCGATCAAGATATCTGGGATATTGTGAACTATGTCACCACCTTGTCGCCATCCATTAAACCGGCCGTCCACAGAAAAATTAACGCATTCAAATTTGATGGCGCGCTCCCGGTGGACCCCGATGATCCCATTTGGAAAACCATAACCACTTATCACATTCCTCTGGGTGGCCAGATCATGCAATTGGAGAAAGCTTATTACCCCACAGTGGATAGCGTTCAAGTGCAGGCCCTCCACAACGGGAACGAGATTGCTTTCAAGCTCCGCTGGGACGATCCCACTCATGATCCCATTCTTTCCAAATCGGCTTCCGTTCAGGAATCTCCGACACCTCCCCTCCCGCTGGAATTCCAGGTGGACCCGACCTCCTTGGAGGCTGAGGACGAGCCCCTGCCACAGGAGTATCCGGATTCTATTGCCCTGCAGTTTCCGATAGGCGGTGGCTCCAACACCCTCCCCTATTTCTTAAACGGTGATGACAACCATCCCGTCAACCTTTGGCAATGGATCAGCCATCCCAATGAGGTGATAGAAGTTTATGCCCAGGGTTTAAAACGCAAGGGGAGCCACCGGCCAACCAGCCAGCAGGTAGAATCGAAAGTGGCCTTCAAATATGGGCAGTACCAGTTAGTTATGAAGCGGAAGTTGAGCACCAACGACTCCAACGATGTTCAATTTAAAGCGGGGCAGACGATACCCATTGCTGTCAACGTGTGGGATGGCTCGGAAGGGGAAGCCGGAACCCGGATGTCTGTTTCAAGCTGGTTTGAAATGCTTCTAAAATAATATCAGTCTTTAATTGTTAGAATCTCCACACCCTCAGTTTTGCTCACTTCAAAAAGTTTCAATGTTTCCAGGAAGGCCAGCAAATTTCTGGTTTCTTGCAGGTTGAGAATGTCTTTAAAGTTTCCCGGCATGATGGAAATTTTCTGAGTTTTAAATTTTCTGATATCCACCTTTAAGATGCGAAGTGATAGACCTTCATTGTTGACCAGATCGATAGATGAACCGTCCTCATTAGTTTTCACGCCAGATATAAACTTCCCTTTGTTGGTCAAAATCAAAACGGACGCGTAGCCGGACGTGATCACCACCTTGGGGTCCAGAATTGATTCAAGCAAAAATGGCAGGGTTCTACTGCTCCCGACCCAGCTCAATTCCGGCCCCACTTTACCGCCTGAACCATTCACACGATGGCATTTTGAGCAATTGGCCTTGCCTTCGAGATCAAAAAATAGTTTTTCCCCAGCCTCAGCATCCCCCTTTTCCTTAAGATACTCCGACCACTCCTCAGTCAGCCCCTCGCCCATCATTTTTGACAAATAGGCAGTGATCGCCTGGCTTTCCTCTTTGGCCAGTCCCACATTTGGCATTTTTGTATCCGGCTTAACGTGCTGAGGGTTGCCCATCCATGTGTACAGCCATTCGGGGGTGTAGGAAAAACCCGAACGGGAAAGATCAGGCCCCACGATGCCGCCCTCATCATCCACCTGATGGCAAGCCAAACAGCTCTTTTTCTTTTTGAATAATTTTTCTCCCTGGCCCAGAATGGAAGGTTCTTCACCGCTCTCCAAAAACCATCGGGAAAAATCTGATAGCGCTTCAATGGTTTCCTGAGGACCGGTGGGGCGAGTGGTCAGGACCCCTTCGGGCGACGTTACAAGATGAGACGTGTCTCCGGAAAGAAACCGGACATAAGCCACCAGGGACCAAAGTTCCTCCTCCGACAACGTATGGCCAAATGAAGGCATTAAATGAGATTTTCGGACGCCTCTCCCACCCAGATCAATTATCTTGTATATCTGCTCGTTAGATTTTTTGGCAAGGAATTCATGATCAGAAAGTTCGGCAGGTTCTTTATCTAAATACTCCGCATTATAACCATCACCGTCCCCTGCAATACCATGGCAATGGGAACAATAATGTATGAAAAGAGGCTCCCCTTTTTTAATCAGTGCAGAAAAATGGATGTCGGCCTCAGACTCGCTACCGTTCGCCCATACGAACGAACTGGTGAGGAGGAAGGCCACCCAAAAAGCAAGTATTCCAGAGCATCTTCGGGACATGGCAACCGGGGAATTATAAAGAAGCCGATGGGAAAACAAAATCAAAGTTGATAATTCGAGAAATGATACCTTAATTTTGAACCGGATTCACAACTTAATCTGATTAGCAATACTCCAAAAAAAAACAGCACCGGGACGTAATATCCCGATGCTGTTTTTAAACTTAAGAACGCGGATTACTTCGCGGCGAGCTCATAGTTTTGCTTGGCGTCCGCGCCATCCGCTACCGTCACTTCTTTCGTCACTTCACCCACATAAGGATGCCATGCGGTGACTTTGTATTTACCGGCAGGGATATTATCAATCTTGAAAGACCCATCTTTGCCCGAAATCGAGTAGTAGGGATTCCAGACAATTCTGCCATCTGCTTCCATGTAGTTATGCTGATCGCACTGCAGGAAAAAATGCTTGTCTTTTTTCTGTTTGAATCGCTTGAAGTTCCTGGTCACATCCGCAATATCGCCCTGGCTGGGCAACGGTTTGTTGAACAAGGTTTTGCGGCTGGCGCCTGCTACAGAGTAGCCATGCGGGTTGTGCAGGATTTCTTCGTCCTTATTGGTGATGGTGAAGAGCCCCTTTTTCACACCTTTCGGGGTCTTGCGAACAATAATCATCTTCGGAAAAATATCGCAGGTCCTAAAATCGAAATTGATGGTTTTGGTATCCCAGGCTTTGCCTTTTTCAATCTTTTCGATGAAAACCACGGTATCCGTCAACTTGCCACCGGGAGCCACGACTTTGTGACGCGGTCGAATATTGCCTTTGGCTTCGGGATGAGTCATGCAAAACTCTTTGTTTTTACCTTTAGTCAGGTCTTCCATTATGGGCGGGGGAGGGTTGCCTTTCAAGGTCACCACACCACTGATGGAGCCACCACCACTAACAGTCTCCTCGACATACTTGGCCTTTTTAGCAAAGCTCACAGAACTGGCAAACGCCAAGGCCACGCAGATTATTAAAAACCCCATTGTAATTTTCTTAATCATCCTGTTCACTCCTTAAAATTAAAAAATTTAAACGCAAAACATCCAAACCAATAAAGATACTGGGTGAGTCCAATTTATTCCCGATTTTTGATCCCGCCATGAAAACACACTTATATAGGATGGAGCCTTGCTATAGAGCAAGACCCCACCCGTATATAAAGTGTGAATTACATACAACTTTTTATCTCATGGACAACCGGTTATCCTCGTGCTTTGAAGCCGACTTCAGGCCTTTGGTGGTGGCCCCACTCAGTGGTAACAATGAGCGGTCGCCTTTCGGCAGTACCTTGAAGTAACCCCATTGTCCGGCTTGCTGGTAAGGCGTCCGGGCATTCAACCACAAGTACGTGCCGGGGTTATGATAGGTCCCACCAGCGCCGTTCCTCATGAATGCCTGGATGTACTCACCGGCGCCAAATTGCTGGACGTCGATCATATCGGAGTTGTCCTGATCCATATGCCGCCGCCACTGATGGCCATCCACACCGAACATCTGGTTCTGCTCGTTGTGAACACCGAAGACGTTGATCATCACCTTGTCTCCAGCATGCGCCTTCAGCACCGGGGTCGCCGGATCGGAATCCGCCGCCACGCAGGCCGTGAACATATTACCCAGTTCACAACCCTCGTCCTCGCGGTAGCTCCAGGGCTCCAACCGATAGTTCACACCGGTCAGGCCGGCCACGTTCTGCAGGTAAGGCATGAACGACGTGCCGAGGATGTTGTCCTCGTCCTGGAAGTACAACGCGAAGTCGCGGTAGTTCTCCAGATGCGCGTTCTCCGGGTACGACTTGTCGATGATGACATCCGCTTTCCAGGAATTGCTCATGGAGATGTCTTTCCCGGTTTCCGGATCACGGTACACCGATCCGCGGGGACCAATGATGATGCCGCCATACAAGCCGTCACGCACGTGGCCCACCAGATTCCCGAAATCCCAAATCAACCCACCGTTGATCTTAAATCCCGGGTGCGCATAGAACGTGTACACTTTCGATTTTCCCGGAGCCACCGTCTGGTCGCCGGGATTGTTACCGACGTTGATGCCCTGAGAACTCAGGGGATCAAACGCCATGTTGTTGACATGAAACGAAGTGTTGCCCTTTTTCAGACGGTTGGTGAGATTGATTTTCACGCAATCGCCGATATTGACACGCAGGGTCAGAGGATGCGGCATCACACTGTCATTCGCCACCTTCGTCACCTCGTTCTCCAGCACGAACACTTTGCCGTCTTTATTAGCCAGCAGGAGTTTGCGCTCGAAATCCACTTCGATTTCATCCTCCGTGTTGGGATTGAACTTCAGCGCCTTGTGAACAGCAACCACACTGAACTCCTTGAGCGGCGCGCCGGAAGGACAAGCTGATTTTTTATTCTCCAGAATGCCGCGGGTACCCATCAAAGGCTTCAGGTCTTTCCGCAGTTTGTCATAAACCCGGATGATGCCCCAACTGCCTTCAGAAAAATGCGACGTGCGTCCGTTGTAGTACAGGTAATCACCCGCCATCTGCTGATAACCGCCAGCAGTGGTCGCCAGATCATAACGTTCGGCGATGCCGATGTGGATCGTGTTGGTCACACGCGAATCCCGGTCATAACGCTCCGGGCGATAGCCATGACCAGACACCACAAAGGTATGGGTCTCGTTCTGCATCCCGTGCAACAACCGAAACACGATGTTGTCACCCAGGTAAGCCCGCAACATGGGTGTATCGGGATCACGATGCGCCTTACTGCTGAACAATACCGAAGGATCCGGGTTGGCCATCAAGCGCGCGGTCAATGAAGCTGACCGGAAATTCAAACCGCCGCCGGTGGTGTGCGTGCCCCCATTGAGATGCGGGAAAGCCACGTCCAGCATGGTCGACGGCATCTGAAACGAGATCGACTGTCCCGCCGAAATAGCATTCTCACGGCTCAATCCCGGAGGATTGCCAGCGGTCACCAATTGCGCGTTGTGCGGCACGGTATCGTGCAACTGCACCACCAGCTCGCGGAAACTGCCGCTTCTGGCGTAAGCCACCGGCTCGGTGCCATGAATATCGGCCACCGGACCACTGCGGATCAGCTCACCCGTTTTCGGATCGTGATACGTCGATCCCCAGGGCTCAACGATGGTCGACCCGATCCCGCCATGCGGCCAGGTGGTCGCACCGAAGGCGTGATCGTGCCAGAACACCAGCCCAACATCGGCATCCACCCACCAGCGATAACGCACAAACTCGGTACTCACGATCTGGCCTTTCTTATGAGCGTGCGTCATGCCTTCGGTGAACGTGATGGTGTAGACACCGTCTTTTGCTTTACCCGGCTTCGGTGACATCGATTTGATCCAACGCGCGTCCTTGCCGTTGGGGACTTCGATGCCCACCATGATATCCGTGCCGATGTGATACGGGGTCGCGTGCTTGGCCATCCGAATCTTGATGGTCCTGTCGCCCTTTTTGGTCGACTTCAACAGTCTCGCATTCATCGGCACCGGCAAACCTACATGGTGTCCATCCTTCATCTTCTTGTCGAACTGCTTGTAGGACCGCATCGACTGGTCATAGGAAAAACCGGTGATCACGCCATCCGATGCCTGATTATCGAACTGGAAGAAATGTGGATGAATATTCACCTTCGACATCTGGAAGTTGGTGAAATCATCGTCATCCCACTCACTGGTCAACAACACATCCACGCAATCGTATACATTCGCCCTAATAACCAGAGGCCACGCCTTCTTGGGATCGGCTTTGACTTCAGCCATATCCTCGTCAATGACGTAGATCAGACCATATTTGTCTATTACCGGCTCGACTTTGCCATACCTACCGGATAACTCGATCGGCGTGTTGATGAAATGCAGGTTGTACTGCTTGCGTCCTGCACCTGCCGGACACAGACTCCAGCGTCCATGTTCACCCGGTTTAGCCGGGGCAGAAGATTCCACATTGACCGGAGTCTTGTTGCTTCCCGATTCGCTGGGCAACTGACCGTTGTTCTTGGCAAAATGGAAGGGCTCCAGCCAGGGAGCGCCGCCGTGATGCCGCGCAAACGGTACCCGCTTGCCAAAATGCGGCGTCAAATGCGGCCAGGCAATCTTCCCGGAAACCGGATCGAACTGCAAAGGATGCCGCTTGCCGGGATGGGGCGATTTATACTTGGGATTCTTGATGGTGGATTCCTTTTCAGACATGGCCGTTTGGCCTTTCCAACCCCATCCCAAAACCGAGCCATCGTAAGACTTGATTTGCGCCACCTCATCATCCGTATGTCCCGGATTGCCTTGCGGCGGCAGTTGGTATTTGACCCAACTCTTGATGTGCACCCGCGGAGTTTCTTTGGTCCAGTCGCTGTTACCCTTGCCGACAATCTCGAACCGTTTGCCAAACCAGTTCATGGTCTTGCCAACCAGCTGGTCGGAGTGAACTCCCTTGGGAATGAATCCTGCCCGGTCGGGAAGTTCCTTTAAAGGACGCATAGTGTCGGTACTGCCGAACGGATAATTGCCGTACTGCAGGGTGTTGTACACCCGCCAATAGCCCCACATGCCAGCGACGTAATGATGCGCCACATGGCAATGGAACAGAAAATCCCCGGCCAGCTTCTGACACAGACCGGAACCACACTCGGTTTCCAGGTCAATCGCCTCGGAAGGACCGATGACTTGCACGTCCACCCGGTCGGTCGTGGTGCGGACTACCGGATATTTTACGGGACCGTCCCAAGCCGCGGTGATCAGGTTTTCAATACCCGGCTCCCGCTTGGGAGAGCGTGTCCAACGAATCGTACCGCCATGCGGGTGATGCGAATGAAACACTTCGCCACCACCGTGCAACAGGCGAAACTTGGCCGGATCACCTAAATACGACCTAGGGATTGTCGTGGGCGCATCGGCAAAGGTGTAGGAGCTGTATCCCAGCGATTCATCTTCAAAATGAAATAATTTTTCCTGAACCGCCAGGTTGTTGATGCCAAACGGCTCACTGCGATAGTTCAGCGCGCGGGCGGAAGGACGATAGGCATCCGTCTGCGGGTCACGTTGCGGGATCATCTCCCCATGCCGGTTCAACGGGCGAAACGACTCGTCACCCACCTCATGGTAGAACAAGGCGAATTCGCGGAAATCCCGCTCATCATCATTGACGATCATCGCCATCCAGCCACTTTTCAAGTCCTTGCCGGTCCAGGGATCGAGATATTTGGACCCACGCGGTTCAACAATAAATGAACCGACAAGACCCAGGGAAGCGGGGTCACGGCCAGCGCGGCTGACGATCATGTGCCCGCCTTCCTGCTCATCAATCGGGATGTACCATTCGAAATTTTGCATCCCTTCCGCTGGAATGATTGCATCTTTGGAAACGGCGGTCACCGGTAAACCGGAGCCGCTGATGATCATGGCCGAACCGTTGATCTGAAAACCAACGTCCTCATCTTCGACCAGATTGGTCACTTTAAAGCGGACGCAATCTCCCTGATTGCCACGAAGCAGCAACGGCTGAATGGTGTCGCCCTGGATACCGGTCGAAACCGCACCCGGATCCAATCCATCTTCGCGGGCCTTGGCATTTTTATCTTCTTCCGCCCGAACCTTGTCAATATTTTCATCCAATACATACATGTATCCCGGATAGTAATCGCCCCACTGGTTCAGGGTGATCTCAACATTGATCGCGGAGATATTATAAACTTTAGTGGGCACTCCGGCGGGGCAATGCGCGCCTCTAAACACTTGGTCAGCGGCTTCCGTCGGCCCCAGCAGAAAACCCTGTTGCAACTGATGAGTGGCCCAGGAATCATGAAAACCACCCCCAGCGGAGGCTGGGCTGACATGCTCCTTGAGCTTGTTTTTCAAATTGTCCATCAGGGCCATGAAGGTCTTGTCCAGCTTCTCCTGGCGCCCGTCCATGCCTTCCATCATTTCTTCGTAGTTGATCTGATTTTCCAGTTTGTCCAACCAGGCGGGACGATCTGATGCAGAATCGTGCCCCTCATGATTGGACGCCGCAAATACCGGCGTCAATCCCAAACCTAAAGATAGAACCAGAATAACAAAAACCTGCCCTATCCATGTTTTACATGTAGCCATTTGAACCTCCCTAGATTTATTTGGCTTTAATCAATAAAAACTTAAAATCGATAATTCATTCAAGGGACGGATTGCCCGCCGCCCCACCCTAACTTGGTATTCGGCTTATCACTCCACTTTTCTCAACAACGTTATCGGGACGGTATCATTTTGCCGTTCGACCAAAAACAACAACTCTTCCTCCCCGGATATTCCGTTCAAAAAATCTTCAAATTGACTTTTATTATCGATACTTTTGCCATTGAGAGAAGTGATCAAATCGCCCATTTTCATCCCGCCTAGATCCGCCAGGCTTTGTGGCTCCACCTGGGTGACCACCACTCCCTGATCCTTTATAATTTGAAACTTCTCCATTAAATTTTGATCCAAGTCGGCCACCCCCAATCCCAACGGGCTCTTTCTTGAGAATGAGGCCACCCTTTGCACCTGTTCTCTCTTGCGTGTCAGGTGCACCCGAAAAGTCTTGCGCTCACCATTCCGGAGAACCTCCAGTTCCACCATTTGGCCTGGAGTGATGTTGCCAATCAGCCGGATCATACTGTTGGGCGAAGCGACGGGAGTTCCCGCCACCCTCAATATAATGTCTCCTACCTGAACCCCGGCTTTGGAAGCTGGCTGATTTTCAAAAACGGAATTGACCAGCACTCCGCCGCGCTTGCTGATGTTCTCTTTGGCCGCCATTGCTTCGGGGATATGCTCTATCCCCACTCCCATCCAGCCGCGGCTGACTGCGCCATTCTCGATGATCTGCAGAGCAACGTGTTTGACTAAATTTGATGGAATCGCGAATCCAATACTTTGCGCATAATTGATGATGGCGGTGTTGATCCCAATGACTTCCCCCCGGATATTCAACAGTGGGCCGCCACTGTTACCGGGATTGATCGACGCGTCGGTCTGAATAAAATCCTCATATCGTGAGATATTGATATCCTCCCGATTCAACCCGCTGATCACTCCAAAACTGAACGTGTCGTTCAAGCCGTAAGGATTGCCAATAGCGACGACCAGCTGCCCAACCTTCAACTTTGAGGAATCTCCAAAATGCACTTCTGGCAACGGCTTTGGACTGTCGATCTTCACTACTGCCAAGTCCGTTTCCTCATCTGTCCCAATGACCGTGCCGATCAATTCCTCACCACCATACAAGGTGATCTTGACTTTTTCCGCCTGCTTCACCACATGGCTGTTGGTGACCAAATAGCCCTCACCACCATCTATAATGACCCCCGCCCCGGCATTGGTTGGACGGGATCGAGAAGCATCGCTGTGCCGCCTGATCGAGGGAGAGGGAGGAACGTATGGGGAAATATTTACGACCGATGGCAGGGCGTGCTCTGCCAAGGCAACCAAGCCCCGCTCCACTTCTTCCAAAATTTTCAACCCACTCAGGGAGTGCCCCGCTTGAACACTGGACACATGAATCATACAATAAATAAAAACCGAGAGAGTACGTATTGCCGACCATCCACTCATGAACTCACCTGTTTCGCAATTCCCGTGGGAATTCTTGATCCAATCCCAGGAACCAAGCTAAGCCAGTGAAAATAAGTGACGATTCTCCTCAAGCCACCCGCGCTTCGACGCAACTAAGCCCAGCTTTAAAGCCCTTTTTAAACGCAAGAACCCGGCCAATTGCCGGCCAAAAATTTTGGCCTCAACTGGTCTGCGGGACCGGTCAAATAAACCTAACTCTATTAAAGACAGCACAATAACGGTCAGGATAGCTATCCACCCGTCCTCTTGAAAACACCAATCTTCAGGCTTTCAGAACTCCCCTATATACCCAGATTTCATTTTTCTGTCAAGAGAAAAATCCTATCGAAAAACGTCTATAACTATTGGTAAACAAACTCCATACGACTTTGCAAAAAAATGTTAAATTAAAACTACGGATGTTCTTTATGGGGAGCCCAGATAAAATGCAAACCACAATTTTTTTGAGTGCCAAAAGATGAAATGGATTGATTTTGAAGCGAAATCAGCAGAGGAAATTTTAGCGTGGGCGGTGCCCAAATTTGGCTCGCGTTTGGGGCTGGCCTCCAGTTTTGGGATGGAGGATATGGTCCTCATTGATATGATCAGTAAGATGAATGCGCCTGTCACCGTTTTCACTCTGGACACCGGCCGTCTTCATGAAGAAACTTACGCCACCATGGAAAAGGCGCGAAGCCGGTATGGAATCGAAATCAAATCCTATTTCCCAAAAAGCGCGGATGTGGAAACTCTGGTGAGCACAAAAGGATTTTATTCGTTCCGCGAAAGCATCGAAAACCGCAAGGAGTGTTGTGCCATCCGAAAAATGGAACCCCTCAGCCGCGCACTTTCAGAACTGGATGCCTGGATGACAGGTTTGCGCCGCGAACAGAGCGTCACCCGGACCGACATTCCTAAGGCTGGCCCGGACTTGAACAATCTGCATCTGGTTAAACTCAATCCGCTGGCGGACTGGACTGAAGATCAGGTCAAAGCTTACATCGAAAAGCACGAGGTCCCGGTCAACCCCCTGCACCAAAGAAATTTTCCCAGTATTGGTTGTGCGCCCTGCACCCGTGCTATTGAACCCGGTGAAGACATTCGGTCGGGACGCTGGTGGTGGGAAAATCCAGAACATAAGGAATGCGGACTGCATCGTCCCAAATAAGGCCCCGGTCAATACTGTCCCTAATTAAATTTGTTCTCGACGCAAGGGTGGGACTTGGCTCATCACTTCCTGTTCCCAGCGGTTCGCATGGCTCAATAAATGAACCAGCAACGGCCCCAGAAATAAACCCGCATCTAAAGCCGATTTGAATCTATCCCACCGGCTCCCTTCCAGGGCGCCGCAACGCGACAGAATGAATTGTTCCACCTCACCAATCAGCAAGGGGATCAATTGGAACGCCCCAATCCCCACGGCAAAAAATTCTTTAAGCCATCGATTCAGAATTGGATAACCAAACAGCGTCATTTTAGTTGCGACAGGCATCAGATCGCCGGGGGCGGTGGTTCTCATCAGGATCATGGAAAAGAAAATCATCAGTGTAAATTTTAATATGGATTCAGCGCCAACGCTCAGCCCTTCCCAAGTGATAGCGGCGGAGAAAAATGCCAGGGATTCTATGGCGTGCCCGGGAGTCATAAATATCGGCAACCCGCCAATCACCAGCAAGAACCATTTGAAGGTTTTTAACAACTTCCAAATTTTTGCCGGAGATATGTCAGCCATCACCAGTCCCATGCCAGCCAACAGCAACAACCCTCCCCAAACAGGAACGTTCCCCACCGCAGTCAGGATCACCAGTATGCCGATGCCAAAAACTTTCCGGCCGGGACGCATCCTATGCAAAATAGAGTCGCCGGGCTGAAATCGGCCAGCCAGAAAATCATGGGATAAGGATTGTTCAGGCATAGGGATTGAAATTCAGAAAAGCTTGCGTGGAAAACGAATTGACCATTGAATTTTTCTTATTATGAAATAATAATGTTTGCCAACCATTCTACAGTAAATCCAGGCCCTATGAATAACGACGTCATTGAAAAAACAAGAGCTTTTGCCCAGTCATTTTTCGAGGATGAAGGTTCCGGGCATGACTGGTGGCATGTTTACCGGGTGTGGCAAACAGCCAAACATCTGGCCTCCGAAGAAGGCGCAGACTCGACCATCGTCCAGGTGGCCGCCCTGTTGCACGACGTTTCCGACTGGAAACTCCATGGCGGAGACGAGCAACAAGGTCTGCAAAAAATCCGCGAGTTGTTGTCCGAAGACCTCGACTCTGCATCTATTGATAAAGTTTGCGGCATCATCTCAAAAATTTCTTACAAGGGCGCTGGCGTGAAAACTCCGATGGATTCCCTCGAAGGCCGGGTGGTGCAGGACGCGGACCGGCTGGACGCCATCGGCGCACTGGGCATCGCCCGCGCTTTCGCCTACGGGGGACACCAGGGGCGTTTGATTCACCACCCGGAGCGTAAACCGGAAATGCACGACAGCTTCGAAGCTTATAAAAGCAACTCAGGCCCCTCCATCAATCACTTTTATGAAAAACTACTCTTATTGAAAGATCGAATGAACACTCCCACCGGTAAAAAAATCGCCGAACAAAGACACCAGTTTATGGAACTCTACCTCAAACAATTTTTCAAGGAATGGCATGGCGAATCCTGAAACCATTCAAACCTGCGCCCGGCTGTTGCAACAAGCCGGGCGGATGCTGGTCCTGACCAGTGCCGGCATGAGCGCCGACTCCAACATCCCGACTTTTCGCGACAAGGATGGTTACTGGCGAAACTTTCCACCGTTCAAAGAAAAGGGATTGGAAGCGCAAGACCTGGCAAGCCCCTGGGCGTTTCGCAACGAACTGCCGCACGCCTGGGCCTTTTATGAATGGCGGCGCAGAAATGCCAATGAAAACGAGCCGCATGAGGGCTATCACGTCCTCAATCGCTGGGCGGAAAATCGCGACGCCTTCATCCACACCACGAATACCGACGGGTATCATTTGCGGTCGGGATGCTCTGCCGACAGGATTAAGGAAGTCCATGGCTCTATGTGGCGTTTGCAGTGTCTGGATGTATGCAGTTATGATTTTTGGAACGAGGAGTCCGTCCCCTTGTGCGGCCTGGACCATGAAAAGATGCTGGCTTCCGATTATCCAGTCTGTCCGCGTTGTAACGGCATTGCCCGGCCCCATATACTGATGTTCGGAGATGGTGAGTATACCGGGCATCAGAAACAGGAGGACAACTTTTCCGACTTTATAAGAAAGGCGGTGGACTTGGTTCTCCTGATAGGCAGTTCCGGAGCGGTGCCCACCAACGATTATATCGCTTTGCAGTTTCACCAGGGCGGAACGCCGGTTATCAATATTAATCTGGACTCTTCAGCGAATGCCATCGTCAACACCCCATATTTTTTGGTCATGAAGGGCAAGGACGCTCTGACTCAGCTGGACGAAGCGCTCAACTCCTTATAATGAACCCAGAACCTGCCATGGGTAGCGACAGCACTTGCAACCGAGAGGGAATTTCAAGAGAATTCAGCGCTTATTTTTTCACGCCAAACCCCAAATGCCATTAAATCGCAAAGGAATTGAGCCGTATATTTATGTTGTCCATTCAAAATAAAATATAGTACTCTGGGAAAAATCATTTGCGTCGCACCCAACCAATCAAGAGCCACCCACTCCCCGAAGGAGATGAATAATGCATATTGTCTTACTTGCGCTGGTTTTCGTATTGTCGTGGGCCGCCCCTTCTATTGCGGGGTGCAGTAAAGCCAATATATGCCAAATGGTTAAAAAAATGGGGCATTTTGATATTTTAAATGCATGCCCCCAAGCCGGGCCGCTTTTAGCGGAGTGCAAGAAGGTATCGAAAAAACCTCTGGTGAATTTACCGGAACCCCAGTTCGTTGCCAATGACAATGGTACCGTCACCGATAAAGCCAACAATTTGATGTGGGTCCAGAAAGGGATTCTCGTAAAGAATTCACTTAAAACAGCCAGCGAGTTCGCCACCACTTTCAGCCATGAAGGAGTTATTGGCTGGCGGCTACCCACCCTGCCCGAACTAAAAACTCTGCTGAATCACCAGCGTGAAACCAATCTCACCGGTCAAAAATCCTGGGTCCATCCTGTTTTCAACGATGGCCGGGGCCATTACTACTGGACCACAACCACCTGTGAGGAGATTTCATTTATCGAAGACCGCTATCAAAAGAAACTCTGCCAGCAGGGTGACCAAGGGGCTTGGCTCGTTCATTTTAATATTGGTGCCATTTTTTGGCATTTTGTTACCGCGAAAAACTATTTTGTCTGGCCGGTACGGGACCTGAAATAGCCCACCTCTTTTGTTTTCAAACCTGTGACACTCCTCCTCTGCGCAATTTTTATATCCTGTC
>Ga0114949_10000923_pt1 | contig 17178 bp, 18 predicted proteins | sample N074metaG_FD_83505 | JGI IMG/M metagenome (GOLD analysis project Ga0114949, IMG submission 83505) | Deep subsurface microbial communities from Kermadec Trench to uncover new lineages of life (NeLLi) - N074 metaG | ecosystem: Environmental > Aquatic > Marine > Ocean trench > Sediment | place... | reverse complement strand
TGAAAGTAAAACTTCTACGCGATGCGAGTGACCTGATAAAGGGTGACGGTATAATTTAATTGCTGACATAGTATTGCTCCAGTGTATTTCGTTTGGTTAGGTTGCTTATAGCTGATTGCTTAAGTTCGTTTTGGTAATCGGTTTTGTTGTTCCAATCTGAGCAGCTCCTCAAACCCGCCCAGGGCCTCATTGTTTATAAATACCTGTGGGTAAGTTCGGCCGCTTGTTCTGCCGCGCATCTCACTCGCGCGCTCCGGGTTTGCATAGGCATCGTATTCTGTAAACGCCAGACCCTTGCTAGTCAGCAAGCGTTTGGCGTGGGTGCAGTAGCCACAGCCAGGGCGCGTATAAATCTCAATATTTGCCACTTCCAATCTCCTATCGGCTGATCCGCAGTAAGCTGATTTGCCCCCTGCGCCGATGAAAAGAAGTATCCGGATTTCCACTACATTGATAAACAGGTATTACATTGAATGATTGTCAATGATACATTGACAATGATGGACACAGTAGACGGCATGAAAACCATCGTGGCAGCAGTGGAGACCGGTTCATTTACCGCCGCCAGCGAGCGATTGGGCATCTCCAAGGCACTGGTCAGCAAATACGTGGGCGAAGTGGAAGGCGCTCTGGGGGTGCGTTTATTTAATCGCTCGACCCGACGATTAGCGCTTACCGAAGCGGGCCGTAGCTACTACGACCAGGTAATTCCATTATTAGAAGAGTTCACGGCTCTGGTGGACAACGTAACGGGGGAACAATCCGCCCCACGAGGCCTGTTGCGCATCAGCGTGCCCGTGACCTTTGGCGAAATGAAGCTTTCCCCGTTAGTCCCGAAGTTCCTCAACCAGAACCCCGACATGCAGGTCGACCTGCAAATGTCCGATCGCATGATCGATATGCTTGAAGAAGGGATTGATGTCGTAATTCGTATTGGCGGGGTGGATGACTCCAACTTGATCGCCAGACACATTACCACCCTGCCTTTGATTCTGTGTGCCTCTCCCAGCTATCTGGATCAGCATACCTACCCCATCAGCGCCGAAAGCATTGCCAAGCACAACTGTATTATCGACAGCAATTTTCGCATTGGTAAGCACTGGCCAATCGTTTCACCCGACGGCCAGACTACCTCCATAGAAGTCACCTCGCGGGTCGCTGCCAATAGCCCGCGGGCCGTCAAGGAAATTGCCCTTGCCGGTGGTGGCATCGGCATGATCCCAAGATTTATTGTCGATCAAGAGCTGGAGGAGGGTTTATTAACAGAGGTTCTGCCCGGCTTCAGCACCCTGGAATTTGGATTGTTCGCTATCTATCCGCACAGACGCTATTTATCCAAGAAAGTCAGGTGCTTCATTGATTTTCTGGTGGAGGAGTTCAGGGAATCTGGCACTAACTAGCTCTGTTCGAGAACGACAGAGAAAAATCTGTAGTGATACAGCGCGCTACACGTTCCGTAGTATACCTTGAGGCTACACCTATGCCGAATCAAAGAATTGAACCAGTTGACACTCCCTACCCTGCCTCGCTGCAAAGTTCCTTTGAGGGTGGACTAAGGGGTATATCGTAGCGTGGGAGAAATGATGAGCGGGCGAGAAGGGACAGTTACTTTTCAGTGCGAAATAAAGTCTGCCCCTACGCCCGCCGCCGTTTGGAGCCTGTTACGAATTGATTTCGAACAGACCGGCTGCGCCCATACCGCCGCCGATACACATGGTAACGACGCCCCATTTGGCACCGCGTCGGCGGCCTTCAATTAAAATGTGGCCGGCCATGCGCGAACCAGACATACCAAAGGGGTGGCCGATGGAGATTGAGCCACCGTTCACATTCAGCTTGTCGTGTGGAATACCCAGGGTGTCCCTGGAGTAGAGTACCTGTGAGGCGAAGGCTTCGTTCAATTCCCACAGATCGATGTCGTCTACGCTCAGGCCAGCTTGCTTGAGCAATTTTGGCACGGCATAAACGGGGCCAATACCCATTTCATCAGGCTGACAGCCGCCCACGGCAAAACCGCGGAAAGTACCCAGAATATCCAGGCCTCGCTCCTGCGCATACTTGCGCTCGACGAGGATTTGGGCGGCGGCGCCATCGGATAACTGCGAGGCGTTGCCGGCGGTGATGAAGTTGCCCTCGCCGCGAATGGTCTTCAGGCCAGACAAACCCTCTAAAGTGGTGCCTGGGCGGTTGCAGTCATCGCGGTCGACGACCATTTCCTGCTCTGAAGTCTCGCCGGTTTCCTTGTTGGTCACGATCATGGTGGTGGTCATGGCAACAATTTCATCATCGAATTTACCGGCTTGCTGGGCTGCAGCCGTGCGCAACTGGCTTTCGAGTGAGTACTCGTCCTGATACTCGCGGGACACGCTGTAGCGCTGGGCCACGGTGTCGGCGGTTTCGATCATTGGCATATACAGGCCTGGCCAATCCGTCATCAGCGCGGCATCGACAATGTGCTTTTTATTGGCGAATGGCGCGACCATTGAAATGCTCTCAACCCCACCGGCGGCCATGACATCCACGCCCTCGGCAATGATGCGGCCAGCGGCAGAGGCGATGGCCTGCAGGCCGGAGGAGCAGAAGCGGTTAATGGTAGTGCCGGAGGTGGACGCCGGGCAACCGGCCTTCAGGGCAATGTTACGGGCAACGTTCATGCCGGTGGCGCCCTCTGGGTTGGCGCAGCCGAAAATTACGTCGTCGACTTCAGCCGGGTCAATTTTGGCCCGCTCAATGGCCGCCTTTAGGGCATGGGCACCCATAGTGGCGCCATTGGTGTTATTGAAACCACCACGAAAGGACTTGGAAAGCCCGGTGCGGGCGGTGGATACGATTACTGCTTCTCTCATGACAAACCCTCATGGTTGGTTTAGGAATGGTAACTGAAAATTCAGGAAACGCAGTGTAAGGTGTCCAGAGCCGTTAAACCAGTGGCGCCTGAAACTTGTCTGGGCCAATGGCTTTCCCGGATGGGACAGTTTATTCTGTGTAGCCATTTTTCAGGTAGTCAGATCATGCTCCAGCGCGATGCAAAATTCAGGATTGGACAAATCGTCCACCACCGGGTTTTCCCCTTCCGCGGCGTGATATTCGATGTGGATCCCGAATTCAACAACTCCGAGGAGTGGTGGCAGGCAATTCCCGCCGAAGTGCGCCCGCGCAAGGACCAGCCCTATTATCACCTGTTGGCCGAGAATGAGAAGGAATCCTACATCGCCTACGTATCCGAGCAGAATCTGCTCGATGACGACACGGGTATCGCGGTGGGCCATCCCCAGGTGAAGGAGAGATTCGGCGAGTTCAAGCACTCCTATTATGAACTGAAAGCCGCGTTTTCCCACTGATAGCACAACGCGGACAGCCCAGGAAGCTGGATCAAACAGGTAGGTAAACTCGCCGGGTGCAAAAGACCTGCGCGCGCCGTATTGGGCCAATAAAACTTAACGAACCAGGGTAGTACCCCCGTCCACCGGGATGATCTGGCCGGTAATAAAAGCGCCGGCGGGGCTGGCCAACATGATGGCCACGCCGCTGATATCGGTGTCCTCGCCCCAGCGGTGAAGGGGAATATAGCCTATCTCAGCCTCATATTGCGCTGTGTCCTGCCTGGCATATTCGGTCATTTCAGTGAAAAAACGCCCGGGGGCGATGGCATTGACGCGTATATATTGCCCGGCCAGGGCCACGGCCAGATTGCGTGTGACCTGATGGATAGCCGCTTTACTGGGGGCATAGCTGAAGGTGTCGGTGGCGCCCAAAATGCCCGATATTGATCCGATGTTGATCACGCAGGCATTATTGTCGGCGGTGGCCCCTTTGCTGAGCAGCGGCGTCAGCGCCTTGGTGAGAAAGAACGGTGTCTTGACGTTGAGGTTCATGACCTTGTCCCAGCCCTGTTCCGGGAATTGGTCCAGCGGCGCCAGCCAGGCGGTGCCGGCGTTGTTGACCAGGACGTCGATAGAGTCCTCGCGCTCGGTGAGGGTATCTACCAGACGCTGAATTTCGTCCATAGAGCTGATGTCACCGGGGAGGGCAATGCACTCGCCGTACTGGGACAGTTCCTCGGCCGCAGCGTTACAGGCCTCGGCCTTGCGCGCGGTGATGTAGATGCGCTTGGCACCGGCACCGAAAAAGCCTCTGGCCATGTAGAAACCCAGGCCACGGGATCCGCCGGTGATAACACAGACTTTGCCCTTCATTGAAAATAGTTGGTCGATCATGATTTTCTCCAAAACGTGATTAAACTGATTTAACTCAGCATTGCAAACGGTTAACGGCTTGTTCCGACAGTGCCAGGCTACCGTCAATGCGCGCTAGCAGGCCGTCCATGTCCACTCCCTCGGTACTTTTCTGACCGGCCTTATAGCGGGCGTAAACCCCGTGGAGAATGGCCGCCGATTTCCAGCGGTTAAAACCAATGTAGTAGTCCAGCATCTCCAGGTTCCTGCCGGTGCGGTCGGCGTAGCGCTGGGCCAGCGCACTGCGTGCGGGAAAGCCGTCCGGGGCAGTGGGGGAGCTGGGGTCTACCGGGTTGCCGTCACCGGGCTGGTGAAAAATGTTGAGGGCGTAAGCTAAATCCGCCAAGGGATCGCCCAGCGTGGATATTTCCCAATCCAGTACCGCCGTGACAGTCGAATCCTCGCCAATCAGTACATTGTGCAGGCCGTAATCGCCGTGCACCACCCTGGCCATACCCTGCTCTGGCATATGATCGAGGAAGTACTGCTGCAGTTGGTGGGCCCGCGGGTCATCATACCGTGCCGGCCCCACCGATGAAGTCCAGGAGCGGTACCAGGTTTTCAGCTGGCGTCCGACGTAGTTTTCCTTTTTACCCAAGCCCCCCAGACCAATGTCATCCGGTACCAGTGAGTGCAGGTCGGCCAACACATCGAAAAAGGAATGCGCCAGGGTTTCGCGTTTGTTTTGTGGCACCCATTCCTCGGTATTCTCCGCGGTGTAAAGCGGCTTGCCGCCGACTAGCCCCATCACGTAAAACCAGGCACCGGTGACGTCGGTGTCCTCACAAAAGCCGAAGGCCTGCGGCACCGGCACGGCTGTTGGCCCCAGCGCCGAAATCAGCGACCACTCGCGGCTCATATCGTGAGCCTTGGGCAGCAACACTCCCTGCGGCGGGCGGCGCACCACGGCTTGTTTGCCATTGGCGTCATCCAGTTGATAGGTCAGGTTGGAGTGACCTCCCTCCAAGCGCGTCCAGGTAAACGGCGGGGTCAGGCCGATAATATGTTCCCGAATCCAGTTTTCCACCGCGGGAATATCATAGCCTTCCGCTTGTTGCTTAGTCATGACGTGCCTCTCTTGATTATACGGTAGCGAGGAAAGCTGTTAGCCATTGAAAGCGCAGTCTACCAGAGGTCGTACTTCTGTACTTCGGCGCGCAGACGTAGACCCGGGCCTCTTTATTGCCTGTGTGACGTCAGCCCCTATGGCACCAAATGACCTGATTCACTAAGAGATAAATCTGCTACTTTTAAAGTGAAGTAGAGGAGTCTCGATATGAGCATGTCAAACACTGAAAAGAGGGTCAAGAATATTCGCCGCAACACCCGGCGTAAATTATCCACCGAAGGGAATATCCGCATAGTCCTGGATGGACTCCTGTGAGTTGAGTCTGGAAACGATCAAAAAAGATCTGCAAGTGAACCACCACAAAGCGTGATTTCATCAAGCTCGGTGGTCGTTGCCCGTCATGGTTCCGAGAGTAAGCCTCCGGCTACTATTTGAGCACCGCGCCCGCTAGCTCTCCGGCTTTGCAAATACCAACACAAACCGGTCAGTCTTGCCCCTCACTTTAGGATCGAAGACAATCACACTGTAGTCATCCCCTTCTGCGTGCAGTGCGTCGCTCTTTCCCACGTACTTCAGGCCGTGGCTCTCTACATCCTTCCGTGCGAATGACTCTTCAATGCGGTGTAACTCCTGGGCAGAATCTTTGCCCGTTCCCGGCGCAGCGTCATGATCTACAATCAGAAAACGCCCGCCCGGCTTCAGAGCGCGGACAATTTGTCCCATAAAATCTGCCCTGTCGATGGCTGGCCACCCGTCGGCAGTGTGATACAGGTCGTGGTAGGACATGATAATCAACGCTGCATCCAGGTTATTTTCACCCAGATCCAGGTCGCCAATTTCCCGGTCATGGCGCTGCACTCCCGGCAGCTCACGCCCGTCAAGGCGTTTTTTCAGGGCATCGCCAACAAAGGCGATATAGGCCTGGTTATTGTGCATTAGCACCTCACCCCCGGGGGATACTACCCGGCCCAGTATTTCGCTGTAGTAGCCGCCACCGGCAAAAATATCTGCCACCCGATCGCCCGCTTTAATATCCAACAGCTCTATGATGACCTCGGGGTGGCTACGCTTGTCACGCTCCAGGTCTGAAGTCAGCCTGGTGGGGTTCGCCAGCGCCTCAGTCACGGTTTCCGCCTGCGTTTGCACAGGTAAAACAGCCACAGCTGCCAACATCATTACCGATACGATTCTTTTCACTTTCCACCTCCTGTTTTTCCGGCTTGCCACAATCATGCTAGTTTGCTGCCTAGCCCAAAGGCATACAAGTGCGCCTGTCCTGTGCAGCGCTCATTTCAACCCGGAACTTTTGCAGCTTGCATTCTGTTTTCTTTCGTATTACTGTGTATACATACAGTACTGTGAATACATACAAGAGAAGTGAGCCATGAATGAAGCACTAGAGCAAATCATACAGCGCAACGACACCTGGCGCGGTCGCCACAATCATTTCATGGACACTTCAGCCAACAGCAACAGCCATGGTCGCGGCGGCCTGTCCTCGGGCTACCAAAGCCTGGATGACGAGCTACAGCAGGGGGGCTGGCCGCGTAACAGCATCATTGAATTACTCAGTGACAGCTGCGGCATGGGTGGCATGGGTCTCTTCCTGCCCGCCATGGAAGCTTTGAGTAAAAAGGGTAAATGGCAGGCCTTTATTGCCCCACCCTATACGCCCTATGCCCCATTACTGGAGGCGCGGGGCATAGACACGAACCAAATTCTGCTTATCCACCCACGTAACCGGCAGGATTTATTATGGAGTATTGAGCAGGCCCTGCGCAGCACCACCTGCAGCGCCGTGTTTAGCTGGATGGGTGCGGGCGAATACCGCTACAGCGAATTGCGCAAGCTGCAGCTGGCCGCCGCCGACAGCGAAGCCCTGGCCGTGCTGTTCCGCCCCAATCACGCAGCGAAGAATCACGCCCCCGCCAGCTTGCGCCTGCAAATGAAGGAATACCGCAAAGTACATATTTTAAAGCAGCGCGGTGGCAATCAGCACTTGGATGTAACCCTGCCACCGTCTGAAGATGTTCCCGGTCAACCCCAACTATGGGAATTACCTGCCTACTCAAACCACGAGCAACACAGTTCCGCATTGGGATCCCAGGCGCTACAATAGTTGTCGCAATGAACGTAGATTCAATAATCCGGCTGGGAAACCTAGCCGGATTTTATCATGCCATCCACTTTTTGCTCCAATAGGGAAAGTGGCACGCGACCGTCTTTGAGCACTTCATCGTGAAACTGGCGTATATCGAACTTATCGCCCATGGCCGCCCTGACCTTTTCACGCAGCTCAATTATTTTCAGCTTGCCTATCATATAAGCAGTTGCCTGCCCCGGCATGGCGATATAGCGCTCAATGGCCTTGCTGGAGTCACCCACTGAGTTGGGCGTGTTTTCCACCAGGTAGGCGATGGCTTCTTCGCGGGTCCAGCGCTTGCTGTGGATACCGGTGTCGACAACCAGGCGGCAGGCCCGCCACAACTCCATTGCCAGGCGACCAAAGTTGGAATAGGGGTCTTCATAAAAACCCATCTCCTTACCCAGTTGCTCTGTGTATAAACCCCAGCCCTCACTGTAAGCGGTGAAGCTGGTATATTTCTGGAACTCCGGTACACCTTCCAGTTCTGTCGATATCGCGACTTGCATGTGATGCCCGGGCAGCCCCTCGTGGTAAGCCAGCGCTTCCAACTGGTATTTGGGCATATCGGCCATGGCGTACAGGTTGGCATAGAAGATACCGGGGCGCGAGCCATCGGCGGGTGGCCCCTGATAAAACGCCTTGCCTGCGGATTGTTCACGAAAGGCCTCTACTCGCTTCACAATTAATTTGGATTTGGGCAGGATGCCAAATGCTTCTGGCAATCTGGCCCGCATGGTGTCGATAATAGCAACCGCCTCCGCCAGATAGGCCGCCCGGCCCTCATCCGTGTCTGGATAATAAAACTGCTGATCCTCACGCATAAACACAAAGAATTCAGCCAGGCTGCCATCAAAGCCCACTTCCGTCATGATGGCTTTCATTTCTTCATGCAGGCGCGCCACCTCGCGCAGACCAATAGCGTGGATCTCATCAGCGGTCAGTTCGGTGGTGGTAAACCATTGCAGGCGCTCTGCATAAAACTCGTCGCCCTTATCGAATTTCCAGACACCATCTGCATCGGGGGCTATCGCCGCCTGCACTTCCATCTCGGCAATCAGGCGCAGGTAAGCTGGTTTGACTACCTCGACCATGGCCTGTTGGGCAGCGGCAAATAACTCCGAGCGCTGTTGATCGTCGATATCAAGCGCAACCACTTTGGTCTGAAAATCTGCCCACAGGGCAGAGTCCCCAGCTTGCGTATCGTAGGGTGCACCGCTGATAATATTTTTTGAGGCCTGTATCATTTGCGGGTACTGCCAGTCCGCCAGCAGCAGATTTTTTTCCTGGCGAATGCGCATTTGCTCTATTACCTGGTCAAACCAGGGGCCGATATTGTTCAAACGCCCGATGTAAGCCTGCGCATCTGCCAGGTCGGAAACGGTGTGTATATTGATGAGGTTACTGGCTGCCTGGGTGTGGGGGCCGCGATACTGGTGAATAACAAACTTGTGGTGGCGGAACTCGTCGCTGGCGATAGACCGCTGCAACTGCGAGCGGTATAAATCCCAGGAGAGACCTGATGGCTCGTCCATCTGTTCTTTGTCAAAGGTCGCCAACAGTAGCAGGCGCGCCTCGTTAATCTTCCGCGTTTCATCCAGGTGGGCTTCAGCCACTGAGTTCCATTGATCGTGCTGGGTCTTGATGCCCCGGTAACTGGCAGTGAAAGGTGCCCTGTCCATATCGACAGCGTAGTTCTCATCCAGAAACTCCCGGAATACTTCCTCTGTAGATTGCTCGCTTACTGCCGTGGCCTCCTCTGTCGACTGCGGCTGACTGCCCTCGCGAGAGCAGGCCGAAACCAGTGCCAAACCGACACATAGTAGTAGTCCAACCCGAAATTGCTTGTTCAATAGCCTGTCCTCATTAATGGTGGCGCGATAATACCTGAGCAAACAGAAACATCCAGCTAAATATATGCCTGAAAAATGGACAGATTAAATAAATTTGCCAATACTGTATATATATACAGTATTGTATAAGTTTCTGTGAGACACCTTGTTATGAGAACACCGCCATGAGCCTGTGGCTTTGCCTGCGCTTTAACCAGCTGCCCCTGCAATGCCTGAACCGCTGTGAGAATCAGGCAGTGGCTGTATTACATAAGCAGCGCATAGTGCGGGTTAACGACTACGCCGCAGCTCAGGGCATTGGAGTGGGCATGGGCACGGCCACCGCCAGGGCACTGGCGGAATCCGGTGAGGGCGAATCTATTGCACTGCTGGAGCAGGATTTTGAAGCCGAGAAACGCGCCCTGCAACAACTGTGCTGCTGGGCCTATAGCATTACACCGACGCTTTACAGCGACAGAAGTGATTGCCTGCAGTTGGAAATTGGCGGCTGCCTCAAGCTGTACAGGGGCCTGGACACTCTATTGGCAGAGATAAGTCACGGCATAAGCGCCCGTGGCTACAGTGTAAAAATTGGACTGGCCGCCACACCCAAGGCCGCCTGGCTGCTCTCCTTCACAGAAGAGGGCGCTGCCCTGGATGCCCAGCGAGAATTATCCCAGCGCCTGGCCCCCCTGCCCCTCAAACTGATAGTTGATTTCCCCAAAACGGTGGACTCCCTGCGCCGGGCCGGGCTGCATACCCTGGGCGATATTCTGGCACTGCCAAGCCATGCCCTGGGGCGCCGCTGTGGCAAAGAGTTCAGCCACTTTTTACAACAGCTGTTGGGTAGGCGCCAGGATTTACAGCCGCAGTACCAGCCCCCCAAAAGCTATAGCGATGAGTACTGGTTTGGCTACGAGGTCAGCGTCAACGAAGAGCTGTTTCCGGCGGTACAGTTGTTGCTACAAGCGTTCTGCCAGTTCCTGCGAAACACCCAATTGCAAACCAGCGGTATCACCTGGCAACTGGTTGGTATAGACAGCAAGCTATCAGCCATCACCGTACACAGTTCCACCTGCCACAGTGACTGGGAAAACTGGCAACAGCTCACCCGCATCCACTTTGATCAACTACAGCTAAAAAACCCTGTTGAAGGCCTGTTCCTGAACTGCGACAGCCTGTATGCGGGTGAGCTGGACAGCATTGATTTGTTCAGCCCGCGCAATCAACGTGAATCACGGAGTGGTTTACTGGATAGACTGCGCAATCGTCTCGGCCTGCAGGCAATAGAGAGAATAAGCGCTAGAGACGAACACCTGCCCGAATTCGCCGTATACCTCAGTACTGACGGAATAGACGACAAATACAGTGGCCAGCCTATCTCTGCCCAGCGGCCATTCTGGTTAATGCCACAGCCCCTGGCACTGAAGCAACATGGCAAAAACCTGTACTGGAATGGTGCACTAAACCTGGTGTACGGGCCGGAGCGCATTGAAGATAACTGGTGGCTGGAGGCGGTCAGCCGCGATTACTACATCGCCGAAAACAGCGGCGGTCAACACTACTGGGTTTTTCGCGACCGCTTGGGCAAGCGCTGGTTTATTCATGGGATTTTTGCCTGAGGTCGCAGCAGCTGTTAAGCGCCGATGTGCATGCTATATTGATCGCAAAAGAACAGTCCACAGGAACAAAACATGACACATTTTGAGACCATGTCTGAACGCCCACCCCTACGATTCTGGGGTTGGGGCTACGAGGCCGAGCAGCTATCAGAAGAAGAAAGTGCCTCGATCGAGGCCACGGTAAAAATGCTAATCCCACAGGGGGGCATTGAAGTCCCACCGCCACAGCTCGAGGATTTCGATCTGCCCAGCCCAAGGCAAGCTGTACCGGAGCAGTTTCAGGAATACGTGTCCACTCTTCCCTACGACCGCCTGGTGCACAGCTACGGAAAGTCTTACGCAGACATGGTTCGAATGTTTATGCGTGAGGTAGAGCACGCCCCCGATTGGGTGGCCTTTCCTAAATCTGAAAAGAACATAAGCGACATCATCGCCTATGCCGAAGCAAACAACATGGCTGTTATCCCCTTCGGTGGCGGCACCAGTGTCTGCGGTGGGGTGGAAGCCGATGTCGGCCAGGCGTATGCAGCTACTATCAGCCTGGATATGCAGCACTTTAACCGTATTCTGGAAGTCGATACCGAGAGTCGTGCCGCGTTGATAGAGGGCGGGATGCTGGGCCCCGATCTGGAAGCAGGGCTAAAAGAATATGGCTACACACTGCGCCACTACCCCCAGAGTTTTCGTTTTTCCACCCTGGGCGGCTGGATTGCCACCCGCGCAGGCGGCCACTTCGCCACGCAATACACACACATAGATGACTTTGTTGAATCGACCCGGGTAGTGACTCCCAGCGGCGTAATGGAAAGCCGGCGACTGCCCGGTTCCGGTGCAGGCCCGTCCCCCGATAGAATGGTGATTGGTTCGGAGGGCACACTGGGCGTTATTACCCAGGCATGGGTGCGACTGCAGCAGCGGCCGAAATGGAAAGTGTCGGCGACGGTGACATTCGACTCGATGAAAGAGGGGGTTGAGGCGGTGCGGCTGATATCCCAGGCGGGGCTGTTCCCCAGCAACTGCCGATTGCTGGATGAAATGGAGGTTCAGTGGAATGGTTTGGCTACTGAAGCCTGTGCCATGTTGGTGCTGGGTTTTGAGTCGGCAGATCACTCGCTTGAAGCCTGGATGGAACGCGCGCTGGCAATAACAGCGGAAAATGGGGGGCATTATAAAAAGGAAGACATTGTTTATTCATCGGAAAAGTCGGCGAAAGACAAGTCGTCAGAAACCAGTGCCGACACCTGGCGCAATGCCTTTATTCGTATGCCCTACTACCGGAACATGCTGGTAGGGCACGGCATCATCGTCGACACCTTCGAAACAGCGATTACCTGGGACAAGTTCGATGCCCTGTACACGGGAGTAAAAGCAGGGATTCAGCAGGCTATTGTTGAACTTACTGGCGAACAGGGCATGGTGTCCTGCCGTTTCACGCATATTTATCCCGACGGCCCCGCGCCCTATTTCACCTTTTTGCTGGTGGGTGATACCACCGGCAAGCTGGAAAATGCATTGCAGAAATGGCGCAGTATTAAATCGGTAGCCAATAAACTTGTGGTATCGCTGGGCGGGACCTCAACCCACCACCATGCAGTGGGGCGCGATCATCGTTCGGGTTACGAAAAACAGACATCAGATCTATTTCGCCATGCCTTCACAGCCGCCAAAGCCGCTCTCGACCCGGAGGGGATATTTAATCCCGGAGTACTGATCGACCCCCGGGGAAAGGCAGTGGGCATTACAGGCGTAATGGGAGAGTAACTACTGCGCGGCGACTGATTTTTGTGTACCTCGCAAGCGGATACCCGGAAGCAACGGCGCTCAGGGCAGCTCCACACGCAGGCAGGCACCGCCCAGTGCGCTCTCGGCCAACTGCAGGCTACCCAGGTAACTCTCGGCCAAATCTACCGCCACCGCCAGGCCGATGCCATGGCCACTTTGCCGGCTGTCGGCCCGCGTACCTCGCTTCAGTATCGCCGTGCGCAGCTGCAGGGGTATACCGTCGCCATCATCCTCCACCGTCATCAGCAGCGGCTGTGTGCCACCGCCCGCGGCGGTCACTCGCACCTGTCGGCGGCCATATTTGCAGGCGTTGTCCATGAGACTACCCAGCAGTTCCAACAAATCGCGCTCATCCCCCCGAAAGACACAGTCTGCGGTGATTTCCAATTCGATGGCCACGCCCTTGTCCGCGTACACTTTTAGCAAGCTGCGCTGTAAGCGTTTTACCACCGGGGCCACCGCCACCATTTGCAACAGTTTGTGGGATCCGCTCACCGCTCGCTGCAATTGATAGGCCACGATTTGTTCCATTCGCTGGGTCTGTTCCTGTACCAGTTGGCCGTAGTCCTGTTCCCCCGGGTCGGCACTGCGGATGACCGCCAGTGGCGTCTTTAAACTATGCGCCAGGTCCGACAGCGTGTTGCGCGCCCGCTCCCGCCGCTTCCTTTCGCTTTGCAATAGCGTGTTCAAACTGTTGGTCACCGCTTGTAATTCCTGCGGGTAGGCATCGGCCAGCCCCTCCGCAACTCCCGACTCAATGTCTGTGATATCACCGGCCAACTTCCGCAGCGGTCGCAGGCCCCAGAATAAAATTAATGCCTGGCATACTATCAATAATAGCGCTGAGCCGCCCAACCAAAACAATAGACCGCGGCGGTATATGCCAAGCTGGGCCTGCGCCGGGCCAACCGTTTCCAACACCGTAAACAGCAGTGGCACCTCGCCGCCCCCTTCCACTGCCCAAATGACCTGATAGGAAAACTGAAACAATGAATCACGGCGCACGAAATCGCGCTCGCCAACGCTCAAGTTTGGCAATTTGAGAGAAAGGTTCTCCAATTCAAGGGTCAGGGCTGACGGCGACGACCATAAGACCTGTTTGTTCACATCCGACACCAGAGCATAAAGCCCGGAATTAGGCTGGTTAAAACGCCGCTCCAGCAACTCGTCGGGCAGCCACAGGGTTTGGTCAAATTCGGCCTCGGCCAGTAAGGTCAAAACTTGCAGCTGCAATCTCTCAGTCTCAGCAGCTTCGATACTCAATCGATGACTGCGATCCAGATAGAGGCCGGTCGCTCCCAGGAACAGTGGCAGCAGCAAGGCACTGGCCAACAGCAGTCGCCCGGCGAGGGAGTTGACCGCGATTCTCATTGCCCGGGTGCTTTCAATGAAAAACGATAGCCGGCACCGCGCACCGTCTTGATCGGTTTTAAGTCATTGTCAGGGTCCAATTTTTTGCGCAGGCGCCCGATGAACACCTCAATCACATTACTGTCCCGGTCGAAGTCCTGGTCGTACAAGTGTTCGGTGAGCTCAGTTTTGGAAATCACCTCCCCGGCGCGGTGAACAAGATACTCCAGCGTGTTGTATTCGTAATTGGTCAAATCCAGAGTCTCGCCCGCCCGCGTGACAACCCGGGCACTGAAATCAATTCGAATCGGCCCGTAATCGCCGCAGCGCTGGGAGCGACCGGCGGCACGGCGCTGTAGAGCATTGACGCGCGCGTGAATCTCCTCGAGATGAAAGGGCTTGGTCACATAATCATCGGCACCGGCTTCCAGCCCCTCAACCTTGTCCTGCCAGTCGCCTCGCGCGGTGAGTACCAGCACCGGGAACTCGCGTTTATTTTCCCGCCAGTTAGCGATCAGCTCTATGCCCGATATTTCCGGCAACCCCAGGTCAACGATAGCGATATCGTAGGGGTGCTCGCTGCCCATGTAGAGCGCTTCACGCCCGTCGGCCGCCTCCTCCACCACCCAACCCTGCGCGGTGAAATAGCGGGCCAGTTGTAGTCGCAAACGGGCCTCGTCTTCAACAATTAGCATGCGCATGGCTCAGTCCTTGACCGTCACGGTGCGCACGCGCCCGGAGTCGCTCAGCAGCTTGACCTTGAAGCCCTTACCCTTAGGGGTAACCTTCAGTACTTTACCCCCATGCTTGGCCTGGGCCCGGGCTGCCGCCTGCGCCGCCGTCAGTGTTTGTTGTACCTGTTTGCGCTCCTGTTTGGGGTGCGCGCCCTGCTCACGGCCGGGTTGCTTTGCCTGTACCGCCGCCACCGGCAACACCGTGCACAACATGCCGACGAGCAGCGCGGCACAACAAGACTTGTATGAAAAAGGCCGACGCATAAACAGTTTTCTCACTCCAGCACAGGACTCACATCAACCTGTAGTTCAATGGTCTCCCCCGGGTGATTTCGGGTCTCGGTATGGTAGATAGTATCGCCATAGAGGTAGCTGACGCGATAGCCAATGATAGTCTCCTCATCGCGCAACTCATAATCAATCTCGCAGCGCCGCTGGGTGACATAATAGCTCTGCGCATTGCGACGGTGGCTGACATCGTGGCCAATAGAAGCACCCAGTACCGCGCCAGCCCCCGCTATTAGTGGCTGGTAGCGGCTGTTGTGACCCAGGCTGCCAGCCACTACGCCGCCGATTACAGCGCCCAATATTCCGGGCGTTGCCGAGTGATTACCGCCCGGCTGCACCACTTTCACCCGTTCATCCCAACACGACTCATGGGGTATTTTTCGCGTCACGGTACGCAGCAACGGCTGCACCGCCGTTACCGGGACTTCAACTAACGTTCGCAGCGTATTGGCACTGGCCACAAATGCCAGCAAGCCACTCAATGCTATCACTATTCTCAGCAGGTATTTCATGCGCATTACTCCCAATCCGCCTATGACTACTACAGGGTAGCGAAACCTGCCTGAACGGAAGCTGAACGAATCGAGAAAAAACTGCGGCGTATTCAGCTTTCATTCAGCTAAGCCGGCGTATGGTGGGAACCATGAAAGCCATACACGGGAGAGAAACCATGAACCAACTCACAGTATACGGATTGGCCTTGCTATTACTTGTCGGTACCACTGCAGCGTTGGCTGGCGGCAAAGACCACCGCGGCTACTCCAGAGGCCATCATTATCAGCAGCAGGGTCATCACTCCAACCACTACCGACACGGGTATGGCCACGGTTACCAACGCCATCACGGCGGCCACTATAGACGCAATTATTATTACCCCACCTATCTGGGAGCCGCCCTGTTTGGGTCTGCTTTAAGCTACAGCCTGTACCACTCGCACAACGGGGTCAGCTGCTACAGCAACCACTCCACCAATCAATACCAGCCGCGCGAGCGCGGCTACTCCGAAGTGGTTGGCTGCCATCGAATAGAACGATCGGCAGATGGCAGCGAACGGCGGGTGGAGATTCCCATGTCACAGTGTCAGTAAACCAGTATCAAAAGAGCGGAGCTTAAGGGGGCCTCGGCCCCCTCTTTTTTATCAGGCATAACTGTACTGCCCTGCTAGAAACCGTGATTATTCTCAGGAGCTTCACCGTAGACACAACTGTAGTGTTCCACTTCCGGAAACGGGTCATAAAAATGGTGTAGTAAAGTGCGCCACTGCTGATACTGTTCAGACTCCCGAAAACCTACCGTATGATCCTCAAGTGTTTGCCAATTTACCAGCAGCAAATATCGAGCGGGCCGTTCCACACATTTTTGCAGCTGGTGAGACACATAGCCCGGCATGCCCGAAATTATTTCCTGTGCCTGGGCAAAAACCCGCTCAAATGCCTCGCTCTGATCCGGTTTCACATCCAGTATGGCAACCTCCAGTATCATCATCCCCTCCAATTTTTCTCCATGCGTGCAAGCCATTGTACTCCGCACAGAATACTTACCAAGTTTTAACTCGGTCGCCGAGATAGGCTAGACTACAATGGTACAAAGGAAAAACCGCTAGTAAGAGGGCACAAGATGCAACAACTCACCAATATCGACAATGTATTCCTGCAACAGGAGAGCAGGCGCTCGCCCATGCACATCAGCCCTATTATCATCTACGACCAATCCAAACTGAAACGTGGCCATGTGCGCTTCAAGGAAATTCTCACTGTATTTGAGCGAAACCTTCCAAAATCAGCTATTTTCAGACGCAAGTTGGCTGGCGGCGCATTGGGCTTCGATACCCCCTACTGGATAGAGGACGAAGACTTCGATCTGGAATTTCATGTGCGTCATGTCGCCCTGCCAAAACCGGGAGACTGGCGCCAGTTCAATATTTTGCTGGCCAGGCTACATGCCCACGGGCTGGATATGACTCGCCCCCTGTGGGAGGCCTATGTTATCGAAGGCCTGAACGGCGTCGACGGCCTGCCCCCGAACAGTTTCGCCATTATGCTAAAAATTCATCACGCCGCCATCGATGGTGTGTCCGGTGCAGAAATTCTCACCGCAATCCACAGCCTCACCGATGAAGCCGA
>Ga0114949_10000922_pt1 | contig 17187 bp, 17 predicted proteins | sample N074metaG_FD_83505 | JGI IMG/M metagenome (GOLD analysis project Ga0114949, IMG submission 83505) | Deep subsurface microbial communities from Kermadec Trench to uncover new lineages of life (NeLLi) - N074 metaG | ecosystem: Environmental > Aquatic > Marine > Ocean trench > Sediment | place... | reverse complement strand
TTCCACGGTCGCGATCGCACCCTTCACGAACTCTCCTGTTTGACTTCGATCGGATGCGACTATACCGCCGCCGCCGCAATCGCCGTAGAGGTCTCGCTGCTACCCTCTTCAAACGCGACCTCGATCGGCCGCAACACTCGGAGGACAGCGGCCGCGTGCCCGAACTCCCGGACCTCACGATCTACGTCGAAGCCCTCGAGGCCCGGCTAAAGAACCAACCACTCGAAAAGATTCGAATCCAGAGCCCCTCTCTGCTCAGGTCGGTCACGCCGCCGCCGAGCGCGGTCGAAGGCCTTCCGCTCGAGGGTGTTCGTCTGCTCGGCAAGCGACTCATCTTCGAGTTCGAACGGGAGCTATATCTGGTTCTGCATCTGATGATCGCCGGTCGACTCCATTGGAAGAAACCTGGTGTCGCGATTCCAAGCAGGCGGGCCCATGCCGCGTTCGACTTTCCGAAGGGCAGCCTTCTGCTCACCGAGGCCAGTACGAAAAAGCGCGCGTCGCTTCATGTCGTCGAAGGACTCGCCAATCTCCATCAGCTCGATCCCGGTGGCCTGGATGTCTTCCGCGCGAGCCCGGTCGAATTTCGTGAAGTCTTCAGCCGGGAACGCCATACCCTCAAGCGCTCCCTGACGGACCCCCATCTCATTTCGGGAATCGGCAACGCCTACTCGGACGAAATCCTCCATCGTGCGCGGCTCTCGCCCGTGATGATGAGCGATCGCTTGAGCGACGAAGAGCATCAGCGACTCTTTGAAGCGACACGCGGCGTGCTACAGGAATGGATCCTTCGTCTGCGTGAAGAAGCGAAGAGCGGATTCCCCGAGAAGGTCACCGCCTTCCGCCCGGAGATGGCTGTTCACGGCAAGTTCCGCGAGCCCTGCCCGGTATGTGATACGCCTATCCAGCGAATCGTACGAGCCGAGAACGAGGTGAACTATTGTCCTGTTTGTCAGACGGGCGGCCGGGTGCTCGCGGATCGTGCACTCTCGAAACTACTCGGCAAGGACTGGCCGCGAAGCATCGAGGAACTCGAAAAGCGACGACCGACGCCGGCATCGGATGGCTCGCGAAATGGTCCATGATCGCATCCAGCAAAGCGCCAGAATCCGAGTCTTCCTGGCCGAGGCCACCGATCAGATCGGCGAGCGGCCTGACGCCTCTGTTGAGAACGGCTTCATAGAGCGCTTTTTGCCATCGAAGTGGTTCTAGAGGCTCGGCGCGGTCAGCGCGGCTTCTCGAGCGATGTCACGAACGACCGTGCCCGCAAAACCTTTCTGGGCAAAGAGCCGTTCGGCGACGTCGAGAATTCGCTCACGAGTCGTTTCGATCTCAGGCGCATCATCGGACGCGGCTCCTTTCATCGGGACTCACCGCCTGCAGCCGGCGTGACCGGTCCATCATGATGTCCAATCCTGAAACGGTGGCCGTTGTTGTCCTCGATCGAAAACTCCCGCATGCCGTAGGGATGGGACGCGATCTCCTCGACGATCTTGACTCCACGTTCACGATAGATCGCCAGGACTTCGTCCGCGTTCTCGACCCGAACGAAACAGCAGGAAGGCTGAATCTTCCCTACCTGGCGAACGAAAAAGATCTCCGTCCTGCCATGATAGACGGCGCCGTATTCCTCCTGCCAGATCCATGCGATCTTGAAACCAAGCATGTCTCGATAGTAGGCCTGGGTCGCTCGAACGTCGGCGACGGGCAGCTGCGGCGTTATGAAATGCCAATCCGTTCGGTCCGTGGGCGAGCCCAAGGGCGACTTCATCTCAATCACCTCCCCGCCTCGGAATCCAGCCCAGTCGTTCTTCGAATTGCATTCGATAGGCGGTTCTGATCGACTCCGGCGCACGACGAATATATTCTTCCGCGCGATCCCGCGCCGCCCCCTCGAGCGATTTCAGGTGGCGGACGAGTTGATTGCAATTCGGCCGTTTCGCCCCTCCCGCGGCCCCCCTCGACGGCAGCGACGTCCGAACGACCGCATCGAGCGCCCGCTCTTCGAGCCAATCCGCGATCACACGTCGAACCCCGGGATCCGCGGTGCCCATCCCTTGCATGGGATCACGCCGAAGCTGTCGACCCACCCATCTCGGCCACATCACGGGCGCGATCTTCTCGCGCATGCCGAGCTCGGCGACGGCCTCCTCGAGACTCTCGACCGCAAGCCGAACCCAATGCGTGCGGACCTCACGCGCCATCGGATCGATGACCAGGGTGACCCGCCCGTCCAGTGCGACTCGAGAAAATTCGATGGGAAGCTTCGGTCCATCTGTCTGAAATCCGCCTGCCCTTGGCAGCGTTCGCGGATCCCAGACGAGAGATCCCCAGGCCAGGCAACCGATTCGGAAAGCCATCGATCTCGGCCCTTTCGACGGCTCAGCCGCATCTTCGCGGCTCGGCTGCTTGAAGACCGGGTTCATGGCGAATCACCCCTCGGGTCGCTGATCGACCAGGGCGGCCGCAATTTATCACACCTCTGCTGGCGCTCTCACTCTTCACCAGAACAAGGAGCGGTAGATCGATCTGGCCACATACACAGGGGGCGGTGGCCAGAAGCGCCGGCAAGCGCGAAACTCGCCCCGGAGAGGATCCCCTTGAACTCAGTTGACGCCCGGCTCGATCAGCCGCGTTCGAGCGCGATGCTGTCGCGCTACTTGATCTCGGAGATGCTGCTGCCTTCGCTCTACGCGACGGCGGCTTTTGGGCTCGTGGTGCTTCTGACCGATCTGCTCGGTTACGCCGAGTTGATCGTCAATCGTGGACTCAGCACCCAAGAGGTCGCGCAAATCGCGCTACTCCAACTCATCCCCACCCTCGCGCGAACGCTTCCCTTCGCGGTTCTCGTTGGTTCATTGATCGGACTCGGTCGGCTTTCCGCCGATCGTGAACTACTGGCATTGGCGACCTGTGGATTGTCCGCCCGTCAACTCGCGCGCCCCGGCCTACTCTTTGCCCTCGCCGCGAGCGTGATTTCGATCGTGCTTTCGGTGGCGATTTCTCCCGCCGCCCAGCGTGGCGTGCGCTATCAGATGGTCCGGCTGGCGACCGAGAAGCCTGGCCTGGCGTTGCGTGCCGGTCTGACGACCACACTCGGTGGCTGGCGGATCGAAGCCCGCAAAGTAGAGGATGGCGGCGCCCGGCTCGGCGGCGTCCTCCTTTACATGCCGAGCCTGGACGAGACAGTGTTCTCGAAGCGCGGTTCGATCCTGACGAGCGACCTTGGTGCGAAGCGGATCGTGCTCGAGGACGGGATGATCCTGTCGAATAACCTGAAGCGAGCATCTCTGCTTCGCTTCGAGAGAATGGAGACGGCGCTGCCGGAGCTGGAGGTTGCGAAAGACGTCCCCGTCGACGTCATTTCTACGCTTCCCTTCGCTCAGTTGGTCCGCGAGGCGCGCGAGCAAGCGGGAACTCGAGCGGGTCGATGGAAAACGGCCGAAATCCATCGACGTTTTGCGCTCGGGGCGGCGGCGCTGCCCTTCGGGCTGCTCGCAATGGGGTTGGCCTTCGGTCGTCGAACCATCTCGCGATCGGGAGGCACTGTGATGGGCGTCCTCGGTGTCACCGCCTACTACGCCCTCGTACAGCTCTCGGAAGGCATGCTTCGAAGTGAGAATGCGCTCATCGGACCGGTCGTCTGGCTTCCGAACATCGTCCTGACGATCGTTGCGGTCACGTTGATCTTTCGCGCCGGCCGACAACCCGCCGAATCCAACCGCGGCGGAAGCCGCACAGCGAGCGCGCTATTCGAAAAGGCCAGGCTCAGCCGAACCGGTGTGCGAATGAAACGGGCCGCCCTTCCTCGCTACGTGGGCGCCCAATTCATCAAAATGGTCGCGCTCTGCATCGTTGGCCTGACCCTGGCATACCTGATCATCGACGTCTTCGACAATTTGAAATGGTTCAACAGATATCATGCGACCGCGGCTGAAGTCATCCGTTACTACGGCGCGCGCCTGCCCGTACTCATCAGTCGCGTCGTCCCGATGTCTCTGCTCATCGCCGTCGCTCTCACGATCAGTCTGCTCGGCGCGAACGGAGAGCTTCTGGGCATGCGCGCCTGTGGTATCCCCGTCTTTCGAGTACTTGCGCCCGTTTGGCTGCTGTGTCTCCTGGCCGTACCTTTCGATCATCTGCTCGTGAACGAGATCGTTCCACGGTCGAGCGAGCGGGCGACCTACCTCAAGCGAACTGAAATCAAGAACCAGAATCTCGCCATCGAAGGCTCACGTGAACTCGTCTGGTATCGCGTTGGCAAGCGAATCTACGAAATGGAGCGCCTCGATCTGCTGCGGGGTCAGGCTAGCGCGGTCACGCTCTACGATCTCGACGAGCACGGACTGCCGAAGCGGCGCACGGATGCGGACGGCGCGCGGCATGTCGGCGGAGGATTCTGGCTGCTCGACAATCCGATGAGTGTCGAGTTGCTCGACGACTGGCGCATGGACCGCAATCTCGATGCGAAGAGAATGGTCGAGTTCGGCGACGAAACGCCGTCGGAGATCGACACGGCCCACCTCACACCGAACGCGTTGCGCACGGCGCTCGAGGATCCGGATCTCGAAGGTCCGATCGCGACCGCCTACCGGACCGATCTTCAGGTGAAAATTGCAGCTCCGCTCGCTTGCCTCCTGCTTCCGCTGATCGCGCTTTTCTTCGCTGCGACCGGCCCACCCTTCCCGCGACCGGTTCACACCTTGATCGCAAGCGCGATCATCGCCGTCAGCTTCGCCCTCGTCACGAGCTTCGCAAGCACGATGGGCTACGGCGGAACGCTCGCGCCGTGGCTTGCGGGTTGGGGCCCACCCGCTCTATTCGGCGGAATCGCGCTCGGAATGGGATTCCGGCTTCAACGCCGCCTCAGTCGCGCCTGATGATCGGGTTTGGGGTCGTTTTCTGGCGAGATGAAACCCCCGCTACGGCTTGGGTGAGGTAAATTCTGACGACCGCGGAGGACCGCGAAACTTTTCTGGGGGGCGATCTGGGGCAATGTTGGCGGGTCAAACTCAGTCAGCGTCGAGCCAGCCGCTGATCTGGCTCTTGATGGGCAACCGGGCGGGCGACAATTCCCAGGTTCTCGGTCTCGGAGAGGCCCTCGGATGGCCTCTCGAGCAGAAACACTTCGTCTATACCGGCTTCGAAAAATTCGTGAACTTGCCCTTCGGCGCCCACCTATTAGGTGTCGTCCGGCATGAATCGAGCCGTCTCGAAGGGCCGTGGCCGGATCTCGTCATCTCCGCCGGCCGCAAGAACGAACCAATCGCCCGCTACATCCGGAAACAGGCCGACAAGCGTGTGCGACTCGTCCACGTCGGCCGACCCTGGGCGCGCGTCGAAACCTGGGACCTCGTGATCACGACGCCACAATATCGACTGCCAAACGACCCCAACGTGCTGCATAACGATGCTCCGCTTCACCGCGTCACACGAGAACGTCTCGATCACGCCGCCGACTCCTGGCGCGATCGAGTCGCCCATCTGCCGAGACCGTTCGTCGTGGTGCTCGCCGGAGGAAATTCTGGACCCTATCCCTTCGATCGTGCATCGGGTGAACGCCTCGCTACACGAGCAGATGCCCTGGCCAGAGAATTGAGGGGTTCGATCCTGGTCACGACGAGTGCGCGCACGCTCGATGAAACGACCGATGCGCTGTTCAGTGGAATCAGGTCGCCTTCGATTCTCTATCGCTGGAAGAAGGACGATCCCGACAATCCCTTCTTTGCATTTCTCGGGCTTGCCGATCACGTCGTCGTCACTGCCGACAGCGTTTCGATGATGGCCGAGGCCTGCGCGACCGGCGTGCCCGTCTACCTTTTCGATACCGGAGAGGGCCGGACGTCCATGAAGCACAACCCCTGGCTGGACGGCGTCGCGGGGAGCGCGAGGCACGACACGGAATCCGAAGAATCGAGTTCGGGGGGGCTCAATCTCTGGCATCTAAAGGCCCACGTCTACCGTTTGACGATGCGTCTCGGCCCGCAACGTCTCACACGAGACATTCGAATCGTCCAACAGCTCCTCGTCGACACCAACCGGGCGGTCTGGCTCGGCGATGGACCGCCGAGCACCGATTCGAGGCCCCTCGAAGACGTAGGACGTGCCGTCGTCCGAGTCCGCCAGCTCTTCGAAGCGCCTGCGGAAGAATCCCAAAACCCTCAGGCAGCAAGCGGTGCGACTCGATCCAAGACCTCGAATGCATCGTGCCGAACATGATTTCGAGCCATTTCCTCACGGATGAATTCTTCGCTGACGATGTGTTTATCGACGCATTCGCGAAGCAACCCGAAGAAGAAGGCTTCCTGTCTGGGATCGGGGTGGCGCTTGTAGTCGGGAACGAACGCGTAGTCTCCGAAATATTTTCGCCGAGCGCGAAGCACCCAGCGGATCGGCGGAAAAATCCGATATTTCTCGGCTGGAATGTAGTCTGCAGGTAGACCGGTTTTCCAAGGCTGGGTCTTCCGCTTGGTGTTGTGGATCAACTTCGTCTTCTCGGTCAGTCGATCGAAATCGTTCCATTCGTTCTCGAAAAGTCCGATCTGTGATCGATCCTCGTTTTTCAGACCGATCCAATCTGCGTAGTCGAGCGTCCGCTCGAAGAGCCGATCGAATTGCTCTCGACATCGCCAATGCTCGAGCTTGGCGCAATCGAGCAGCATCACACTCGTCGCGAGTACCCCCTCGAACCGCTTGGCGCCCGACCGCGGTCGACAGACGATCGCGTTGCCCTGCATGTCGCGAGTCAGAAGCTCCATGATGTCTCCCACCGCGAAGACATCCGGGTCGGTCACGACCGCACGCCCCCGATACCCCATCAACTCGGGCGGCATGAAACGAAGGGGGGTGAACGATTGAAGATCGTCGTTGCGCCAGACGCGGCTCGCGCCGTCACGCAGGTACTCGCGACCCTCGTAGTCCTTGAAAAATCCATGATCGGCATGATCGATCAGATGAACGTCGAACTCGTCCGGATTGGCGGCATTTCGCTTCATCGAATATTGCGACACCAGCGCGCCGAGCATCTGACGATGATTGGTATGGATGAATACGGTCGGCCGATCGTTGGACACCATCGTCCCAATCCTCCTGGCAGGCTTTCGATCTAGATGAGCGCGCCAACAGGCTAACACAGAGGCCTTGACCCAAAGCATCAATGGCTTTTGATCGCGGGATCCTCCACCAGCGCGCGGATACGCTCCGCCACCCCTTCGAGTTCATCGTCGACGAAGGTCGAGGCGTGGACCCACGCTTGACCGAGCCAACTCGCCAGGCCCTTCTCGACCAGAAGGCGCGGAATCGCAGACAGGTCTCGGTTGTGGCGCGGCATACCGAGCCAATCCATGCCACGGACCCATAGACCTCCGGCAAGGATCGGATCCCTTCGTGGACAGCGCGGGCGAAGGAGTCCGAGTTTCGTCAGACCACGTTCAAGAAATCCCATCTTGCCCTCGAGTGGATAGATCGAAAGCGGGCGACGGAGCCGTGCGACCTCGACCATCATCGAGGCGCTGTCGGTCGTGACGATGAAGCGATCGGCCAGGGCGAGCAAAGCGTGATACGGGTTCACGCTTGGGGGCGCCTCCGGATCGAACTCGAAAAAGCGTGCAGATTCGGGACATCCGCGCCTGAGCATCTCGACGACCTCAGGGGGTGTCCTCCGACTCGTCGTGATGTAGAGGGATCCGCCGCTCTCTTCGACGCTCGCGAGTGTCTTTTCGAACAAATCGAGCGCCGTCTCCAGATCGAAGCGCAAGCCGCCGGTCGGCCCACCGATCATCAACGCGGTCAGAGGTCGCGCGTAGCCTGCGAACCGAGATCGCCAAAGTTCGGCCGCATTCTCCAGCGTGACCGGGTCGACCTGCATCAGCGGTAGATCGTGACGCGCGACATTAGGCCCTGGCTTCAAAACATAATGGCTTGCCACCACGATCAAATCGACCGAATCGAGCATTCGACGCGGCTTTCCGATCATCACGAGTCGAGCCTTGCCGCCCGAAGCCCGCTTGATCCACAATCCAACACACGAGAGCCGCCGACCGGCCGTAATCACCAGATCGGGCCAGGGCGCTTCGAGGGCGTCGGACCGTGCGAGATCGACATGGCCGAGGACCGGTCGGACCTTCGGCTTTCGGATCCTCCATTCCGGCTTCACGAATATTTTCTTGACTTTGCAATCCCAGCCGATCGCCGCCGCCAGATTCATGATCTGGGCGTTGTCGCCCGGCTTCTCGCCAATGACGAGCCAGACCGTTGGTCGCTCCGATGCCTGCTGTTGATCGACGTGCTGCGCCATGGCCCTCGTTCTCGCCCACAAAGTACCACTCCCGGCGAGGACGGACGATGCCTGAACGTGAACCGAACTCCGCTACGCGGTACCGCGCGGCCGCGACTCGAGCTGTGCGAGGATCTGGTAGGCGTCGTCGAAAGCGTTTCGTTTGTAGTCCGAGTCGAACCTGGCCAGCGTGCCATAACCCACAGCAGGCATGAGGGCGAAGAGGGCGAGCGCCGACGCCGACGTTCGCAGAAATCGCCGGCGGTCGAGAGCCGGATGCCAACGCAACCCGGCCACGAGAAGCGCGCCCGCGGCCCAACTCCCGGCTGAGCGAAAATGGGCTCGCTCTCGGCGATCCGCCTCCTCACGACCGATTCTGAGTAGAAATCGCGCGAGATCGAAGACCTGCGGATCGAGTTTGGGAGGGGCGCCAGCCCAGGCATCGGCCTCTGCCGGCTGCCATTCGAAGGCCACCCGGAATCCATAGTGGTCAGACAGGGAACGATCGCGACGACGGATCTTTTCGGGCTCAGCGAAAAGCGAATCTGCGCCGAACGACCTCCAACGCATACCCGGCCCGGGGCGCGCGAAGAGATAGTCTATGCGCTTGTCGGGTCCGGATCGATCACGTTTATAGTAGTTGGTCCTCGAAATGGTCGGATGCGACCGCCCGTCGCCCAATTCGACCGCGCGCGTCAGTTCGCTGAAGATTCGGTACTCCACGTCTCCGCTCGCGCAGTTGAAATCTCCACCGGCGATGACGAGCCCATTGATGTTGCTCATCGCGCCGACGATCTGGATCAGCTGCGCCGTGCGGACAGCGCTATTCAGCTTGGGTCGGAAGCGGCGATATCTCGCATGGAGATGAGTATTGATGACCACGAATCGACCCTCCTCGCCCTCCAGGGTCAGGGTCTGGAATCCTTTGCCGCCGATGAATTCTCCCTGCGCAAGGCGTTCCGGGTCGCCGCGGAAGCGAAAGCTCTCGAACCGACTCGTTCGAATCGGAAGCCGCGAGAAGACCATCAGACCACCGCTCGACCCACTTCCCTCGGCGACTTCGAAATTCGCGCCGAGCGCGGCTTCGTAAAGTGTGTCCCGAACCTCGTCGGTCCAGGCTTCCTGAATGAGCAGAACGTCGAGATCGAGCCCGGGAAGCCGCGCTGCGAGTCCCCGCATGCGGGAGGACACATCATCGGCAAAAGCTTCTGGAAGACCCCAGACATTGAAGGTGCCGAGGCGTAACGGCATGTCACCTCCTCGCGCCAGAAACGATCGAGCGCCCTGAAACCGATGCAAGGATCGAGCCGACGCTGGGAGAGAAAACGGCCTAGCTCGATTTCGAGAGACACCGTCGTTGACTGCATGGTTGTCTGCCGGTCCTTTGCGACGACATGAAGGTGCGTCAGTTCGGCATCTCGCGGCGCCCGGGGAAATTTTCTACTCAAAATCTCCCACCTCTTTCCGTTCGACGGCCTTCGCTATGGTCCGGCCGCACATCCAGCATGGGGACAATCGTGTCGAAAATCGATCTTGCCGCCGAACTCGAAGCCGCCATCGTCGCCGTCCGCGACGCCGCCCACGTCTGCCGACGCGTCCAGAAAAATCTGGCCAATGCGGCGACGCTCGAGAAGAAGGATCGAAGCCCCGTCACGATCGCCGATTTCGCGTCTCAGGCGTTGATCTGTGCTTCGCTGGCGACGAGCTCCCAGATCGACGCGGTCGTCGGCGAGGAAAACGCGGCTGAGCTCCGCGTCGTCGATGCCCAGGAGACCCGGGACAAGGTCGTCGAACAGGTCCGCAGCGTGCGCGGAGCGGATGTCAGCCCGGAGCAGGCACTCGATTGGATCGACCTCGGGGGCGTCACCCCCGACGCTTCGATCGAACGCTATTGGACCCTCGATCCGATCGACGGGACCAAGGGCTTCCTGCGAGGGGAGCAATATGCGATCGCCCTCGGCTTGATCGAACACGGACGGGTGGTACTCGGGATCTTGGGCTGTCCGAACCTGCCGGGGCCCGACGGCCAACCGGGCTGCCTACTCAGCGCCATTCGAGGCCAGGGAGCGGAGATTCGCCCACTCACGGGTTCGGGCCGCACCGGGGCGACCCCGATCCGAGTCAGCGATGTCCAATCGACGGCCGCCGCGCGTTTCTGCGAATCCGTCGAATCGGGCCATAGCGATCAGGGTCAGAGCGCACAGATCGCGGCCGCTCTCGGAATCACCAGCGATCCCGTCCGCGTCGATAGTCAGGCAAAATACGCGATCGTGGCGCAGGGTCAAGCCGAGATCTATCTGCGCTTGCCGACCCGCAAAGAATACCGTGAAAAAATATGGGACCACGCAGCCGGCATGATCGTGGTCGAAGAGGCCGGCGGAAGGGTCACCGACATTCGCGGACACTCGCTCGACTTCGGTCATGGCCGAACGCTGGACAACAACGCGGGCATCATCGCAACGAACGGACCTGTCCACGACGCTGTGCTGGAGGTCGTCTCGCGATTCGTCGATGTCGGTTGACGCCGGTTGACGCCGCTTGCGGTTCGTTCCAGTCAGTGGATCGGGAACGCGTCCGCAGACAGGAAAAACCAGACCCAGGGCAAGACAAAGCCGTACGACGCAACACCCACGGTCGCCCAGGGCAGCTGGCTCGAGTAGAACTCCGCGATGCTCTCAGCCCCTCGATGACCCACCGCGATCCGGTGGCCGACGAATCCGAGCGCCGTTCCTACAGCAATCAGAAGCATCGTCAGCAGCAACAAGGGAATCCACATTTCACGATCGTAGAGCGGAAACAGCGCCGTAGAGATCACGAACAACGCCCCGCCCGGCAAACGCAATCCATGTCCCCACATCCACAACGGGGCCAACAGCGCCGCGCCGACGTTGAATCCTCGGGGCAGACTGACCGCGCTCTCAGCGGTCAGCGAATCCTGGTTCGCGGCAAACACCCGGCCACGATGCTCCAAGAGCACCGCGTAAAGCGCGAGCGTGCAGAGGGCGATCGTGTAGGCAGCGATGACGTAGACCACCTCGGACACTCCCTAAACCGATGAGACCGATGAAACCGTGGGCAGAACTCATCGCGGCCCTTGAATCCTGAGTCGGAAAGGTAGGCGACCGCGCGACGGGCCATCGGCTCATCGCGCGGCCATTCCTGGATACGCCCTATTTCCGGCCGCCCGGCAAACGAAGGAACAACGTCGCTCCCTTGGTGGTCGCTTCGAGATTGGACCACTCTGCCAGAAGACGACATCGCGTCACTTGGGCACTGCCGGGAGAACCCATCTTGATCTTGAGCTCGCTCTTCGGGTTATTGTTGAGACGATCGATCACCGCGGACCAATCTCTGACTTTCCTCATGGGGTTTAACCTAACGATAGTAGTTGATAACAAACAAAAGCTTGCCGAATACAATAGCTCGTCTTGGCCGTTCGCCACCTCTGAAAGCGAATTTCGACGGCCCAAGACGGGCTTCGCACCCTGACGCCGAATCGGCCTAATTGATTCTATGCTGGGAACGAGTACTGAGCCGAATCGCGCGCATCAAAGCGGGATCGACGGTACTTCGCTAGATGGCTGATTATGCGACGCCGAACACATTCCATGCCACAGTTTAGAACGCCTTTGGTTCGATTTCAGAAGGATCACATATCGGTCTGCGACAAAATGTGAGTCGAATCGCATTCTGAGGCGAACTTACACCACAACGGTAGGCGGATCGTGCTCGACCGAAAACCCGTGACGCCCACTCTCGTGAAGTCTGGCGGCGCAATGGGCCGGTCGGGTGACCGCTAGGCGCGACAGGGAAGGCGAGGGCGAAACCTCGACTCGCGTGAACGAGAATTCAACTGCGCCGACCTACGCCGGCCAAAAGTCGCGGGTGTTAGCTCGGCTTCCCGAAGGGAAATCGACCGCGGTCGTCTTCCTCGCCGTGTCGGCCCGTTCCAACCACCTGTCGTCGCTCTCGCGCGATTTCAGGACACCGACGCTCTGACCCGGCGGAAAATCGTGGCAGGATCGCTAGGCCTCGGTATCTCCGCCGTCGATGTCGAACGCGATCACCAGGCCGCGATCGGCCAGGGACTGCGCGATTCGGGGGGAGAGTTCGAAGCCCTCGTTGTCCGGGTCGAGGAAGATGCTGCAGAGCACGGAGGCCGAGAATCGCGAGGTCAGACTCGCCCATTCATCACTGTCATTGCTGACTGCCGAAAAGAGCGCCTCGAGATGTTCTTCGATTTCCGCCTTCTCGGAAAGCCCGCTTTCGAGGATCCAGACACCAGTCAGCTCGGTCGAAGAAGCCCTCCCAGAGGCGTTGGGGGTCTTGTCTCCCTTTCGATGGGAACGCGTGGGCTGATGACCCAGAAGGGAAGAAACCTCTTCCGGTTCGAGGCTATCCCCAAAGACGCGAAGAGAGGCCCTGACTCGAGCGATTGCGGCCAATACGCACTCCAATTCCAGCGACGGTGATGCGAAATCCTATCACACGGACTTCCCGCCTCATTCGATGACGCAATCCGAGAAACACGCGGCTCCGATCTCGATGGTTCCCGCAACCGAAAGGCATTTCAATACGCAATGATCGAGCTCGCTGAGGGCGTCACAGCGTGTTCCCCTCCAGCGGCCGAGATCGTAGCCCCCGCCGGCATGGCGCATGTCGACCTTGTAGCCACACAGATCCATCAGGCGACCCACGGTAAAATCGTTGAACTGCCTATGCGGCGGACTGACCGTCGTCGAAATCCAGGAGCCGGCCCAGAGCGCCCCAAAAACCAGTGCTGCCGCGACCGATAGCGCCATCAAATATCGCATGAGTTATGGGGGGCGGTCCATCGTCAGATGGGCAAATCGTCACGACAGAAGATCGCTTCGAGGGTCACACCGCGTTCGGCGAACGCCTCGACTGCGCCCTCGCCCCGGTCTACCAGACAGATCACACGAGCGACCTTGCCCCCCGCCGCCTCGACGATCTCGAGGGCCTCGAGCGTGGACCCACCGGTCGTCGTCGTATCTTCGAGGAGCGCGACGGTCTGGCCCGGCTCGAATCCCCCCTCCAACTGTTTAGCCAGCCCATGTTTCTTCTTTTCCTTCCGCACGAAGAACCCCAGCAGCGAATCCGTTGCCGGATCATTCGCGGCCGCGGCCAATACGGCCGACACCAGCGGAACGGCGCCGACGGCCATGCCTCCGATGGCATCGACCGGAGGGCCGGTCTGCAGCAGATCGAGTACCAGGCGACCCGCCAGCGACACGCCCTTCGGCCGCATCAATGTCTGGCGAAGATCGAGGTAGAAATTGCTCTTCTTTCCGCTCGTCAGCGTGATGTCCCTGCGCTCGAAGGAGACTTCGAGAATCAGGTTCAATAGGGCCTGCCGGTCGGCGGGGGTCACATTCTTCATCTTCCGAAAGAACTCCTGACGATCATGCCTGCTCGGATCATTGTGTTCGAATTCCGAGGGCGAACTCGGCGATCAACTTCTGGTGAAGCTCTGATGTGCCTTCACCGAATTCCAGCGACTTCGCCTCCATGAGAAGCCTACCGATCTCGTACTCGGCCGTCACGGAATAGCCCCCAAAGATCTGCATCCCGTCGAGGGCGTTCTGGGTCGCTGCCTGACTGGCCTTCAATTTCGCGAGCGAAGACTCCATCGAACAACGCTCTATGCCGGCATCCTTCATCCGGCCGAGGCGATAGACGAGCAACCGAGCCTGCTCCGTTCGCGCGACCATCTCGGCGATCTTCAGCTGGATCATCTGGAACTCGCCGATCTTCTGGCCGAAGGCCTCGCGTTCCATCGCATAGGGGATGGCCAGATCGAGGGCGCGTTGAGATTGTCCGACACATCGCGCCGCAACCGAGAATCGACCCATGTCGAGCGCGGATCCCAGAATCGGGAAGCCGCGACCGGGCTCGCCCAGGACGGCCTCGTCGGGCACGAATGTGTCTTCGAAGTGGACCTCCGCGAGATTGTCGCGTTTGAGGGTTCGCATTGGAAACGCGCCGATCGTCATGCCCTTCATTTCTCGGGGATCCGCAACGAAGGCGGTGACGCCCTTATGCTTCAGACTGCGATCGAGGGTGGCCACGATGAAAAAGAGGCCGGCATGATCCGCGTGCGAGATGAAGACCTTGGTACCGTTCAAGAGGAAGCCGCCATCGACCTTCTTGGCGGTGGTGTCCATGTTGCCGAGGTCGGTGCCTCCCCGCGGTTCTGTCAGACAGGCCGAACACAGGATCTCCCCCTTCGCGATGCCCGGCAGATAGCGGCTCTTCTGCGCCTCGCTGCCGAATTTCAGCAGCGATCCGGCGACCAGCGAGTTGGCGACCGAGACAACCGAGGCGATGACCCAGTCGACCCTGGCGAGTTCCTCACAGATCACGCCGTAGGACACGACATCGGAGAATGAACCGCCGTATTCCTCGGGAATCATCGGTCCGAGCAGTCCGAGTTCGGGAAGCTTTGCGATCAATTCGATCGGATAGCGTTCTTCCCGCTCGTAACGCTCGACGTGGGGAAGGATTTCCGTCTCCGCAAATTGGCGAACCGTCTGACGAATCAGACGCTGCTCCTCGGTGAGATCGAAATCCATCATGCGGTCGAGAGCGGCGTTCATGGCTAGGGCTTTCTTTGGCGCGCATCTCGGGGGACGACGAGCCGAGGCGGAATCCAGCTTAGCCCGGAGCCCTGCGCTAGGTGATTTTTTCCCAGGGGGAATGGAAATCGCCGAGTGATTCCCCTAAGTTCCCGGCCCTTCTCGAGCACTCCCTTTCATTCCGAGGCGATTCCCGATGAACGCAACGAAGACATCCCGCGGCCACCTGAAGCGAAACAAGACCAGCCGCTATCGGGCGAAGCTGAAGGCAAAGCATCGGCGCGTCCGCAGGCGGCGGTCGAGCGGCGAGCGAAAGTTCTACCGCTAGCAAACGCCTTTTCGAAATCGCCCCGCGCCCTCAGGCCCCTTGCGTGCCACCACCTCGCCGGGCGCAGCGAACGACTCACCCCCGTATCCGAAGCCCGGCTCGAGATGGGTGCGCACGTAGTCGTCGATGTGTCGCAGCTCATCGTCGTCGAAATCATCGCGGTAGCCGCCGACCTTGGCGCGACGCACCTTGTAGGAATCGGGGTTGGAGTGTTCACCGGGCTTCAGCTTGCCCGCGCGGGCCGAGTGCGGAGTCTGCGCCTCACGGCTTCGACTCTTCGCCACCGAGGCGAAGTCGACGACCTCTCCGATCAGAGATCGGTCTGCCGGACTGTCGACGAATTCGATGATGCGACCGAATTCGCGTTCCGAGTCAGCGAGAAGATCCTCGTAACGCATCACCAGGACCTCGCGAATTCCAGAGAGTTCTCGCAACCACTCGTTCAGGAAGCCGACGATGTGCGGCAAGCCGATCGTACTCATCATCGCGAAGTCGAACATCGAGATCGCGGCGCCGTGCGGAGGCAGCTGATTCAACTTCTTCTTGTCCTCTCCCGTCCGAAACTTCCACTGGAAATACGATGAGGTCACCACGTCCTGCGGACTGCGAACGAGCAGGACCATTCTCTTGTCCCTGAAGGACGCCCGCGTCTCTCCCTCGCCGGTGTAGTCGCGCAGGTAGTTGTCATGCGTGAAGAAGATCTTGGGAATCCGATCGTCCATCTCATGAAAATTGTCGAAGCCCAGTACTGTACGCTCGGCGATTCCGTAGCGGAGTTGAAAATACCGCGAGAGCATGACCCGTAGCCAGGTCCGGCCGCTCTTGGGGTACGAGACGATGACGACGTCGGCTTCCTGGAGCCGGCGGAACTCCGTACGGCCACGGAGCCAACGTTCGAGCTGACGTCTACGGTCCGCGGACAGGAAGAAGGCCCGCTTGAGACTACCCAGCACGGCGCGCTTCCAAATACCACGGCTTATTCTCTGAATGCGGCGTTTCATTTGAGTCCGATATCTCGATGGCGTTACCACCATTCGCTGTCATTTGCATGGGGTGAGAATGAATTTTAGCGCGGTCGTCTCAGACGGCTCCAAACGAGGTTCGTGGAATACGATCGAGCACCTCGAGGGCGTCATGGCGGACGTGGTTTTGCGCCATCTCTTCGCGCAGGAACGCTTCGCTGATCTCGCCGGCCTCGAGGCATTCGCGGAGCATTCCAAAGAAGAATGCTTCCTGGTTCGCATCCGGGTGGACTTTGTAGCGACCGAGCAGGCCGTAGTCGCCGAATAGCTTTCGGCGTGCACGTCGAAGGTATCCGATCGGTGGAAACGCTCGCGTGCGATCTCCAGGTACGAAATCGATAGGCAGTCCTGTTTTCCAGGGCTGGGTCCAACGTTTGGTGTTGTGGATGAGTTTCGTGTCGGAATCGAGGTGGTCGAGATCGTTCCACTCGGGCTCGAGCCCGCCGAGGGTTGCCGAATCCTCCAGGTGCAGGCCGATCCAATCCATGTAATCGATTTCGCGCGTGAACATCTTGCCGAAGGTTTCCTCAGTCCGCCAATGCCGAAGCTTGGCGCAGTCGAGCAGCATGACACTGCTCGCCATCAGTCCTTGTTTAGCCTTCGAGCCCGACTTGGCCCGGACGACGATCGACTTGCCCTGCATATCCCGCTCGAGGAGGTCGGTGATGTCGCCGAGCGCGAAGACATCGGGATCGATCACGATGGCGCGACCGCTGTAGCCCATCAGCTCGGGCGGCATGAAGCGCAGGGGTGTGAAGGATTGAAGATCGTCCATGCGCCAGACACGTATCGCCCCGTCGCGCAAGAAGGACTGACCCTCGCGCGCAGCGAGAAAGGCGTGGTCTTCCGTCGAGATGATGCGGACGTCGAAGGCCTCGGGGCGCGCGCTGTTGCGGCGCAGCGAATGACGCGAGACGTAGGCGCCCACGAGTTGGCGCGGATTCGTATGGATGAAGACCGTTCCCA
>Ga0114949_10000918_pt1 | contig 17208 bp, 13 predicted proteins | sample N074metaG_FD_83505 | JGI IMG/M metagenome (GOLD analysis project Ga0114949, IMG submission 83505) | Deep subsurface microbial communities from Kermadec Trench to uncover new lineages of life (NeLLi) - N074 metaG | ecosystem: Environmental > Aquatic > Marine > Ocean trench > Sediment | place... | reverse complement strand
AAGCAGTCTTTGGAAATTTCAAAAAGCAGGTTGTTGCGTGAAAAATACAATTATGAATATGGACAGAATACACAATTGGATGTTTTAAATTCAGAAGTTGATGTCAATAATGACAGTATCGAATATTTAAATATCAGCAGAGAATTGTCAAATGCCAAAAGAGATTTAAATGTAGTTTTAGGAAGAAGTGTCAATACTGATTTTACCGTTGACACCCTTGTAAATTATGACTTGAATTTAACTTATGAAAATTTACTAAGCTCAGCAAGGGTGAATAACGCCTTGCTTTTACAGGCTGAGAAATATGTTGACCTAAGCGAATTTGATTTGAAAATAAATCAGTCGGGATGGATGCCTGTATTGGGCATTAAAGGATCTTATGGATGGAGTAATTTTGATACCGAATCAACAACCAATAATGCCTTTTCTCTGGCAGCACAAACCAGTACAGGATTTAATGGTGGTGTAAATTTATCATGGAATATTTTTGATGGAGGTACTACAAAAACCAGAGTTCAAAATGCCAAAATCGCTATTGATAACAGCAATCTTGAAAGGGAGCAAATCGAACAGGATTTGGAAAGAAATGTCGCCAATGCATGGGAAACCTATCAAAATTCCTTGTTTATCCTTCAAGCCGAGAAAAAAAATGTCGAAACCAACAAAAGGAATTTTAACCGTAGCGAAGAACAATTTAAATTGGGACAAATAATTTCGGTTGAATTCAGATTGGCACAAGTCAACTTCTTAAATGCGGTTAATAATTATAACAAAGCCAAATATGTGGCCAAAGTTGCTGAATTAAGATTGTTACAATTGAGTGGAGCATTGTTGGGGGCCGATTATTAATTTTATGTCATTCCTTACCTCATTTCTCGTGAAGACTTCTCAACGTCTTTGCGAACGGAATGCAATGCAGTGTGGCAATTGGCAATCTATATTAAAACCTTATTAGATCATCACGTTATTCGTAACTCCCTCCTCGTGAAGACACCTCATCGTCTTTGCGAACGGAATGCAATGGGGTGTGGCAATCTCTAAAATGTGTGTGTGAAGTTATTATAATCCTTCTTTTTCCCAAGAGATCACCACGTCACTCATTCTTCATTCCTCGTAAAGATAATTTATCATCCTTTTCAACAATTGCAAACACTGGTTCTTAATTATGTTTAGTATCCCAATTATTCGTAAATTTATTGCATCATTCAATGATATAAATCATCTATAAACAATCCAACTGTTTGTAAAATTGGGTAGAAATTTAAAATTACAATTCAATGGAGACACTTCAAGAAATAAAAACAAGAGTTTATAAATTTGGAAACAAAACTGCCGATGGCAATAGGTCCATGAAAAATCTATTAGGTGGAAAGGGAGCCAATTTGGCTGAAATGAGTTTGATAGGAATTCCGGTACCCCCGGGATTTACCATCTCGACGGAAGTTTGTACTGAATACAATTTATTGGGCCGGGATGCTATCGTTGAAATAATCAAAGAAAGCATTGAAAAATCAATTGAGAATATTGAGCATATCATGGGGGCTAAATATGGTGATAAAGAGAATCCATTATTAGTTTCTGTTCGCTCTGGATCAAGAGTTTCTATGCCCGGTATGATGGATTCAGTTTTAAATCTTGGATTAAATGATGAAGTGGTAAGGGGACTGGCTGAAAAGACCGGCAATGAACGTTTTGCATGGGATTCTTACCGGCGATTTATACAAATGTATGGTGGTGTTGTTATGGGAATGAAGCCTGAATCTAAGGAAGATATAGATCCGTTTGAGGAAATTATGGAAGCTTTGAAACACAAACGTAATATTGAATTGGATACCGAATTCACCATTCAGGATTTAAAGGATCTGGTTTATGATTTTAAAGATGCCATTCACAAAAGGACAGGAAATGATTTCCCAACAGATCCCTGGGATCAGCTTTGGGGTGCTATCATGGCTGTTTTTGATAGCTGGAATGGCGATAGAGCCATCTATTACAGACAAATGAATGGCTATCCCGCTGATTGGGGAACCGCTGTAAATGTTCAAGCCATGGTTTATGGAAATATGGGTGAAAATTCCGGAACAGGAGTATGTTTTACCCGTGATGCCGCAACTGGTGAAAATGTGTTTAATGGCGAATATTTGATCAATGCTCAGGGTGAGGATGTGGTTGCAGGTATTAGAACCCCTCAACAAATCACAAAATTGGGATCCTTGAGATGGGCTGAATTGGCAAAAATTGATGAAGAAGAAAGATTGGTAAAATATCCTTCCTTAGAAGAATTAATGCCCAATATTTTTAAAGAACTTAATGAATATCAGGAAAAGCTTGAAAACCATTATATCGATATGCAGGACATGGAGTTCACCATGCAGAACGGCAAGCTTTGGATCTTACAAACCAGAAATGGAAAACGTACGGGAACAGCCATGGTTAAAATTGCCATTGATCTTCTAAAAAGTGGTATGATCGATGAAAAAGAGGCATTATTAAGAATAGAACCCAACAAACTGGATGAATTATTACATCCTGTTTTTGATCCAAAGGCTCTTAATACTGCCCATATTATTGCCCAGGGATTACCTGCTTCCCCGGGAGCAGCTACCGGCCAGATAGTTTTCTTTGCGGATGAGGCAAATAAATATAAAAACACAATTTTAACAAGAATAGAAACTTCACCGGAAGATTTGGAGGGAATGAATATTGCCAAAGGTATTTTAACGGCTCGGGGAGGAATGACTTCCCACGCAGCTGTGGTTGCCCGGGGTATGGGTAAATGTTGTATATCAGGTGCCGGAGCATTAAAAATTAATTACAAAAACCGAACGCTAACGGTTGATGGAAAAAAATATCAGGAAGGGGATTGGATTTCTTTAAACGGTAGTACAGGTAATATAATTGAAGGAAAAGTAGCTACTATCGAACCGGAATTAAGCGATGAATTTGCTGAAATCATGAAATTGTCTGATGGATACTCGACGATGAAAGTCAGAACCAATGCTGATTCTCCTAAAGATGCAAAAATCGCCCGAAGTTTTGGAGCACAAGGTATTGGATTGACAAGAACGGAGCATATGTTTTTTGAAACCGATAGAATTAAGTCAATGAGAGAAATGATCTTAGCCGACACCATTAAGGAAAGAAAGCATGCCTTAAACGACTTATTACCCATGCAACGAAGTGATTTTGAAGGTATCTTTGAAGCTATGCAAGGCTTACCCGTAACCATAAGATTATTGGATCCGCCACTACACGAATTTGTACCCCATCAATTAGCCGCCCAGAAAGATCTTGCAGAAGAAATGCATATATCCTTACAGGCAGTTAAAAATAAGGTTGCTGAATTGGATGAATTTAATCCCATGCTAGGACATAGAGGTTGCAGGCTGGGTAATACTTATCCGGAAATTACTGAAATGCAAACCAGGGCTATTATTGAAGCAGCGCTGAACTTGAAAGCAAAAGGCATTGAAGTTAAACCTGAAATAATGGTTCCATTGGTAGGAACTTTAAAGGAATATGTTGCACAAGAGGTCATTATCAGAGCTACTGCCAACCAAGTATTTGAAGAGAGAAATGACACTATTGAATATTTGGTGGGTACCATGATAGAAATCCCAAGGGCGGCTTTAACAGCTGATTTAATTGCTCAGAGAGCTGACTTTTTCTCTTTTGGAACCAATGATTTGACACAAATGGCATTTGGTTATTCCCGTGATGATGCCGGTAAATTTTTACCTACTTATATAGAGAAAGGAATTTTAAGTGTGGATCCGTTTGAAGTTTTAGATCAGGAAGGTGTTGGCCAGCTGGTTAAAATGGGAATAGAAAAAGGCAGAAGTGTCAAACCTGATTTAAAAGTTGGAATCTGTGGAGAACACGGTGGTGAACCAAGTTCTATTGAATTTTTTTACAATACCGGAATGAATTATGTGAGTTGCTCTCCGTATCGAATTCCAATTGCAAGAGTGGCTTCAGCTCAGGCAGCCATAAAAAAAGGTTAAGTCGATTAATTGTTATGTTTAGAAAAGAGGTGAATTATTTTACCTCTTTTTACAATTCATATGCTAAGGCTCAAAGTCAGAATTCCAATAGCTATTGGATTTGCGCAGCAGAGGAAGTTTTCATTATAAAAAGTAAGAACGCCACAAATGAGGATGGCACTCCTGATAACAGGATTTATGAGTATCTTCGTTTTCTCTCTCCTAATGCCCCGGTATTAACCTCTTAGCCGGTACTCGGAGTTGGTGGCCGTTCTTACCGATTCAAAGATACGAGTCTTTTCTTTTAGAATTGCAATAAAAAAGGGACCGTTTAACTAAGAGTCATGCTACTATATATTGATTAAACCCGCATTAGCAATAGAATCGTTAAAAGGTGAACATCTATTTTTGATTTGGGGAAAATTCCACTTAACCAAAGCCTTCATTTAGTGTTTAACCCGGATTATGTTATAGCGCAATTACAGCTTGAAACTTAGTCTTTCTTAATTAGTTTCTTGTTAATACTTTTCAAGAAAGTCCAATTTTCAAAATATAATATCTTTTTTTACCAAAAAAATCATACATTAGCGAACCATGAATACTAAAACAATAGATATTTCTAAATTTCCCTGGGTGCTTATACCTGGATTGTAAGTATTTTTTACTGCTCTTCTACCCTATTACCAATTTATCATTTTAACATATTTTACATTATTGAATGCTTTTTGCATCCAATAAAATAAACCAAAAACGTATGCCAATACAAACACCATTTCATCCGAGAACCTCAAAGCTAAACAATGCGCTTGATTGGAAAGATTGGGCCGGATATTTTGCGGCCAATTCCTACAATGTGGTTTCAGATTTCGAGTATTATGCCTTCAGGCATTCAGCCGGATTGGTTGATATTACTCCATTATTTAAATATAAAGTTACGGGTAAAGATGCTTCGATGTTTTTGTCCCGCATCATGGTAAAGGACATCACAAAATTAAAACTAAATCAGGCAACTTATTGCTGCTGGTGCGATGACAAAGGTATGGTTATAGATGATGGTACCGTGATGTATTTTGTTGAGAATGAATATTTTGTGACTGCGGCAGACCCTTCCTATTCATGGTTTTCCAGATTTGTTAAAAACCTTGATGTACAAATTGAAGATATTACCGACAGTTTTTGCGGATTGGCTTTACAAGGGCCAACATCAAGAGACATATTGAAAAAAATATGTGATGCTGATTTGGATCATCTAAAATTTTTCTGGACAACGAGTGCTAAAGCCGATGGTTTTGAATTCAAAATTTCACGTACAGGCTATACCGGAGATTTAGGGTATGAATTGTGGATAAAAAATGAAGATGCATTGAAATTATTCGATGCCGTTTGGAATGCAGGTCAAGATTATAATATAAGGATGTCAGGAATTGCGGCCTTGGATATAGCCAGAATCGAAGCCGGTTTGATTATGAATGGTGTTGATTATCACAGCTCCTTATATGCATTGATTCCTGAACAAATGAGTACACCCTATGAACTTGGCTTGGGATGGACTGTCAATTTGGATAGAGAACCCTTTATTGGTCAAAAAGCTTTAAAAGCAGAAAAGAAAAATGGATCCAGATGGGCAACTGTTGGATTGGATATCAATTGGCCCGACTTGGAAGAATTATACAAAAAACATGGATTACCACCGCATACCGATGCCGGTGCATGGCGGAATTCTGTTCCCATATATGATAGGCAAAACAAAACCAAACAAATTGGTTATGCAACCAGCGGTACGTGGTCACCGGCCTTAAAAAAGAATATTGCCCTGGCTTCTATAAAGATTGATTATGCCAAACCTGGCACTGAAGTTTATTTCGAAGTGACGGTTGAACATCACAGAGAATTGGTTCGTGCCATTGTAGGCAAACCTCAATTTTTTAACCCGGAAAGAAAACGATCAATCCTTAAAAAATAATATGATGAGTAAAAAATACGACGCAATAATAATAGGTGGTGGTCATAATGGATTGATCAATGCTGCATATTTAGCCAAAGCCGGGAAAAAGGTTCTGGTACTGGAAAAAAGACATGTGCTTGGAGGTGCAGCAGTTTCAGAAGAAATACACCCTGGATTTACTTTTTCGGTGTGTAGTTATGTGGTGAGTTTATTCAGGCCTCATATCATAAGGGAATTAAACCTTGTTAGACACGGATACAACATTATTCCCATGGATGCTTCATATCAACCTCTTCCCGATGGTGATATCGGAATTTGTAAATGGGGTGATGCTTCTAAAACACGAAGGGAAATTGCCCGTTTCAGTAGGAAAGACTCAGAGGTTTATGGTGAGTTCAGCAAAGTGATGACCCATATGGCCAAATTAGCCAAAGAGGTCATTGATCATCCCGCTCCAGATGTGGCTTCCATCAATCCCAAAGAGCTTTCATCACTATTGAGAATGGGCAAGGTATTCAAAAATCTGGGGCCGGAAATGCTACATATGAATACCAAATTGTTAACTATGAGTAGCGCAGATTTTCTGGATCTTTGGTTTGAGTCGGAAATTTTGAAAGGTCCCATGGCAGTAAGTGGAATTATAGGGACTTTTCTCGGGGTTCGATCTCCTGGTACAGCTTATGTGTTACTTCATCATTATATGGGTGAACTGGATGGTGCTTTTCGATCCTGGGGTTTTTCTAAAGGGGGAACCGGAGGTGTGAGTAATGCCTGTGCCGGTGCTGCCAAAAGTTTTGGGGCGGAAATAAGAACCAATGTGAATGTGTCACATGTTAAGATAGTAAATGGTAAGGCAACAGGAGTTATTTTGTCAAATGGAGATGAAATTGAATCCAAAATTGTTGTTTCCAATCTGGATCCAAATCGAACCTACCTCAAAATGATCGGTGAAGATAACCTTTCACCGGATATTACAACTGAGATCAAAAGATTTAAACTCAGGGGCAGTTCCGGCAAAGTCAATTTTGCGCTGAGTGGAGTCCCCAACTTTTGTAAGAAGCGTGACGGCCTTGAATTTATGAAAGGTGATATTGCCATAGTCCCTAATGTGGATTATGTAGAAAGAGCCTATGACCAGGCAAAGTATGGAGAATTTTCAGAAAGGCCCTATATCAATATTGTTGTTCCATCGTTAACAGACCCAACTTTAGCACCTCCCGGTAAACATGTTATGTCATGCTTTGTACAATATGCGCCCTTTGATATTAAAGAAGGTCCGGAATATTGGCCCAAATTGGCTGATAAATTTGGTGATGCCGTTCAAAATACAATCAAGGAATATGTACCGGATATTGATAGTTTGGTGGAACATAGGCAAGTAGTTACCCCTTGGGATATGCAGGAAACTTTCGGCCTGACCGAAGGCAATATATTTCATGGAGAACTTACCCTGGAACAACTTTTATTTCAACGGCCCATTTCCGGTTATGCCAAATATAAAACCCCCATAAGAAATTTATGGATGTCAGGTTCGGGCACCCATCCCGGTGGCGGAATTATGGGTTCTGGAGGGGAATTATCGGCAAAATCAATCTTAAAAGAAAAAGCGATATGAGCAAGTATGATATAATAGTTATTGGTGGTGGCCACAATGGGCTTACTACGGCAACGATTCTTGCGAAAAAGGGAAAGAAAGTACTTCTTGTGGAAAAAAGAAAAATTTTAGGCGGGATTGCTGCAGGAGAAGTATTTTACCCTGGATATTCAACCACAGGGCTCCTCCACGATACAAGTGGGATTCGATCAAGGGTTATTAAAAACCTTCAACTGGAAAAATACGGATTGAAGCTTGACAATCATCGTGCAGATGTTACAATTTTGGCAAAGGATGGAAGAAGTGTCATTATCCAATCAAATATTGATGCAACAACTTCAGCGATTAAAGAATTCTCTGAAAAAGATGCCGAAGCTTATATAATATATCAGGATTTTCTGAAAAAGATCAGTAAAGTTATCGATGATTTGATGGACAACCCACCACCGGATATTAATATTGAAAATTTGACCATGGCGAGTTTGGTTGTACTGGCTAAAAAAGGAATGAGGCTCAAAGGATTGGGCAATAAAACCATGATGGAATTGCTCAAAATAGCTCCCATGTGCTTAGCAGATTTTTTAAATGAAAAATTTGAAACCGATTTCCTGAAAGCCGGCATTGCAGCACCTGCCCTATATGGATCATACGCCGGACCTTGGTCAGCATATTCAACCATAAATCTATTGCTTTGGGAATGTGCATCAAAAAATAATATTATTGGAGGGCCTCAGGCACTTATCAATGCCTTGGAAAAAGCTGCTATTGAGGCAGGAGTAGAAATTAGAACTAATGCGGAAGTAGAAAAAATATTATTGGATACGGAAGGATCGGTAAATGGGGTGAGATTAAAAGGTGATGAAGAAATTAATGCTAAGAAAATAGCCGCTTCATGTACTCCAAAAGAGACCTTTTTAAATTTGTTTGATGATTTTGAACTTGAATATCAATTGGATTATTGGATTGGCAAAATACGAAGCAGAGGTACAACGGCAAAAGTCAATCTGGCCATAAATAAAGTAGTTGAATTAAATAACCAATCTATTGAATTTGCCAGAACTGGGAATTCCTTTGATGAAATGGAGAAGGCTTTTGACCCCGTGAAATACAAGAAAGTAACCGGTTCACCATTTTTAGATATACACATTCCTACAAACATTAATCCTTCTTTGGCACCTGCGGGCCATAGTGTTGTTTCGATATTAGTTCATCAAATTCCTTATTATTTTGAAGCTGGATGGACATCAACAGCTAAAAAGAAATTAGGGGAGGATGTACTTAAAGAACTAGAAATTTATTCACCGGATATTTCAAAACATGTGGTTGGCATGGAGGTTCTATCTCCTACCGACTTCGAAACAAAATATAACCTGACGGAGGGGCATATTTATCATGGAGAACATTTTGTGGATCAGCTAATTACTCGTCCGATACCTGCCTGTTCTGGTTATGCCACACCCGTTCCAGGATTGTATTTATGTGGAAGCGGATCACATCCGGGAGGGGGAATTACCTGTGCACCCGGAAGTATGGCGGCCGCTTCAATTTTAAAATCAAATTGATAATTTACATTGAAATGAATTGGAGTTTAAAAAACATGATTTAATTTTGAATCAAAAACATTATGGGATTAGGAAACAATGAATTTTTGAAGAGAGGAATTGATTACCCTATAGTTGATGGTGCAAAGACATTACCCGCTACTTATTATCACAGCCAAGATATCTACCAGGAGGAGGTCGAGAAATTTTTCTATAAGTTTTGATATATGCTTGTCGTATGGAAGAAATTCCATCGGTGGGTAATTATAAACTAATTCAGGTTGCCGATGAAAGCCTTATTCTGGTAAGAGACAAATCCGATAAAATCAAAGCTCTTATCAACGTTTGCAAGCATAGAGGAACACAACTGGGTACAGAACCAACAGGACATTCGAATCTAAATCTATACATGCCCATATCATACTTGGACTTATGCCTTAGATGGGAAGTTATTAGCTGCTCCATTGATGAAAGAAGGCCATGGTTTTCAAAAGGATAATTGTTCACTTCATCAGACAAAGGTGCATATTTGGGAAAGATTTGTTTTTATCAACATAGACAAAAATCCTCAACCTTTTGAAATTCAAATGGAAGCACTTATCTGAAAATTTTCTGATTGGAAACTGGATGAACTAAGAATCGCACATCATATAAAATACGAATTGAATTGTAACTGGAAACTTATACTACAGGATTATCAGGAATGTTATCATTGTCCTGGTGCACATCCTTTACTTTCAGAACTTACTCCGGTTCAATCAGCTCAGCATGACTCCAGCAAAGGTGCCGTAATTGGTGGATATATGAATCTTATCAAAAAAAGAGGAAGTATGACCATTAAAGGAGAGTCAGCTGCCACTCCTGATAACAGGATTTATGAGTATCTTCGTTTTCTCTCTCCTAATGCCCCGGTATTAACCTCTTAACCGGTACCCGGAGTTGGTGGCCGTTCTTACCAATCCAAAGATACGAGTATTTTCTTTTAGATTTGTAATAAAAAAGCGGACATTTGGCTAAAAATCATGCTGCCCCACTGCGCAATTACAACAGCTATAGAGGTAGTGTCTAACTTTGTGTGTCTGCCTCATCTCGAGAAATAAATTTGAGGCAAAAGTTGCCGAATTAAGATTGTTACTATTGAGTGGAGCATTGTAGGGGGCCGATTAATAAATATAAAAGGTGTACATAAATATGGGTAGATCTAAAATAGGTTCACAATTTTCAATAATAACGAGGTTAATCTCGTTTTTTTTGCAACAGAATCGTAAAAGTATAGATAAATAATTTCCGTGAATACAAAAACCAAGATCAGAGATTCTTATAAGAAATTGCAAAGAAGATTCATTCAATGTGGAATTTTCGTTTCATGTTATGCCCTCATTTATATTTCACTTTTCCTTACAATAAAAAGCCCTCCTTCAATATCACTAATAAGGATATTTCCACTTTCAAAGAAGGGATAAACATTCCAAACCCCATTAAAATTTGTGCTATTATCACTTGAATACGTGTCAAAAAAACCTTCTTCTCTTATCTGTCCATTAGCAATATCAGATATATCAATAAAACGAACGCCTGCGGTATAGTTGGCCAGGTAAAAAGTATTCCCTTTCACATATCCATTATGATCAATAGCACCTGTTGGCCCCATATATGTGCTATGTAAAGTTGGATTATCCAAATCCATAAAATCAAATATTAAAGTACGTGAATTGATACCTGTCTTAATTTCATCTAATTCATCTCCAACTATAAAATAATCTAAATCTTCAGTAAACCATCCTTGATGCGTATAGCCAATATTATTATATTCTGTCATTGAAATTCCAACTGGATTTTCTTTGTCGGTAACATCGACAATAACGACACCATCTTCGTTAGATCCTACAAATATTTCATGCCCCGTATAATCCGTATCAGATCCATTATAGCTTACAACTTGGGCATCATGACTATAACCGTAATCAGAAAATCCTCCTGAGGCCATCGGATTTATTGGGTTTTGAATATCTATAAAGTGCGGACCACCATCAAAAGTTGATGTGCCAACGGCATAAGCAAAACCGGAGTTTTCATTAATTACAATATTATGGGCACTTCCGAAACCTGAATAATGTGCATCTGCTGTAAACATTTTGGGTATATTCGAAATATCTCTAAGCCTGGTTAAATCAAAAATTTGCATACCATGGCCAGGGGCTTCACTAACAATAAAAGCATAATTGTTATACACCTTAATATCTCTCCACGAACTTTTCACAGTGGCTGTAGGAAGCATCCCAATAATAATTAAATTTTTGGTATCCGAAATATCTACAAAAGTGGTTCCTGCTGTAGTTCCGATGAGCGCATATTCATTTCCGTTTTCTGGATCTGTCCACCCCCATGAATCATTGGCTTGTTCACCAGGTCCAGCCAATTCATTTACTGATATATGAGCCATTAAATCATAACCCTCACATGGATAATTTCCCGCCATTCCATTTTCACAGGGGCTTAATATTTTATTATCTGGATTGCTGTCTGTATCGTCATTATCTGAACAATATTGGAATAAATTCAGAATAAGCATCAAGGCTACAGTATATAATATTATTTTTCGAAATTTGTTTTTTGTAATCATCTTTATTTAGGAATATTTGTTGCCATTTATTATCAATAATCGTCTACCTTTTTATCAAGTAAATCTATGAAATATAATTTGAATAATTGTCTTTACAAACATAGGAGAACACAAGGACAGGCACGAAATTCACAAAGAATTCTCCATGAACGTCGTGAAAGCTTTATGAACTTTGTGGTAAAAAATAAGACTTTCATATCAAACTGGTTTGGTCATGGCATAGCCAAAAGATCATGTGCACCAGCAACGTAAGTGGTTTTTAAGATGAAATAAACGGGTTGGAAGGTATACGAACAAATGCAAACAGGAATCAGATGGGCACTTTTTACCAGGGGATATTCTTCGGGAAGAGAAGATGTTCATTGCCGGCTTGACCAGGAATTACTAAAAGCATATGGCCACAAAGTAATTGATTAAGCATATATTTGTTTACAAATAAAAAATAATAAGATTTCTAATTCAATAAAATGAACAGTAAAATTACGAATGAAATCCGCTGGGGAATTATCGGTGCCGGAGATGTTTGTGAGGTTAAAAGTGGACCCGCTTTGCAATTGGCAAATAATTCAAAACTTGTAGCCATAATGAGAAGAAATGGAGAAAAAGCCAAAGATTTTTCTTTAAGGCACCAGGTACCTAAATGGTATGATAATGCCGATGATTTAATCAATGACCCTGATATAAATGCCATATATATTGCAACCCCACCCAATTCGCATAAAGAATACACTTTAAAAGCAGCAGCAGCTGGAAAACCTGTATATGTTGAAAAACCAATGGCTCGAAACCACAAAGAATGTATTTCGATGGTAAATGCCTGTAAAAGTGCCCATGTGAATTTATATATCGCTTATTACCGCAGAGAATTATCCAATATTTTAAAAGTTAAAGAAATAATTGATACCGGTGTTATAGGAACTATCCGTTTTGTAAATATCAAATTACAAAAACCTTTGAGCCCTGATATTGTTGGCGCTAGTGATAATCCTGATAACTGGCGAATTAACCCCGAAATTTCGGGTGGGGGTTATTTTTATGATTTGGCTTCACATCAATTGGATGCTTTAGATTTTCTTCTTGGCCCTATCAAAGATGCTCAAGGTTTTGCCTTGAATCAAGCAGGTATATACCCCGCTGAAGATATTACGTTGGGTTCCTTTACATTCGAAAATAATGTTGTTGGTCAAGGGATTTGGGCCTTTAATTCCTGTCAAAGATCTGAAATTGAATTAACTACAATTGTGGGAAGTATGGGGCAAGTTTCTTTTCCGTTTTTCGGCGACAATAAGGTTACCTTAGAAGTTGATGGTAAACCGAAAGAAGTTTTCCATTTTAATATTTCAAAACATATACAACTACCTCTCATACAAACCATTGTTGACGATCTTCTTGGAAAAGGAATATGCTCCAGTACCGGTGAATCTGGTGCAAGAACTAATTGGGTTATGGAAAGAATTTGTAAAAAAGTAGGTCAATGAAATAGAAAGAAATGATCAAGATAAATAATTTTTTTGGAAATAATCATTTCATTAAACCCGGATTATGCCTTAAAACTTCGTGATGAGGATTGAAAGTGCAATAAAATATGATATTTTATTGATTTAAGCATAGAATCGCTATGGTTAAAGCGAAAAATGATGCAAGGCCCATATTTTGCAGCAATTTCAAACCGTAATAGACTTTTTAATGCATAATCCGGGTTAAAACAAGACCAACATCTATTGTTATTCTTATCTTAGCAAAATGATTAAGGTTATATTATTGGGATCAGGAAATGTTGCTGTTCATTTGTCAAGAGCTTTTGAAAAATCAAAAAATATTGAATTTATACAAAGGTATTCCAGAAGTAAAAACAACAATGATTTTTTCGATAAATCAATTCCCATTATTCATGATATCAGTCGATTAAAAATTGCAGACATCTATATCATTGCCATTTCTGACGATGCCATTATTGAATTTTCAGAACAACTAAAATTTAATCAGGGCTTGGTAGTTCACACCGCTGGAAATTTACCTGTAGAAGCCTTGCAATGTACTGCAAACAAAGGCGTATTATATCCATTACAGACTTTCTCGAAAGACCAAAATTTAAATTTTAAAAATATCCCCATAAGTATTGAAACCGAAAAAGAAAGTGATTATACTTTATTAAAATCCTTAGCTGAAACTTTAAGCGATAAAGTTTACAGTTTTGATTATCAGCAACGTAAACATATTCATTTGGCTGCCGTATTTGCTAATAATTTTTCAAATCACATGTTCAAAATTGCCTATGATATTTGCGAAAAACAAAATATATCATTCGAAATTTTAAAACCACTCATTGCTGAAACAGCAAATAAAATAGCAAAGTCAGATCCTCAAAATGCTCAAACCGGTCCGGCAAAAAGAAACGATAAAAAAGTAATTGAGAATCATTTACAACAATTGGATAAAAATCAACAGGAAATTTATAAATTGGTCACTAAATCAATTATCAATACGTATCAATCAAAATAAAATTCTTCGATCTTATGGAAAAAAGCTACAAAGAAATAATGCCTCAAATCGATACTTTCATTTTTGATGTCGATGGCGTATTAACAGATGGGACTATCACAATATTTCCTAATGGAGAACTCATAAGAAAAATGCATACCAAAGATGGATATGCCTTAAAAACGGCCGTTGACATGGGTTATAACGTTTGTATAATATCGGGAGGAACTAACGAAGCTGTCAAATCTCGTTTAAGAGGTTTGGGAATCACCGATATATATTTGGGTGCTCATAACAAAATTGAACTATTTGATGAATATATGGACATCCATGATATTAATGCAGACAATGTGCTATATATGGGTGATGATATACCTGATTTTCCTGTAATGAAACTTGTTGGTTTACCAACATGTCCAAAAGATGCTGTATCAGAAATTCAAAATATTTCAAAATATATTTCTCAAAAAAAAGGTGGTAAGGGTTGTGTAAGAGATGTTATTGAACAAGTTTTAAAGGTTCAAGACAAATGGAAAGTTCAATTTGATGCTAAATATCACTAATTATGAGTGCATTAAATAGATCATTTAAAAATAGAATTTTTAGATGGTTTGTAAGTACTTTTCAAAAAATCAAAATCCCTGGCCTTGAAGGCATGTCTCTGTATCATCTTTTAAGACTTTATACCAATGGAATTATTGAAGGCGCGCTTACATCAAGAGCTGGCAGTATTGCTTTTAGTTTTTTTATTGCATTATTCCCCTTTGCATTATTTACTTTAACCCTTATCCCCTTTGTACCAATAGATGGATTTCAAGAAGATTTTATAGATTTTATTTTTAAACTAATGCCCTCTGAAGATTCTGCAGATGCGGTTTCAGGTGTGCTGCATGACATTGCTATTAATAAATATGGCGGACTACTTTCTTTTGGGTTTTTATTATCAATATTGTTAATGACCAATGGTGTTAATGCGGTTTTAAGTGGTTTTGAATATACGCATCACAAGATTGAAAATAGAAGTATATTTAAGCAATATTTAGTATCACTTGGAATTTCCTTGGTTTTATCTTGTTTATTGTTTCTTACGGTTGGAATTATTGTTTTTCTGGAATTTCTGATCAATTCGTTAAATAATGATGGGATAGTCAGTGATGTGGGATTATGGATAGGAATAATTCAAATTATTATTATGATCATGGTGATCTTGATAACCATTTCAATATTCTATTATTTTGGTACTAAGGAAGGGCATAAAATTTCTTTTTTTTCACCGGGTACAGTCCTCACTGCCATATTATTTGTGATTAATTTCGAAATTTTCAAAATTTATCTCTTAAAATTTGCCCAATACAATCAATTATACGGTTCTATTGGTACCGTGTTGGTCATCATGCTTTTCATTTGGTTAAATTCCATTATTTTACTTTTAGGCTTTGAACTAAATACCAGTTTAATTCAGCTTCGTAATAAAAAAACTCATCGTACTATTTAGTGTCTGGTCGGAAATACAGCAAAATCAATCCTTTTTCTTTTAACGATATTTTCACTTTTTTCTAATCGGCTGATGCTAGGGCATCTCCTCAAGAAAGAAAGGTAAAAATCTCATCTAAAATAAATAAGCATATAAAATTCGTCTATTTCCGACCAGCCACTAATTATCAAGCTTATCAGGTTAAAATTCTTAAGACTTTGAATTTATTAAACAATACCACATCCTTTTATCTAAATTTTAGCGATAATCCATCCCAATTCTAAATAGATTTTTCAAATAAAAGATCCAACAACTTTTCTGACTGTGAAAAATCCGGGATTATAATCTGAGCTCCTGATTTGATAAGTCGTGAACGTTTTTCATGATTCAAACCATATCTACGCACTTCATCACTTGCAATTCCTATGGCAATTCCTTCAGACTTCCGACATTCCTTGATTTCTACAGGTCCGTCACCAATTACTAAAAGCTCATTCCCATTTAATTTATTTTCTTCAATGATCTTTTCTATCACCATTTTTTTTGAATATTTACTGATATCTCCAACAGATCCAAAAATACCACCATCAAAAAGATCCGCATAACCCAATGATTTTGCTTCGTTGATTACATCTTCTTTATCTGTACCGCTTGCCAAATAAAGTTTTACTCCTTTTTCCTTCAGCGCCTTTAAAAACCCAACAGCTCCTTTCATCGTAAAATCCAATACCGTTAATTGACCGCTAATCAATTTTGACATTCTTTTATTAACCATTTCCATCAAAGCCTTATTATAAATTTCCTTATATCCAAACTTATCCAAAATTGCTTCTTTGGGCACAAAATTGAAGTCCTCAACCATTTTTATCAGCCCTTCCATCTGAACAATTGTTTGTATACCGGTTGATTTATCAATAAATTCCAGAATCTGATTTCGGACTTCATTCAAAACATTTTTGTCAGCGGTTTCATACGAATCGCCCAAAACTGCTTTGATCATAAACGGTTCCATAATTAATTCCCAACCTTCTCTTTGTGTACTAATTGTTCCATCATGATCAAATACAGCATGTTTTATATTTCCCAGATTAGAAATAACATTGCCATAACAGATTTCAATTTCCGTATCCTCATGGTATTTGGCCAGTCTAAGGTCATTCGCAAGATCAGGCCGAAAAATATAATCCGGATCCTCACTAATTGCAAGAATTTCTTCTCCCGAAGCAGTACCTGTAATAAATCTTTTTTGTATGGTTATGGCAGAGGCAAAATTTGCAAACTCGGCGGCCTCAGAAGGCTGGATACCTGCGGCTAAACATAAGGAAATGGCACTCAAAGATGTGTCTCCAGCACCTACTGTGTCAATTTTTGAGGTCAATTGAATCCCGGGAACTTCATGAATTCCATTTGCATTTATGGTTACAATTCCTCGGGAACCACAGGTTACGAATATGGGCTTTTGATACTGCTCAAAAACATGGGTTCCAAAACGCTTTATATCAGCTAACGAGATAAAATCCTTAGGACTGGCATCCATACCATTCAATACAGCAGTTTCGATCTCGTT
>Ga0114949_10000917_pt1 | contig 17211 bp, 15 predicted proteins | sample N074metaG_FD_83505 | JGI IMG/M metagenome (GOLD analysis project Ga0114949, IMG submission 83505) | Deep subsurface microbial communities from Kermadec Trench to uncover new lineages of life (NeLLi) - N074 metaG | ecosystem: Environmental > Aquatic > Marine > Ocean trench > Sediment | place... | reverse complement strand
TACGCGAATATCCGTCACTCGACAGCCAAGACCAACCGGCCTGGCTAGCTGCAGCCATGACCGCTACAAGCGCGGAAAAAATCAGGATAATTACGCAAGACACGGGTGATCTCATATGCACGGGCGAAATCGCGGGCGTTTGGCGCTTTGTCGAGATTGACGGCCATCGCGACATCGCCGTGCAGAACTGTATCGAACGCGTGGCAGGTATATTCGCCAATCTCATGCTGCTAATTGACCGCTTCGAACGAGACCCACTGACGACGCTCCTTAACCGCCAATCTTTCGACCAACGGTTCAAGGATCTGATCGAATACCACCTACAGAACCCTCGTCGCAAACGGGTCAATGACCTGCCGTGGCTCGCGATTGCCGATATCGACCACTTCAAACAGGTGAACGATACTTACGGTCACCTTTTTGGCGACGAGATCTTGCTCCTGGTATCGCAAATTATGCGTCGAGCGTTCCGCTTCGACGACCTGCTGTTCCGCTACGGCGGCGAAGAATTCATTATCATTCTCAATAATACCGACCACGCCGGCGCCGATCTCGCGCTTGAGCGCTTCCGCCGAGCAATTCAGAACACCATCTTCCCGCGTTTGGACGAGATGACAATGAGCATCGGATGGGCCGGCGCCACCACGCGGGATCATTATTCCGCCATCATCCACAAGGCAGATAAGGCGTTGTACTACGCTAAGGGAAATGGGCGTAATCGGGTGGTGAATTATGCGACAGTTTTCGGCGACGATGACGTCGGCGACGATCGTGCCTATGAAAATGTCCTATTCGACGGCGACGCCACTGGCTCTTAAAGCCGAACGAACGTATCGTTTTTCAGGTTATGGCAACACTGCGATCTCTTGCGACCTAAAAATTCTCGTTCCCTATTTGTTTCTAAGCGATTTCCGATAATTTGTCGTGATGATTTCGTCTAGATCCGCGGGGGCCGATTCAACGGCGTCGGCAGTGTCGTATATCTCCATGGTATCGCCACGGCGAAACATGCGTTTTCCGAGCCGCGGAAAATCCGCAATATTCACCTCGCAGCGCGATCCGCCGATCAAGCAAACGAGACTTTTTTTAAACGGATTTTTTAACTGGTGTGGCACAGAGCAGACCGGAAATCCGACGAAATCTCCGGGGCCGAGTAAATGCTCTTGATCGTCGATATCGATGATCCCTTGACCCCGCAGAATATAGATCCACTCTTCTTCGCACTCGAGGGAATGATATACCGAGGCATCGCCACCTGCAGGGATCCGGATCACACTAATCCGCGTTCGCTCGAGGCCAACCATACGGTCGAGTTGCGTACCCGGAACAATCGTATCCGGATTCCACGTGTGTGACATCGTGTGTTTAAATTCAAAAGCCTTCTCGGCCCTGATTATGTGTACCTTGTCACCCATGGAATCAGTGGACAGCCTGCGTTAATTGCTCTGCATACGACTTCGTGTCGCGGCCGCGGCCACGAGGATGGATTCGATCTGCAGAAGACTAACATATCTTGTCGCTAACTCCCCCACCGTGCGCCGACGGCAACACGCAAATACGATATAGGCGGCTCGCAAGCGAGTGACAGCCGATCAAAGTCCGCCGTTTCTGCAAAATTATTTAGTGCCACGGTGCCTCCGGGCGGCCCGTGGCACAATTACTGATGCTAGTGGCAACTTGAACGCCAGCGGCCAAGTGATGACGGCAAGCGAACCGACGATCGAGAAATTCTTCCTTAGCCACACCCATGTCGACCATACGGGTGGGGCCAAGCGACGGTTAGCCAAACTTGATCGTCGCATCGAATGCCACCGTGAGCAGATCAATTTCGGCTCCATGCGCCACCCCCACAAAGTTAACAATTCGGCGTGCGCTCTTGCACGCCGTCGCAGTCGCTAGATCCTAGTGACGAGGTGCATTTCCACGAAGAGCATCCGTCGAACCCGTCGCTGGACGATCGCTTAAAGGGTCGCTCGCAGTTCTCAGGGCAGGCCAAGATGATCACGCAGTTTATTGGTTTACATGAGGATTTAGTGACCGAGAAAACGCCTGTATGGCTAAAAAAACCGATCAGCTTTTCCGGCAAGTGACACCCCGCTCGGCAACCGTCTCGGGGGAGAAATACGCGGTGGCAGCGATTACTCAGCAGCGAATCGAATGGAGCACAAGAAACGACCTTACATCGGTGTGACGTAGACCATCGGCCGAGATACTCACGGATTACCGACACCTCCGCCACCCATGGTATTCGTCGGAATAAAAAGCCTGAATTGAGTCAGGTTTTGTGTGCCGACGCTTCTCGTTTTGACTTATCTTATTCGAGTCCCTGCCGCTATAGCAGTCGAGTACCTAATCTCTTGGAGAATTTGCGTGTCGGCGATCCGCCAACGAAACGAATCTGACGACAATATTGACCGCCAGGACGCTTTTAGCCGTGTGCGCAATCTAGTGCCGCTGAAACTTCTCAGCGACCGCGATTTCGCCACGATCACAGCCGCAACGAACGTCGAATCCTGTGCCCGCGGACACGACCTGTTTCGTGCCGGCTACGACGACAATTTTATTTTCTTTCTGCTCTCGGGGACGATCGCGATCACGGATGCCGAGGGCGAGTCCTTCAATATTGTCGGGGGTGAGATGGAGTCACGATATCCGCTGTACCCTCAGCCGCCCGACAGGATCAAGGCGACCGCACGCTCACCGGCACAGTTCATTCGCTTTCCGGCAGATCTATTGCGGCTTCAAAGCGAGGGAGTGGGAGTGCGCGATAACATAAAAGTAGAAGAGATTAACCAAGAGGCCGACACGCTCGAGCAACGCGCGCTGTTCGAAGTCTTCCACGGCTTGATGAACGACGATCTCGTCCTTCCCAGCCTACCCGACGTCGCCATACGGATCCGTGATGCTGCGAATAATGAGAACGTGGCCGTTGAAGACATCGCTCGAATCATCCGTGCCGATGCCAGTACGGCAGCCTACTGTATCAGCATCGCCAACAATGCGGCGTTCGCAGGTGCCGCGCAGGTCGATAACATTCTCGATGCAGTCGTGCGCATGGGTATTCAACCGACTCGGGATCTCGTGGTCGCCTATACGATCCGAAGCCTCTTTACCGGCAAGGACCCGTTGGCGAAGAAATTGATGCGTGAGGCCTGGGTGCACAGCTGTCGCATTGCTGCGCTCAGCTACATCTTGGCCCGCGACGTCGGACGGTTGAATCCGGAGCGCGCATTGTTGGCCGGATTGCTTCACGATGTTGGCGTTACCATCTTAATTAACGAAGCACAGACGCATCCGCCGCTGTTAAAAGATATGCCAATGTTCTGCCAACTGTGCCAGGAACTATCGGGTCAGATAGGTGCGATGATATTACGTGCGTGGAAGTTTCCGGATATCTTCGCCACCGCTGCGCTTGAAGCGGAAGCCTTTACCAAGGCGGTCGGTGACCGACTAAATATTGGCGACATTGTTGTGCTGGCACATCTGCACGACCGGCAGCCGGCGCCGTGGTCGGTGCAGCCCACGAACCTCGGGGAACTGGCCATCTGCAGTAAGCTGGACGGATACGACACGACCGAAGACCACCACCTGGCCGTCGTCGAAGCAGCCGATCGCGAACTCGTCGAATTGACCGCTCTGCTGAGCAGCTAACCGGTCGAAGATCGGTAGTAGATCCTGTTCGACGATCAGCCAAACGGATATAACTCCCTGCCACCCAACCTTACTCGCTCGGCTAACTCTCAAGAACCCTGATGCAGCCGCCGTAACGATGTAATCATCGTGTGTCGCTAAATCTCGCTCTGGTGACTGTCATACAATAGGCCAACGTATTCGATAAGTGACCACGGCCTAATTGAAATCGATCGACACCCGTATTCCGTCAATTGTGTCGGTGCCGAGCACACTACTGCTCGTCGTTGTAGTGGGATTTCCATGTCTCGTCCACGCCGCGCCCGACGACGACCTAATGGAATATCACATTGATATCGGTGAGCGGTTGCGGCAGCTGACGGTCAAACTTTGCTTTGGACGTGCAAGTGTTCCCGCGGCGCTGATGGTACCGGAGCCGCTAGCCAAGCACATAGAGGACCTTAGCGCGACATTTACCGATGGCGTGACGAAAAAACTCCAGATCGATGATCACACGATCGAGCTGGGGCGCAGCCAGATCCAATGCGTCCATTACACTGTACAGATCCCCGATGGTCAGGGCAAAGACTGGCGGTCGGGGCGGATCGAACATAATGGGGCAATGACCGTGGCGCTGGAGCGGATCCTTGTGCGTCCAAATGCGCCTCGGCGCTGGCGCCGGACACGGCTAAGCTTTTCGACCGCGCCCGGGGTCCGCGTCTCAGCCCCCGGCGCGATGTTGCCGGCAACCGGTGTCCGAAAGTCGTTCGAATTGCTTGATCGTCCGCCCGCCTGGGCCGGCAGCGTCGCGTTCGGAACCCTCACCCAATCCCTGATCGCCGCGGGTAAAGCGCAGATACGACTTTCTATCGTCGGCCGTAGCGATCCCGCAACCACCGCCGTTCTCCACACATGGATCACAACGGGAGTCGCGGCTATCACCACCTTGTATGGGCACTTCCCCGTCTCCGATCTACAGATTTTAGTGTTTCCCCTCGGTCGAAATTCAGACCCCGTGCCTTGGGGCGAGGTCGTACGCGGCGGCGGCGATGCGGTTCACCTGTACGTCGACGGCACCCGATCGCTCGCGGAATTGAATGACAACTGGGTTTTAACGCACGAGTTGAGTCACCTTTTCCATCCTTATATCGCTGCACCTGATTCGTGGCTGCCAGAGGGGATCGCGAGCTATTATCAAAACGTGTTACGCGCCCGCGCCGGTCTGATCGACGCTGCAACCGCCTGGGAAAAGCTCGACGCCGGATTTAAACGCGGCTTGGCACAATTCGCGAGCGACCGCACGTTGGCCGTTGACACCCGCGCGATGATGCGACAACGCCAATACATGCGAGTGTATTGGAGCGGCGCGGCCATCAATCTGATTGGCGATGTAAAACTACGGCGACGATCCCACGGCGCCATATCGCTAGGCACCGTATTCAATGCAATTTCACGCTGCTGCATGGTTTCGCGACGGCGCTGGCCAGCGCGAGAATTGATGGCAAAGATAGACGAAATTGCCGGATTCGACGTCTTCATACCACTTTATGAACGTTACGTGATCCAGCCCGAGTTTCCCGATCTTGATGAAACTTACCGCCATCTCGGTCTTATACGAGTGGGCGGATCGCTCGAGTTTTCCGACGACCCCGCGGCGGTACAGCTTCGCGCAGCGATCATGGGTCGGTAAAACAGTATACGCAACCCCAGTCCTTACACCGCTAGGTCCAAACTGCAGTTACAATTAACCGCGGAGTAGAATAAATATTTTCTGGGTGTTCTGGTTGGTTTTAACTTGCTGCGCCGGATATTATTTCGATCGTTTCGATCCTGCGAACGAGCGCGCTCGAGAAGCAAATAATTTCTGGCGTGAAGCGATGCTAGATCATCGTACCGAGAATGACGTCACGCTCGAGCAAGCGCGAAAAGATGCTTTTCCCGCCGGCGATCACGGCTGCGATATCCGGATGATTGAGCTCCACCGCAACGGCCCGCAACGCCTGCTCCCCCGTGAGCGGCTCATCGCTAAGTAATAGCTCTACCGTCCTTGCGGTCGCCGCGTTGAGATCCATAAAGCCGTAACGATTGGCGCGATCGCGAAATGCCACAATGAAAGTCGGCTCGGGCGGCGCCTCGACCGGTTGGTTGTCGACGTCGATGAGGTGCACCGCAAAAGCGTAACGAACAAGTCGTGCGGTCGGGTTCAAAATCGGCACGGCACTCATGACGTCACCGCCCGTATTCACCGGCACTTCGTCTAGCCGTCGCTCGTCACTGCTCACTAGATTCTCGAGCAGTTCAAAATGCGCCAGTTCGTAGAGAAACGGCGGATCGTCTGGCTCGTCGCGCAGATGCTCCAGGTAATACAAAAATTCACCCGGGAGTTCGACGAACAAAGGCGTCTTCGATTTGTGTCGGATGGTGTAATCACGCACCATCGCTGAGAAGACCTCGGCCGCCATTACGGCCTTAACCCGCGGGTAATTATCGCCCATAAAGACTTCCATGTTCGCGATCACCGCGTTGGTATAAATTGCGAGACCATCCGGATCGAGCGAGGCCGGAGCCGGCACGTTGCCCGGGTCGCGCAAATGGCGGGTAAATTCCCGTTGCAGGCTAAAGAAGACCGGATCCGCCACGCGCCGCTGCACTCGTGTTCAGGATGACGCCTGACGTAGACGCGGTGCCGGTCCGAATTCGCCCCGGTGCTGCGCTTGTATCTGCCGGATGTGTTCAACCTCACCTAAGACATCATCAAGTAACGGGATATTCTCGTCGCGTTCCAACATCGTCGGAAATACTCCGAAGTGCTCGTAGGCCGTATTCAGTAGATCCCACACCGGGTCGATCACTGGCGTGCCGTGGGTATCGACGATGATCTCGGGCGCGACGCCTGAATGGCCCGCAATATGAGCGTAAGCGATGCGCTCGCCGGGCAGCTGTTTGAGGAAAGCGACCGGGTCGTACCCGTGATTAACGCTGTTGACGTAGATATTATTGATGTCGAGCAGCATCAGGCAATCGGCCTCGCTCAACACGGTTTGAATAAAGTCGAGCTCGGTAATTTCCTGGCCTGGGGTGCAATAATACGACGCGTTTTCGACCGTTATCTGCCGCTGTAGAACGTCTTGCACCTGGCGAATTCGCCCCGCCATGTAGCGCGCCGCCTCATCTGTATAGGGCATCGGCAGTAACTCGTAGAGATACCCTGCGTCCGCGCAATAGGTTAGGTGGTCGCCGTAGTATTTGACCCCATAGCGCTCGAGAAATTGTTTGATGCGGCGCAGAAATTCGAGGTTGAGCGGATCGGGTCCACCGAGATTAAGCAGCAATCCATGGCTGACGAACGTCGTATTTTCGGCAATGCGGTTAAGTGCATCGCCGAGCCGTCCGCCGGCACCAATCCAGTTCTCGGGCGCCAGCTCCATGAAGTCGATCGCCGCCGGGATCCGATCCGAAAGCGGGCCCAGATGGGCCCGCCGTAATCCCAACCCGGCACCGTGTACTGGGGCTTGGTCAAGCACCACTCGGTGCCGGGGTTCGTGGGTTTACTTACTCAAATGCGGCATGGAGCACGTCGAGCCGCTAAAGGTACCGCACACAGCGGGGTCCTTTTTGCCCGTGGCAACCTTACCGCCGGCATATTTGCCCATCTGGTCACCACCATAGGTGAAACCCGTTTCGTCGTTGATCATGACCTTATTACCCTGCATGTCTACGGCGTCGCCGGCGACTACAATACCATTGCCGAATTCCACCAGCTGAAACGGGTTGTCGCCAGCACTAACCGGTGCAGCGACCGCCAGCGCGATAGTTGAGCCAATAGCCGCAACGATGGGCTTAATATTATTCTTCCTCATTTGACCTTCCTCCTCACAAAAATAAAACGTTTTATTAACATGACCGAGGACCAGCCGAATTTCGCGAAACGCTCGCCACATCCTTCCAAGGTCGCGATTACACCTTACCGGCCGACGGCAGTTAGAATGTTATTACTGGACCGCGGATAAGTCTATAACGCTGGAAAGATGCCCAGGGCAGCGGGCGCTAAAGGGCACTCGGTCGGGCTCGGAGAAAAAAGCCCCGCAAGAAAGTGCTTGCGGGGTAACGCAAAATAAAGCGTAACGCTATCGCTACACCGATAATAGTAGAGGAGGAGCGTGGAACGGGCATGGGAAATATTCCCCAATACTTTAAGCCTGGAGCCGATTTTCGAAGGATCTTAGTGGCCGGCTCTGTCGCTCTGCTGGCCACGGCGGTTATTGCCGACACGGGGACGACAGCCTTTCGACGCGGCGATTTCGCTGCGGCAGCCGACCAATTTATGGCACGTGCGGAGCGCGGCGACCGAGTCGCGCAAAACAATCTCGGCGCACTGTACCTCAGGGGGCGCGGCGTTCCGCAAGATTACGACCAGGCTAAGTCCTGGTTCGAACAGGCCGCGGCGGCGGAACTCGCCGGCGCTATGTTCAACCTCGGGATCCTATATCTTCGCGGCTATGGCGTTACCACCGATCAGGCCCAAGCAACGGGCTGGTTCGAACTTGGCGCCGTCGCTGGCGACCGCGAAGCCCAATTTTATCTTGCTCTGCAGTATTATAATGGCCGCGGCGTGGTGCGTGATCTCACCGCCGCGGCGGCGTGGTTTCGTCGCGCGGCCGATCAGGGTCTTGGTGCGGCGCAATATAATCTTGCAATAATGCATCTGCGGGGCGAGGCGGTTACCGCCGACGAGGCCGTTGCATTGGCGCTTTTGCAGCGCGCCGCCCAACAAGGACATGAGGCGGCCGAATTGACGATCGGCCGGATCCACCTCGAGCATGTCGATGACCCGCAGCGGGCGGCACTGGCGAGCGAGTTGTTCCAACGTTTGGCCGAAGACGGCAACGCCGATGCACAAATGACCCTAGGCATGAATTACACGTTGGGCCGCGGCGTGACTCAAGACTACGAAGAAGGCCGTTTCTGGTTGAAGTTAGCATCGAATCAGGGCTCCGACGACGCGCAGCTTAATCTCGGTAATCTCTATGCGACCGGGATTGGGGTCGATCGCGATGTAGTCCGTGCCTATGCGTGGTATTTGCTCAGCGCCTACAACGGCAATATGGCGGGCCAAAGCAGCCGCGACGCGCTCGCTCATGAACTCGATCCGGATGATCTCGACCAGGCGCAGACCTTGGCCCGTGAACTCAGTGGCAACGTGCCAAGCTCGAGCGCGCAGCCACATTAAGCCCTGTATCGAGCGGTGGCGGTCGTGCCGACCGGACCTCGGCCCACACTACATTCGCCGATTGGTATTCGCTACCGAAGCGACGACCCCTGACAGATTTGATAAAATCAGGCGATTGGTCGCTAAATCTGCCAGCGTCGACCATCTAATTCGCATTTCTCACCGGGCGACATGATGATCGTGCACACACCTGGACGGTATAGAGATTTTCTGACCGACACAGCCGATGGGTGATTATCCCGAGCGAAGAAAATCGTCACCCAATTCAAGGGACGGTTATGCACGAGCGATCTGGTGGGAAAATCGAGCCAGTTTTATGCGAGCTATGGCCACACGGCGACACCACAAACGAGATGCCTACTGGGTGTTTGCCCTATTGCTGTGTCTGTGCGACGGGCCGGTCCGAGCGGCCAACGACCAACCCGCTGTGCCCAACCTAACGCCGGGCGCAAATCAACCCGTCACCGAGCAAAAACAATGCACCTGGGCCTGCCTCAAATGGACCAAGCTGTGCAATGTCGACCCCCGTGGCGTATACAAATGTCGCCGGACGTGTGCGAATTTCGGCGAAATATGTGAGTAGCGAGCGGCCGGCACCCAGCAGATATTTTATCGCTTGGGATCAAATTGATACGGTCATTCTCGACATGGATGGCACGTTGCTCGATTTACATTTTGATCAAGCCGTCTGGGGGCAATTGTTGCCGCAGCGCTTTGCTGCCGCGCTTGGATGGACGATCGAACAAGCCACGCTGGAGGTGGCCAGGCGGCTCGCGGCTGCACGCGGGACGCTGGCATGGTGCCTGGACCATTGGTCCGCACACCTCGGCATAGACGTCGCCAGCCTGGAGCAAGAACTCAGCCACTTGGTGCAACCACGCCCAGGCGCGATTTCGTTCCTACAGGCGTTGGCACACGCCGGCTACCATCTCGTATTAGCGACCAACACGCACCTTGAGGGGATGCGCCGAAAATTTGATCTCACCGGCATAGATCGATACTTCGACGTCGTCGGCTGCGCACACGACTACGGGTATTGCAAAGAAGACCCCGCATTCTGGCCCCCTTTTGCCCGCGACTTGGTGATCGATCCGACCCGGACCTTACTCATCGACGACAACCACGCGGTCCTGCGAGCAGCCCGGCAATTCGGCATTGCCTATGTCGTCGGCGTGCAGTATCCGGACCTACTCGGACCGCAGATCACCAGTCCCGAATTCCATTGCATCGACTCGTTTGACGATTTGCTCGGATTGCCGACGCCTGAATGAGTGCTCAGCGAGCCAAACCGGCCTGGAATTACGCGCCTTGCCCGCGTTACTCACAGCTCGGCGCAATGCCTCCCAGTGCCGTATACGATCGCCTAACGGCGAGCGAATACGAAATCGTAAATCCGTGATCCGGTCGCGAGTGCGCGGCGTTCGAACTTCGTTATCGGTCTGAATTTCACCCGCGGTGAATTCCGCTGTGATCCAGCCAGATTAACCCACGCCGACAGATTACCCACCGTGTCATGGATCGACTCGGCGTAGCTCTCGCAGTCGGTTGCGACGAACACTCGAGCGTGTCGATGTACGCGCGGTGCGAGCAAATCGAAAAACTCCGCCTGCAACAACCGTCGCTTATGATGCCGTTTTTTCGGCCACGGATCGGGGAAAAAAATAAGCACCCGATCAAACACCGCCTCGGATATTGGCGCTAGTACGTCACAAATATCCTGGTCTGAGACTCGAATATTGGACAATCCGGCGGCGGCCGCCCGATGGAGTACGCGACCGAGGCCTGGACGATAGACTTCTACCGCAACGAAATCCTCGTCGCCATGGCGCTGTGCCAATGCTATAACACACGACCCATCGCCGGAACCAATCTCGAGAGTTACCGCAGCGCGGCGCGTAAACGCGCGCCTGAGATCAGCAGCTCCGCGGCATTGCGGGAGGGCGTAGCGCTGCCAGTGCAACTCGAGCGCAGCGCTCTGAGCGCGCGTCATGCGAGAGTCGCGGCGGACGTAACTACGGATCGGGATAGCTCGTGACATCTTCCGCGAAGCGCTTTCGTGACCTGATCGGCCAACCTCGGGGACTACAATTCGACGATCAGTCCTTCGTAAGCGATGTGACATTCCATCGTCGAATTACGCTCCCGAATGATCTGCAAACAGTCGTTATTGATTGCGTTAACCTTTTCGTCATCGTAGGTCGGATCGTGATGGTAGAGATAGAGCGCCTTGACCTCCGCGTCGATGGCGAAGTTGACCGTATCAACATAACAAGAGTGACCCCAACCGCGTTTTTTATCGTAGTCATGCGGCGTGTACTGGGCATCATGGATAAGAATGTCAGTCCCTTTGATCTCGTCTAGTTCCGCGTTGCGTTCTTCGTTCCTTATTTGTTCTATGAGCTCGTGCTCCTCGTCATCAAACTCATCACGTCGTCGTTCAATCGATGATTTAAGGAAATCGATCTCGTTATCGGAAACGTAAACTATGGTCTTTCCGGCTACCGTACAACGGTAGCCGTAGGTTACACCCGGATGGTGGACATTGTGAAAGGTGAGTTTGATAGGTCCGTGGGTAATACCGTCATTTGACGGATTCAAATACTCAATATCGGCCATCCAGGTCTCGGTTTCAACGGGGAAATAGGGCGCCTTCATCTGATTTGACAACCGCTTCTCGATGTCTTCCGAGCTCTCACCGGGACCAAAAAATTTAATTTTCCACCGCGGCGAGAACGCCGGTTGAAAGAATGGCAAGCCGCAAATGTGGTCCCAATGATAGTGCGTAAAAACGACCAGCATCTCCGAAATATCCGATTGCGCAATTAGCTCCTCGCCCAGCGGAATAATACCGGTGCCGCCATCGCAAACCAGCAGGTGATCCCCCGAGCGAATTTCTACACAAGATGTGTTCCCCCCCACGCCAAGATGCGTTTTATGCGGCGCGGCGTACGAACCCCGTACGCCCCAAAAGCGCAAATACGAGCTAGACGGCATGGGTCACCAAAACGTCGACCGGTGGCACAGGGATCGGGTTGCTTAAACGAAGTTTGGGCGCGCCGTACCGACTCAGGGACAGATCCGCTGGCATTAAATGAACATAGGTTTTAGGATTCTGCATGTCGGTTTTTAGCTTCTCAGCACGATACCTTGCTAACCCACCGACTAGATAGAGCACTGTCGGCTAATCATTCGTCACAAATTCCGTTACGCCGCAGACGTATATTTTAGAACAAGCTCTTCGATTGCTTTTGTTGCCATCGGTTTCGCGACGAATTCCACCACCCCCAGCTCTTTGGCCGCAACGCGATCCTGAGCATAGTCCTTCGAACTAATGACGATGGTGGGCGTATCTTTATGCAGCGGCAGATGCCTTAACTCCTGTAAAAATGTCAGCCCATCTTTCTCGGGCATAATGATATCGAGAAACAGCAAATCGGGTTTATGCGTTTCCAGGTACTCAAATGCGTCGTTGGCCGATCCAAACATTTGCAAGTCCACATCCATCGGGGCAATGACGCGTTCGAAAAAAACGCGCACCGACGAACTATCATCGACAATAACGACGATTGGCTTCTTCAATGACATGTCGTTCCAATCCCGCGGGAGCGATCCACTCGGGCGAGATTATTCCTTAGTTCATTACGCTAACATGCTGAGATTAGAGTTATTATAGACGACGTGATAACGATATCATTACATTTTTTCTTTTTTTTGGTCGAAGACCTCTTACCGACACACATCATACCCCACCTGGGCGTCCGAGTGGGCTTAAAATCAAGACTTTAAGCCGGCTTCTATCCAGTGTGTATGCACGGCACCGAATGGTGCCGGAATCCGGCTTGTTCGCGACCCAGCGCCAACCCCGATCCGCACCGGTTTGACTCACATTAGCAAAAGCATAAAATTATGCCCGTTAGGGATATTTGCAACGGTTAGGCCATCCGTTATCCCATTGCAGCGCGGTGGTGGGTCGGGGAGCTACGTCTTGATCGGCGTGAGCGCGGAAATTGCGCCAGCAGTTCTGCCGGCGGGGCCGAACAATGACAACCAACGCTTAGCGGGTGTAGTTCAATGGTAGAACATCAGCTTCCCAAGCTGAGTACGTGGGTTCGATTCCCATCACCCGCTCCACAGCGCACACATTAAGAAGAACTCGAAATCGTGACTCCCAGAAGCATTCAAGAAATCAGAGACCCTGGTCTTGAAGCGCAAGTCGAACCGCTCTACAGCGCGGGCTTGCCGTACCACAATTTCCAGCACGCGATAGACACCATCAACGCTGCTGAGCACATAACCCGACGGTGCATGGAAGAGGGTATCCGGGTCGACCATGAGGTGGTCTACTACGCGCTGCTATTTCACGACGCCGGCTTCCGAGAAAACCACGTGGCCTTGGGATTTGCTACGAAAGAGGCCTATTCAGCCGATCTAGCGACGCTCCAACTTGGGGCAAGGGACGTCCTGCGCCGTACAATCGATAAGGTTGTGGCGGCGATACTCAGCACGCACAAAGAGGCCAGTTTTGTCACCGTCGAACAAAAAACTGTCCGTGCAGCGGATCTATCTGGTCTGGCAGCCGACTACGACACCTTCGTCAAAAATTCGGCCGACCTGAAAACTGAACACGAGATGTTCAATTCGACGATCCTTACCTGGCGCGAATGGGTCAACCATACCAGCGGAACAATCCGTTTCTACCTCTCTCAGGAAATTCGTTTGACAAGCTATTTTGTTAATGAAATGGGTGAATCCGCTTTCCACCAAGCGGTACGCATGAATCTAGAGCGTCTGGTCGCCGAAGCCTGAAGCCAAAACCATCAACCCGCGCCATCGCCGATCTTCAGTAGAATATAGTCATTACCGGCTTCAATGATTTTCGCACGCATCGCCTGGATACTGTCAAAATCAGTGTACGGGCCAACATGTACCCGGTACCAGATATCCTGGCCATTGATCACCACTCGGTGAATTTTCGCCTGGATTCCTCGCAGCGCTAGTTTGGCCTTCGCGCGATCCGCGTCCGCATACTGCTTGTATGATCCAACTTGTAGTACATAAGTACCTTGGCTTAGTGCTGGATTGTCTTTCCGCGCGGCGGTCGTTATCTCCCAAGCGGGAACCTTAATCTCTACCTCCGGTAGAATTTTATAGAAATCGAACTTCGGCACCACGCGCTTGGTTTGCTCGTCGAACTTTAAATTCGATAGCGATATTGATTCGTCCACCGACGCTGCGTCGTGCGTGCCGCTACGGTCATGGGGTAGAGCGCCAATCCTAAAGTGGACCGCCAACGCAACAATCAGGCCGAGGCCCAAGCCGCTGATGAAGGACGCCCAGCTGCCTCGCGGCTGTTGCTTGACCTTGGGCTTCGTCGCTGAATTTTTGTAGTCGCGCGCCATTACATCGACTTCGGCGCCGACACACCCAAAAGATTGAGACCATTACCGAGGACCTGTTTCACTGCCAGGATCAAAGCAAGCCGCGCATTCCTCTGCGCCGCTACGTCGGTAATGATCTTGGTGGTGTGGTAGTACCCGTGAAAATCTGCGGCGATCTCTCGCAGGAAGGTCGTGATTAGGTGTGGTTCCCGCTTTCGCACCGCACTTTCGACGATATCGCGATACCGCGAAAGCTGGACTGCCAGTTGTTTCTCCTTCGCATCGTCAAGCAGATTTAAACTTGCGAGACCAGCATCGGTATCGGCGGCATAGCCCTTTTGCATTAACTGAGTCATTACACCGCAAATACGCGCGTGTGCATACTGAACGTAATATACGGGATTGTCATTACTCTGCGATTTCGCTAAATCCATATCGAAATCGAGGTGCTGGTCGGAGCGCCGCGTAATGTAAAAAAACCTCGCTGCATCACGACCGACTTCTTCAATCAGTTCGGCCAATGTAACGAATTCGCCGGAACGCGTCGACATCGATATTTTTTTGCCCTGGCGAAAGAGTACGGCGAACTGCACGAGCAATATTTCCAAGCGCTCCGGTTCAAATCCTGCGGCCGCCACCGCCGCCTTAACCCGCGCAATGTAGCCGTGATGATCGGCTCCCCAGATATTGATCAGGTGGTCGAAGCCGCGCCGATACTTGTCGGCGTGATAGGCAATATCCGACGCGAAGTACGTAGCAGCCCCATTTTCCCGAATAACGACCCGATCTTTTTCGTCGCCGAATGTGCTGCTCCTAAACCATTGGGCGCCGTCCTTGGTATAGATATGGCCGCCTGCGGCGAGTGCCGTCATCGCATTGTCGATGCTACCGCTCTCAGCCAGTGTACTTTCCGCAAACCAATTGTCGAACTCGACCCCGAATGCTCGCAAGTCGCGCTCGATACCCGCGAGAATCTCATCGCGTGCGAAGCGATGGATATCGGCATAACGCTCGGGTCCGAGCGATGCTTTAGTCCGGGTGATGAGTTCGTCTAAGGCAATTTCCGAATCCGCATCATCGGTATAGGAGCTCGTCAATGCCGACGATGGGCAATCAAATCGCTTATCAAACTTGGCACGCAAGCAATGCGCCAGCGCAACAATGTAGCGCCCTTGGTAAGCGTTGACCGGAAAAACCACCGTCTGACCGCCACATTGGAGGTAACGCAGTAGCACACTAGAGGCCAATATATCCATCTGGCGCCCAGCGTCATTGACGTAATATTCCCGACTAACGATGTAGCCAGTAGCGACGAAAATGTTGGCCAGTACGGCACCGTAGGCCGCGCCTCTACCGTGACCGACGTGCAGCGGACCGGTCGGATTGGCAGACACGAATTCGATTTGTATCCGCTTTCCGGCGCCGAGATCCGAGTGGCCATAGGCCTCGCCCGCGGCCAGAACTTGACCGATCACATCCATGAATGCACCGCTCGCGACATAGAGGTTGATGAATCCGGGACCGGCCGTTTCGGCGCGCTCTATGAGAGGACTTGCCTGGAGATTATCGACAATCGCCGCGGCTAGATCGCGCGGAACCATGCCAAGGGACCGCGCCAATTTCAATGCAATGTTAGTGCTGAAATCTCCATGGTCACAATGGCGCGGGACATCCAATTGAATGTCAGGCAGGACGGTGACATTTTGTCCCGTTTTGGCCACCGCGGCGCGTACCGCCTGTTCCAAGATCATTCGTAATTGGTGCTTCAATAATACGTCTCCAATCCGCAGTGGGTGCGCATTCTAGCGCGATCACACGGCGTGCGCATAAACTTGAAATCGGTTTAATCGCTGTTCCGATTGATATCACTCGGCGCCAAAGGTGTATGGCGCGCACCTTTGGAATCCGCCCGCGGCACACGAAATTTAGATGCATCTTATCCAACGCTAGCGCTGGCACTGTTCAACGGACAACAGTGAGGCCGAGGATCTCCCACGCCTGCATACCGCCCCGATACCATTTAATCTTGTGCGCCGGGTAGCCGAAATTGAGCAACGCTTTAATATTGCTTGGTGACTGACCGCACCACATGCCGTTGCAGAACAGAACTAAAGTCTTGGCATTCGCGTAGTTCCATAATCCTTCTTGGCTGATCGCCCCGAACGTCTGTTCAAGAATCTCCGCAATCTCGAACGGATCGGCACCGGGGCTCAATGTCGTCCATGGAATGCTGATTGAACCCGGGATAGTCCCTTTCTCGACCCAACCCGCAGTCCGCGAATCGATTACTACAACCGAATTATCGCCCGCAGCGATTTGACGGAGGTAATCCAACACCTCTAGTTCGCCGATCGTATCGACCCCAGGCGCCAGTACGCTCGGTTGGATGCAAAATGGTGGACAATCCCTCGAGGTTCTCGCGTAGATCGGATTGACCGTATTGTCCACACCCTGATCGCGCATGATCGTAACAGGCTTGGCCTGGTGAATTACTTCTACCGTTTCGACCGTCGGCGATATCTTGACCCTAAGCCCATCCGCACCACCGTAGGCAGGTTGCCCGAGACACAATGCCACCGTAACTACTATTGATCGATTCATCATTTCTCCTCCGCATACACGTAATGGATTCTAACCCGCCAACGGTAGCGACTTACGAAGCTGTCGCTCCCGATTACAATCGCGCTTAGCTAGACCAAACACCAACGCACGGGAAGAACAAATTGATATTGCGAAAATAAAAATCTAAGAAACCTCTGATTAATTCTGGGATAGCTAATTTGCGGTACGAAATTGTTCAGGTCAAGGCGCGGATCGCAGCGCATAGCGGGACTATTTGCCAGATCCGCTACGCGGGCCTGGACGATTTCGGCCGCAAAGCAGCATGCCATAAATTAATCAGAGGTCCCCTAATACGTCGGCATTCTTTACGTTCTCGAACCCGGCTTCGTGCGTTGTTCTACCTCTTGAGTC
>Ga0114949_10000915_pt1 | contig 17214 bp, 15 predicted proteins | sample N074metaG_FD_83505 | JGI IMG/M metagenome (GOLD analysis project Ga0114949, IMG submission 83505) | Deep subsurface microbial communities from Kermadec Trench to uncover new lineages of life (NeLLi) - N074 metaG | ecosystem: Environmental > Aquatic > Marine > Ocean trench > Sediment | place... | reverse complement strand
GGTGCACTGATTGCACAGGAATTCGCCGGCTCCTCCGGCAACAGCTTCATCAGGGCTTTCAAATCGGTGGCGAAGCCGGTGGCCGGGCGCGCCCTGCCAAATACAGCGCCCACATCGTTGTAACGCCCGCCATTGGCCAGCGCCTGGCCGTGGCCGGGTACGTAGGCGGCGAACACAATGCCGGTGTGGTAATGGTAGCCACGCAATTCAGACAGGTCGAAATAGAGTTTCAGGTCGGGGCAGGCTCTGCCAATGTCGGCGGCCACCGCGGCCAGTGTATCCACGGCAGCCAGGGCCCCGGGTTTGCTGACAAACAAAGCCCGGGCCCGATCCAATACTTGGGCCGGGCCGTGCAGGCCCACCAGGGCAATTATCAAACGGGCGGAATCTTCGTTTACCCCCGCCAGCGCAATTTCCAGGTCGGGCACAGACTTGCGTTGCAGGGCATCAAATACCGTGCGTTCGCGCGCATCAGGAAGCCCGGCATCGGCTATAACCGCCTCGTAAACGCCAACATGTCCCAGGTCCAGGGACAGGTTTTTGAGGCCGGCCAGCTGCAAGGTCTCCAGCATCAGGCGAATGATTTCTACATCCGCGGCCAGGCTTTCATCACCGTATAGCTCGGCGCCCAGTTGGATGGGGGTGCGTGAAGCCAGCAGTGTTTTGGGACGGGTGTGCAAGGTACTGCCGGCGTAACACAGGCGGGAAACACCTTCCTCGGCCAGGCTGTGGGCATCGATGCGGGCCACCTGAGGGGTAATATCGGCGCGAATACCCAGGGTGCGGCCGCTGAGTTGGTCGGTCATCCTGAAGGTGAGCAGGTCTATGTCAGAGCCCATGCCGATCAGTAGCGATTCGGTAAATTCCATCAGCGGCGGGATAACCAACTGGTAGCCCCAGCTGCGGTACAGGTCGAGAAGTTGGCGGCGCAGGCGCTCCACACCAGCCGCCTGAACGGGCAGCACCTCCTCCACCCCATCGGGTAATTGCCAGCGATCTACAATTGTCATTGTGCTCAGTTCACCCAGTACAGTAGTGTCAGCCCAAACAACATGCTGCCCAGGCCGATATTGCGAATAATGCGGTCGTCCATTTGCCCCACCACTTCCAGCAGTTTGCGCCAGCGATTGGGGCTGATAAAGGGCATCAGCCCCTCAAATATCAATACCAGTGCGATGGCCGCGGGAAGTACCTGCCAGAAGTCCATACGGTGTCCTGAAAACCCTGTTCAATAAACGTCATCGCACAAAAAACCGCGAGTTCGACGCTTGCTTGAAACGTCGAATCCCACGGTTACAGAATTCTATCACAGTCAAAATTAAAAGGCGTTAAAAAGGAGTCAGAGCCACTCTTTCAATAAGTGAGCTCTGACCCCTGAATTTCACTGAAACGTTACCGACCCCAGCCCTTTATCACCGGCCGCCTTTTGGATCCTTCAGGTAGCGGAAAAACTCGCTGTCCGGTTGCAGCAGCAAGATGTCTCCGCCGCCCTGGAAGGCGTCCTGATAGGCGCGCAAACTCCGGGTAAAGGAGTAGAACTCCGGGTCCTGGTTGAAGGCATCGGCATAAGTGCGTGTGGCCTCGGCATCGCCGTCGCCGCGAATCTGCTCGGCGTCGCGGTAGGCTTCGGCACGTATGACAGTTACCTGGCGGTCGGCAGAGGCCTCAATACCCTCGGCTATCTCTCTACCCTCGGAGCGATGCTCGCGGGCTTCTTTCTCGCGCTCGGCGTTCATACGCTGGTAAACCGACTCGGACACATCCGGTGGCAAGTCGATTTGCTTCACCCGAACATCCACCAGTCTTACACCCAGCTCCCTTTCAGTGACGTCGCCCAGTTCCGTCATCAGGTCTATCATCAGCTGGTCGCGTTCACCGGAGACCACTTCCACCACCGTGCGTTTTGCCACCTCGTTGCGCAGGGCGTTGTTGATACGTTGGGCCAACAGACCTATGGCCCGTGCTTCCTCACCGTTGGTGGCGGTGTAGTATTTGGCCGTATCGATCACTCGAAACTTGGCGTAGGAATCGACGATAAGCGCCTTTTGCTCCTTGGTGAAAAACCGTTCCGGCTGGGAGTCCACGGTTAAAATACGGCCTTCGAACTTACGTATGCTGTTCACGAAGGGTATTTTCACATGCAGGCCGGGTGGAATATCCGACCGCACCACCTCGCCAAACTTCAGCATGACGGCACGCTCGGTTTCCTTGATGATATACAGCGAGTTACTGGCCAGCATGACGGCCAGGGCGAGTATTAATAGAATTGAATTGCGTCCAAACATGTTAACGCCCTCCCCTGGTGCGCCCGGAGACAGCGGCGTCACGGCGCAACTGCTCGGTCACCGCATTAGTCAGCTCTCGAATATTGGCAGCATTGAGCGAAACGCCACCACCGGCCCGTAGGTTTGGCTGGCTGGTCATCTTGTCCAACGGGATATAAAGCATATTGTTGCCACTTTCTATGTCGACCATTACCTTGCGGGTATTGCTGTAAACCTCTTGAATGGCGTCCAGGTAGAGCCGCTCGCGGGTCACCTCGGGCGCCTTGTTGTACTCCGCCAACAGCTTGTTAAAGCGATCGGCCTCACCCACGGCGTTGGCAACCACCTCGGCTTTGTAGGCCTCGGCCTCTTCAATCTGCCGCTTGGCGGCGCCGCGGGCCTCGGGAATGATACCGTTGGCATAGGCCTGGGCTTCATTTTTCACCCGTTCTTCGTCCTCTCTGGCCTTGATCACGTCATCGAAAGCACCCTGCACCTGGCTGGGAGGCTTGGATTCGTCGACGTTGACCTTGGAGACGCGTATGCCCGTTTCGTACAGGTCCAGATACTCCTGCAGGCGAGTGGTAACGTCCAGCGCAATCTTTGCCCGACCGGATGTCAATACGGAGTTCATGTCGGTGCCGCCCACCACATGGCGCAGGGCGCTCTGAGTGGCATGTTGCAAGGAGCGCTCGGGGTCGCGCACTTTCAACACAAACTTGGCGGGATCATCAATGGTGTATTGCACCGAGAGCTTTACCTCGACGATGTTCTCGTCCTGGGTGAGCATAATCTCGCGCAGGCTGGCGGAACGCACCTTGGTAGTATTCACCGTAATCACCTGGTCGATTAACGGCGGGTTCCACTGCAGACCGGGTTGTGCCGTCTCGTAGTACTTGCCAAAGCGCAGTACAACAGAGCGCTCCTGCTGGTCTACCTGGTAAAAACCCATTACCGCCCACACCACAACCGCTCCCGCGACAATCATGCCGATGAGGGCGCCCGACACGGCGGGGACACCGCCACCACCACGGTTGCCGCCAAATAGGCCGCCCAGCTTTTCCTGCAATTTTTTAAGGGCTTCATCCAGGTCGGGTGGGCCTTGATTGCCACCACCGCCCCAGGAATCTTTAGGCTTGTTGTTGCCGCCACCCGGTTCATTCCAGGCCATAATTTACTCCTCATGTTAAAAGTCGATGCAGTCTAACTAAATACTTGTCTGAGTGGAATGGTATACAGCACTTTTAGGCCGGGCTAAGGGCGATAAAGCGTTAGTTGGGCACGCCGTGAACCCGTCCATGGGGGCTCGGCTGGCGGGAGGCCGCCCCCCACGTCCATGCGGCAGACGGTCCTACTAACGCTTTACCACCCTCAGCCCTCCTTCAATATCAGTTGTATACCATTGTTCTAAGAACAATGTTACTGGGCGGCTTCTTCCAGCCACCATTTATTTTCATCTGCGATGGCTCGCTCGCCTATGCCCTCTGCCACCATCAGGCGATTCCACTCGGATCGAGGCAGGCGCACCTCCAGATGGGCAATGCCATCGTCGCCATGTTCTTCGTTTACCACCGCCCCCAGTTTATACAGGGCGGCGCGCAGCCGGCCCTGAACCGGGGACAAGTCCAGTTTTTGCTCTACCATGTCGTGGGCCAGCAGCTCGGCCATGGCCTGTTGCAGCAGGTCGGCGCCGGCACCGGTCACGGCACTGACCCAAACCCGCTCGGGCAGGCCATCGGCGTTGCGGTCCAGGCGCGGTGCCTGCTCCAGTAAATCAATCTTGTTGTACACCTGTAGCTGGGGAATATCACCCGCGCCAATTTCACCCAACACCGATTGCACCTCATAAATATTGCGATCGCGCTCGTCGGTGGCTGCGTCGATAATATGCAGCAACAGGTCGGCGCTGCGGGTCTCTTCCAGTGTCGCCTTAAAAGCCTCTACCAATTTGTGCGGCAGGTGGGCAATAAATCCCACCGTGTCTGCCAATACAATGGGGCCAACTTCGTCCAGTTCAAGGCGCCTGAGGGTGGGGTCCAGGGTGGCGAACAGCTGGTCGGCCACAAACACATTCGCCTGGGTTAGCTGATTGAACAGGGTGCTCTTGCCCGCATTGGTGTAGCCCACCATGGCCACGGTGGGTATTTCTGCCTTGCGCCGGGAGCGCCTACCCTGTTCGCGCTGCTTGCGCACTTTTTCCAGACGGCTGTGGATGGTTTTGATTCGGGCAGCCAACAGGCGGCGGTCGGTTTCCAGCTGGGTTTCACCGGGGCCGCGCAGGCCGATGCCACCTTTTTGCCGCTCCAGGTGGGTCCAGCCTCGCACCAGGCGCGTGCGTGAATGCTCCAACTGGGCCAATTCTACCTGCAGCTGCCCCTCGTTGGTGCGGGCACGCTGGGCGAAAATATCGAGGATAACGCCGGTGCGGTCTACCACCCGGCACTCCAGCACTTCCTCCAGGTTGCGCTCCTGGCTGGCGGAAAGCGTGTGGTTGAACATGACGATTTCCGCCTCGTGAAACTCCACCAGCTCCACTATTTCCTGCAGCTTGCCGCTGCCTACAAACGTGCGAGGATGAGGCGTCTTGCGCGAACCCATCACAAAGGCGGCCGGATCTCCTCCGGCGGACAGGACGAGTTCTTCAAATTCGCGCGGGTCTTCGCGCTGGTCTTCACTATCGAGCTTCAGGTGAACCAGTATCGCCAGCTCACCGGATTCGGGGCGATCAAAAAACAATTAGGCCTCGCGAAGCGTTAGCTTTCGTCTTCATCGGACGGATTCTGCATGGGCATACGCACCACGCGAGAGGGCACAACGGTGGAAATGGCATGTTTATAGACCATTTGGCTGACAGTGTTTTTCAGCAACACCACAAACTGGTCAAACGATTCAATCTGGCCCTGCAACTTAATGCCGTTCACCAGATAGACAGAGACTGGGACGCGTTCCTTACGCAATACATTCAGGTAAGGGTCTTGTAATGTGTGCCCTTTAGACATAGCGGTACTCCTGATTCGGCTCAAAACGAGCCGGTAATAGTTTATTAGCCCCCGAACCCCAGTTTTGCGGGCTTGCAGGCCATTTATCACTTTTACAGCGACTACGATTAGCCCAGGGGGTGCGGCGCCCCACAGGCCATGTATGCAGTATAGCTCATCTGCAAGATTCTATATGGGGGCCTGTTGCAGATACTTCAAGGCCAACTCCAAGGGAGTTTTTCCCCCCTGCACATTCTCTGACCGTTCATCTTTAACGATGTTCCCTGTGGTATCGGTGACTATCCACTTTAATTCCGGCCAATTGCGCAACCAGGTGAGTTGCCGCTTGGCCAGCTGCCTGGTGGCCACAATGGCTTTTTGCACCCCCTCGTCCAGCGAGTAATCACCGTTCAGGTGGCCCCACAATTGTCGGTAGCCCACCGCACGCAGGGCGGGCAGGTCGGTGTGTAAATTGCCCCGGGCGCGCAGGCCAGCCACCTCCGCCAGCATGCCGGCGCGCATCATAAGCTCAAATCGACTGGCGATGCGAGCGTGCAGCACAGCGCGATCCTGCGGGCATATTGCCATTTGTACCAAGCGATAGTGGTCGCCGGGCAGCGTCTTTGCACTGGCTTTTTGGCGGGTCCGCCACTCACTCAGGGTAACGCCACTGCTGCGGTACACCTCCAGTGCCCGGCACAAGCGCTGGGAGTGGTTGGGGTGTATACGGGCAGCGGCCTTGGGGTCTACGCTCGCCAATTGGGCATGGATGAAAGGCCAGCCGTGTTGCGCCGCCTCGCCCTCTATTGCCCGGCGGGTGCCGGGGTCGGCGGCAGGCATATCTGCCAGGCCCTCCAGGAAGGCCTTGAAGTACATCATGGTACCGCCCACCAACAGGGGGGTCTTGCCCCTGGCGGTGATTTCTCCCGCCAGGCGCGTGGCATCGGCGACAAAATCGGCGGCGCTATAAACCTCGTCGGGCTCGCGAATATTCACCAGATGATGCGGGTATTCCGGTTTGGCGCTGCCGATATCCAGCCCTCTATAAACCAGAGCAGAGTCAACGCTTAGCAACTCGCAACCCGCTGCCTGTGCAAGGTTGATGGCCAAATCGGTCTTGCCCGATGCGGTGGGGCCCATCAGGCATACCAACAGAGGTTTGGCACTGCTGCTCACGCGGCCATACCCGGGGTCATCGCCCGCGCAGGAACAGCTTATCCAGTTCCGTTATGCTCAGCTGTGTCCAGGTGGGGCGGCCGTGGTTGCACTGGCCGCTGCGCTCGGTTTCTTCCATATCGCGCAGCAGGGCGTTCATTTCCGGGATGGTGAGGCGGCGGTTGGCGCGCACCGAGCCGTGACAGGCCATGGTGGACAAGATTTCATCCATATGGGCGTTAATGCGGTCGGAGCTGCCGTATTCAATGAGGTCGGACAACACATCCCGCAGCAGTTGCTCCACATCGGAATCGCGCAAATTCACCGGGATTTCACGAATGAGCAGTAATTCCTCCCCACCTACGGCCACGTCCATGCCCAGTTTGCGGAACAAATCGGCGGATTCGCCGGCAATCTCGACTTCGCGTTGGCTCACGGCCACCGACTGAGGCACCAACAGGGGTTGGCTGCGTATGCCCTCCTGGGCCGCGGCAGTTTTCAGCCGCTCGTAGGTAATTCGCTCGTGGGCGGCGTGCATGTCGACCAGGATCAGGCCCTGGGCATTCTCCGACAAAATGTAAATGCCCTTCAATTGCGCCAGGGCATAGCCCAGTGGCGGAATATCTTCCTCAGAACGCTGCTCGGGCATGGCCGCAGACGTTGGCGGGTGCACATTACCGTAGCTGCGCACCTGTGCCATAGCCACCCCCGGGGCGGGCCTTACCGCTGTCGGGGCACCCCAGGACAAACCGCCCTGGCTGTCCGGGGTCAGCGCGTGTTCCCGCGGCGCAATTTCGCCGGTGGTGGTATTGATAACACTGCCGTCTGGCGTTGCCAGCGCATTGTCGGGCAGTGAGTCGCCGCCGGGGCGCACATCGGCCAATGCCTTGTGCAGGGAGCTGAAAATAAAGCCGTGTACCGCTCGCCCATCGCGAAAACGCACCTCGTTCTTGGTGGGGTGCACATTGACATCCACCAGGGCCGGGTTCAGTTCCAAATACAACACAAAGGCCGGGTGGCGCCCGTGGTACAGCACGTCCCGGTAAGCCTGCTTTACCGCATGGGCGATGAGTTTGTCGCGAATCACCCGCCCGTTGACAAAGAAGTACTGGAGGTCGCCCTGGCTACGGGAAAAGGTGGGCAGCCCCACCCAGCCCCATAATTTAAAGTCGGGGGTGTCCGTTTCTATATAAATGGCCTGTTCCATAAAGGCGGGGCCACACACGGTGGCCACCCGGCGCTGCCGCTGGGCCTGACTTTCACCGGCATTCAGTTGGTGAATTACCTTGTGGTTGTGGCGCAGGGTAAAAGCCACGTCAAAACGTGACAGGGCCAGGCGCTTCACCACCTCCTCCAGGTGCTTGAACTCAGTTTTTTCGGTGCGCAGAAATTTGCGCCGGGCGGGGGTGTTGTAGAACAGGTCGCGCACCTCAACCGTGGTGCCCTGGGGGTGGGGGGCGGGTTTGACCGTGGCGTCCATGTCCCTGCCCTCGCTACTGACCGTGCAGCCCTCACTACTGCCATCGGCATTGGCATTGCTGGTGAGCACCAAACGGGACACCGCACCAATACTGGCCAGGGCCTCGCCGCGAAAGCCCAGGCTGCGAACCTGCTCCAGGTCTTGCAGGGAGCGAATTTTGGAGGTGGCGTGTCGGGCCAGTGCCAGGGGCATATCCTCGGCTGCGATGCCCTCTCCATTGTCGCGTATGCGAATTACCTTGGTACCGGCGGCCTCGACATCGATATCTACCCGGGTCGCACCGGCGTCCAGCGCATTTTCCAGCACCTCCTTAACCACCGAGGCGGGGCGCTCCACCACTTCTCCGGCGGCTATCTGGTTGGCGAGCCTGGGATCTAGGCTGTGAATTTTGGACATGGAATACTCAGTTCTACGGCTTAGCTGGTGGGTATTTTCAAGGTCTGGCCAACCTGGATATGCGAACCACTCAAACCGTTGGATGATTTAAGCATCGCCAGCGATACCCTAAAACGCTGGGCGATGCCCGAAAGCGTGTCACCGCTGGCGATGGTGTACTGCTGGCCTCCGCCCTGCTTATGCCACGCAATGAGTGTGCCCGAGGGCGGGTGCCCGGCAAACCACTGCACGATGCCCGCGTGAATCGCCGCTGCCATTTTCTTGCGGTAAGCGCGAGAGCCCAGGTTCTTGGCCTCGGTGGGGTTGGAAATAAACCCGGTCTCCACCAGTATGGACGGTATATCCGGTGATTTCAGCACGGCAAAGCCCGCCTGCTCCACGCTCTTCTTGTGCAGCCTGGCAATACCATCCACTTTTTTAAGTACGCCGGCGCCCAATTTCAGGCTGGTATCCAGGGTGGAGGTCATGGACAGGTCAGCCAGTACCCCGGCTAACATATCGTCCTTGTCGCTGAGACGAACCCCGCCCACCAGGTCGGCGGCATTTTCCCGCTGGGCCAGATAGCGCGCCGCTGTGCTGGTGGCACCACGGGTAGACAGGGCGTACACCGAGGCCCCCCTGGCCTCCTTGCGCTTGAAAGCATCGGCGTGAATGGATACAAACAAGTCGGCCTGGTACTTGCGGGCCAGATCGCGGCGCCCCTTTAAACTGACATAGTAGTCGCCGCTGCGTATCATTTTGGGCGTGTAGCCGGTGTCGGCTTTAAAAAGCACCTCCAACTCCCTGGCGATGGACAGCACCACATTTTTTTCCCGCAAACGGCCCGGCCCGGTTGCGCCTGGGTCTTCCCCCCCATGACCCGCGTCTATGGCGATAATAATGTCGCGCCTGGAGGACTGTTTAACACTCTTTGTAACCGTGGCCGTGTCGTTGGTAATGTCGTAAATATCCAATACCAGGCGATCGCCAGCCTTATCATTGGCCTTCAAATCGAAGCTTTTTGGCCTAACCGCGGCACTCAAATCCAGTACTACCCGCAGGTCATCGCCCTCGCGCACGGCGGAGCGCAATTGGCGAATAGGGGTGCCCGTCAGATCCAGGCTGGCAAGTTGTGCCTTCAAAGCGGTATCGGTCAGGTCCAGTACGATGCGGTGGGGGTTTTGCAACACAATTAATTTGTGCGTGGCAGGCCCGGTGAGGTCAAACACAATTCGAGTGTGATCCGGCGCGCGCCACAGGCGCACGTCATGCACTTGCACATTGGCGGCAGCGGGCAGTGCCAGGCCAAAACTGGCCAGCACTATCAGCGTAAAACTGTAAAACCTTCGGCTCATTTCACTCCCGGATTAAAGCGCTTATCACGCCCTCCCCAAGGGCGCTGAATGCCTGTAGCGCCGCGCTGCGCCCCAGGCCATCGCGCTCTAGTTTAATCACTAAATCAGCCGGGGGCAAAAAACCTGTGCCACGCTGCGCCCACTCGATTAGCGAGACACTGTCATCATCGAAATAGTCTCTTATCCCCATAAACTCCAGCTCCTCGGGATCATCCAGACGGTAGAGGTCAAAGTGGTACACCTTAAGGCGCGCAAACTCATAGGGCTCCACCAGGGTGTAGGTGGGGCTTTTCACCGCACCGCGGTGGCCCAGGCCGCGCATAAAGCCCCTGGCCAGGGTGGTTTTGCCCATGCCCAGCTCGCCGTTGAGGTAGACCACCATACCCGGAATAAGTGCGCCGGCAAGCCGCCCGCCCAGGGCCACGGTGGCCGCCTCATCCGCAAGTATCAACCCAGCGGTATCTGCCGGTGCTGGCGATGGACCTGCCCCCTCGTTCATGCCAGTAACTCGCGCAAGTGCGGCATCAAATCGGTGGCACACAAGCCGCGCTGGCCATCCCGGGCCGCCCGGTCTGCCGCCGCACCGTGCAAACACACACCCAGGGCGGCACACTCCAGTGCCGTCATGTGGTGGGCAGACGCCTGCGCCAGTAGCGCCCCCAGTACCCCGCTGAGCACGTCGCCCATGCCGCCGCTGGCCATACCCGGGTTGCCATAATCACTGAGCAGCAGTTGCCCAGCGCCGGCAATCAAGCTGCCATTGCCCTTGAGGACAACCACCCCGCCGACCATTTTTTGCAACTGCTGTGCGGCGGCGAAGCGGTCGGCCTGTATCTGCGCGGTGGTACAGCCCAACAGCCTTGCGGCCTCCCCGGGATGGGGCGTCAACAGGCAGTTGTCGCGTGCACTGAGCGCCGCCCTACCGGCCGACAACAGGTTGAGGGCATCTGCGTCCAGTACCACCGCCTTGCCACTGGCCAGTGCAGCGTGCAATAACTGCTCCGACCAGGGTGATTGGCCCAGCCCGGGGCCCACCACCAGCACATCCGATTGCGCTATCAGGGGAATAAGCTCTGCACCATTGCGCACACCGTGGGCCATGGCCTCCGGGGTGCGGGCAACAATGGCAGGCACATGTTCCACATGGGTGGCAACACGCACCAGGCCCACACCGCAGCGCAGTGCGGCCTCCGCCGCCATGGCCACCGCCCCGGCCATACCCTCGTCACCGCCCACAATTAACACCGACCCGTAGCTGCCCTTATGCGAGGCGGCAGGGCGTGGGGGCAGGCGGGCTAACAGCGGCTCCAACTCAAGCTTGGCACAAGCGCACGGTGCCTGTTGGTATACCTCGACGGGTACAGCCAGGTCGGTGAAATGGATGGCCCCGGTGTAATCGGGTGCCTCCGCGGTAAACAAGCCGCGCTTCAGGCCGATAAACGTCACCGTCACAGCCGCACAAATAGCGGCCCCCAGCACACGGCCGGTATCGCTGCACAGGCCGGACGGAATATCCACGGCCAATACTGGCAAGCCACTGGCGTTTACCGTGGCAATGGCCTGCGCATAAGGGCCGCGCACATCACCGCCCAGGCCGGTACCCAGCATGGCATCAACCACCAGATCACCGTCGGCGACCTTGAAATCACCGGGGTTGAATGCCTTCACGGCAACACCGTTGGCCAGTGCCTGCTCTTTGGCACGCAGGGCATCACCCTTGATTTTGCCAACATCGCCCAGCTGATAGACGCACACCGCCATGCCCCGCTTATGGGCCAGATCGGCGACCAGGTAGCCATCACCGCCATTATTGCCGGTGCCACACAGCACATGAACACAGCCTGTATCGGGCCAGCCGCCCAGCAGGGCGTCAAAAGTGGCCGCCGCCGCCCGCGCCATCAATACCATACCGGGAATGCCATAATCTTCTATGGCACAGCGGTCCAGCTCGCGTGTTTGCGCGGCTGTATAGAGCATTTCGGCGCCGGGAAGGTTCTGGATGGTCATTAAGCCAGTATACTATCCCCCTCTTTTGGATGTGTGGTTATCGCTATCTCACTGGAAAAACAAATACAGCAATGGGCCGCAGAGCTGGGCTTCGCGCAGGTCGGCATCACCGATGTGGACCTGGGAGAGAACGAGGCCTATTTGCAAAAGTGGCTGGATGCGGGCTACCACGGCAGCATGGACTATATGGCCAGCCACGGCAGCAAGCGCTCACGCCCCGAGGAGCTGATACCGGGCACCTGCCGGGTTATCTCCCTGCGTATGAACTACCTCACCCCCGACACCCAGCCCCTGGCAATTCTGGCCTCACCAGAGAAAGCCTATATCTCGCGTTATACCCTGGGGCGCGACTACCACAAGCTCATTCGCAAACGCCTGGCCACCCTGGCCAAGCGCATAGAGGCCGAGGCGGGCAGCGGCCAGTACCGGGCCTTTGTAGACAGCGCGCCGGTACTGGAACGGGCCATTGCAGAGCGCGCCGGCCTGGGCTGGATAGCCAAAAATACCATGCTGATAAACTCCGAGGCCGGCTCCTGGTTTTTCCTGGGGGAGATATACACCGACCTGCCGCTGACCACTACCACGCCACAAGAAAGTAAACACTGCGGTACCTGCACAGCCTGCCTGGACATTTGCCCCACCAAAGCCTTTGTTGGCCCCTTCCAGCTGGATGCCCGCCGGTGCATTTCCTACCTCACCATAGAGCACAAAGGCAGCATTGACCTGGAGTTGAGACCGCTGATGGGCAACCGCATCTTTGGCTGCGACGATTGCCAACTGGTGTGCCCCTGGAACAAATTTGCCCAGCACACCGAGCAGGGCGATTTCCAGCCCCGTCACCAGCTGGACGACGCCCAGCTGGTGGACTTGTTTTTGTGGGACGAATCTACCTACCTGAGTAACACGGAGGGCTCCGCGCTGCGCCGCATCGGCTTTGAGCGCTGGCTGCGAAACCTGGCGATTGCCCTGGGCAATGCGCCGACAACACCGGTGGTTATCGCGGCGCTACAGAGCCGCCGGGATTTCCCCTCGGCGTTAGTGCGCGAACATATACAATGGGCGCTGGATAGACACGACCCGGCCTAGCGGCCGGCGCTGCGGATTTTCGCCAGGTTTTCCTCGAGCTTACGGGCCTGCATCAGTTTGCGTTTGGCGGTGTTATTGTAGGGATTGTAAAATACCGATTGCTCCAGCGCGACAATGGCAGCGCTCAGGTCGCCACTCATCAGCGCCAGGCCCTCCTGGTAAAACTGCTTGCTGAGTTGACCGCTCAGTGTCACAGAGCGGGACAGCAGTGGGTCCTGCTCCCGGGGTTGGCTGGTGATAGCCGCCTGTACGTGGGCCAGTGCCCGCAGCAGCTCGCCATTCTTTTCAGCGCCATCGGCCAGGGCAATATTGGACTGGCGCATCAGCTGGGCAATTTCAGGACCGGGCTGACCGGAGATGCGGCCCCCGGCACTCAACACCTCAGCATAGGCCCCGCGGCGGTAATATGCTTTTATCTGTTCGTTGACGCCACCGGGAGCGGCCTGCACCCGGGCCAGCAGCTGACGGTTTTCCGCCACGCTTTTATCCCGCTGTTGCGCCTGGCTGATGGCCGATTGGCTGCGCTGCAGCTGTGCCAGCGCCACCGGATGTGCGGGCTGGGCCGCCAATACCTTGAGCATCCAGGTATCACCGCCGCGGCTGTCGCCACGCCCATAAGCCAACTCGGCGCTGCGCAAACACTGGGCCACGCGCTTCGCTATGGCGCTATCGAGCTTTGCTACGGCCTGCTGCGCCTCATCATCGGCGGGCTGCAGGGTGAGCACCGTCAACCATTGGCTGCGTGACGCCGCCAGCTGCCCCCCTTCGTGCAAACTGCGGGCTGAGGTTTTCTGTTGCCGGACAAACTCGTCCATCGACTCCTGCACAGGCGGCAGGCCGACACAGGACGCCAGCAGTGCGCACAGCGCCAGCGCCAACAGGGACCTAATAAGCTGACCCATCAACATGGCGAGGCCGCCATCATTGTAGATTCTTCTTCCTGAATCCCCGTACAAAATCGGCGAAATTGGACAGGTCGTGACTGTCATAGATCATGGTGCGATGCAGTAGATAGGGATCGGAGTACACGGTGTTATCGCCCCGAGTCACCGTTGCCGCCAACTCATAACCGGCCCTGGCGTAGAGCTCACTGGCTGTTTTGCTACTGTTGCCATAGGGGTAGGACAGGTACTGGGGGGAGGCACCCAGGTGCTTGCGAAAGGCCCGGTCGGAACCGTCAATTTCAGCTTGCACCCGGCTGCTGTAGGCCGCAGCAGTTTTATCCCCCGGCAGGCGTGACAGGCTGGTATGGCTTTTGCCGTGGGACTGAATTTCTATCAGACCAGACCTGGCCATCACCTGCATCTGCTGCCAACTGAGCGCTTTGCTGCCGCCGATAAAATCGGTGTAAATGAACAGGGTAGCGGGAATATTGAAGCGCTGTAACACCGGCCAGGCCACGTCGTACACCGAGCGATAGCCATCATCGATGGTAATCACCACAGCCTTGTCGGGAATAGGCCGGCCTTCGGTGAGAATTTTCTCCAGGTCGGCGAATGACAGCACCTGGAAATTATTGCTCACCAGGTAATCCATTTGTGCGGCAAACGCGCTGGCGGTAACTTCCAGCGGATGGCTGGCGCGGTCGTCGTTGGTGAACTGGTGGTAGCATAAAATGGGCAGCACGCGGTAGCCGTTGGCGTACACCGATGTTGCATTGAGGGGCTGTCGCGGAATGGCGACCAGCTGGCCGGCGCTCTGGGCGTGGTTGGCGTTCAACTCCGCAATTTGCCAGGCGCTGCCGGCATCCCCCAGCCACTCCTGCGCCAACTCGGCAAAACCCTGCCCCGGTTGTAATCGCACCAGGACAAAGCGCTCATCCTGGGCCACCGGTGCGGCACGGGCAATTGCCGTCGCCAGCAGCAGCGCAACAGCCAACACGCGCTTTTTAGTCCTGGGCATTGTCGCTCCCCCACACGATGGTATTGTCCTCCACCGCACCCTGGGTAATGCCGCTGATGTCCAGCTTGGGGGCTTCCACAGGCGGCTCACCCGCTGTACCCCCGGCGTCCACCCGGGGCTCAATATTGTCCGCCATGGCGTTAAACACACTGAACAGGTCGCCAAATTCATCGGAGCGTAACTTGGATATCCGCGTTTCCAATTGCCCCGCCCCGAAAGACTGCACGGCGCGGGTCACCAGCAGCAGGTTTTTAGCGGTGCGCTTGTTAAAGATATAGATCACCACAGACACCGCCAACACGATGGCCAGGGCGAGAATAATCATCATCCGCTGGGTGGTGGCCAGGGCGACGTCCAGGGCGTGGGTATCCAGACCGATGTTCACCTCCCCTACCACGGTCTCGTTAAACAGCACCGGCAAATTAAAATTGAACACCTCACCCTGCCCACCCTGCAAAGCCGTCACTACCACGTCGTTGTGGGTGTAAATCAGCCGACCCGTACTGCTCTTCTCCCACAGGCTGCCCACCTGGGCGGCATCGGTGGCGCTGCGCACGATGCCGGTGTGGTCTGAGACCACCAGGTAGCTAAAAGATTTTCGGGAGGAGGCATCCCGTACCAGCGAATTCAGGGTTACCCAGTCTTCCCCCAGCACCGGAATGGCCAGTTGCACGGCGATAAAGCGGGACAGCGCGACGCCGGAATCGATGGCCTGGCGGGTTAACGCATCGCTCTGCGCACGAATGATGATCATGGAGCTGATGGCCATGGTGACGGCCACAATGGCCGCCATAATCGCCGTCCACTTAATTTGCAGGGGCAGATAACCGCGCTGCTCCTCCTCGGTATCTTTCAGCGCGGCCAGTTCCCGCGCCAGGGCATCGTATAGCTCATGGCCGCTCTGGAAGCGTTTTTCCGGCTTTTTCTTCAGTAACTTGGCGATAATTTTTTGCAGACCCACCGGGACATCCACGCTGATCTGGCGTATGGGCACCGGGTCTTTCTGCACAATTTGCATCATGAGGGTTGGCATGGACTGGGCACCGAAGGCCTTTTGCCCGGTCACCATCTCATACAGAATTACGCCAACGGTAAACAGATCCGAACGGCCATCTATGGCCAGGCCACTGGCTTGCTCCGGGGACATATAGCGCGGCGTACCCAACATCATGCCCGCCTGGGTGTGTTCGCTGACGGCGGCATCTTCCATCCGGGCAATACCGAAATCGGCTATTTTGATACCACTGTCTTGATCGCCCAGCATGATGTTGTCCGGCTTGATATCCCGGTGTACCACCCCTTTGCTGTGGGCGTAGTCCAAGCCCCCCGCCAGTTGCATGGCCAACTCGATAATAGCAATGTGGGAAAACTTCTGGCCCTCGCGCAGGGCATCCCCTAGATTGCGCCCCTGCAGCAGCTCCATCATGATATAGGGCGCGCCGTCCAGGCTGCCGACGTCGTAAATTGTGACAATATTGGGGTGGGTTAGCGCGCCGGCGGCCTTGCCCTCCTTCAGGAAGCGGCTGATATGTTCCTTGTCGACACAGTGCTCTTCCTTGAGGATCTTAACCGCCACCGAGCGGTTTATTTCCGGGTCAAACGCCTTGTAGACCCGGGCCATGCCGCCCTCACCAATTTCCTCCACAATTTCGTGGCGGCCAATTTTTCTACCGACAATTTCCACTCGCAAGTCCTCCAAATTCACCAACCGTTACCCGGCAGCTTCTACAACCACACAAACAGGGCGATCAAGGTAAATAAAACCCCGGCTATCAGCCAGATTTTCACACTGTGATCCACTCGCTTATCGCTGCTGCTGCCCGTGGCCAGGCCAATATCCTGGGTGGTTTCCATATCCGGTTCAGGGGCCGGCCCGGCGCCAGGCGCGGCAGCCGCTGAACCCACTACGATGACGGTGATATTGTCGTGCCCCCCGGCGCCCAGTGCGGCGTTGACCAGGCCGTCTACCTGGCCCTGCACGGTAAGCTGTCCACGCATTTGCCGGGCAATATCAGCACCGCTGAGCTCGTCATTGAGCCCGTCACTGCACAGAATTATTTGTTGGCCCGCCGCCAGCACCCCCTGTGCGCGCTCGGGCTGCAACTGCATTCGCGATGACATCCCCAGGGACTGGGTAAGCACATTGCGCTCCGGGTGGCACCTAGCCTCCGCGGCCGAGATTGAGCCCTGGGACAGCAAAGCTTGCACCTGGGAGTGGTCGCAGGTGATCTGGCTCAAGTCCAGACCGTCCCACAGATAGGCCCTGCTGTCGCCTACCCAAGCGATGTCGTAGTGGCCCTCGCGCAAACTCATGGCCACTACCGTGGTGCCCATACCGCGCTGCACCGTTCGCGAGGCCGCTTCGCGCAGTACCGCCTCGTGCGCGCCGACAATACACTGGGTCAATTCCATGCCCTGGGAGAACCGCTCTACAACGGTGTCCCTGGCAATGGCGGCGGCTACCTCGCCGTGGGCGTGGCCACCCACCCCGTCGGTCACCAGCCATAAATTCAGTTTGCCATCGGCGGCGAAGCAGTCTTCGTTAATCTCACGCTGCAGGCCCGGGTGACTACTGGCGGCGAATTCAATCATCTGTTATGACACCCCCGCCG